>Ga0310690_10000118_pt1 | contig 179348 bp, 127 predicted proteins | sample AusTroGonzalo_MG_2_FD_207661 | JGI IMG/M metagenome (GOLD analysis project Ga0310690, IMG submission 207661) | Bovine rumen microbial communities from tropical cattle in Woodstock, Queensland, Australia - Gonzalo_04 (v2) (version 2) | ecosystem: Host-associated > Mammals > Digestive system >... | reverse complement strand
AGAACATGCCCGGCCTCCGCGGCAAGGGCGCGAACACCGTCATGATGGTCGCCTACTTCAAGGTCTCCGGCATCGTCCCGTTCGACAAGGCCGCCGCCGAGATGAAGCTCCTCAACGCGAAGACCTTCGCGAAGAAGGGCCAGAACGTCATCGACATGAACAACTCCCTGGTCGACCTCGCCGCCGACGCCTGCCACGAGATCAAGGTCCCGGCCTCCCTCGACGGCGTCCCGCACGCCGAACACCTGAAGCTCATCCCGGACGATGCCGACGAGTTCACCAAGAACATCATCGAGCCCAGCATGCGCAACAACGGCGACGCCATCCCGGTCTCCGCCATGTCCATCGACGGCACGCTCCCGACCGGCACCGCCTGCCTCGAAAAGCGCGGCTTCGCCCCGAAGGTCCCGCGCTGGGTCGCCGCGAACTGCATCCAGTGCGGCATCTGCGCGAACTCCTGCCCGCACGCCGCCATCCGCACGAAGCTCTTCCGCGACGAGGCGCTCGCCTCCGCCCCGGCCAGCTTCACGACCAAGAACCCGGTCCCCGCCGTTGACGGCCTCAAGTTCAAAGTCCAGGTCTTCATCGAAGACTGCATGGCTTGCGGCGTCTGCCTCGACCAGTGCCCGATGACCGCCAAGGAAGGCAAGCAGGCCCTCGTCTGGTCCACCCTCGAAGAAGAACGCGCCGCCGGCGAAAACGCCAACGAGGCCTTCTTCGAAGCCGCCGAAGACAACATCATGGGCAAGAACACCGTGAACACCGTCAAGGGCGCCATGCTCCGCAAGCCGCTCTTCGAGTTCTCCGGCGCCTGCGCGGGCTGCGGCGAGACCCCGTACGTCAAGCTCGTCAGCCAGCTCTTCGGCGAAAACGCCATCGTTGCGAACGCCACCGGCTGCTCCTCCATCTACTCCGGCACCTTCCCGACCATCCCGTACACCAAGACCAAGGAAGGCCGCGGTCCGGCATGGGCGAACTCCCTGTTCGAAGACAACGCCGAGTTCGGTTTCGGCATGCGCATGGCCGTGGATTCCAACCGCACCCTCCTGAAGCAGGAAGTCGAAAAGGTCCTCGCCTGCGAGTCCGCTCCGGCCGACCTGAAGGACGCCCTGAACAAGGCCATGAGCTTCTGGGACAACTCCAAGACCGACGAAGCCATCGCCGCCCAGAAGGCTGCGAAGGCCGCCGTCGAAAAGGCGCTCGCCGGCTGCTGCTGCGATTCCGGCAAGCCCACCCTCTCCAAGATCCTCGAGCTCGCCGACTACTTCTGCGACAAGTCCGTCTGGATCATCGGCGGTGACGGCTGGGCCAACGACATCGGTTACGGCGGCATCGATCATGTCGTCGCCATGGGCAAGAACGTGAACATCCTCGTCCTCGACACCGAAGTCTACTCCAACACCGGCGGACAGTCCTCCAAGTCCACCCCGACCGCCGCGGTCGCCAAGTTCGCCGCCGGCGGCAAGAAGACCTACAAGAAGAACATGGGCTTCATGTGCATGAGCTACGGCTATGTGTACGTCGCCAGCGTCGCCCTCGGCGCCGACCGCGCCCAGACCCTGAAGGCCTTCCAGGAGGCCGAGGCCTGGAACGGCCCGTCCATCATCTTCGCCTACGCTCCCTGCATCGCCCACAACATCGACATGAGCAAGACGCAGACCGAGCAGAAGCGCGCGGTGGATTGCGGCTACTTCCCGCTGTACCGCTACAACCCCGCGAACGAAGTCCCGTTCACGTGGGATGTCAAGAAGCCGTCCGACGGCAAGTTCCAGGAATTCATCCGCAGCGAAGGCCGCTACAAAGCCCTGCTGAAGACCAACCCGGCGCACGCCGAGGAGCTCTTCGCTCAGGCCGAAAGCGACGCCGCCAAGCGCATGCAGTTCTACCAGGAAGTCGGCAAGCTCATGAAGTAAGCCGTTCCCGATCGGAACACCGCGTTCAACGCGACATCCGGCCCGTCCGAACTTTTTCGGTTCGGACGGGCCTTTTGTCTTTGCACGAAACCGTTTCTTTGCTGTTTTTTCTCTTTCTTTGTGGGGAAATGATTTGTTTTTTGCTTCTTCCCGGGTATAGTTTATATGACAAATTATTCCTATTTTTGGAGAAATGGGGCATCATGGCAAAAATACATTGTAAAATGTGCGGCGGGCAGATCGATCTGCAGAGTGGCATGACCTCCGGGGAATGCCCTTACTGCGGCAGCCTGACGACATTCCCGAAGATCGACACCGCCCAGTGCGAACAGCTTTACAACCGCGCCGAGCATTTCCGCCAGGTCAACAACTTCGACAAGGCGGTATCCTCCTATGAAGCCATCCTCAATATCGACAGTGAAGACCCGGAAGCCTGGTGGGGCCTGCTCATCTCCAAATACGGCATCGAATACGTCGAGGACCCCGTCACGCACGAACGCATTCCGACCTGCCACCGGGTGCAATACGAGTCCATCCTCGCGGACCCGGACTATTTGAACGCGCTGAAATATGCCGTCGGCTATGACCGCGACATTTATGAAAAGGAAGCGCGCCGGATCTCCGAAATACAGAAAAACATCCTTCGGATTTCAGCGCAGGAGAAGCCTTATGACGTTTTCATCTGTTACAAGGAGACGACCGACGGCGGCACGCGCACACGGGACTCCGTGCTGGCGCAGGATATTTATTTCCAGCTCACGAAACAGGGGCTGAAAGTCTTTTTCTCACGCATCACGCTGGAGAACAAACTCGGCCAGCAGTACGAGCCGTACATCTTCGCCGCGCTGAACTCCGCGAAAGTCATGCTCGTGATCGGCTCGCGGCGCGAGTATTTCGACGCCGTCTGGGTGAAGAACGAGTGGAGCCGCTTCCTCGCACTGAAGAAAAATGACAGCTCGAAGCTCCTCATCCCGTGCTATCGGGACATGGATGCCTACGACATCCCGGAGGAGCTCGCCATGTTCCAGAGCCAGGATATGAACAAGATCGGATTCATGCAGGATCTGCTCTACGGTATCATGAAAGTAGTGGGAGCCGGCCGGAACGAGGCGAAAAAAGAGTCTGCGGACACGGACAGCAGCATTTCCGATATCGACAACGTCAAAAAACGCATTGCGATCCTGGTCTCGCAGGACGACTGGGAAAAAGCCGTCTCGTATTGTGAAAGAAGGCTCGACACCAATCCTGAGGATCCCGAACTGTATTTTCTGATATGCATGCTTTCACGCCGGATTCCCGACGAGGAGACTTTGCGGAACAGCGCCTGCAGCATCCAGGACGATACGAACTTCAGGATTGCGCTGAAATACGCCTCGCCGGAACGCCGCAGGCAGCTTGAATCGATCCGGCAGGAAACGCAAACCAATTGCTTCCTGAAGAAATGCCTGGACGCCAACGGCGTTTCGGATATGTCGAAGCTCTACCTGTGCAGAAAGCCGTTGATCGAAGACGCCGATTTCCGGGCGGCGCTGGAGATCGCTCCCCCGGAACGGAAGAAGGAGCTGCAGAAGATTCAGTACGACCAGGCGGATTACATGCTGGAGGGAATCAAGCAGAAATATCGCGTTTCGGAACTGAAGCAGGTGAGCATTCCCCTCAGTACGGAACCGGATTTCTGCCGGTTGTTGAACATGGTTTCTCCTGAACGCCGGGCGGAAATGGAGGAAAGCCGGCAGCAGCAGTGCGAATTCTTTGTCGGAAGATGTTTGGCGGCCAACCGCCTTTACAACGAAGCCGACCTGGCGCTGACCTTGACGCCGCTGGCCGAAAACGTCTATTTCAAGATTGCGCTGCTCTGCGCTTCCCCGGAACGTCTGAAAACGCTTCGGAAACTCCAGCAGGACCAGGCCGAGTTCTTCGTTCGGAAATGTATGGAAACCAATCATGTTTCGAGCGAGGCTGATCTTCCCGGCTGCCCGAAGCCGCTGAACGAAGATGATTTTTTCATGCTCGCATTCAAATACGCCTCGCCGGAACGCCGGGTAAAGCTGGAGCGGATTCGGGAGGCGCAGTCGGACACGTTCCTTCGGAAGTGCATGGAGGCCTGTCATGTGAAAGACCCGTCCGAACTGGCGAACTGCACGAGGCCGCTGCTCGAGAATTTGAACTTCCGCCTTGCCCGGACCTGCGCGCTTCCCGCGCAGGAGAAAGTTCTTGACCAGATCGTGTCGAGCCAGCAGTTGCGGATTGCCGCGAGAAAATTGAAACGATTTGCCGTCGTCGCCGGCTGCGTGCTCGTGCTCGTCGTTCTGGTCGTGATCCTCTGGAGCAACCGGCTGAAGATCGGAGCGACGCTCGGCGGCGCGGAAGCGAAATACAGGCTTGCGTTGCGCTATGAGACCGGTGACGGCGTGGAAAAAAGCATCTACGAAGCTGAACGATGGTATCGCAAGGCTGCGAAAAGCGGTCATGCCGAGGCGCAATACAGACTCGCGCAGCGTATCACTCTGAACTCCTCGGGAGTCTTCAGCCCCGAGGCGATCGAATGGTGCCGCAAGGCTGCGGAACAGGGACATGTCCTGGCGCAATACGTCCTTGGCTTAAGTTATGAAAAGGGCTACGGTGTGACAAGAGACTTTTCCGAGGCGTTTACATGGTACCGCAAGGCCGCCGAGCAGGGCCATGCCGAGGCGCAGTACAAGGCCGGCCTGTTCTGCGAAACCGGGAATGGCACGACACAGGACTATGCCGAAGCCGTAAAGTGGTATCGCCTGGCTGTGCGCCATGACAATGCGGAAGCGTCAAAACGGCTGCCGTTCGCCGAGCTGGTGATGAACGCGCAGAACGGCAATGCCAATGCGCAATATAAGCTGGCACAGGCTTATGAAGCCGGCGACGGTGTGGAGAAAAGCAATGCCGAGGCGCTCAAATGGTATCGCAAGGCCGCGGAGCAGGGGCATGCCGAGGCGCAGTGCAAGGCCGGTTTATTCTATGAAACCGGGAAAGGCACGACACAGGACTATGCCGAAGCCGTCAAATGGTATCGCCTGGCTGTGAGGCAGGGCAAATCGGAAGCGTCAAAACGGCTGCCGTTCGCCGAGTTGGTGATGAATGCGCAGGCCGGCAATGCCGATGCACAGTACAAGCTGGCTCAGGCATATGAAAACGGAAATGACGTGGAAAAAAGCCTTTCCGGTGCATTTTCGTGGTATCGCAAGGCCGCGGAGCAGGGCCATGCCGAGGCGCAGTACCATCTTGCCCTGGCCTATGAAGCCGGGAAAAGTACGACACAGGACTATGCCGAGGCCATCGCATGGTATCTCAAGGCTGCGAAAAGCGGTCATGCCGAGGCGCAATACCGTCTTGCCCTGGCCTATGAAACCGGAAACGGTGTGGAAAAAAGTCTTTCCGAGGCGAATGTCTGGTACCGTAAGGCCGCGAATCAGGGCAATGAGGAAGCGTCAAGGCGTCTGCCGCTCGTTGAACTGAAATATAACGCGCAGGCCGGTAATGCCGATGCACAATACAAGCTCGCCCTGGCCTATGAAAATGGCGATGGCATGGAGAAAGACCCCTCCGAAGCGGTCCAATGGTTCCGCAAGGCCGCGGAGCAGGGGCATGCCGAATCGCAATACCGGACCGGCCTGTTCTGTGCGGACAACGGCGTGCAGGACTTGAGCGAGGCCGCCACATGGCTCCGGAAAGCCGTGGCACAAGGCCATGTCGGAGCATCGAAGATATTGAAGATCGTCGAAATGAAGCTGTCCGCGCAGGCCGGCAATGCCGATGCACAGTATGAACTGGCGCAAGCCTATGAAACCGGCAATGGTTTGGAGAAGGACCCCTCCGAGGCGTTCAAATGGTACCTCAAGGCTGCGGAACAGGGCCATCCTGCGGCGCAATATCAACTCGGCGTCTGCTACGATTCCGGCAGCATTGTCGCGAGAAACCCTGCCGAGTCCATCGCATGGTTCACCAAGGCCGCCAACCAGGGGTATGTCGAGGCGCAGTACAGGCTTGGCCAGGCCTATGAAACCGGTCGTAACGGCATCGAAAAGAACTTTCTCGAAGCGCAGAACTGGTACCGCAGAGCCGCGGAATCGGGACATGCGGGCGCGAAAGCCGGGTATACCCGTCTCGGCCCCGTAGAGGTCGGAGCCTCTATGGTGACGGTCTCCCTCCCAAGCGGACTCTCATGGAAAATGATAAAAGTCGAGGCAGGATCGTTCAGAATGAGCGTTCGGGACGAAAGGAACAGCAATTCCGATGAGATCGAACACGGGGCGACGCTGACACGTGATTTTTACATCGGACAGACGGAAGTGACGCAAGCACAGTGGAGAGCAGTGATGGGGAACAATCCGTCGCATTTCCCGGCGGGGGGAGATGCTCGGCCCGTGGAGTCAGTGTCCTGGAATGATGCAATGGCGTTCTGCAATGCATTGAACCGTATGGGTAAGGCTCCGAGTGGCTGGACGTTCTCCCTGCCGACGGAAACGCAGTGGGAATATGCCGCCCGCGGGGGCAGGCTGAGCAGAGGATACCTGTACAGCGGAAGCAATGAACTCGGAGAAGTGGCATATTGCGGTTTTCTCAACGGTCCCCCGGATCCTGTGGCAGGGAAGAAATCCAATGAGCTGGGGCTTTACGACATGAACGGGAACGTGTGGGAATGGTGCTTGGATGATTGGGTTTCCCAGAGCAACAGGCTGATTGCCGAATTTTCGTCCAGCAGCAGTTCCGGAGGAACGAAAAAGGCGCACCGGGGTGGCAGCTGGTTCGATGGCAAAAGATTCTGTCGGCCCTCTGCCCGGGATTCTTCTCCCCCCGAGATGAAGAGTGAGCTCATCGGCTTCCGCCTCGCCCTCGTCCCGGAGTCCTACTGACCGGCATCTTTCTGTTTCCCTGGCACTTGTTCATTTTTTCCGTCAGAATACGTCGAAGAACTGAAAAAAAGCTTGAAATAACTCTTTGGGGGGTGTATATTAGCGAAGGCGGCGGGGCTCCGCACGATCGAGGGGGCAGCCGCACGACACCATGGAATACAGTGCATTATGACCTGTAATCATCCAATAGACCGGAGGCAACCGTTGAAGACCTTTCTCTCCATGTTTTTCGCTCTTTTCGCCGCAGTTTCGTTCACGTTGTTTGCAGCTGACCCGGAATTCGACAAAGACGATCCGGATTCGGTCCGCGAATACGCTGAAAAAGGAAATCCCGAGGCGCAGTATTATCTCGGGCTGCATTGCGAAGTGGAAAACAACATGGTGGAAGCCGCCGAATGGTACCGGAAAGCCGCCGATCAGAACGATCTGGACGCGCAGTACAAGCTCGGGGTCTGCTATGAAAAAGGCGAAGGCGTCGGAAAAGACTTGAAGGAAGCGGCAAAGTGGTACCGGAAAGCCGCCGAAAAGGGTATCGTCGAAGCGCAAATCGCCCTCGGCGCCTGCTATGAAAACGGCAGGGGTCTTCCTCCAAACTGCAAGGAAGCCGTCAATTGGTACCGGAAAGCGGCGGACCGGAAAAACCCCGAAGCGCAGTATAGACTCGGTTCCTGTTTCGAGAACCGCAAAGAGGTCCGGAGCGAGGACAAGGCCGCGATCTGGTACCGCAGAGCCGCGGAGAACGGACACGCCGGAGCACAGTACAAGATCGCGCAGTTCTATGAAACCGGCAAAGGCGTCGAAAAAAACATGAACGAGGCCATCTCCTGGTATTCGAAATCGGCCGAGCAGGGAAACCTGGACGCCCAGCTCAGACTCGGCAACTATTACAGCAAAGCCGATTCGAAGGGAACCTCCCTGGATATGGCGACAGCCATCCGCTGGTATGCGAAAGCCGCGGAACAGGGGTATCAGGATGCGGATCTGTTCGACGTGATCGGTTCCTTCTATGAGGATGGCAAATATGTCAAACAGGACTTGAAGAAAGCGTTCGATTGGTATCGGAAGGCCGCAGAACTCGGTTCCGCCCATGCACAGGCGAGGCTGGAACAGCAGCGGTTGGATGAAGAGGCCGCACAAAAAGCCCGGGAAGAGGCGGCCCGAAAGGCTCGGGAAGAGGAGGCCGCCGCACGGAAAGCTCGGGAAGAAGAGTCGGCGCGAAAAGCTCGGGAAGAGGCGGCCCGAAAGGCTCGGGAAGAGGAGGCCGCCGCACGGAAAGCTCGGGAAGAAGAGTCGGCGCGAAAAGCTCGGGAAGAGGCGGAACGAGATGCCCGGTATGCAAAGGCTGCAGAAAAAGCTTTGGCGCAGCTCATCGGGAGTATGACCGTCACAATGACCGGCGAAAAGACGACTATTGCCTTCCCCAACAGATGGAATTTGGAAATGATAAAAGTCGAGGCGGGCACGTTTGAAACCCAGACAAAAGGAGGGCCGCAAAAGGTGACGCTGACAAAAGACTATTTCATCGGAAAGACGGAGGTGACGCAGGGGCAGTGGAAAGCCGTAATGGGGTATAATCCCTCGGAATTCGAGGGGGACGATCTCCCTGTGATGACGATATCATGGAATGAAGCAATGTCATTCTGCGAGAATCTGAACAGTACCGGGAAGGCGCCGAAGGGCTGGAGATTCACGCTGCCGACGGAAATGCAGTGGGAGTATGCGGCATGCGGAGGGAATAAGAGCAAGGGGTATACCTACAGCGGCAGCAACAATATCGATGATGTGGGGTGGTACATGAATAACTCCTCCAAAACGCAGCCTGTGGGAAAGAAGCGTGCAAACGAACTTGGTCTGTACGATATGACCGGAAATGTGAGTGAATGGTGTCTGGATGATCGGACGGACAATAGCGATGAAGTGAAGGTGAAGGCTGAGTTCGAACGCAAGAATGACCGTGGAGGTCGCCGTGTGACCAAGGGCGGCTGCTGGAACTTCAATAGCTATGATTGTCGTATCAAGAACCCGTGGGGCTATTCCATCGTTGAATACCGGCCAAACAACCTCGGCTTCCGCCTCGCCCTCGTCCCGGAGTCCTACTGACCGGCATTTCTCTGCTTCCTCCGAGCCGAAGCGGAGCGGGCGTATCCTCCTGAGCAGAGGAAATCCGTCTTTTTCCCCTCGGCTGACGCCGAACGGGGAAAAAAAGGTCTTATCCGACCTGTTATTCCCGCCGGAATCGAACCGGCGGGGCGCTTTTCGTCCCGGGGGCTCGTCTGCGCCAGGCTGTCGCGTCATTTCCCGGAAACGGTCATGGGCCGACTGTGAAAAAAAACGGATTCCGTGCTTTTTAATATTGAAGAATTCAAGAACGATGCTATATTAATATCTTGCATTAAAACATCAGGTTTCACTATAATAACCCCAAGGGAACAAAACATGAGCGGAATTCTTGAATTCGTCAAAGAACTGTTTTCGCAATTTCTCTCCGGCGCCGGCAGTTTCATCGACATCGCGAACGAACAGCGGGGCTGGGGCTTCGTCTGGTTTATCCTGATCCTGGTCTGGCTGCTGTCCGGGTTCGCCTCCTTCGAGTTCGCCAACACGACCGGGCTGAACGGCAAAAAGCATTTCTGGTTCGGCCTGCTGCTGCCGGTCGTCTATCCGGTCATCCTGCTCATCCGCAAGCTCACGATCCAGGCGAAGGCCGTTTCCGAGGCGAAACGCGAATCCGAACGCATGGCCGCGGAACGCGACCAGATCGAGGCGGAACGCCGCCGCATCGACTCCACGCCGAACAAGGACAATTTCGCGAAGCTCAAAGGCTCCTCCGACGCCTCCAGCATCAAGGCGCAGTTCCGCCTGGAGCTCGCCGACGGGTCCGCGCTCATGATCGCGAAGATCCTCGAGGCGCAGGACGCGCTGGCGGTGTTCGAACTCGAATCCAACGAGGGCGAGACCCCGCGCGTGCTCCGTATGCCGTATGCGAAGATGGCGCGCATCGAACGCCTCTGATTCTCCTCGTCGTTTTCCATTCAATTTCCCATATTGTGAGGTTTTGACTTATGTTCAAAGCAGTTTCGGGGAGCACGGAGTTCCCCTCCATCGAAGAATCCAATCTTGCCTTCTGGGAGCAGAACGGCATTTTCGAAAAGTCGGTTCAGAACCGGAAAGGGAATCCCGAGTTCCTGTTCTACGACGGGCCTCCGTTCGCCACCGGCCTGCCGCACTACGGCCATATCCTCGCCGGCACGATCAAGGACGTGATCCCGCGCTACCAGACCATGCTCGGCAAATACTGCGAACGCACGTTCGGCTGGGACTGCCACGGCCTCCCGGTCGAGTACGAGATGGAGAAGCAGCTGAAGCTCTCCGGCAAGAAGGAGATCGAGGACTACGGCATCGGCAAGTTCAACGAGGCATGCCGCGGCATCGTGCTGCGCTACACCAGCGAATGGGAGACCATCGTAAAGCGCATGGGCCGCTGGGTGGATTTCCGCAACGGCTACCGCACGATGGACATGAAGTACATGGAGTCCATCTGGTGGGTGTTCCGCCAGCTGTGGGACAAGGGCCTCATCTATGAAGGCTACAAGATCCTGCCGTACTGCGCCCGCTGCTCCACGCCGCTCTCCAATTTCGAGGCCAACCAGGGCTACAAGGAAGTGACCGACCCGGCCATCACCATCCGGTTCCGCCTGAAGGACGAGCCGGAGACGAGCATCCTGGCGTGGACGACCACCCCGTGGACGCTGCCGTCGAACATGGCACTCGCCATGGGGCCGGACATCGAATATGTGAAGGTGAAGGACGGCGACGACACGTTCATCCTCGCCGAATCCCGTCTGCACGCGTACTATAAGGCGGACGCCATGCCGGAGATCCTGTCCCGCTTCAAAGGCACGGAAATGGCCGGCCGCCATTACATCCCGCTCTTCCCGTATTTCGCGGACAAGGAAGCCGAAGGCGCGTTCCGCATCATCAATGCCGACTACGTGAGCACCGAGGACGGCACGGGCATCGTGCACATCGCCCCTGGCTTCGGCGAAGACGACGCCGTCGCGGGCGCGGCCAACGGCGTGCCGGGCGTCTGCCCGCTCGACGCCGAATGCAAGTTCACGAACGAGGTGCCGGATTACGCCGGGCGCTACGTGAAGGACGTTGACGCGGACATCATGGCGCGCCTGAAAGCCGAAGGCAAGCTCGTCCACCGCGGCACGATCAAGCACAGCTATCCGCACTGCTGGCGCGATGACTCCCCGCTGATCTACAAGGCCGTCTCCACCTGGTTCGTGAAGATCGACCCGATCAAGGAGAAAATGCTCCGCGCGAACTCGCAGATGACCTGGGTCCCCGCCCATATCAAGGAAGGACGCTTCGGCAAGTGGCTCGAAAACGCCCGCGACTGGGCGATCAGCCGCAACCGCTACTGGGGCTGCCCGCTGCCGATCTGGCGCAACGCCGAGACCGGCGAGACCGTCTGCGTCGGCTCCGTGGCCGAGCTCGAAAAACTGACCGGAAAGAAGGTCACCGACATCCACAAGCATTTCGTGGACGAGATGACGATCACGACGGAACGGGGCACCGTGCTCCGCCGCGTGCCGGAAGTGCTCGACTGCTGGTTCGAGAGCGGGTCCATGCCCTACGCCCAGAAACACTATCCCTTCGAGGACAAGGAACACTTCGAGGAGGGCTTCCCCGCCGACTTCATCGCCGAGGGGCAGGACCAGACCCGCGGATGGTTCTATACGCTCACGGTCCTCGCCAGCGCGCTCTTCGACAAGCCGCCTGCGATGCACGTGGTGGTGAACGGCATGGTCCTGGCCGAGGACGGCCAGAAGATGTCGAAGCGCCTCCGCAACTACCCCGACCCGATGCAGATCGTGAACACCTACGGCGCCGACGCGCTCCGCCTGGTCCTGCTCGGTTCGCAGGTCGTCCGCGCCGAAGACCTGAAGTTCTCCGAGGCCGCCGTGAAGGAGGCCATGCGCAGCGTGATCCTGCCGATCTGGAATTCCTTCTCGTTCTTCATGACCTACGCGAACGTCGACAACTGGAAGCCCGCGCCCGGTCCGCTCTCCGCCCCGGAGAATCCCTCGAACCCGCTCGACCGCTGGATCCTCTCCAGCCTCGCGGACATGGTGCAGGAGATCCGCACGAACATGGACCAGTACCAGCTCCAGCCCGCCGCGAACCGCTTCGAGGCGTTCGTGGAGGACCTGACGAACTGGTACATCCGCCTCAGCCGCCGCCGTTTCTGGAAGAGCCAGGACGACCGCGACAAGGCCGAGGCCTACGCCACGCTTTACTACGTGCTGGTGACCTTCGCGAAGGCCGCCGCGCCGTTCATCCCGTTCATCACGGAGGAGATCTACCGTTCGCTCCGTACCGAAGACATGCCCGAATCCGTCCACCTCTGCGACTTCCCCGAGCCGGAACTCTTCCGCCGCGACGAGAAGCTGGAACGCCAGAACGCCCTCGCGCAGAAGGCAGTCTCGCTCGGACGCTTCCTTCGCACGCAGCGTTCGCTGAAGGTGCGCCAGCCGCTGGCGCGCGCCGTGCTGGTCTCCATCGACCCGGAGGTGCGAGAACTGCTCGCCCTGAGCGAAGGCGTGATCGCCGACGAGCTGAACGTGAAGAAGGTCGAGATCTTCGGAGACGAGGAGTCCCTGGTGCATCTCTCCGCCAAGGCGAATTTCAAGAGCCTCGGCTCCCGCCTCGGCCCGAAGATGAAGGCGTTCGCCGCCGAGATCGCGAAGCTCTCCTCGCACGTGATCTCCTCCATCATGGCGGGGACCCCGTACGAAATGAAGCTCGAAGACGGTGCGACCTGCCTGCTCGGCGCTTCCGACATCGTGGTCAACCGCGCCGAGCGTCCCGGATTCTGCGTGGCGGCCGACGCCTCCCTCACGATCGCGCTCGACACCGAGCTGACCCCCGAGCTCCTCGCCGAAGGCTATGCCCGCGAGCTCGTGAGCCGCATCCAGAACCTCCGCAAGGAAATGGGCCTGCAGGTCTCCGACCGCATCTGCGTGCGCGTGACTGCCGCTCAGGACCTGCTCGATGCCCTGGAGTCCGGCCGCGACCGCGTCTGCGCGGAAACGCTCGCCGCGAACCTCGAATTCGTCCCCGCCGGGAGCGAAAGCCTCGACGGCGACCTGAACGGAAAACCCTGCGGAGTCGAGGTCCGGAAGGCATAACTCCCCGGCTCTGTTTTCAGCAAAGGCATCAACCATGAAGTGCGAACAATGCGGATTCCTCGTGGATTCCCTGCCGGAAGGCGGGGGGGAATACCTTTGCCCGAACTGCGGCTGGACCATGCGGAAAGGCAAGCCGGATTCCTCCGGTGACGGAAAGGCGTCCGCCGCGGACGCGACCGGGACCGCCACGCACCTGAAGATCGCAAAAACCGTGAACGTCGGCTTCGGCGATTTCGCCTCCGTGCTTGCCGCCACGGATGCCAGCAAGATCGTGTCGACGGATACGAACCGCGACCTGGAACGCACCCGGACGGCCTCGTCTTCGACGCTGAACGTGGCCGCGCCCGACGACGATGATGTGCTGACGCCGCTCGACGTTTACGACGAGGACGACGAATACGCCCGGATCCAGGCGGACCTCGACGCCCGCAAAGCCGCGCTCGACGCGCGCGCCGCCGAACTTGACGCACGGGAAAAGCACCTGAACAAAAAGCTCGAGGAGATCATCTCCGAAAAGGAATTCCTGCGGACCGGACTTGAGAAAAGCGACATGGAGCGAGCCTCCTACCTGAAGCAGAAGGACGCCCTGGAGACCCAGCGGACCGCCATGGAGAAGGAAATGGCCGCCCGCAAGGCCGCGCTCGATGCGCGCGCCGCGGAGATCGACCGGAAGAGCGAGGCGCTCGGCAAGACGCGCGCCTCGCTGGAGGAACTCAAGCGCGAGCTCGACACGTCTATTACCGGCGAACAGCCCATAGCAGACGGGTCTTCGTCGTCCGTCTCCATCCCGTACAGCGCGAAGCTCCTCCGCCAGAACAACAACCTGATGCGCACCGTGCGCATCCTGAACCGCATCGTGATCTGTCTCGGCATCCTCGCCGCGATCCTGGTCGTGCTCCTCTTCCTGAAGGAGTCCGAGCTGAGGCGCGCCCGCGCCGTGCCGGAGCAGACCCCGGAATCCGTCCGTACGGAAACCGCTGCGCCGTCCGCGGATGCCCTAACCCCTGAAAACCTTCCCGCGCCGGAATCCGACATATCCGGCGGCGGTTTATGACAATCGTGCCCGAGGCACAGAAAGACTGCGACACATGAAACGAGTTCTTACCGGGATCCAGCCCTCCGGGGTCCTTCATATCGGAAACTATTTCGGCGCGATCCGTTCGACCGTGCGGCTCCAGGAGGAATGCGACGACGCGGTCGTCTTCATCGCCGACCTTCACTCCCTGACCGTGCAACCGAAGCCCGAGGAGCTGCGCGAACGCGTCCGCGGCGTGGCGGTCGATTTCCTGGCGTGCGGCCTGGACCCGGAGAAAGTCATCTTCTTCCGGCAGTCGGATGTGAACCTGGTATGCGAACTGATGTGGATCCTGAACTGCCAGACCGGCGTCGGCCTCCTCGAACGCGCCCACAGCTACAAGGACAAGATCGCAAAGGGTTTCTCGCCCAACAACGGCCTTTTCTCCTATCCCGTCCTCATGGCCGCCGACATCCTGCTCTACCACGCCGACCTGGTCCCGGTCGGGAAGGACCAGAAGCAGCATCTTGAAATGACGCGCGACATCGCCATCCGGTTCAACCAGCAGTACGGCGACGTGCTGACCATCCCGGAACCGTACATCAGCGGCGACGTGGCCGTGGTGCCCGGCACGGACGGGCAGAAGATGTCCAAGAGCTACAACAACACCATCGAGATCTTCGGCGAACCGAAGGCGATCAGGAAGAAGATCATGGGCATCCAGACCGATTCCAAGGGGCTGGAGGAGCCGAAGGACCCGGACACCTGCACGATCTTCGCGCTGTACAAGCTTTTCGCCACGCCCGAACAGCAGGCGGAGATGGCCGCGCGCTACCGCGCCGGAAACTACGGCTACGGGCACGCCAAGCTCGCGCTCTTCGACGCGTACATGGATTTTTTCGCGCCGATGCGGAAACGCCGCGAGGAGCTGCTCGCCGATCCGGGCTATGTCGACTCCGTCCTGAAACGCGGCGCCGAACGTGCCGCCGAACTTGCCGAGGCCTCGATGGCGGAAATCCGCCGGGCGGTCGGCCTCCGCTGATGCCCGAGACCTTAGACCTTCCCCTCCGGATCGCAACGGAACAAACTGCGGGAGCCGCTGTCAAACATCTGTCCAGCCGCACCGCTTAACGATAAAGGAGACTACCGATGTGGGATTATAACAACAAAGTCATGGACTATTTCCTGAACCCGCGGAACGTGGGCGAAATCGCCGACGCCGATGCCGAGGCCGAGGTCGGCAACATGACCTGCGGCGATGCCCTCAGAATCTTCCTCAAGATCGACGAGGCCACCCATAAGATCACCGACGCCAAATTCAAGACCTTCGGCTGCGCCAGCGCCATTGCCAGTTCGTCCATCCTGACCGAGATCGTGATCGGCATGACGGTCGAGGAGGCCGCGCGCGTCACCAACCGCGACATCGTGGACCGCCTCGGCGAGCTCCCCGAAGAGAAGATGCACTGCTCCGTAATGGGCATGGAGGCACTTCAGGCCGCCCTCGGCGAATACGCGAAGAAGCACGGGCTCGTGCTCCCCGAAGTGAAGAACGACGACCCGGACGACCACGAGGGCCGCATCGTCTGCAAGTGCTTCGGCGTGACCGACGCGAAGATCCGCAAGGTCGTCCGCCTGAACCGCCTTACCACCGTCGCCCAGGTCACCGAGTACACCAAGGCCGGCGGCGCCTGCGGTACATGCCTCGACCAGATCCAGCAGATCCTCGACGAGATCAACCATACCGCCCACGCGCCCGCCGAAATCGAAAAGCCGCAGGCCGGTTCCTTCGACGCCCTGTCGCCCGTCAAGAAGGCGCTCAAGGTGCAGGAGGTGATCGACAAGGAGATCAAGCCGGCGCTCGAGCGCGACGGCGGCAGCATCGAGCTGATCGACCTCGACGGCGACGTCGTGAAGGTCGCCCTCCGCGGCGTCTGCGCGACCTGCCCGAACTCCAAGCTGACCCTGCGGAAGCTCGTGCAGGGCAAGCTTCACGAATTTCTGTCCGACCGGCTCGTGGTCGAGGAGGCATGACATCATGAAAGGCGAAGAACGTGTCATTTATCTGGACAACAACGCCACCACGCGCACCGCGCCGGAGGCCGTCGCCGCCATGCTGCCGTATTTCTCCGAATACTACGGCAACGCATCCAGCATCCACAAGTTCGGCGGCCGTCTTGCCAAGGTGGTCGAGGAAGGGCGCGCGAAAGTCGCCGGATTCCTCGGCGCCGATCCGAGCGAGATCATCTTCACGTCCTGCGGGACCGAGAGCGACAACGCCGCTATCCTGAGCGCGCTGGACGTCTGCCCGAAACGCCGCAAGATCGTGGTCTCCACGGTGGAGCACCCCGCCGTGCTCAACCTGGGCAAGGACCTCGAACGCCGAGGCTATACCGTGGTGAAGATCCCGGTCGACAGCCTCGGCCGCCTCGACATGGACCGCGCCCGCGAAATGATCGACGTGGACACCGCGGTCGTCTCCGTGATGTGGGCGAACAACGAGACCGGCAACCTGTACCCCGTGGAAGCCCTCGCCGAACTGGCGCACCGCGCCGGCGCGCTCTTCCACACCGACGCCGTCCAGGCCGCCGGCAAGGTGCCGTTCAAGCTCCGCGACATGAACATCGACATGCTCAGCGTCTCCGGCCACAAGTTCCATGCCCCGAAGGGTATCGGTGCCCTCTACGTGCGCCGCGGCGTGCGGTTCCGTCCGTTCGTCATCGGCGGCCACCAGGAACGCGGACGCCGTGCCGGGACGGAGAACGTGCCGTACATCGTGGGCATGGGCGTGGCAGCCGAACTTGCCATGGCGAATTTCGAAACGGAAAATACCTACGTCCGCAAGCTCCGCGACGACCTGCACAACCGCCTTGTCGTGGCTATCCCGAGCGTCCGCGTGAACGGCGATATGGAGCACCGCCTGCCGAACACCACGAACCTCTCGTTCGAATACATCGAAGGCGAATCCATCCTGATGCACATGGACATCCACGGTATCTGCGCCTCCAGCGGCAGCGCCTGCACGACCGGCAGCCTGGAGCCTTCCCACGTGATGCGTGCGATGGGCGTGCCGTACACCGCGGCGCACGGCGCGATCCGCTTCAGCTTCTCCCGCTACAATACGCAGGAGGACGTGGATACGGTCGTGGAGGTCCTGCCCGGCATCATCGAGAAGATCCGCGCGATCTCCCCGTATTGGGCGGATTTCGTGGCGAAACGCTGAAAAAACGAAAAAAACAGGAAAAACGAGAAAAATGGTTTGACAAAACGGATTCCCGCATATAAATTACGGGCGTTTTTTCCGGACCCCATCTTTTTCAATTCTTTTTATAAGGAGACTGTAACATGGTCATGATCTGCCCCTACTGCGATACGGAGATCAACGAAAAGCAGATGGAAGCCGAAGACGGGTGCTGCCCCGAATGCGGCGCCGTCCTGACGCAGTCCAACATCCTCAGCGACGCCGACGACGAGGACGGCGACGGGTACGACGATTACGACGATGACGACGACTACTCCGCCTTCGGAGAGCGTTCCAGGGATTACGACGAGGAGTTCGATGAATTCGACGAGTTCCTCGAGGAAGAAGAAAAGCGCGAACGCGACGAGGCCAAGAACCGCAACAAGAACAAATGATGCCGGAGTGGATGCCACAGGGCTTCGAGCTGTTTGACACTCATGCCCATCTCGGCGACGACGGATGCCCCGACGAAGCGGAGTTCTACCGGCGCGCGGAGGAGGCCGGGGTGCCGTGGATCCTGCTGTGCGGCTCGGATTTCGATTCCAGCCGCCGCGCCGCGGAGTTCGCCTCGCATTTCGACCGGGTCTTCTTTGCGGCCGGACTGCATCCTCTGGACGTGGTGAAACATCCGTGCGAGGTGAATTCTTTTGAACCGTTTGCGGACGCGCCGCGGTTCGCCGCGGTCGGCGAGATCGGACTGGATTACTACTACGAACGCGACACGCGACCGCAGCAGATCGAGGTCTTCCGCGCTTCCCTGGAGCTGGCGCTCCGTCTGGACCGTCCCGCCATCGTGCACACCCGCGACGTCGACGGCAGCACGCTTGCCTACGACGACGCCTACGCGCTCCTTTCGGATTTCGCCCATGCCGGCGGGCAGTTCGTCCTCCACTCCTTCGCCGGGAGCATCGCAGAGTTCGAACGGTTCGCCGCGCTCGGCGCGTACTTCGGATGCGGCGGCATGGTGACGTTCCGGAAAGCGGACAACATCCGCGCGCTCGTCCTCCGTTATTCCGAAGACCGGCTCCTCCTCGAAACGGATTCCCCCTACCTGGCGCCCGTCCCGTTCCGCGGGAAGGAGAACCACCCCGAATACCTTCCGTGGACAGCCCATGCTCTGGCGGCGCTCCGCGGCTGGAGCATGCAGAAGACCGTTTCCCTGACGACATCCAACGCCAAACGTTTTTTCAGGATACCCCCCGAAGATGAAAAACATGAATAAACATGAAGGGCTTCGCGGCTGGTTTCAGCTGATCCGTCTGCCCCATCTCTTTACCGTCCCCGGCGACCCCCTGATCGGATTTCTGATCGCAGGCGGCCTGGCGCAATGCGCCGGCGACGGCTGGTTTCCCATTGCGGCGGTCTGCTTCATTTCGTTCGCCATGTCGCTGTTCGGCATCATCACGAACGACCTGGCGGACATCCAGATCGACATGACGCAGCATCCCGACCGTCCCCTGCCGCGCGGCGTGGTCAGCCCGCGGGCGGCGTCCTATGCGGCGCAGCTCTGTTTCCTGGCGGCTGTCATCCCGGCGATATGCCTGGCGTGGCGTTTCACATTCATTACGCTGGTGGCGCTCATCAGCATCTACTCCTACAATTTCTACGTGAAATACCGCCCGAAACGCGCCTCCATGATGATGGCCGTCATGCGCGATCTGATGTTCGGACTCGGCATCCTGCTCGTGCCGGGCATCTCCATCCCGCGCATCCTTCTGCTGGTGCTGTACGGCGTCGGTCTTTTCCTGTACTACTGCGGCCTGAACGAAATCACGCGTTCCGAGACGCTTTCGAAAATGGTGCGGCCCGGCGGCGGCAAAATGCTGGCCGGGGCATGCTGCTGCGCCATCGTGCCGCTGGTATTCGTCATCAAACTGCTTCGGGATTCGACGGAGCTCCGGCCGGTTCTCTTCGGACTGCTGGCAATCCTGATCTGCGCCGTGTATCTGCTGATCGCGCTCTGGGTGTACCAGGTCTCCCGAACCGGCGCCTCGCCTGCGCGCGTCCAGATGGCCGTGCATGTGTCGTTCCGCGCCGCCTTCCTGGTGCAGGCCGCCGCGGCCGCGTCCTGCGGACTGGTCGTCCTGCCGGTGATCCTTCTCCTCTGCCTGGCGGGTTCCGCCCTCGCGGAGAAGTATTCCTGTTCCTGAGCCGAATCACGGACGATGGAAGACTGGTATGACATGCGGGTGGACCCCGCGCAGATCGCGAAGGAGCGCGCGAAGGCGCGCGAACTCCGCCGCACCAACTGGTGGCAGGCGCTGGTCCAGAAAGGCATCTGCCATTACTGCGGCAGGAAGTTTCCGCCGTCCGAGCTGACCATGGACCATGTGGTGCCGCTTTCCCGCGGCGGGCGCAGCACAAAGGGCAATATCGTGCCCTGCTGCAAGGAATGCAACAACGGCAAGAAGTATACCATGCCGGTCGACGAGATCCTGGCCGAACTCGACCGGGAGGACCGCGAACGCGAAGCCGCGCAGGGCGCCGCGGACGATGCTTCCTGCGGACCGGAAGATCCCGCGCAGGACGTCTGAGGATCCGCCGCCGGAGCACGCCATGGACTATTACTGGAACGGACGCACGGACCCGGCGTACAACCTGGCGCTGGAGGAGGTCATGGTCGCGCAGGCGGACGCGCCGTTCATGATGCTCTGGCGGAACCGTCCCGCCGTGATCATCGGCCGCAATCAGAACGCCTGCCGCGAATTCGACTCCGCCTATGCCCGCGAACACGGCATCGCCGTGGTGCGCCGCATGACGGGCGGCGGCGCGGTCTACCACGACCTCGGCAATCTCAATTACAGCATCTTTGCGTTCGAGAAGGACGCGAACCGGCGTTACCTCGATTTCGCGCCGTTTGCGGAACCCGTGCTGTCCGCCCTGCGGTCGCTGGGCGTGGAGGCGGAGTTTTCCGGGCGCAACGACATCCTCGTCGGCGGGCGCAAGGTCTCCGGCAGCGCGAAGAGCGTCCACAACGGGCGCATCCTGTTCCACGGCACGCTCCTGTTCGACGTCGATCCCGAAGCGATGGCGGCGGTGCTGACGCCCCCGCAGGCGAAGATCGCGGCGAAGGGCGTGGCGTCCGTCCGGGCGCGCGTAGCGAACCTGAGTGAATTCCTGCCCGGCCTGGACCGCGAAACGTTCCGGCCTGCGCTGGAACACGAATTGCTCCGCCGGTTCGGACTGGACGGGGCGCTTCCGATCCCGGACAACTGGATTCGGGAGGCGGAGCGGATCGCCGACGAACGCTACAGGTCCTGGGAATGGACCTTCGGCGAGTCGCCGGATTTCACGTTCGAGCGTACGCGGCGTTTCCCGAGCGGGACCGTGACGGTGCTTCTTAACGTGCAGTCCGGCATCATCCGGCAAGCCTCGTTCCGCGGCGATTTCTTCGGTTCCGCCCCGGTCGACGGACTGGCCGCCCTCCTGACCGGCTGCCCCCACCGCGCCGACGCCCTCCGCGCGGCGTTGTCCGGGGCGGACATCGGGCGTTATGTCGCCGGGCTGGAGCTTGATTCTCTGCTGGGGCTTCTTGTCCCCTGATTCCATCCGCATAATCCGCATGAATCCGCTGCCATGATGGTTGCGGCGGCATGCTTTGCAGGAATCTTCCCAACAGTTTTCCCTTTTATTCGGCTGTTTTTCTTCCGCCGAATGTTTTTTCCTCTTTTTTGATATTCATTAATAAATTTGACTTGAAAAAATGATTAGTGTGTGATATATTAATAGGATGTTATCATCAAGAAAAAAACAGAACCGGAGGTTCCTTTTTCATGAATAAAAAGTTCGTAATGAGCTTGTCCGTGGCGGCGTTCGCCGCTCTTTCCGCTTCCATGTTCGCCCAGATGCCCGGTGCCATGAAACAGGTCGTCGGCATCGCCGAGGTCGAGGATGTCGCCAACGTCCAGAGCCGCCGTTATACGGGACAGGTCGTCGCGCAGGCGGTCGTGAACGTGACGCCGCGCGTGTCCGGCGAGATTCTGAAGCTCGGGTTCAACGACGGCGACTATGTGAAGAAAGGCCAGATGCTGTACACGATCGAGAAGACGCAGTACGAGGCGGCCGTGAAGCAGGCCGAGGCCTCGATTGCGGAAATCAAGGCGAATCTGGAATACGCCCAGAGCAGTTACGACCGTAACGAGAGGCTGTACGAAGTGAACGCCGCCAGTAAGGACGCGATGGAGAATACGAAGTCCGCGCTCGGCGCCCTCAAGGCCGCCCAGGCCGCCGCGGAAGCCGCGCTCGTGACCGCAAACGACAATCTGAAGTACACCACGATCACCGCCGCCATCGACGGTCTGGCCGGCGTCACCAAATATACCGAGGGAAACTACATCACACCGTCCTCCGGTCCGCTGGTTACGATCATCCAGATGCAGCCCATCCGCGTGCGGTTCTCCATGAGCACGGGCGATTTCCTGTCCGGCTACGGCAGCCTGACCGCGCTGAAGAAGGACGGTCAGGTCTCCCTGAAGCTCGCCGACGGCTCGGAATACGCGACCGACGGCAAGATCGAGTTCCTGAACAATGAGGCGAACGTGAAGACGGACGCCATTCAGGTGTACGCGTCGTTCCCGAACGCCGATATGAAGCTCATCCCCGGCAGCACTGTTACCGTGACGCTGTCGAAAAAGTCCGCGGCCAAGATGCCCGCCGTCCCGCCGTCCGCCGTCATGCACGACGCGCAGACCTCTTTCGTGTACGTGGTCGGCGAAGGCAATAAGCTCGAACGCCGCGAGGTCGAGCTCGGCGACATGACGAAGACGCACCAGCTGATCAAGTCTGGCCTGAAGACCGGCGAGAAGGTCGTGTACCAGGGCACGCACAAGGTCATGCCCGGCGACGAAATCATCCCTGCCGCGAACGAAGAGAAGAAGTGATCCCGGGAGCAGCGCAAGATGTTTTCGAAAATCTTTATTGACCGGCCGCGTTTCGCGATCGTCATCAGCCTGATCCTGGTCCTGGCGGGCGTGATCAGCCTTTTCAAACTGCCCGTGGCGGAATATCCCGAGATCGCGCCGCCGTCCCTGTATGTGATGGCGAGCTACCCCGGCGCCAGCGGCGAGGTGATCGCGCAGACCGTGGCAATGCCGATCGAAGACCAGATCAACGGCGTGGACGACCTGCTGTATTTCTCCTCGACATGCAGCAACGCCGGCTCCTATTCCTGTACCGTGACGTTCAAGAGCGGCACCGACACCGACATCGCGATGGTGAACCTGCAGAACGCCATCAAGCGCGCGGAGCCTATGCTGCCGTCCGACGTGACGAAGTTCGGCATCACCGTCGAGAAGCGCGGCAACGACATCCTCGCCGCCTACGCCTTTACCACGGATGAAACGACGCTGAGCATGATGGAGCTGAACAACTACGTCAACGTGAACGTGAAGGACGCCATCACGCGTCTGGACGGTGTGTCCTCCGCCGAAGTGATGTCGCTGGAAGAATACTCCATGCGCATCTGGCTCGATCCCCTCCGCATGGCGGGCCTCGGCATCTCCACCTCCGACATCTCCGCCGCGGTGCAGTCGCAGAACATCCAGGCTGCCGCGGGCAGCATCGGCACGGAGAAGAGCAACAGCTTCATGTCGTTCAAACTGAACGTGAAGGGCCGTCTCGTGACCGCCGAGGAATTCGGAAACATCATCCTGCGCCATGATTCGGACGGCAGCATCGTGCGCCTCTCCGATGTGGCGAAGGTCGAGGTCGGCTCCAGCTCCTACGCCGGTCGAAGCGTATTCAACGGACACCCGTGCGTGGCGCTGATGGTGAACCGCACCCCGGAGGCGAACGCCATGGGCACCGTCGGGCGTGTGAAAGCCGAACTGGAACAGTGGAAGAAACGTTTCCCTGCCGGCGTGAGCGTGGAAAGCGCCTATGACCCGACCGAGTTCATCGAAGTGTCGATGAAGGAGATCGTGACGACCATCGTGCTGGCTCTCGGGCTGGTCGTGCTCATTACCTGGATCTTCCTGCAGGACTGGCGCGCCACCCTGATCCCGTCCGTCGCGATCCCGGTCGCCCTGGTCGGCACCATGACGTTCCTGTATGCCCTCGGCTACAGCATCAATACCCTGACGATGTTCGGCCTGATCCTGGTCGTCGGTTCGCTGTGCGACGACGCCATCGTGGTGGTCGAAAACTGCCAGGGCCTGATGGAACGCGAAGGCATCGGCCCGAAGGCCGCCGCCGAGAAGACCATGCGCCAGATCACAGGCGCCATCATCTCCACCACGCTCGTGACCGTGTCCTGCTACGTGCCGCTGGCTTTCTACGGCGGCATGGTCGGCGTGATCTACGTCCAGTTCGCCGTGACCATGTGCATCTCGCTGTGCCTCTCCACGACCATCGCCATGACGCTCAGCCCCGCGCTCTGCGCCCTGCTGCTGCGCAAACCGAACGAAAAGGCGCCTCTGCTTTTCCGCCCGTTCAACGCCGTTCTGGATTTCAGCCGCAAGATCTATCTGTTCTTCACCGGCTTCCTCGTGCACTGGTGCGTCCTGGCCGTGATCCTCTTTGCCGGCGTGGTGTTTGCCGTCTACTACATGTTCACGCACACACTGAGCTCGTTCCTGCCGGACGAGGACAAGGGCGTGCTCTTCTGCAACGTGGAATTGCCGAGCGGTGCGTCCGTCGAACGCACGGATGCCGTCCTGCGCGACATCCGAGAGAAGCTCACCGGCATGAAGGGCATCCGTTCGATCCTGGATGTGTCCGGCTTCAGCATGATGTCCGGTTCCGGTGAAAGCGTCGGCATCGCGATCGTCGCGCTGGACCACTGGGACAAGCGCAAGACACCGGATCTCCAGCTGAACTCGCTCAAAAACCAGATCCAGGGGCGTCTCGCATCCATCCCGGACGCCAACATCACGGTGTTCGCTCCGCCCGCCATCATGGGCCTCGGCGCAGTCAACGGCGTGAGCGCGCAGGTATGCGGCATCGGCGACATCGACCCGATCGAACTCTCGAACGTGATGAAGAGCTTCACGCGTGAGCTGATGGCGGGCAGCCGCGACAAAATCGCGTTCGCCATGACGCCGTACAATGCCGATACGCCGCAGCTGTATCTGGACATCGACTTCGAGAAGGCGCAGATCCTCGGCGTCTCCCCGGTCAGCATCTACAATACCCTCCAGAGCAAGCTCGCATCCCTCTATATCAACGACTTTACCATGCTCAGCCGCAACTTCAAGGTGAAGATGCAGGCGTCCGCCGACTACCGCGCCACCCTTGACGATATCCGCGAGATCCAGGTGGTCAACGATGTCGGCGAAATGGTCCCGCTGACCTCGTTCGGTACGCTGAAATACACCGTCGGCCCGCGCCAGATATCCCGTTTCAACAAGATGACCAGCGCCGAATTGACCGTGAGCGGCCTCCCGGGCGCCAGCTCGCGCCTCATCATGGACGCGATGGAGCGGGCGAACCTGCCTGAGCAGTACCACCTGGAATGGACCGCGCTGAGCTATCAGGAGCGCCAGAACGAAGGCCAGATCGTCTACCTCATGGCGCTCGCCCTGATGTTCGCCTACCTCTTCCTCGTCGCCCAGTACGAAAGCTGGACGATCCCCGTGCCCGTGATGCTGACCGTGTCGTTCGCCGTCTGCGGCGCGCTGATCGGCCTGAAGATCGCTCATCTCGACCTGAGCATCTACGCCCAGCTCGGCATGGTCATGCTCATCGGCCTGTCCGCCAAGAACGCCATCCTCATGGTCGAATTCGCCAAGCAGGAACGCGAGCACGGCAAGAGCATCGTGGAGTCCGCATTGAGCGGTGCATCCCTCCGTTACCGCGCCATCCTGATGACCGCCTGGAGCTTCATCTTCGGCGTGTTCCCGCTGGTCGTGGCGACGGGCGCCGGTTCCGGCAGCCGCCGTGCCATCGGCATCACCACGTTCTCCGGCATGATCATGGCCACGCTGGTCGGCATCATGTTCACGCCGGCCCTGTACGCGTTCTTCCAGCACATCCGCGAGGGCGGCAAGAAGATCCTGCACCTCGACCGTCCGAGAGATTAAGGAGATCGACATGAGCAAGAAAGACAGTAACGCGACCGAACCGAAACTGCTGTTCCCGCTGCCGGAATCCGGCGACACCGCGTCCGACGTGTGGCGCCTCATCATCCGCAGCAACGCCAAGATGCTGAACCTGCTCCTGCAGGAATGCCCGGAGATCGCCCCGGGGCAGAAGATCACGTTCTCCCGCATACGCGTGCTCACCTACCTGGCGCAGGCGCAGGGCGAACAGGTCAGCATCCGCGACCTTGCCGAAGAGCTCGGCGTGACCTCCGGCGGCGTCTCCCAGATGGTCGACAGCCTCGTGAAGAGCGACATGGTCTGCCGGACCGCATCGAAGGACGACCGCCGCGTCGTCTACCTGTCGATCTCCGAGACCGCGAAGAAGAGCCTCGACGTGATCTCCAAATACCTGCACGACCGTGTGGCGAAGGCCATGGAGAAGATCCCCGAGCAGGACCGCGAGGTCATGGCGCGCTCCCTCCGCACCCTCCTGAAAGCCTTCTACGAGGACGCCGACTGAGCCTTCGGTCAAGATGCGTCCCCCCCTGAAAGCCTTCTGCGGGGGAACGCCGACTGAGCCGCTCCTTCCTCGAAAAAACACCGCCCTCTGATGCCGGTCGAACGACATCGGAGGGCTTTTCGTATTCGGGGGATTATGTTCTCCGGAGGGAGAGAAAGGAGGATGATTACAGGTCGGTTCTCAGGGCGGTCAGTTTCTTGCTGAATTCAACAAAAAGACCGTTCAGTTCGACTTTCCTCTGTTTATCCTTTTCCTGCTGTTCTTTTCTTTTTTGCAGATTATCCCGGATTTCGATGAGTTTATGATAGAAGGATTCTTTCGACTCTCTCATTGCCTTGAACTGGTCATCCACGCCGTTTTCGATTTCATCGAAAGATTCGGAGACTTCACTCCTGGCATTCCTGAGGTCCTCCTGGTGTTTTTTGTCCATGAAGAAGGTTGCGACGTCGAGGATCGAGCCGATCACAGCCAGCCATGATCCCATCCCCTTTATGAATTTCGTCAGCTTCGTCGCACCCCACGGTTTGAACGTGTGTCCGAAGAAATGCGCGACCTGGAGAACGCCTTCTTTCGTGACGGATGCCGTCAGTTGGGCAAGCCCGGCCGCACCTGACTTGAATAAGCTCAGATCGATTTGATTGGAGGCAGACATGTCATTGAATCTCTGAGAGAACTCTTTGAGACGGTTATCATATTCAAGGGCAGCCTGTTCGACCGACATGAATTCCTCGTTCAATTCATTGAGAATACTTTCGAGATCCTCTTTGAATTCCCGGTCGTCCATGATTTTGTCGAGTTCCAGCTCCGCCTTGTCCAGTTCTTCCTGAAGCTGCCGCAATTTGTCATCCGAAAAGTAACCGAGAAGATGATATTTGAGTTCTTTGATGTTCTGCCGGATACGTCTGATCGCATTGTGCTCCGCCTGATTATACCTCTGAATGGCTTTTGTGATGATCTGCATCTGGCGTCTTGTGAACTCATCCTCCCTTTGGTTCTGGGAGAAGAGTTCGATGTGGGCGGAAAGAAATGTGTCGACGATATTGATGCGGGAAAGGATCTTTCCCGTAAGGGCACGTTCTTTGATAAAGAGGTTGAGGTTTTGGAGAAACTCGTCGAAATGGCTTTCCTTCACCAGTTCCGGTTCTCCGGTCATGTAGTCTTCGATATCGACGATCGTGAAATGAAGTTTCGCGAGTACATCTGCTCCGCCGACGAAGTCCAACGTGTCCTTTCTCCAGTTCACTTCATTTTCGGCCGCCTCCATGTTGCGCTTGTTCATCAGGAGCATGGTCTTTTCGAAATACTTTCCCTGGATCAGCTTCTTGAAGTTTTCGCCGATTACCCTGGTGAACCCCTGTATCGTGATCATGTAGATCAGGAGATCCGCCTTGCGGATATAGTCGAGGGAGATGGCGTCGTGTTCGGGGCGTCCGGCATAGATGCCCGGCGTGTCGGCGAAAAGAACATCTTTCCACGGATAGACCTTGACGGAATCCGTGGTGACCCCCTGGCCGATCACGATGCTGCCGTCTCCCGTCAAAGCATGAAGAAGGCTGGATTTCCCGGAGGAATACTGACCGCAGACGGCTATTTTGAGTTTGCTTTCCTTTTCTTTTTCATCCAGAGTGCTCTTCAGCTTCGCGATATTGTCGCGGAGCATCGGGTCATCTTTCAGCCGGAGGATTTCATTGCAGATCGAATGAAACTCTTCACTTTTTTTCGGATAGTCAAATTGTGCCATTTTTTCTTTCCTTTATCTGTTTGTAAAGCATCTGAGTGTGTGTTTGACTGGGGTAATTGATCGTTTTCATTTGTTCCGGGCGAGCAACGCCTTCTGCTCCGATATGAGCTGCTTGATATGCGGCGCCAGTTTCTTTTGGTTCTCTTTGGCGATTTTGTCGAGTTCCTGATTAAGCACCAAAAAGTCGTCGCAGATTTTCAGGAGTTCCTCTTGCGCGGAGATCGCATGGTTGAGGTTTCCCCGGATGATCGGATATACATTCTTTTTGCAATGCTCCCGAAGATGTTCCGCTAAGGACTTGATATTCTCGTCGAAAGAGTCATCTAATTTTTCCTTCAGCTCGCGGATTTTCGTTTCTCTTCTTTTGAAGATGCCTGCCAAAAGGGAGAGAACAATAGAGATGCCGCCAAGAACCCATCCCACCGGACCGGAGAAGAAAAATGCTACCATGCTCCCGATCCCGGCCAGGATCCCTCCGACTCTCAGAATGTCTTCCCAGGGCAGGGTGTTTGCCTCGAATCCGTCGAATTCCGCATCCGTTTCCATAATAAAAGAAAGCTGGCGAGACATTTCCTCCATCTCGGCAGAGATTTTTTGTATTAATGTTTGGAGAATCCCGGTAGAAACCTCTTTGACAAGTTCGTCCGAAAACTGTGATTCCCAGAACCGTTTGATCTCCTCTTTGCTGTATTTGCAGTCAATACAAGTTTCCGCAATATCATGGGTGTCGATCCTTGCCCGGAATTCGCTTCTGAGTTCGGATTCAAGTTTCCTGCCGAAGGAGTTGATGATGCCGTCAATTTTCTTTTTCGTTTTGCGGATCAGGCCGAGCACATCTTCGACGTTTTTCCGGCATTGTTCGATCGGCCTTCTGTTTTCCTCGGAGAAATGCCTGACATGGGAAATGAAGCATTCCCGGATCGTTTCGGACCGAATGGCTGCGCCTCGCTCGATGATGTTTTCCACGAGGTAGTTTCTGATCTCGCTGAATTTAGAAAGATCGTAAAGCTCGGATCTTGTCACGTCGTTGTCGCGGTAAAACTGTTTCAGCTCCCCGCTGTTGCCCCGGCTGAAAAATGCCGCCTGGGCATGGAACGGAAGAATCTTCGGGTTCCGTTTTCCCACGGCTTCCCGGATGCGTTCGAAATTGCCCTGCTGGAACTCCTCGGAAATCTCCTTTTCCTTCTTCCGCAATTTAAATTTCCTATAGTCAGACAGGTCGGATTTCACGTTCAACAGGATGAGGACGTCTTTTCCTCTTTCAAGGATTTCCCGGAGATAGTCGAGTTCGGCCTTTTCGATGTTGTCGGAAATGAACATGAAGATAGCGATGTCCGATTTCAGGAGGAGTTCGTAAGCCATGTGCTCCTCTTTTCCGATTCCCCCCTGTTTTTTCTCCGTGTCTCGGACGGACAGACTGCCGGGCGTGTCATAGACCTTCAGGTTATACCAGTCGTATTCATGAATCTCGGTCGTTGTGCTTTGTCCGCCTTTGCCGATGCTTGCTCCGTTTCCTTTTGTCAATGCCTCCCGGACCGTGCTTTTCCCGGATTTCGTTTTCCCGAAAAGCACGATCTTGAAAACGGATAGATCGTCTTTCAGCTGTTCCGTCTTCTTTTGGATGTCGTTTATGGATTTTTCCAGGGAGCAGGAGAATGCCCGGATGGTTTTCCGGAGTGCTTCGGCAGTTTTTTCCTGGTCCGGAGCATTCTGATCCGAATCTATTATGATGGCCGGATCGATGCTGATCTGCTGCGTTTTTTCCTGAATTGTCCGAATTCCTTTTCCTATTTCCAGGACTCGCCCGATTTCCCCCTGCACATACTGATATTCGGACGCGGCGACTTTTTTGCAAAAAGACAGCGATCTCAGGAAACTGGCATATTCCTCTATCATCGGGATGATCCCGAGTTCCGGCAGGATCCCGGTCCCGTCGGCTTTCTTCTCGAACCGCAGACCCCCGATAAATGTCTCAAGGTCCTGCAGCGCCGTTAAAACCTGATTCATTTCCTGTCTCCTGTCATCTCTGGAATTCTGCTACGGCTTCGCGCAAATCCTTCAGGCTTTTTTCAACTGCGGAAATATTTGAATCGTAGGACTGGACTTTTGCGTTCATTTCGTCCAGGTACTTGTCTGCGGATGCTTTGATTTCGAGGAATTTTTCCTGGATCTGTTTGCCGCAGTTTTCCATTTGCGATTCGAGCTTTTCAAGAGATGCCTTGTCTTCCGATATCTTATCCCTCAGTCCTGAGGCCATTTCCTCCAGCGTACGGTTCAGCTCTTTGACTTCTTTCAGCTTCGTTTCCGTTTCCTGCAATTGGTCCGCCAGCTGGGCATAGCGCGTTTCCATTTTTTCAATGATGTTGTCTTCACGGGAAAGACGGGCGAGCACTTTAAGGCACTGAAACATATTTGTTCTCCATTATCTATATTGAATCAATTCGGTTTTTCCATCAATATAACTTGCAAAAATGAGAATACAAACATGTTTTCATGGGAAAACGGGAAAAAAAGACCCAAAAGATGCCGGGACCAAAGCCTTGTGACAGGGAAAAGAGCCCGGTCGGCGGGCTCTTTTGCGGTCCCGGACTCAGAAGAAGGTCTCGGGGATGGAGGCGGTGACGTCGATCTTCTCGAAGTAGTACCAGTCCTGGCTGGGGAGGTAGTTCACGCAGTAGAGGATGCGGCGGCCGTTTTCCATGCGGGAGATCGTGCCGTACTTCGTCTCGGAGAGCTGCCGGAAGAGGTCATCGTCGTCGAACCGGATGGAGAGGGAGTCCTCCTTGTTCGTCTCCATGGCGCCCTGGAATCTGGCTCCGGTGGAGAGCAGGATCATGCCCTCGTCGTCCAGCAGGGTCTTCTCCAGGACGTTGTTTCCGACGTTGCCGTGCGAATTCAGGTCGCGGATGATCGTGTTCAGATGCAGGTCGAACCCGGCGACGCCGAGGAAATTCCCGTTGGTGTCCAGCATCGGGCTGTTGCAGGAGAGCAGATAGCCGGCGGCCGCGGTGTTGCCCGGGTACGGCTTGCTCCAGACCAGCTCGCCGTTTCCTTCCTGCCCGGTCTTGTACCAGTGGCGTCCGCGCGGGTCGTAGCTTGCCGCATAGGTGCCGCTTCCCGGGTAGACGATGTACTGGCCGTCGGGGAATCCGAAGAGCATCAGGTGGAGCGGGATGCCGGAGAGTCGGAGATATTCGTTCTGTTCGGCGGGCGAGGCATTCCGGACTTTCTGCGGCAGGCGTTCGCGGAAGACGTCCATGATGGAATCGCGCAGGTGGTCCAGAATGTGCAGGCGGCGTCTCTCGAGATCGGTGAGGGTTTCGCCATGGACGGTCTTGTGGGCGAAATGCGAGAAGTCGATCTTGCGGTGGTACACGGAGGAATAGAGGAGCGAGGCGGGCGGGTCCTTCGCGTCGGTCCGCAGGGCGGAGACGGGCATCATGCTGTCCGGGATGCCTTCCTCGTCGTCCAGGTCGGTCTCGTACAGGAAGACGAACTCCGAGGTGATGGCGGACAGGAACTGCGCGGTACGTGCGATGTTCGTCTCGATGTAGTCGGCGGAAGCGGTGGACTGGAGCTGGGCATTCGCGAGCTCGCGGCCGTAGGCGTGCCGGGCGTCGATCATGCTGACGTGGCGGTAGCAGGTCACGCCTGCCGTCAGGAGCAGCGTGAGGATGCAGGCCAGGGTGAACGCCAGGGATGTCCGCTTGTGGTGCACGGCGAACGCGGTCAGGCGCCCGAAGAAATGGTACGGGTTCGCGGTGGTCTCCTCGCCTGCCATGTAGCGGCGGATGTCGGAGGCGAGTTCGCGCACGGTCTGGTAACGTTTTTCCCGGTCGTATGCGGTCGCCTTCGCGATGATCGCCTTCAGGTCGGGGTCGATCTTGAATCCGTATTTATGGCGGGTTTCGGCGATCCTGCCCTCGCGAATCATGGAAACGACCTCGGCGCTGGTGCGCGCCATGTAGGCCTCGCGGAGCGTGACGACCTCGAAGAGGATCAGTCCGAGCGCGTAGATGTCCGCCCGCTGGTCGGTGTGCTCGCCGTGGATGGCTTCGGGCGAGAGGAAGCGCGGTGTGCCGGAGATGGTGCTGGGTTTTACCCATTTGGCGGGATCGTATCCGGGCTCCATGATCTGGCGTGCGATGCCCCAGTCCATGATGTAGGTCTCGCGGAATTCGCCGATGAGGATGTTTTCGGGTTTGAGGTCGCAGTGCATGATGTTGCGGCTGTTGGCGTAGTCGAGCGCGTCGCAGACGCGCAGGATGATCTCCAGCCGGAACATCAGGGACTTGCGTTCGTCGAACTGTTCGATGCCGGACGTGCGGTACTCGTGGTCGAGCTGTTCCAGATAGTTTTTCAGCGTTTTGCCGTCGACCAGCTTCATCACGAGGTGAAGTCCGTCTTCTTCGTCCGAGTTCAGCGAGTAGATCGGGATGATCGCCGGATGGCTGAGCTGGGCGGTGACGCGCGCCTCCTGGAGGAACTGTCCGCGCGTGAACTGGTCCTCGGGTTGCGTCTTCAGCGTCTTGATTGCCACGGGGCGGCGGAGATTGAGGTCGACCCCCTCGCGGATGATGCCCTGGCCTCCCTCCGCGAAGACCTTGCCCCGGCTGTATTCCGCGTCGATATTTTCCAGCTTCACGTCCAGCCGGTCGTCGAACCGGACGTCTGCGTGGTCCACGTGTGTGAAGGTGACCGTGGTATCCTGTTCACGGTTGAGTTTTTTCAGACCGACCGCGATCGAGGTCACGGTATGGACTTTGCCTGATGTCGCTCCGCGGCTCATTGGAGGCCTCCTTTCGGGTCGGTGTCAACGCTGCGCAGGAATTCCCGCAGGCGGATCTTTTCAACATACCATTCCTCCATGGCGGGGACGAACGCGAAGCAGTAGACGAACGGGCCGCCCGGCTCCTTGCGGATGATGGCGCCGTATTCTTTGCCCTCCTCCAGCCATTCCGGGAGCCACGGGTCGGGGTAGAGGCCTTTCTCCAGGCTAACGGCCGGGGGCTTGTCCGGGCCTTTGTTCACGCGCTCGAGTTTGATGTTGAAGTCCTTCGAGATGAAATACTGCGAGATGAGGCCGAGCCGGAAATTGTCGGCTTCCTGCAGGATTTGGTCGAAGTATCGCCCGGATACGAGGAGCGCCACAGCACCGACCGGATCGTCCGGCGATCCCAAGGGGATCGAGACCGGCAGGACGACTCGTTCCGTTCCCGGGGCGGCGTTTTTCAGTTCCGCCGGGATATTCCAAAGTGCCTGGTCGCGGTGCAGGGAAACGGTCTGGTTGTACCAGACGTTTCCGCCGGCGAGTTGGGGTTCGGCTTTCACGGTGTACGGATAATACAGGGCCGCACCGTCTTTCAGCAGGATCTGGATGCGGTAGATCGGGTTGACGTTCTGGGTGAGCCTGTTGATCAGCTTGTCCAAAGAATCCTTCGAGACGAAGGCGTTCAGCGGAGCCTGGAGCATGTAGCGGAAGAGGGTCGGCTGGATCATGCCGAGACACGTGAATCCGGGATCGTTCAGGTCTGCCTTGCGTCCGATCTCCATCTTGCGGAAGCTGACGGAGTCCCCGTATGCCGGGGAGTAATCGGTTCGCAATCCGTCGTTTCCGGCGATGGCCTCATCGTCCGGCAGCGCCAGATAGTTTGCCCCGGCCGCGCCGTTCCTGATATGGCCGGACAGCAGGAACTCGGTCTCGAACTTGATGGATTCGAGCATGGCGTTGAATTTTTCGGACTGGAGGTTGAACTGGTGAGCGGTCTTCCTGCACGAAGCCTGTGCCTTGCCGAGCACATGGTCATCGAGATACGAGAGTTGTGCGAGGCGGACGTCGTTGACAATGTTGTAAGCGACGAGCGCGCCGACCAGGCAAATCAGCGTCAGGAAAAAATAGAACATCTCCCGGTGGCGTGCCCGGATGAGCTTCGCGAAGCGTTTCGACAGGCTGATCTTCCGCACGGAGACTTCGTCCGAATGAAGGAACCGGCGGATATCTTCCGCCAGTTCGGCCACGGACGGATAACGTTTTTCCGGGTCGGAGGCGATAGCTTTCTGAATGATCGCCCGCATATCGGGGTCGATGCCGCCGCCGAAACGGTGTTCGATCGTCGGCTGGACGCCGTTTCGGAGATCCTCCAGGATTTCGGGGGCAGGGGCGTCCGGGAACGGCGGATGGAGCGTGACGAGTTCATACAGGATCATGCCGAGCGCATAGACGTCGGAACGGACAGTCGGCTCGGCGCCGGAAATGATCTCGGGTGCGATGAAGCGCGGGTCGTTGATCTCCGGCGGCCTGCGCCTGGGCTGTGCGGCGCCGTCCCCGCCGGACAGGAAACACGCGAAGCCCCAGCCCTTGATGTAGACTTCGTGGTATTCGCCGATCATGACGTTCTGCGGATTCAGGTTCGCATGCGCTACGCCTCGGCTGTGGGCGTAGACCAGCCCGTCGGAAATGCCGAGTATGAGCTCAAGGCGGAAGCTCAGGGAGGCGGTCTCCTCCGCGGCACGGAATCCGGCGTTGCGGTAGTGCGAGGTGATCTTTTCCAGGTATTTCCGGAGGTCCGTGCCGTCGGTCAGCTTCACGGCGGAATGCAGCCCGCCGCGGTAGTCGCGGTTGATGCTGTAGACGGGCAGGACGGACGGGTGGTCCAGCTGGGCGGAGATTTCCGCTTCGAGGATGAAGCTTGCGCGTTCGTCCGGGTCCAGGAGCTTTTCATCGCGGAGCGAATACACCGCCACCTGGCGTTCGAGGCCGATGTCCTCCCCGATGGAGACCACGTAACGCCCCCCCTCCGTCAGCTTGCGTTCGATCTCGAACCGGTCCTCGAGGTCGGTCAGGCGCGCCTGTTTTTCGTCAAGGTGCCCGACCTCGTCGCGCTTCCGGTGGTGGTCCATGCCTTCGATTTCCGCGCCGACGTCGCGTTTGCCTGTGCCGGATCCGGTCAGTGCGGACAGAATCGAGGATGGCTTATGGAAGATGTTCTGAATCCGTGTGCGGGTCTCGCTCAAAACGGACTGCGTTTCCCCTGGGGAGACTTTCGTGACGCCGTTCTCCGCGTTCAGAACGATCGTGCGGTCGGGCGGTTCGTCGCTCATGACCATGGTGCGGTCGGGCGAATCGTCGTTCATGACCATAGTGCGGTCGACCTGGTCCGTATTCATGACCATGGTGCGTTCGGGCTCGGTGGACGTCCCGGCGGGCTGTGCGCCGGAAGAAGAGTTTCCATCCGTTTCGTCTGAGGTGTGTTTGAGTTCGTCCGCCACGGGGCGTGTCTCCGGAGGTTGGAATCAGGTTATTTCGCAGGGACGCCGACGGCCTGAGCGAGGATTACGGTCATCTTGTCTTCGAGCTTGAAGACTTTGCGGACGCCCTTTTCATCGTACATGCCGAGGGAGACGGTGCCGAGCCCCTTCGAAGCGCAGTACAGATAGACGTCCTGCGAGGCTTCGCCCACGTGGATCGCGGGAAACTTGGTCTCCGGCGTGCGGTTTTTCGAGGAATCACTGACGTAGACGAGGATGCAGGCGGCGTTGTTCGCGAGATCCTTGCGGGTGATGAGCTCCGCACGGAAGTCGCCGGCGTCGATCCTCACGAGCTTGTTCGCCTTCGCGTCGTAATGATAGGCGGCTCCCGGCAGCGCGACGTAAACTTCGAGGTCCTGCATGTTCAGCGCGGTCGGGATCGTGCGCTTGCCGTCGGGACGGTTCACGCCGTTGGCGGCGTAGAGGATCTCGGAGACCGTGGCGGCGTCGAGTTCGGCAGGCTTGTAGTCGCGGATGGTCTTGCGTTCCGCGAGGGCCTGCATCAGCGGCATTCCGCCGGTCTTGGCGGGCGCGGGGAGGGCGACTTCTTCGGCTTTCGGGTCGATCTTCGCGGATGCGGCGTCGGTGTCCTGCGCGAAGGACGAGAAGGCGGCGAGGGCCGCGAGCGAGGCGGCGGCGAAGATGGCGATGTGTTTCATCGGACAGGCTCCTTTCTTGCTGGGAGTTTTGGTTGTCGATACTGGTTCAGAACGTGTTTTCCGGGGCGGGGAAGGTCTTTCCCTTGACCTCGGCGATGTATTCCGCGATGGCCTGCTGCGCCATGGTCCCGACGTGGCAGAACCGCCTGGCGTGCTTCGGGAGAAAGCCTTCGGTATAGCCGAGCAGGTCGCTGATGACCTGCACCTGTCCGTCGCAGTCCGGTCCGGCGCCGATGCCGATGGTCGGCACGCCGACGGCGGCGGTGATCTTCGCGGCCAGCGCGGCGGGGACGCATTCCAGCACCATGGAGAAGACGCCGGCGTCCTCCAGCGCTTTTGCGCGGGCGACGAGCTCGGCGGCCTCTTCCTCACCGCGTCCCTGCACCCGATAGCCGCCCGAGGTCTTCACGGATTGCGGCAGCAGGCCGATGTGTCCCTGGACGGGAATCCCGGCCTCGACGAGCGCCCGGACGGAGGGCAGGGTGGACGGGGTGCATTCGAGCTTGATGGCATCGCATCCGGCCTCCTGCATGAACCGCGCCGCCTCGCGGAGCGTGTTTTCCAGGCCGAGGTGGCAGGTCATGAACGGCATGTCGCCGACGATGAAGGTGTTCGGTGCGCCGCGGCGGACGCATTGCGCGTGGTGGACCATCACGTCCATGGTGGCAGGGATGGTGTCGGTATATCCGAGGGTGTTCATGGAGAGCGAGTCGCCCACGAGTATGAAATCGATCCCGGCGGCCTCCGCAAACGCCGCGGTCGGGGCGTCATAGGCGGTGATCATCACGATTTTCTCGCCGTCCTGCTTCATCTTCCGGAATGACCGGACTGTTTTCTTCACGATGCTGTCTGCCATGCGGCACCTCCATATCTGAACTGAAAAGTCGTGTTTTGCCTGATTTCCGGGGCATTTCCCTGCACGGGCGGTCCCGGCGGCCTGCCGGGTGACCCGTTTATGCGCCCGCGTCCATCGATTGTACAGACCGGTTGCGGGCAGCTCCGGTTTAGAAAATATAACACGAAAAACAAAAAAGTACAATAAAAAAAGGCGGGAATGCGGAAAAAGATTTGATTTTCTCTCTTTTGGGAGTAGGTTATCAAGAGGAAAGGCTTTTCTATCATGGCGAAATCGAAAACGAAAAAACAACCCAGGCAATCCCGTGCTCCGCGCAGGATTCTCTACAGCGGCGTCTTCTCCGCCGCGGCCGCCGGATTCGGCTTCGTGAAGGTCCCCGGCGATCCGACCATCGAATTCTTCATCCCGCGCAAGCATACCGGCCACGCCCTGGATGGCGATACGGTCGAGGTCGAACAGATCCCGGACGAACGCGACTGCTCGTATTCCAAACGGAAAACCGGGCCCGTCGGCCGCATCGTCTCCGTCACCGGCCGCAACCGCGAGTTCGTCGTGGGGCGTCTGGATTCCCTTCACGAGATCCGGCCGCTTGACAAGCACCTGCCGGAGACCATCCGCGTGAACTCGGCACCCCGCAACGCCAGGAAGGGCGACTGGGTGCAGGTGCGGCTCCTCGACGACGGCGCGAACCATACGGAACAGCTCCGCGGCCATGTGGAACGTTCGCTTGGAGCGGCGGGCGAAGTGGCGCACGATTTGGACGCCATCGCAGCCGAGTTCGGCCTGCCTCCGGCCTACACTTCCGAAGACGAGGCCGCGGCATTGAAGATCGAGCCGCTGGAGATCGAACGGGAAGACCTTTCTTCCCTGTACACGCTTACGATCGACCCGGCGGACGCGCACGATTTCGACGACGCCATCTCCGTCATGCCCTCGGCGAAGGCCGGCGAGATCACGCTCGGCGTCCATATCGCCGACGTCGCCGTCTGGGTCCGCCCCGGTTCCAGGTTCGACAAGGCCGCCGCGTACCGTTCCTTCTCCTCGTACCTCCCCGGCAAATTCCTGCCGATGCTTCCGAAACCGCTCACCGCGAAGATCAGCCTCCGCGAAAAAGTCCTCTCGCCCGCCCACAGCGTGATCTTTACCGTGCGGCTTCGCGACGGCAAGATCCTTTCCTCGCGTCGCGTGCATTCTCTGGTGAAGGTGAACCGCCGTCTCGACTACGATACCGTTCAGGCGTTTCTGGACGATCCGACGAAACGCCCGAAAGGCTGGAACAAGCAGGACATGGAGAACATCCAGCTCCTGCACAAGCTCGTAAAGAAGATGCGCGGCTGGCGCGCGAAACACGAGCAGTTCCTGTGGATCGACGCGCCGGAGATCCGCGTCCTCTGTGACGAGACCACGCACGAGATCAGGGGCCTCCTGCGCCGCATCCCGTGCGCCGCGGACGGCATCGTGGAGGAGTGCATGCTCGCCGCGAATTCCGCCGTCGCGAACGAGCTGATCGAACGCGGCGTCGGCGGGCTCTTCCGCATCCACCCCGAACCCGATCCGGAGAAACTGGGCGAGTTCGAAGGGTTCGTGTCCGAGGCGTTCGGCATTTCCGCCGGCGACCTCTCCTCCGGCCGTGCCGCCTGCATGCACTTTCTCGAAAACATTCCGGACGACCACCGCAAGCCCGTGATCCTGTCGCGGTTCCTGCGGGCGATGGCGCGCGCCTCCTACAGCGAGAACCCGGAACTCCACTTCGGCCTCGGCAAGACGCGCTATTCGCATTTCACCAGCCCCATCCGGCGCTATCCCGATCTGGCGCTTCACCAGCAGCTCCTCGCCCTCGACATGAACAAGCGGCTCCGTTCCAAGCGCATGCTCGCGGAGATCGCCGTGCTCTGCTCGAAGAAGGAGGAGCGAAACGACAACGCATTCTATGCCGCGAACGACCGCCTGAAGCTGCATTTCCTGAAGAACAGCGGCGCACTGGAGAACACCACCATGTACGAGGCAATCATCCAGAAAGCCACCTCGTCCGGGCTTATGTGCGAGATACCCGAACTCGGCATGCTCGGGTTCGTGCCGTCCTCGCGCTTCCGTACGCATGTCACGCGCCGCAACTCCCGCTATTCCTCGCGCATGGAGAGCGGCCACACAGGATACCGCCCGGGCGACTTCATCTACATCGCGCTTGACAGCATCGACCTGGTGCGCGGACAGGCGCAGTTCCGCCCGGTCATCTAAACGCCACTCAGAAAGGGTTTCCCGATATGAAGATTCCATTCCGTTTCCTGCCTGCGGCCGCGCTCGGCCTGGTTCTGCTGACTTCCTGTGCCACGACGACGTTCGAGGTGCCGAAGATCGGCACGCGCTTCGAGGACCATAAAAAGCTCCTGACCTACGATACGTCGCTGAACATGTACGTCATCCCGCTCGAAAAATACGAGACGCTCGAATACGAGATGTTCGATATCGCCATCCCGAAGGACGATGTGGTCAAGTATTACGCCCCGGCGCTTGACAATTCCTCCAACCACGCCGAGCTCTTTGTGCGGAACCTGCCACCCGAGACCGATTTCTTCGGACGCGCCCTGTACACGCAGGTGACGGAGGGCTGGAAGAGCCTTGCCGACATCCAGGCATTCTACAAGGCGAAGTACACCCCCGACAAATACACTATCAGCCTCGACACGTGCGTCACGCAGCACGACGGCTTCAACTGCGTCGAGTACGACATCGTGGCGCGCCTGCCCGAAACCGGCAAGGTCATTGCCGTGCACGGATTCTGCATGTTCGACCCGAAGAACCCCGGCTACATCTTCGACGTCGGGGCGGGGCGCACCGCCTACGAAAAGGATATCGACGACGATTTCCTGATCCGGGCGTCCGGCCTTTTCTTCGAGGCTGTGAAATTCCATAAGTAAGCGGGGCGGAACAAGCACGTTTCCGGCAAAAGGACGGGCGGTGCGGAGAGGATCCGCGCCGCCCTGACTGTTTTCGGGGTATCCCGGTTTTTGAAAACCGAATTCGCTCAGCCCCGGAACGCGTTGATCGCGTCGCGGAGCTTTAGCGCCTCGCGGCGGGCCGCTTCGGCAAAGTCCTCGCCGTTCGAGGCGAAGATGATGCCGCGCGAGGAGTTGATGACGAGTCCGGTCCTGTCCGCTGTGAGCCCGTTTCGGAGCACGCCCTCCAGGTCGCCGCCCTGCGCGCCGATGCCGGGGACGAGCAGCGCCACGGAGTCGCCGACGCGCTTGCGGATTTCGCCGAGCTCGGCAGGGCAGGTGGCCCCGGTCACGAGCAGCACGTTGCGGTTGTAGTTCCACACGGTCGAGATGCGTTCCGCGAGATACTGGTAGAGCAGTTCGCCGTTCTGGAGCACGAGCTCCTGGATTTCCTTCGCGCCGCCGTTCGAGGTGCGGCAGAGGACCACGACGCCCTTGTCGGCGCAGTCGAGGAACGGCTTGATGGCGTCCATGCCCATGTACGGGTTCACGGTCACGGCATCGGCCCGGTAGCGTTCGAACGCTTCGGCGGCGTACATGCGCGTGGTGTTGCCGATGTCCGCGCGCTTGGCGTCCAGGATGACCGGCACGGACGGCGCGGCCTCGTGGATGTAGCGAATGGTATCGGCGAGCTGGTCGTCGGCATCCTGCGCGGCGTAGCACGCGGCCTGCGGCTTGTACGCGCAGACCAGGTCCTTCGTGGCGTCGATGATGGCCTTGTTGAACGCGAACACGGGCTTGTCGAGGTCGCGCACGCAGGCGGGCAGTTTGGCGGGGTCCGGGTCGAGCCCGACGCAGACCAGCGAATCGTTCTGCTTCCAGGCGGCGCGGAGTTTGTCATAGAAGTTCATATCGGTCTCCATTTCTGTCCGGCGGCGTCATGCCCGCCGGGGTCAGGGTTTGTTGAAAAATGCGTTCTGCGCGGATTCTGCCTCAATTCGATCTCATTTTTCCTTCACCTTCACCACGCGGATCGCGGTGAATTCCTTCCCGGGCAGGTCGAGGCGGAACCGCCCCTTCATGATCCCGCGGTCGTCGATGGTCATGTCCCACGTGTCGATGACCTCCACGTGATAGGATGCCTCCGGGTCGAGCTTGTTGAAGTCGCGGTATTTCGGCCGGTTGCGCCCGAAATAGAAGAGCAGATAATCCGGGTCGTCCTCGGCGCAGGCGGCGAGGTCGTCCCATTCCTGCGTGGTGCGGCGGAGTCCGCAGCCGGGCGTCTGGTACAGGATTTCCTTCAGAAACTTCAGGCGCGGGGCGCTGTCGCCCCAGAGCTTGCCGCCGTGGCTCCACCACAGCACGCCGTCATGTTCCACATAGGTCTCGCCGTGCGTGGCGTAGCCGCCGCGGACCGTGGCCTCCCAGAACCGCCGCACGAGCTCCGGTCCGGCGATGTTGCCCCACATGTACGGGATGTCGCCTTCGTACTGGATCTCGTCGAGCACGACCGGCTTGTCGTATTTGCGGCGGTATTCGTCCGTGAGCTCGGCGCAGACGTAGAAATCCTGCCGCTGGATGCTGCAGTGCGTGATCCACGGCTTCGTGTAGTCGTAGAACGGCACGCAATTGTGGATGCTCCGCAGGTGGTTGTACGGGTCCTTTCCCTGAATGAGCGCGGCATAATGCTCCCAGTCGTCGATCGTCTTGTCCTTCAGGATGTCGTACTCATTGGCGAAACTCCACCAGATGTTCGCATATGCGCTGTAGCGGGCGGCCATGTAGGTCAGGTAGAAGTCGTTCGCCTCGGCGGGCATGTTGCTGAATCCCCATTTGTCGTAGGGGTGGAACAGGATCAGGTCGGCCTCGATTCCGAGCTTGCCGAGCGTCTCCGCGGCTTCGTCGATGCGCGCGAAATACGCCGGATTCGGCCGCGTGTAGTCCCAGTCGTATTCCTTATCGCTGTCTTTCTTCAGCAGGAACGGGTACAGGTCGGGTTCCTTCTCGTTGAAGACGTAGTGCTTCGGGAAGATGCAGAACCGGATCTTGTTGAAATAGCCTTTCGACAGCGTTTCGATGGTCTGCTTGCGGATGGGCTCCGGCTGGTTCAGCCACGCGTAGCACGTGGTGCCGACCGGATAGAACGGCGTACCGTCGGCGTGGGTGAAATGGTATTCCTTCTCAACGCGGACCGGGCCGTGCATGCCGGGCTCCGGTTCCGTTACCTCGAATTCGCCGTGATACTCCCAGCCTCCGCCTTCGTTGCCCGTGATCGCATACTCGTACTTTCCCTGCGAGGAGGGCATGAACCGTACGCGCCACTGGTCGCCGTCACGGAAGCCTTCGACAGTGTTTGCCATGCCGGCATCCTGTAAACTGAAAGACGCCGCGATGCCCTTTGTATCTTCGGGCAGGCCGGTGATCTTCGCTTCGAACATGCCCCATTTCGGTACGGTGGCCGGAGTCTCCACTTCGATCCCGGCAGGCGCGGCGGTGCCGCCCTGCGCGAAAGCCTGCGCGGCGAAGAATAGTCCGAAAATCGGGAAAGCAAATCGTCTGCGTGAGATCATGGTGAAACCTGCTCCTGGCTGGCTGTGTTTTTGCGAAAAAGGCAGTTTGTTACTATACCCCCTCGCAGATCCGTTTTCAAGAAATGTCCCTCATTTTTCGGGAAAATCCCAATAGGGGAAAAAAAGGACATACAGGTCCCATATGCCCTATCAAACAGCCGCCGGGAATCCAATACGGTTTGAAATTCGCGAAACCTTTGTCGTCGGGCTTGCTTTTCCGGGGAAAGAATGTAAATTATAAGGTACTGTTTTTTTCATTATCACGATCGAAAGGCGGCAGACATGCGTACACGCGAACAAGTCAAGGTACTGATCATCACCGGCGCGGGGTTGAACTGCGAAAAAGAGACGGCGGCGGCTTTTGCCTCCTGCGGCGCGACCGCGGAGCAGGTGCATTTGAACGATCTTCTGGCCGGGAAACGCACGCTCGGCGAATTCCATATCCTCGCGCTGATCGGCGGATTCTCGTTCGGCGACCACCTCGGGTCCGGCACGGTCTTCGCGAACAAGCTGAAATTCAAGCTGACCGACGACCTGCGCAAGTTCGTATCCGACGGCAAGCTCGTGATCGGCATCTGCAACGGGTTCCAGACGCTCACCCGCCTGGGGCTCGCGCCCGCGCTCGACGGCCAGTACCTCACGCAGCAGGCTGCCCTGACCGAGAACGACAGCGGCGTCTTCCGCGACGACTGGATCACGCTGAAGGCCGACCCGGAATCCCCGTGCGTCTTCACGCGCGGCATCGACGTCATCCGCATGCCCATCCGCCACGGCGAAGGCAAGTTCGTCGCCGATCCCGACGTGCTCGCCCGCATCGAATCCGGCCACCTTGCGGCGGTCCGCTACTGTTCCGCCGACGGCTCCCCCGCCAAGGGGTTCCCGGAGAACCCGAACGGCTCGCTGAACGACATCGCGGGCATCTGCGACGAGAGCGGCCGCATCTTCGGCCTCATGCCGCACCCGGAGGCGTTCCTGTCCCCGTTCAACGCGCCCGACTGGCAGACGAAGAAGCTCGAAGGCAAGCTCCCCGAATGGGGCGAAGGCCGCATCATCTTCGAGAACGCCGTGGAGTTCGCGGCTTCCTGCCTCTGATCCGGCGGGAAGGTCGCCCGGCAAAGTATTCCGAATCTCGCTGTCCGCTGTCTCCCGCCGTCTCCGTGCGGCGTGAAAAAGCGGCGCGAAACGGTCATTTTTCGAAAAAAAGAGGAAAATGATTTGAAGAATCGGAAAATGGCGCTATATTAAAATGTTTATTTTTAGCCAAAAAACAAATTCACACATACACCCGCAACCCGGAGAAAAGAAATGTACGCAGTAATCAAAACCGGCGGCAAACAGCTGAAAGTCCAGGAACAGGACGTCGTTGCCGTCGAACGCATCGAAGGCGAAGTTGGCGCGAAGATCACGTTTGACGAAGTCCTGGCCAAGGGCGAAGGCGCCGACCTGGTGGTCGGATCCCCGCTCGTGGAAGGCGCAAAAGTCGAAGCCGAGATCGTGGAGCAGTTCCGCGGTCCGAAGCTCATCGCGTTCAAGATGAAACGCCGCAAAGGCTGCCGCAAACGCAAAGGCCACCGCCAGGAACTCACCCAGGTGAAGATCCTGTCGATCGCGTGAAAGTGACCCAGCCCTTATGAAATATGACTCGAACGGAGCTTTGCTCGAAACCGACATCCCCGAACTCCCGCGACCCCATCGGGGTAAGGTGAGAGATGTTTACGACTTAGGGGATTCCCTTTTATTTGTAGCGACCGACCGCATCAGCGCGTTTGACTGCGTGATGCCGAACGGCATCCCGGACAAGGGCCGCGTCCTGACTGCGATGTCGTTGTTCTGGTTCGATTATATTTCCTGGGCGCAGAACCATCTGCTCTGCTCCGAGGTCAGCGACTATCCGAAGATGCTTCGGAAGTACGACAAGGACCTCGAAGGGCGTTCGATGATCGTGCGCAAGGTCAAGCCCATCCCGATGGAGTGCATCGTGCGCGGATACCTGACGGGCAGCGCCTGGAAGGAATACAAGCGGTACGGCACCGTCGGCGGCTACGAAATGCGCGAAGGCTACCGTCTGTCCGAAAAACTCGACAAGGCGCTCTTCACCCCCTCGACGAAGGCCGAGGAAGGGCACGACGAAAATGTGACGTTCGAGGAAGCCTGCGAGCTGATCGGCGAAGAGAAGGCGGAATGCCTTTCCGATTTCTCGCTCCGCATCTACAAGGACGCCGCGCAGCACGCGGAACGCTGCGGGATCATCCTCGCGGACACCAAGTTCGAGTTCGGCGAACTCGACGACGGCGAGATCATCCTGATCGACGAAGTCCTGACCCCGGATTCCAGCCGCTTCTGGCCGAAGGCCGACTACGTCATCGGCAGCAATCCGCCCAGCCTCGACAAGCAGTTCGTCCGCGACTATCTCGAATCCCTCGACTGGGACAAGACGCCCCCGGCGCCCGCTCTGCCGCAGGACGTCATCGAGAAGACCCGCGACAAGTACCTCGGTGCGCTCAGGGCGCTCAGCGGCCGTTCGTTATAATCGCATCATCGCTGTTTCCGGAGCCGGCGTCCCCGATTGACCCCGGCTCCGTTTTATCTTAAGAAGTCAGTTCGTTTTCTCCGCCCCGGCGGAGGAAGGGGAGTTCATCATGGCACAGGAAAACTGCAGCAGTTCGGTCGGGATCGTCCAGCCCTCCGACTATCTTTTCGAGGAAGAACTCCCCCTCGACTGCGGACGCAGCCTCAAAGGCGTGGTGATCCGCTACGAGACCTACGGGACGCTCTCCCCCGAGGCGGACAACGCCGTCCTCGTCGAGCACGCCCTTTCCGGCGACGCCCATCTCGCGGGCTACCATTCCGCCGAAGACAGGAAGCCCGGCTGGTGGGACGACATGGTCGGCCCCGGCAAGCCGTTCGACACGAACAAACTTTTCGTCGTCTGCTCCAATATCATCGGCGGGTGTTCCGGTTCGACCGGCCCCCGCAGCATCGACCCCGACACCGGCCGCCGGTACGACATGGATTTCCCGATCATCACGATCGCGGACATGGTGCGGGCGCAGGAACGCCTCATGCGCCACCTCGGGATCAGGAAATGGTTCTGCGTGGCGGGCGGATCCATGGGCGGCATGCTGGCGCTCCAGTGGGGCGTCTCCTATCCCGAAGCCGTCAACGGCACCATCGCCATCGCGACCACGGCACGCGTCTCCTCCCAGGGGATCTCGTTCAACTGGGTCAGCCGCGAGGCCATCATGAACGACCAGCACTGGCTCGACGGCAACTACGAGGAGCAGCCGCAGCGCGGGCTGGCGACGGCCCGCATGCTCGCGCACATCACGTACCTGAGCGACGAGTCCATGAACCACAAGTTCGGGCGCGCGCTTCAGGAATCCCCCGATTCGAACTACGTGTTCGCGTTCTCGAAGGACTTCCGCATCGAAAGCTACCTGGCGCACCAGGGGTCGAAGTTCGTGGAGCGGTTCGACGCCAACTCCTACTTGTACATCACGCGTGCCATCGACTATTTCGACCTCTCCGACTGCGCCGACGGCAACCTCGCCGGCGCGCTGAAGCCGGTCACCACGCCGTTCCTCATCGTGTCGTTCTCCAGCGACTGGCTCTTCCCCTCCTACCAGTCCAAGGAGCTCGTCCGCGCGCTGCTCGACAACGGCAACGACGTGACCTACTGCAACATCCAGTCCTCGTACGGGCACGACGCCTTCCTGCTGGAGACGGAATCGCTCGGCTCCCTGATCTCCAGCTACCTGACCAACCTTCCGTGGGAGCCGCCGAAATGAACGTCAAATTCAACAACAACGAGATCCAGCTCCAGCGCTCCGACCTGGCCGCCATCCGCGACATGATCCCGGAGAAAGCGCACATCCTCGACCTCGGCTGCGGGTCCGGGCGGCTCCTTTACGCCCTGAAGACGCTCAAGCACGCCAAGGTCATGGGCGTGGAGCACGACCAGCAGAAGATCCTCGAATGCGCCGCACGCGGCATCCCGGTCATACATGCCAGCCTCGACGCCGCCCTGACCGATTTCTGCGACGCCTCCTACGACTACGTGATCCTGAGCCGCACGATCCAGTCCGTGCAGCGCCCGGACATCATCCTGAACGAGATGCTCCGCATCGGCAAGCGCGGCATCGTGTCCTACATGAACTTCGGCCACATCAATGCCCGCATCCAGATGCTCTTCGGCCACATGCCGGTGAACCGCAACCTGCCGCTGCCGTGGTACAACACCCCGACCATCCGCCCGGGCACGGCCTCCGATTTCAAGGACCTCTGCAAGACACTCGACATCAAGATCTGCCGCGAGATCCCGCTGACCAACGAGGGCGACTACCTGCGCCGGCTCGCCGTCCTCTGGCCGAACCTCTTCGCATCCAACAGCATTTTCGTCATATCCAAGTGAGGACGCTTTTCCCATGAATCCCGCACCCGTCATCCACTGCGTCACGGTCGAAGACACCTCGGACAACCCGGAGGGCGCCGCCGAACTCTTCAACGCGCTCGAACTTGATTTCAGCTCCTGGCGCGACGAGGAGACGAAGCACGTCCGGCACACCGTGTACTTCCCTGACGAAGCCGCGGCCGCTTCGTTCTGCAAGCGCCTGGAGACCGAGCTCATCCCCATGTGGCGCGAGTTCGGCGTGGCGCTGGAGGAACCCCGCACGGCCGAAATCAAGAAGGAGGACTGGGCGGAATCCTGGAAGATCCACTTCAAGACCATGGTCGTCTCCCCGCGCATCGTGGTGCGCCCCTCCTGGGAACGGTACGCGCCCGCGCCCGGCCAGCATGTGATCGTGCTTGACCCCGGCATGAGCTTCGGCACCGGCCAGCATGCGACCACGAAATCCTGCATCGCTTCCATCGACCGTTTCGCCGCGGAGTTCCCCGCGGGCGCACCGCCGTCCTTCCTGGACGCCGGCTGCGGCTCCGGCATCCTCTCCATCGCGGCGCACGCGCTCGGCTGCGCCCCGGTCGACGCGTTCGACATCGACCCGGACGTGATCCCGATCGCACGCGAAAACGCGCAGATCAACGGCATCCCCGACGCGGAGCTCGCCCTGTCCGTTTCCTCCCTGCTCGACTTCAAGCCGGGCAGGACCTATGACATCGTGGCGGCGAACATCCTGTCCTCTGCGCTCATCGAAGGCCGCGAACACCTCGTTTCGCTCGTCAAGCCGGGGGGGATCCTGATCCTCGCCGGCATCCTCACCACGGAATACCCGACCGTCCGCGACGCCTTCGCCGCGCTCGGCTGCGTCGAGCTCGGCAACTCCACCGAACGCGAATGGACCGGCGGCAGTTTCCGCACGCCCGCCCGGTAAAAAACTTCGCACCATGGACCGGAGCAGTGCAGAGGACGGGCGGACGGGACCGGAGCGGGATGGAATTCCCGCGCCCGATGAAACGTCCGCATCCGCGCTCGGCGAAGCATCGGGGAAGCCGTCTGCCGCACGGAGGCGGGTTTCCCTGGTCCTCTTTTTCACCGCGCTCGTCTTCTGCGCGTGGTTCTTCCACGTCGGGCATGTGAACCAGATCGCGCGCTACGACGCGGTTTCCGCCTTCTTCGAGAACACCGGGGATGACGCGCACACGTTCCGCATCGACCGATACCTGTATTCCGAGGGGCGGCAGATGAACACCTCCGACTGGTCGGAGTACGGCGGGCATTATTACTCGAACAAGTCGCCCGGCACGACCTGGTTCGGCGTGGCGCTGCTCGCGCCGGTTTATCCGCTCGAACGCCGCGTCTGCCCGGACGGCGACGGCATTTCCCCGCGCGCGGAAATCTTCAATGCGTGGTACCTGAATTTCATGCTCGGTGTCCTGCCGACGGCGTTTTCCGTGCTTGCTCTGGCGAGCATCCTGCTGAAACTCGGCGCAAGCGGGGCGCGGGCGTATCCCGGCGCGCTGCTGATCGTGCTCGGCACTGCCGTGTTCCCGTTTTCAACGACTCTGATGGCGCACTCCACCGTGGCGGCATGCCTGGTGTTCAGCCTGTGGTCGTACCTGCGCGGCGGAAGATTCTCGCTTTTTGCGAGCGGGGCATGGTTCGGGGCGGCCGTCCTGTTCGACTACTCCGCGGGCCTGCTCCTGCCGCTGGCGCTGGCCGGCGTCGCCTGGCGCGAGAAATGCCGCATCTGGCAGTTCATCGCGGGCGGCATCCCGTTCGCCGTGCTCTACTGCGTCTACAACGCGATGTGCTTCGGCGGTCCGTTCTCGTTCGCCGCGCAGTACATCAACCCGGTCTACCGCACGGAAGGCGATGCCGCGGGCGGCCTGCTTGCCCTGCCGAACGCATGGCTGATCCTGGAACTTCTGTTCGGTGCGCGGCGCGGCGTGCTGGTCGCGTCGCCGTTCCTGTTTTTCGCCGTGCCGGGGTTTCTGGCCTTTTGGAAACAGGGCGGTCTCCGGCGCGGCCTGGCGCTGCTGATCGCGCTGTCGTTCGCGGCGCTCCTGCTGATGAACGCGTCGTTCAACGGCTGGCACTCCGGGGCGAGCTTCACGGCGCGCTATATGGTCCCGGTGTTTCCTCTCGTCGGGATCCTGGCAGTCATGGTTCCCCTGAAACCGGGCTGGCGGCGCGACCTGTTCGGGCTGCTCGCCGCGGTCTCCCTGTTGAACATGTTCGCCGTGGCGGCATACACGGTCACGCCGCCCGAACACGATCCGTCGCCGGTCTATGTGACTTCGTACCGGCACCTGTTCGACAATGCGCCGCCGCCGATCCTGATGGCGCAGATGGGGCTTCAGGCGCTGCGCCCGGACGCCGCCGCCTTGCGCGACGCCGCGCGGTTTACGCTCGGAAGCCTCGCCGGGCTGTCCTACGGGGCGTCGCGTGCCGTGATATTCCTTCTCGGACTTCTGGCGTGGACATGGCTATTATTCGGAGGGGCTGTGCCGGAGCGAAGCCCGGGTCTGCTGCTGCAGTGGAGGCCCGGCCTCCTGCTGAAACATCAGGTCGGCCTCTGGGGCGTTCTGGCGTGCTGTGCGGCGGCGGCCGCGCTGCTTCTGCCGGGCGACATCCCGTTTGCATACGGCGGCGAGCTCCAGGCCCAGAAGAGGGCGCTGGACGCCGTCGAGGCGCACGCGTTCGTGAATCCCTTCGCGCCGGGCGATGCCGGTAAATGGGGTCTCTCCGCCCTCTTTTTCCAGTTCCTCTACCTCATCTCGAAGGACATCGTGCTGATCGCGTTTCTGAAGACCGCGCTGTCGCTGGCCGCGTGTTTCCTTCTGCTCGCCGCCGTCGCGAAACGCTCCAAACTGCCCGCGCCGCTCCTGATTCTGTTCGCCACGGCGTCGCCGTATCTCCTGCTCGCCCACAAATCCCTGCGCGGGGATTCCCTGCTGCTGCCGGCGGGAGCGTTCGTGTTGTTCGCACTGGTCCGGCTCGGAGAAAAGGACGGCGGTTCCCGGCTGAAACGCATCCTGCTCCTGCTCGTTTCGCTCCTGGTCTGGGGTCTGCTCTGGCTGCGGACGCCTGCGGGACGCATCTCCGTGCGCGGTCCGTTCGCCGTGCTCCAGACCACGTTCGGCGGGTTTGCCGACGTGTTCCATCCCGCGCTGGGGTCCATCGACCGGGAGGCTGCCTCGTTCCTGCTCTTCATGGCGGTGGCGTCAATCGTGCTTGCCGGGGCGCTGTTCCTGACCGGGGCTGTGCTCGTTTTTGCCCGCCGGGACCGTGCCGGGATCGTTTCCTTCGTGCTGGTCCTGCTTGCTTCGCTGTCGTTCCTCGTGGTGAAGCAGCCGTTCCATCCGTTCCATTTCCTTTACGCCGCGCCGTTTGCCGCATATGTGGAGACGACCGGCGCATCATGGTTCCTGACGGGGCGCCTCGAGCGTGCCGCGAAGCCCTTGCTCGGCGTATATTTCGCGTTGTGTTTCTGCGGCTGGCTGGTGTTCCTCGGCGCGATTCACCGCGACGCCGGAAACCGTGCGGAGACGTTTGGCGTGACGCTGACCGAACAGCAGGCTGGCGCGGAACACATCAACTCCGAGCTTCGCCTTTACGCGCCCGGCCCGTTCGCGATCTCCGCTCGGAACGATGCCGAACGCCGCACGTTCTCCCCCGTCGGCTGGCTGGCTGCGCTCGACCGCATCCGCGATCCGTACATCCAGAGGCCGAGCGCCGCGCCCGCGCCCGGGTTCTTCATCGGGTACCGGGACGGTTCGCGCGCGCCGACCGGGTATCTGCGGATTCTGACCCGGTTCAAGGACGAAGGAGGACTCCTCGAACGGCTGCCGAAAGTCCCCGCCGACGCGACGCCTGCTGACTGAAGCACACCGCCTGCGCCGAAAAAAAGTGCTGTCTTTTTTCCGAAAACGCTTGAAAAATAGTTGCCGGGATGTAAATTAAGAAACTGGCGGATGCGCGCGCTCCCGGCCTGGTCCGGATCCAGCGCATCCGTGTGCATTTCTGTTCAAGATTCACTTTTCTCTTTTTTCTGGAGGCGTTTTATGACTTTGGGACCCATGGAAATCTTTCTTATTCTCATCGTTCTGCTTCTGCTGTTCGGTGCAAAAAGGATCCCGGAACTCGCACGTTCCCTCGGTCGTGCCACTCAGGAATACAAGAAGGCCAAGGACGATTTCCTCGCCGAGGTGAACAAGCCGGCCGAGGATGTGAAGAATGCCATCGAGTCCGACAAGTCTGCGCCGGCGGTGAATGTCGCAAAAGAAGACGGCAAAGACTCCGGTTCCGCTCAGTCCTGACGTCCGCGGACGCGTCGATCTTCCTCGCGGGAAGGAAGCCGGAACCATGGCCGAGCCCGAAAACGGTGTGCTGGAGCATCTCGACGCCATGCGTGCGATGCTCCTGAAGATTATCGGCACGTTTGCCGTGCTCTGCATCCCGGGCTGGTTTTTTGCTACGCCGCTCCTGGATTATCTGTTGACCCATGCGGTCCCGGGCGGCTTCAAAATCCATTATTTCACGCTACTGGAGCCGTTCTTCGTGATGATCAAGCTCATGCTGACGCTGGCGGCGATGATGTCCCTGCCGTTCACGCTGTTCTACATCTGGCAGTTCGTGTCGCCGGCCCTGCTCGACCATGAAAAGAAGTTCATCCGTCCGCTCATCGGGGCGTCGTACCTGCTCTCCTGCGCGGGCGCGGCGGCGGCGTATTTCCTGCTGATGCCGTGCGTGATCGCGTTTTCGCAGGCGTTCTCCGGGCCGAACATGGACCCTGTGATCGGGGTTGACAGCTTCATCTCGATGCTGCTGATCCTGGTCATCGCGGGTGCGCTGATCTTCCAGTTTCCCGTAATCCTCTTTACGCTCCTCACGCTCGGCGTCATCAGCGTGGAGTCCATGCGGAAAAAGCGTCCCGTGGTCGTCATCGGCCTCCTGGTCCTCGCCGGGTTCCTGACTCCGCCCGACGTGGTGAGCCAGATCGCACTCGCAGTCCCCTGCTGGCTTTTTTACGAGCTCAGCATCCTTTTGTTTTCGCACTATAAACGGAAACAACGCCCCGCGGAAGAAAACGAGGTCAAAACATGAATCAGAAACACCTGAAATATATTCGCATCGCCGTCGCGGCCGTCATGTTCGTGCTGTTCGTGGGCGCGGGAATCGGCATCCGGCAGCTGAATGCGGTCCTGGTGACGCAGTTTGCGCCCGGTCTCATGAGCCTGACATCCGTCTTCTTCCTCGATACCCTCATTGCCGTTGTCCTGATCGCGGCCGCCACGCTGCTTTTCGGGCGCATCTACTGCTCGGTCCTGTGTCCGCTCGGGATTCTTCAGGATTGTATAGCCTGGCTGACACACTGGAAGAAATGGAAGTGGAACCGCTACCGGTTCCTCGACACGCGCCCGGTGAAATACGGCGTGTTCCTGTTCGTGCTGATCTTAGGTGCTGCGGGCGTGATGCTGCCGCTGATCGCCCTGCTGCCGTCGTCCAATTTCTTTACCATCGTTTCGAACGTATTCCTGCGGATCTTCAGCTCGGTCGACCCGGAGACAGCGCGCGAGTTCGGGAGCGCCGAACACGCCGCGCGGGAAACGGGCGCTCTCTTCAGGCCGTTCTCCGTGGATCCGCCCGCCGCCGCGTTTGCCTTCTCGCTCGGCATCTTCCTCATCGTGGCGGCGCTCGCGGCGTGGCGCGGCAGGCTCTACTGCAATACCTTGTGCCCGGTCGGCGCGCTGCTGTCGTTGCTCGGGCGGAACCCTCTGTACCGGATCGCGCTGTCGCAGGATATGTGCGTGAGCTGCGGCATGTGCGCGGCGGCGTGCAAGGGCGGCGCGATCGATGCGAAGGCGAAGAGCGTGCTGGCAGAGAATTGCGTGATGTGCTTCAACTGCATCGGGGCTTGCAAACGCGGCGGCGTGACGCTGGAGAAACGCCCGAAAATGGCTGCGTTCAGCTCCTCCCGGCGGCATTTCATCGGCGCCGCGGGCGGAGTCGTGGCCGGGGCGGGAGCCGCCCTGCTTGTCCGCAGGATCGAAAACACCCTGCCGCGTCCGTCCGCAGAACCCGCCATGCCCCCCGGCGCGGGGAACGCCGGACGATTCCATTCGAAGTGCGTGGGATGCGGCATCTGCATCCGCGAATGCGAGGGGCATGTGCTGGTCCCGTCGGTCACGCAATACGGCCTGGCGGGATTCATGCAGCCCGTGCTGGACTATTCGCGCGGGGCGTGCGTCTACGACTGCAACCGCTGCTCGAACGTCTGTCCGCCGAATGCGCTTCTGCCGCTTTCTCTTGCGGAGAAACAGCTCACGCGCATCGGCATCGCGTCCGTGAATGCTGTTTCCTGCGTCGGCTGCGGCCTCTGTGCCTCGAAATGCCCGGCGAATGCCATTGAAATGGTTTCCGGTGCGGATGGCCGCAAGGCCGTCGTGAGCGAGGAATCCTGCATCGGCTGCGGCGTGTGCCGGAATGTCTGCCCTCTGCCGGACGGCCCGGCGATCACCGTTTCGGGCGTCTCCGAACAAATGCTGGTGAAGCCGCCCGAACCTCGAAACGAGGCGGAAAATGCCGAAAAGAACGCCGGCCGGGAAAAAATCGAGGAGAAAAAGGATGCCGATGCCCCTGCCAAACAGGTTGCCGTCGTGAACAAGAAAGAGTGTTTCAGCTGCGGCCTCTGCGCCGACGAATGTCCCGTGGCCGCGATCGCCATGGTCGACGGTCTCCCGAACGTGAATGCGGAAGCATGCGTCGGGTGCGGCCTCTGCGCCGCGAACTGCCCTGCGGGAGCCATTGAGATCCGGGGCGGCTGAAGATTTATCGGCCGGGCAGATACGGCCTTAGCACATTCCGCCACGCCGCGAGTTTCTGTTCGTACGTGTAGCGCGCCGCCGCAGGGCTGGTAGACGGCAGGCGGACCGCCGGGACCGGCAGTTTCGGGAAGAACCGGTGCAGGCAGTTGAACGACGCGGAGCCGTTGCAGCAGATCAGCTCGATCTTCGGGCAGCGTGCGAGCAATCCGGGGATGTCGTTCGGATTCGGCGACCGGATCGCCGTGTCGAGGCTCCCCTCGCGTTCGCATTCGCTCAGCACATCCCACAGCGCCACGCCCGCCTCGCGCAGCTTCGCGAGACGTTCCCCGTAGGGCGCATCGTGCGGGAAATGAAACAGCGTTCCCGTAATGCGCCAGAAGACGTTGTGCGGGAACGCGTAGTATTGCTGCCGGCGGAGCGATTCGCCGCCTGGCATGGAGCCGAGGATCAGGACGCGTGCGTCGGGCGATTCGCTCGGCGGGAAGGATCGGCAGAGGTCGGCCACGGGGGGAGCTGTCTTGACTTCAGGACTTCGGTTTTCGACCGTCAGCGTCTGCGTCCGAGGATGCGGAGCAGATAGAGGAAGAGGTTGATGAAGTCGAGGTAGAGGCTCAGCGCGAAGATGATCGCCACCTTGCGCATATTGTCCGACTGTGCCTCCTCGCCCGCCGCTTCGCCGACCATGCGGACCTTCTGCGTGTCCCAGGCGGTGAGCCCGACGAAGATCGCGACGCCTGCGTAGCACACGATATAGTCGAGCATCTGGCTGTGCAGGAAGAAATTCACGATCGAGGCGATGATGATGCCGATCAGCCCCATGAAGCAGTAGGACCCGACCGTGTCGAGCTTCATTCCGGTTATGTACCCGAACGTGCTGGTGGCGGCAAACATGAGCGCGCAGGATCCGAACGCCAGGAAGATGCTCGTTTCCGTGTAGGCCAGGAAGATCGGGCTGAGCGTGACGCCGTTCATGGCGGAGTATGCGATGAAGAGGACGCCCGCGACCTGGGCCGACATCTTCCTGATGGCAGCGGAGAGTACGATGACGAGCACGAGTTCGACGAGCATCAGGGGAATCGCGAATCCTATCACCGAGCGCATCGCCGCTTCGCTGCTGACGGCGTATTTCGCGACGGCCCACGCGAGGATCGTGGTGATCATGAGGCCGCAGAACATCCAGTTGTAGACGCGGTTCACGAACACGCGCGCGCCGGTCGCCCGGTCCATCGGCAGCCCGTCATCGCGTTCGATGGTGCGGTAGTCGCCGTAACTTGTCTTGTTGTAACCGTTCCTTTCGCTCTGATTCATGGCTGCGATTCCTTTCTTTTTATGGCTGCGTCGTTAGACAGGCTGTGTCTGTGTTATGTTCCGTGGGAGGCAGTGCCTCCACTGCGGTAGTGCCGGGCTTGCGCCCCGGCACGGGAAACAGGGGGATTTACATGATTTTGAAGCGCGGCAGGTCCTGAATGTCGATCAGGCCGACGACTTTCCGGGCGTCGTCCACCACGATGATATCGTCGATGTGGCGGCGTTCGAGGATTCGCAGGGCTTCGATGGCGAGCGCGTCCTGCCGGACGCATTCCGGGTGCGGGGTCATGACCTCGCGGACCTTGCGCGTGAGGATGGAAAGGTCGTTGTCGATGCGGCGGCGGAAATCCCCGTCGGTGAAAATGCCGAGCAGGACGCCGTCGGAGTCCGCCACGATCGCGCAGCCGCAGCGGGCCGCGGTCATGTGCAGAAGCGCGGATTTCACGTCGTCGTCGGGGGAGACGATCGCCACGTGTTCGCCGGTGCGCATCAGGTCGCCGATGCGGAGCGTGACGGCGCGTCCGATGGCGCCGCCGGGGTGCCGCATGCCGTAGTCTTCCTTGGTGAAATTGCGTGCTTCCAACAGGACCATTGCGAGGGCGTCGCCGATCGCCAGCTGGGTCGTGGACGTGGTGGTCGGAGCCAGGTTGAAGGGGCATGCTTCGCGTTCCACGTGGCCGACGACCACGATATCGGAGAGCTGGGCGAGCGAGGAGTCCGGCACGCCGGTGATGCATGCCACCGGGACGCCGAGGCGTTTGGCGGGCACGATGATGCGCGTGAGTTCGTTCGTCTCGCCGCTGTAGCTCAGTGCCAGCATCAGGTCGCCGTCCTGAAGCACCCCCAGATCGCCGTGCATGGCCTCCACCGGGTGCATGAAGATAGCCGGCGAACCCGTGCTGGAAAGCGTGGCGGCGATCTTCTGTCCCACGTGTCCGCTTTTGCCGACTCCCGTCACGACGATTTTGCCGTTGCGATCCAGAGTCTCCATGCAGGCGGAAACGAGCTGGATGAACCCGTCGCCGAGCTGGTCGCGCACGGCGGCAAGTCCTTCGATTTCGATGTCGAATACCTGCCGCGCTTTTTCGATGACGGCTTTCGCGTTCATTTTCATAGGTCGTTTCCCCTGATTTGCGTTTTCGTTCATCTTTTCAATATACATTGAAAAGAGAAAAAACGCAAGCTTACTTCGCTTTTTTTCGACGTTTTTTGTCCTTTGTTATCCCGGCGGATTCCGCAAATCCGGGGAAATGTACAGCGTCAAGCTGTCTTTCGTCCGGCGTGTCTCAATTCACTCCCGCCTGCGAGGCGGGAGGTCTTCTGCTGCGAGGGCTTTCACCCATGCCTGGTTTCAACTCACTCCCGCCTGCAAGACGGGAGATAGACGCCGACGGCCCCGCCGCCCTCATCCCAGTTTCAACTCACTCCCGCGTGTGAGGCGGGAGTCATAAAGCGTGAGCATATTTGTGTTCAACGCTGTTTCAATTCACTCCCGCGCGTGAGGCGGGAGATGCCCGCAGCGATGATGGCTATCTGCGAACCGTTTCAATTCACTCCCGCGTGTGAGGCGGGAGAGCACCGTAAAAACGCTGGCGCAGGATATAGTGTTTCAATTCACTCCCGCGCGTGAGGCGGGAGGCAGGAGATTGTACGTCGAAAACGTCGAGGAACTGTTTCAATTCACTCCCGCGCGTGAGGCGGGAGCCGTTCTGCACGTCCTCCAGCAGCCGATACATGTTTCAACTCACTCCCGCGTGTGAGGCGGGAGATGCCCGCAGCGATGATGGCTATCTGCGAACCGTTTCAATTCACTCCCGCGTGTGAGGCGGGAGATTTCGACCGTGATTTCTCCGCTGTCGTAGCAGTTTCAATTCACTCCCGCGCGTGAGGCGGGAGGGATGGGTGTCGATATCCTCATCCAGGAAGCGGTTTCAATTCACTCCCGCGCGTGAGGCGGGAGACACAACGCGGTTTTCAAATCGTCCATCCTGTATGTTTCAATTCACTCCCGCGCGTGAGGCGGGAGGCGTATGCGCGCGGCGTCGCGCGGCGAATGGTGTTTCAATTCACTCCCGCGCGTGAGGCGGGAGACGTCACGCGGGAGTTTTTCTAAACCAGAAAGGTTTCAATTCACTCCCGCGCGTGAGGCGGGAGGCGAGGACCGGTGATTTATCCTCGTTGATGTGTGTTTCAATTCACTCCCGCGCGTGAGGCGGGAGAGCTTGCCGACGGCGGTCTTGACGACCCGAAGGTTTCAATTCACTCCCGCGCGTGAGGCGGGAGCAGCTTGCCGACGGCGGTCTTGACGACCCGAAGGTTTCAATTCACTCCCGCGCGTGAGGCGGGAGTGGAGTATTCCACGGTGAAAGCCCGGATGCCGTGTTTCAATTCACTCCCGCGCGTGAGGCGGGAGCGGACCAACCTGGCCCGCAACAAATCCGAAACGGTTTCAATTCACTCCCGCGCGTGAGGCGGGAGTATCGGAGACGGCTTGCAGTGCGCAAGCATTACCGTGTTTCAATTCACTCCCGCGCGTGAGGCGGGAGCTGGACAGCAAAACCGTGGAGGCCGAAGGATGTTTCAATTCACTCCCGCGCGTGAGGCGGGAGCATCGACCGGTTGTCAGGTTAGATTGTTTGATGTTTCAATTCACTCCCGCGCGTGAGGCGGGAGTATGCGTATAAATTCGCTGATTCCCCCTGCGATGTTTCAATTCACTCCCGCGCGTGAGGCGGGAGCGTGAAACTCACGGAATGGATGGTGGCGTTTGGTGTTTCAATTCACTCCCGCGCGTGAGGCGGGAGCGGCATGACGCCGGTGGCGTTCCCCGATTCCCAGTTTCAATTCACTCCCGCGCGTGAGGCGGGAGATGCAGACTTGCATGTGCTGGTCCAGTGTGATGTTTCAATTCACTCCCGCGCGTGAGGCGGGAGTTTCAGGTGCGGCGGATCGAAGACGACAAGCCGGTTTCAATTCACTCCCGCGCGTGAGGCGGGAGTATGCGTATAAATTCGCTGATTCCCCCTGCGATGTTTCAATTCACTCCCGCGCGTGAGGCGGGAGTTTTGGGCGCATGGGACTATAAGCCGAATGATCTGTTTCAATTCACTCCCGCGCGTGAGGCGGGAGTGTGGCGGGCGTCGCCTATTCTGGCGGAGAAATGTTTCAATTCACTCCCGCGCGTGAGGCGGGAGGAGATTTCACCCGATTACGCGGAGGATGTACGATGTTTCAATTCACTCCCGCGCGTGAGGCGGGAGTCCTGGCTGCCGCCAGGAGGCCGGCGTGATCCTGTTTCAATTCACTCCCGCGCGTGAGGCGGGAGTATCGGTCCGCGGCTCCTCCGCCGCGGGTTGTTCGTTTCAATTCACTCCCGCGCGTGAGGCGGGAGCTCCGATTCCTACGGCCTCGGCCTCTACCGATAAGTTTCAATTCACTCCCGCGCGTGAGGCGGGAGGCAGTCACGAACAGCGATAAGTACATTGTCGGGTTTCAATTCACTCCCGCGCGTGAGGCGGGAGGCTGTCGTCCGCGATGAGGATCTCGTCGAGCAGGTTTCAATTCACTCCCGCGCGTGAGGCGGGAGTTCGCCTGCCTCGGCCGGTGCCGCCAAGCGCTGGGTTTCAATTCACTCCCGCGCGTGAGGCGGGAGGAAGCGAACTGAGAAGCCAATGCACCGAACTGGTTTCAATTCACTCCCGCGCGTGAGGCGGGAGTTCTTCAGGACCGCGGCGAGGGACGGATGTATCGGTTTCAATTCACTCCCGCGCGTGAGGCGGGAGTTTGTCAAATTACATGGCATGTAGTTTTTATATGGTTTCAATTCACTCCCGCGCGTGAGGCGGGAGCACATTGCCATGATGCACAGGCATTCGATGGACGGTTTCAATTCACTCCCGCGCGTGAGGCGGGAGGCAGTTCGCCGCTTTCGTTTCGTCAGGTACGGGGTTTCAATTCACTCCCGCGCGTGAGGCGGGAGCGAGGTCGGAGCATGCCCGCCGCCGGGTAAAGGTGTTTCAATTCACTCCCGCGCGTGAGGCGGGAGATGACGAAGGCCGCCCATGCACTCGTAGCACTTATGGTTTCAATTCACTCCCGCGCGTGAGGCGGGAGCTCGCGTATTTCTTCGAAGACGGAAGAGAGCCGGTTTCAATTCACTCCCGCGCGTGAGGCGGGAGCGAATCGTCTGATACACCGTTTTCTCCTCGTCGGTTTCAATTCACTCCCGCGCGTGAGGCGGGAGATCTTCGTTTCGGTATCCATCATGCCCCCTTCTCGTTTCAATTCACTCCCGCGCGTGAGGCGGGAGCGCGAAGCTCGGGGAAACCCTCGACCGCGCGAGGTTTCAATTCACTCCCGCGCGTGAGGCGGGAGTTTTACCTCTTCGGCGGTTTTCGCGTCCTCCAAGGCGTTTCAATTCACTCCCGCGCGTGAGGCGGGAGAGATCTCCTTGAGGCGGTTCAGTTCCTCGCTCCAGTTTCAATTCACTCCCGCGCGTGAGGCGGGAGTCGTCGATACTCGACAGTATCTTTTCGCATGCGTTCTGTTTCAATTCACTCCCGCGCGTGAGGCGGGAGCTCCGGGAGAAAGATGTTTTCACCCTCAGATGGACGGTTTCAATTCACTCCCGCGCGTGAGGCGGGAGGGAACTCCTCGAGTACCGCCGCGAATGGTGGAAGTTTCAATTCACTCCCGCGCGTGAGGCGGGAGCGACGCTCACGTACACTTACTCCCCGGACGGATGGTTTCAATTCACTCCCGCGCGTGAGGCGGGAGTGGTTTGGCGCCGAGGCGAGCGCGTAAGAAAAGGTTTCAATTCACTCCCGCGCGTGAGGCGGGAGCCAGCGTATTCGCCGTGTCAATCGTTACGAGGTTGTTTCAATTCACTCCCGCGCGTGAGGCGGGAGTCGATAACAACACTTCCATCTTCCTTCACAGAAGTTTCAATTCACTCCCGCGCGTGAGGCGGGAGCCAGCGTATTCGCCGTGTCAATCGTTACGAGGTTGTTTCAATTCACTCCCGCGCGTGAGGCGGGAGTTCCGATCATCATAATGGTCGTAAAAAGCCCCTGTTTCAATTCACTCCCGCGCGTGAGGCGGGAGAACTACGACACGGAGCACAATCAGACCATTGTCGTTTCAATTCACTCCCGCGCGTGAGGCGGGAGTTCCAACGGCGACGTCGCTTTCATTTTGCAGGTGTTTCAATTCACTCCCGCGCGTGAGGCGGGAGGCCTTGAGCTTTCCGCCGTTGATGATGTCAGATGTTTCAATTCACTCCCGCGCGTGAGGCGGGAGGCCTGTCTCCGGGTCGCGTTCAACGAGATAAGGTTTCAATTCACTCCCGCGCGTGAGGCGGGAGGAGTTCGTTGATCTCTTTTCGGCAGAGGAAGCGGTTTCAATTCACTCCCGCGCGTGAGGCGGGAGCGTTCCCTCTTCGTACATTTCGATCATTTCGTGTTTCAATTCACTCCCGCGCGTGAGGCGGGAGTCGACGAACGGCGTCGGCGATTACTTCTACGCAGTTTCAATTCACTCCCGCGCGTGAGGCGGGAGTCGAGGCCGTCCAGAATGAGGAACGGAACGCGAAGTTTCAATTCACTCCCGCGCGTGAGGCGGGAGCGTCCAGGAGCGCGGCTAACTGATACCATTTGACCATGTTTCAATTCACTCCCGCGCGTGAGGCGGGAGCAGAACACGCCGTAACGAGCGAGAGAATAGAGAGTTTCAATTCACTCCCGCGCGTGAGGCGGGAGATGAGGTACTGATTCCAACAGCATTTGTAATCGTTTCAATTCACTCCCGCGCGTGAGGCGGGAGCTCCGGCAGCGGCAGGAAGAATCGGCTGATAGAAGTTTCAATTCACTCCCGCGCGTGAGGCGGGAGTGGCTCCAAAAAGGCAAAGTCCCGACGATGGAGTTTCAATTCACTCCCGCGCGTGAGGCGGGAGATCGGCTGCCAGATGCTCCGGGATCAGATCGGAGTTTCAATTCACTCCCGCGCGTGAGGCGGGAGGCCATTTCGCGGTGTCGCCGCCGTCGTGGATAAAGTTTCAATTCACTCCCGCGCGTGAGGCGGGAGCTCGTTGTTTCCGGCGTTCGCGGCTTCGTGGTGTTTCAATTCACTCCCGCGCGTGAGGCGGGAGAACTACGTTTCCCGCCTTTCCGCGCTCGACGTTGTTTCAATTCACTCCCGCGCGTGAGGCGGGAGAAAGAGCTCCGTCCAGTTTCTGCCGATCACGTGTTTCAATTCACTCCCGCGCGTGAGGCGGGAGGTCTGCTGGATCGCGTGCTGGACCATGTTGTCGATGTTTCAATTCACTCCCGCGCGTGAGGCGGGAGGAGTACAGCAGATTGTCCGTGGATGAAGCACGGGTTTCAATTCACTCCCGCGCGTGAGGCGGGAGGGTGGTGGCACGAGGAGTTTCCCTGACTATGGGGTTTCAATTCACTCCCGCGCGTGAGGCGGGAGAGCGTCAGCGTCGGCATCACCGTGAATTGTTCCTGTTTCAATTCACTCCCGCGCGTGAGGCGGGAGTGCCGAGCGTCCGGAGGATCGCGTGTTGCACAATAGTTTCAATTCACTCCCGCGCGTGAGGCGGGAGGTCCCGCCATCTGTGGCCACTGAAAGCCGTTCAGTTTCAATTCACTCCCGCGCGTGAGGCGGGAGCTGTTAACGCAGGCGGAATCGTCAAGATTGCCGGTTTCAATTCACTCCCGCGCGTGAGGCGGGAGACCATAATATAGTATTGTTTCGTTCAAATGTCAAGGAGCATCCGAATTTTTGCTCCAAACCCGGAAGGAGCGGAAAGTGCTATTATGTTTGCAACTTTCTGAAAACGAATAGGTGCGAACGATGGGCTCAAGGGTGAACCGGGCATGCGTCCGCACGAAAACCAAGATCCCGCCGAAAAGGACCGGGAATCCCGCCGTCAAAAGGCACCTTTCTTCATTGGGCGCCTCGTTTCCTTGATTCCCGGCGTCTTTTCGCATCCGGGCAGAGTCCGACCGGAACGATTATGCTTCCCGGCGGTCGCGTTTTTCGGTAACTCTGCCTTCAAAATATTTCCGCATCAGATTGTCCATCCCTTGAAAAACCATCCGCCAAAAGCAATCGCAACCCCCAAAAAAACAACATCTTTCCCCGGATGGAAGTCATAGCAGCAGGGTATCCTTTCCCAGGTCCGGGATATCCACGACGCCGAAATGTTCCACTTTGCCGTCCCAGCGGTTTCCGAGGTTATAGATTCTGAGGCTGTCGGACTCCGTGTCGATGATCTTCAGCAGCGCGTCCTTCAGCTTGATATACTCTGCCCAGTCGACCTCGCATTCGAACACGGAGTTCTGAACGCGCAATCCGTAATTCAGGCATTGTTTCGCTACCCGGCGCAGGCGTTTCTTCCCTCCGTCGGAGATCACGGATACATCATAAGCGACAATGATCTTCATTTTCCGTCAGCCTCAAACCATCCTTGATAAACACCCACGGTGCCCCGAAAACCGTCATTTCCAGATGAAGGGCGCATACGCATCCTCCTCCCCGCGCACGAACTTGGCAAACAGCCTCGCCTGAACGAAAAACAGAAGCCCGAGGGGGATCCTCTCGCCGATGAACGGATGCGTGATGACCTCGCGTTTACGCTGCTGCCAGGCATCAAGCACGATCTTCCGCCCGGCGTCGTTGAGGTAGACCGCGCCGTTTTCGAACTCGCTGAAGTCGCCTTTCGAAATGCGCCGGTTGTTGATGAGGGACAGCACGAACCGGTCGGCGACGGGTGCGCGGAGCTCCTCCACCAGGTCAAGCGCGAGGCTCGGCCGCCCCGGCCGGTCGCAATGCAGGAACCCGGAAGCGGGATCGAGCCCGACGGCTTCCAGCCCGGCGATCACCTCGTGCGTCAGCAGCACGTAAACGAAGGAAAGCATGGCGTTGATGCGGTCGCGCGGGGGACGCCTGGAGCGGGACGTGAACGGGAACGCATCCTTCTGCTGGAGGACCAGCGCATCGAACACGGAGAAATACAGATCGGCGGCTTTCCCCTCAAGCCCGCGCATGATCTCGACGGAGGTCTCGTTCGTCAGCTGGCGCATCAGTTCCCGGATGCCGTCGGCGGCGCCTGCGACAGCGGCGTTTTCCGGGTCGTGGTCCCGCAGGAACCGCCTCAGGACCGCCCGGGAATTCGCCAGTTTGCCCAGCAGAAGCGTTTTCACGGCCAGGGCGTTCCGGCCCGGGTCGTCCGCGATGCGGTACTGTTCCTTCCGAAGGAGGACGTTCCCGGAGACCGGCCCTTCGACCCGCGCCAGGAACCGGCCGTGTTCGTCCAGAAACGAGATCAGGATCGAGTTCTCCGCGCAGTAGTTCATGAGGTACGGCGAACAGGAAACGCGCCCGAAGCAGACGATTCCCGCCAGGTTGATCGCAGGCAGGCGCACGGGCGGCATTTCCGGGCGGGCGATCTGGATTGCCATCCCTTCCTTGGAGAGGTAGGCGCCGGGCGTCGAGACATAAAGCGTGTTGAGGAGTTTTCTCACGATTCGACCTCCTTCCGCAGATATTCCCACGCGGAGTGTTTCGAACGGGGCGGCATGCAGTATTCCGCGAGCGAACAGGCGCGGCATTTGGCGGAGTAGAGCGGCGGCGGGGCGGGGGCGGCCCCGGAGAGGATGTCCGAGCACCGGCGGATGATGTCCGCGGTCCTTTCGCGGAGCGCGGCATCCAGCACGACCTCGCAGCGTTCCCTGGTCTCGAAATAGAAGAGCCCGCCGACGGGGATCTCGACCTGCATCATCTCCTCCAGGCAGAACGCCTGCGCGCAGAGCTGGACGGCGTCGCAGTCCGTCAGCTTCTCCCGGCCGCGTTTGTACTCCACGGGGACGACTGTGCCGCCGGAAAGGAGCTCCACGGCATCCGCGATCCCGGCGATGCCGTAGCGGGCGGAGGAGATCGGCATGGCGTATTCGACGCGCCTGCCGGAGGTGCGGTGGTTGCCCGGCAGATCGACGCGGGCGTGAAGGCGTTCGCCGTCCGCCGTGAAGAAATTATCCTTCCAGTATTTCTCCACATGGATGACGGCGAACTGGCGCGGGCAGAACACGAAGTGCTGCAGCGCGGAGATCATGACCCATTCGTCTGCCGGGCGTTCGTCCATGGCGCGGAGCTCCCGTTACACGTCGTAAATCTTTTCGATCGTCACGCCGTGGGGCAGGCCGGCTTCGTCGACCGTGACCTGATAATCGGCGAACTGGCGCGGGAATTCCACGTCAGTTTTCTTTGCGATCCTGACGAGGTCGAAGAGTTTCCATGCGGGGGCGTCCCCGAGGGGATCGGCGTGCTTGAAGACGATCAGGCGCCTGGCGGACATCAGGCCGCGCGCCGCGGAGTGGTCAAAGTCGAACATGTTCTTCAGCGCTTTGAAGAAGATGTCGAGATCCTCCTGCGAGAATCCGGTTTGCGCCGCGAGCTGGGGCGAGACGAAGCCGTGGGCGATGTAGAGGCCGTAGGGGACCGTGAATTTCTGCCCCATGGTGCGCTCCTTGTTTTCGTCCTTCTCGTTCGTGACTGCCATACGCGTGATGGTGTGCTCCTGGAACATCACGGGATCGACGGAACGTGCGAAGGTCATCTGGACGGGGCCGCGGACCTGTCCGGCATTCTTCTTCGAGTCGTTCCCGGTCGACATGACGGCGCCGAAAGCGCGGATGTCGAAATACTTCCCGCACATCCAGAGGCGGGCGCTGTCAACCGGGTCCTTTTTGTCTTTCGTGCTTTCGCAGGCTTCCTGAATCATGTTGTTCAGGACGGCTTTCTCCTTGACGAAGATGTCGAAGCCGGGCTTGCCCGGCATTGCCGTCTGGATGAAGTTCCTGACCTTGCGCTTGATGCAGACGTCGGTGATGAGCCCGTGACCGGTCTCCTGGTCGGTGCGCGGCATGTTGCCGGCGTCGGGGTCGCCGTTCGGATTGCCGTCGCGGACGTCGAAGGCGAACATGAAATCGTAGCGGCTGGTGAGTTCAGACATGGTTCATTCTCCTATGTTGTTCTGGTTGGTGTCCTGTGAGGTTTCCGCGTCCGCGTCGTCGGATTGCGGTTCAAAGAGTTTCTGCCGGTACTGGTAATAGCCGAGGCAGAATCTCGCGCGGTCGTCGGGCGAAAGCCGTCCGGGGAACTGCGGGCCGATCCTGCACATGATGTCCCGGATCATCCTGTCCAGGTTGACATACCGGCCGTACCTGGTCTGCTTGATCTTCTTCAGGTGGACGCGGTTCAGGCTGACGAGACGCCCGAAGACGGATGACGGGCGGGTGGACGCCGCCGAGAAGAAGGTGTCGCCGACCGTTCTCTTGACGGAGGGATTTGCTTCCTCCTGTGTTTTGACGAACAGAGCGAACAGGGCGCCGCACTGGTACGCGGGATTCGGATTGTCCGGATCGTAGTTCATCTGGATCTCCTTTTCGGTTGAGTATGGTGAGTTGGAAAGTCTGGTCTTTCTGTTGAGGCAGGCCTTGAGGACGGCCGCCTGCGTGCCCGTGATCTTCGACAGGGCGCGGATCCGGTTCAGGCAGAGGTGAAGCCAGGTCACGGGGTAGGTCCTGCCGTCGAGCGCGGCCCTCAGAATCTTGTCCGGCAGGTTCGGCGGGACATTGTCCATCTTGTTTTCGTAGACGACCGCGGTCAGGATCGCGTACAGGGACGGATATTCGGGTCCTTTGACGATCTCAAGGTCTTCGAAGTGGTGTGCGATGTTTTCCGCGAGCTCGCCTACGGTGCCGCGTTTCCAGAACCGGACGCAGATGCGGGATTTGTTCGGAGAAAGCCCGAGGAAATAAAAGACGGTTTCCCGGTCTTCCGCAGGCATCTTCCCCGCGTGGACGGCCTCGCAGAGGGAACGCATCACCTGGACGCTTTGTTCCCGGTTCCGCTCATTCCGGCTGGCGAGCATGGGCAGGAACTCCTCCAGGGAACAGGCGGACAAGGTCCGCTCGACCCAGAAGACCGCCGTGATGTCGCCCAGGTAGAAATGGTTCTTCGAATCCCTGGCGAGCATGGAGTTCAGCGCTGTGGTGAAGGCGAACTCCGCCTCGACGCTGATCGGAGCGTTGTAGCATTGCTCCTTGCCGTAGGAATCGTACCCGCTGTCCGTCTGGAAAGATATGAGCCTGGCCGTAGCCTGGCCTTTCGGGATCGCCGTCGCGGTCACCAGCCGGACGATCGGGCCATGGTTTCCGGTGATCAGACAGCAACCCTTCCGGTCGCCCGTCCTGCCCGCGGCCTCCGCCTGCCCGACGATATAGTCTGTGACAGCCGGACGGCAGGCGACGGGAGTCTGTTCGGATTGCAGACGGAACGTGAGGTTGCAGTTCGGGATCTTGCGGCAATGCTCCCATTCGGGATCCGCAAAGACCTTCCGGTCTTCCCCGCGGCGGTAGAACTCCAGCACGGCCTTTACGCCGGCATCCTGTTTGAGTTCGCCGGGCAGTCCGTTGAGCTGCTTTACGAACTGTTCCTTCTGGCGCACGGCGTTTTCTTTTTTCGTTTCGTCATCCACTTTGCCTTCGCATGCCAGGACGAATCCGTAATGATCCCAGAGCATCTGGGGCGTTTTCCATGCGTCCTTGCCGGACCTCGCCTTCGCGGCCGGAAGCTCGAAGACCTTCCCCGTTTTGTTTTTTCCGTCCTGGCAGAGATTTTCCAGATACGCGAACGTGCCGTCCTCCTCCAGCACGATCATGTACTTGATTTCCTGCTGGGCGAGTCCGGGTTTGGGAAGATCCTGTTTGTGGTTCCGGTAATACTCGTAGAGCGCCTGAAGGATCATTTCAGCACCTCCGGGGAATCGATGTCCGGCACCTCCACGCAGCCGTTCTTCATCTTTGCGTGGAAGAACATGGCCTGCGGGTCGTCCGGGTCGGTGAAGTCCATGTCGTACAGCATGATGCCGAAGTCGCGGTCGCAGTCCTCCGGCAGGGGCGGATTTGCCGCGGTCTCCCGTTCCAGCTCCGATTCCGGGATGAACTTGAAGAATGCGGCGCATTCGCGCGTCCCGAGGTAGGGATTGTGGAATGTCTGGCCCTTTGCCGCGCGGCGTTCGAACATGGCGAAATACTTTTCCGGGGTCTCCGGCCCCTTTGACGGGTCCGGTTTGTCGTTCGGGCGCTGTTCCGGCGGCAGGTACTCCATGTCCGCGTGGATCCGGTAGGCGACGTCGCGCAGGTACACTCCGGATTTCTGCTGGCGGTTGTCCTCGATGAATACCTCGCTTTTCCCCGGCGAAGCCAGCGCCGCCACCTCGTTTTTGCGGATGGAGATGGTGCGGATCGGGTTCAGCACCTCGATCTTTCGAATATGCCAGCGGATCGCCGGCTTCCAGAAGACCGCCGTGAAGACGCCGCGCGCCGCGGACGGCGTGATGACGTCGTAGGAAAAGCGTTCGACTTTGAGCTCGGGTCGGTTGAACGCCGCCAGAGCGCCCCAGACTTTGAGGCAGAACCTTCTTTGTGGATTGTCGCTCACTCGTGACCTCCTGTGTTGAATCGGTTGAATCGGTTAAAACTGGTAATTGCCCTGGTTGCCGGGCTGGAACCCGGTATCGTGTTCGTTGTCGTAGATGCCGTCCGCCACCTGAAACCGGACGCCGTACAGCTCGTCGACGCATCCGGCCGCCTGAAGAATCTCCATGTCGCGCTTCAGGACGTTGACCGTGAACGCCTGGAGCCTGCGGAAGAGCGCCCGCGACGGACCATTTTCCCTCAGCTCCCCGATCAGCGCCGCCGGATCGTCGTCCTCCCCGCCTCCGCGGTACAGCACGACCAGCGGGACATGCCCGTCATCGTCGATCATCTGAAACTTTTCGCCGAATTCTCTGAAATCGTACTTGCAATCCGGCCTGTCAAGAATTCGGGTGGCATAATCGTCCTTGTCCAGGATTGGCGCGCATTTCGCGTAGAATCGTTTGAAATAATTCAGATAGGCCTGCGGCGTGAAGGGCTCGAATTCGCCTTCCCGCGTCAGACCGTCGCGGACGGCGTTGACCGCCTGGTTCATCGTGCCGAAGAACCGGGTGCCGGGGACCTCGAAGACGAAGACATTCCCCGTCTCGTGCAGCCCCTCGCGGTTGCAGCGCCCGGCGGCCTGCGCGATGGAGTCCAGACCGGCGATCTCGCGGTAGACGCAGCGGAAATCGAGGTCGACGCCGGCTTCCACCAGCGAGGTCGCGACGACGGTCAGCGGACGCCCGTTCTTCAGGTCGTCGCGGATTTCCGCCAGGACCTTCCTGCGGTGCGCCGGGCACATCGCCGCGGAGAGGTGGTACCGTTTCTTCCCGCCCGGGGCGGAGGCGAGCATCCCGAACAGCTCCCTGCAGCGGTTCCGCGTGTTTACGATGCACATGACCTGTTCCTCGCGGTCCAGTTCCGCGGCGAGCTCCGGGAGCGTGCGTGCGCCGAGGTTGCGGATGGCCGTCCGGCTGAGCGCTTTCGAGAGCGCGTCCGGGTCGCCGATGATCTTCTCCGGAGCGGGAAGTCCCTTCACGGTCCGCAGGCACTCCAGCCCGATCTCGCCCGCCAGGTTCGGGATCGTGGCGGAACACAGCACGACGGTGCATCCGAACCCGTCCACGAGTCCGCGCAGGACGGACAGGATGGAGTTCATGTGCTCCGGCGGGATCTTCTGCGCCTCGTCCAGGACGATGATGCTGTTCGCGAGGTTGTGGATCTTCCTGGAGCCGGAGGCGCGTCCCTGCAGGAGCGACTCGAAGAGCTGCACGGTCGTCGTGACGATGACCGGCGCGTCCCAGTTCTCCATGGCGAGCTCGGCGCGCTTGTCCTTCCCCGGGTCGAACTGCGAATGGTGCTCCAGCACGTTGCCCGCGCCGAAAATCCTCTTGTAGACGTCCGCGGTCTGCTCGATGATGCTGTTGTACGGGATCACGGAGACGATCCGGGCCATCGCGTGCTTCTTCCTGTGGCGGAGCGCAAACGCCATCGACGCGAGCGTCTTCCCTCCGCCGGTCGGCACGCAGAGCTCGAAGAACCCGCGCGGTTTCTCCGCCGCGGCGAGGCATTGCTCCAAGATCTCCGCGCGTATAAGGTTGACTTTGGTCGGCTTCGCATGCGCGGCGAGGTCGGCCATGTGGGCGTTGAACTTCGCCTGAAGCGTTTCGAACGTGTCGAACCCGGTCCGCAGTTCCGACTTTTCCGGCGTCTCCGCGTGTTCGGCGTCCAGACGGTCCGCGTCCACCAGCGAGGAGAACAGCATGCGGATCAGGAGCGGCAGGATGTCGAGCCCCGTTTCCTTGTTGGCGACCGCCTGAAGCTCCGTGATCAGCTGTTTTTCGGCTTTGATCCCGTCCGGGACGGGGTGGAACCTGTTTTCGGCGGGCCGGACCGAATCGAGATTGGCGGTCCAGTCCGGCAGGGACGTGTGATGCCCGTAGACGCAGTACGCCGCCAGCCTCGCCAGCAGATCGGAGCGCAGTTCGTTCAGGAGGACCGCCGTGCTTTCCGGCGCATGGGTTTCGCCCCCTCTGCCCGTTTCCATGTAGCGCTGCCATTCGGAACGGCCCTTCCCGTAATCGTGCAGATACCCGATGATCCGTCCCCACGATCCCGCGCCGAACTCGGCGGCGAATTCCTCCGTGAGACCGGAAACGTTTTCCGTGTGGTCCTTCAGCGTCTGGCAGGGACGTGCCAGGTATTCATTCCAACCGTCCATGGGTGTGCTCCGTATGCTCATTCTTCTTCGTCCTTTTGCCGTCCGGCGACCGATCCCTCGGGAACACGCCAGCCGCCGTTTTCTAAGATAACAGTTGATACTGAAAAATCAAGGTCGGACCGGGTCCCGATCCACGTTATCTTCCATGTTTTTTGTGAAACATGCTGACAAAAGTCAGGTGGATCGGGTGGCGGGCCGTTTCAGCCGGAGCCGGTCTCCATCCGTTCGTCATGTTCCCGGTTTCCCCTGTGTTTTTCATCGGAAAGCGTCTTTGCCGGGCTTATACCCAGGCGAGCTTGAAGATGATACCCATCGCGATACACCCGATGAGGATGAAATCGAAATTCTCCGAGGTGATTGCGTGCAGGATGTGAAGTGCGCTGGACATTTTTTCCTTCGTCATGGTTTGCCTCCGTTGTTGCAGGTTGTCTTTTCGGACCGGATTCCCGCGTTATTCGTGACATCCGGTTTCCCGTTCCGAGCATAATATAGTATTGCATCCTGCCAAGATGTGTCAGTTTAAAGGGCGGATAACATTTTTTCCAAAAAAAAGAAAAAACGCGGAGGCGGAATATATCTCCCTGTTTCGCAGTCTGCCGCTCTCACATGTTTATGATCGAAGGGGGATAGATTGGGATTCCCCTCCTGCTTCCGCAGGACGCCTACCGCCTCGCTGGGGAGGTGGGATCAGGGCAAAAAAGTGGTGCACCCGGCGGGGCTCGAACCCACCACCTACTGCTCCGGAGGCAGTCGCTCTATCCAAATGAGCTACGGGTGCAACGCAAAAAGCTGGATTTTAATATAATCCAAAGACGGAGAAAATCAATCCCCGGGGAAAAAAAAGAAAAATAATTTTACCTGCCTGATGCGTTTTATGCAAAGGCGGGAAAGACGGCGGCAGGAATGATTGTCGCCGCCAGAAGAATCTACCTCCTTGCGATGACGGCCCTCTTCCGATCGATCTCACTCAAAGAACCGGTCGGCGGGAATGTGGTAGCGGTCGAGGATCTTCGGGGTCGCGGCACGGAGCTTGCCGATGTTCAGTGTAACGGGAATATCGCCCTCGAATTCGAATGTGATGTATTCGTCTTCGCAGGATTCCACCATTTTTACCGCTTCGCGGAGGTTATGCACTTTTTTCCCGTTGATGGATGCGAGCACCATCGAATCGAGGTTCTGATACCCGACGTTGACCTCGTCGCCGAGCACCTGGGTTAGCACGACCACGTTGTCGTCGGGCGAATCCTTGACCCCCTTGAACTTCTCCAGCATCTCCATCGGCGGAGTGTCATTCCCGAATGTCAGAAGATAACTGTACGTCAGGCGCGTGAACACCAATCCGCCGATGATGAAGTATTCCGGACGCCGGTCGTACAGATACGGTTCGATCTGGTCGTTCACCTTTTGGACGGGCATGTCCGAAGTCAGCACTTTGCCGTCGCGAAGCAGTTCCACCTTCACGGTCTCGCCGATCTGCCTGGCGGAGATCACTGTGCTGAAGTACCTCGGCTGACCATCCGCAAGGCGGATATTCCCGTTGTTCGCGATCTTTTTCCCGTCGATGGAAAGGATCACGTCTCCGGCCTGAAGCCCGGTGTCCCCGGTTCCGTGATAGACCTTGCGGACCAGGATTCCGGTCTGATCGGGCTTCATCTTCAGAAATGTGCGCGTGTCCGGGTTGTCCAGCGGCAAATACAGAAAACCGAGACTGCCGAAGCCGTCGACCTTACCGTCGCTGATGTCGTCGAAGAAATGGCTGATGATCTCATAGGGAATCATGTATCCGAGGCTTTCGCCGCGCCTGCTTCCCTGGAATGCGATCCCGACGACTTTCCCCTCGAAGAAGACGGGGCCGCCGCTGTTGCCGGGATTGATGGACGCGTCGATCTGGGCGGTGAGAAGATTCTTGTCCGAGTGGGCGTAACTCCGTACCTCGATCCGGGAGATGATGCCCTGCGTGAGCGAAAGCCCGTCGCCGCCGATCGGGAAGCCCGCAGCGATCACCATGGATTGCGGAGGCGGGGTCTCGGCGAACTCCATCGGCGTGATGTCGGAGAAAAAAGCGGGATCGTCGACGGTCAGAAGCGCCAGGTCGCACTCGTGGTTGACGAACTTGACTTTCGCGACGAACAGGGTGTCCTCGTTCTGCTTGCGGACCGTGATCAGCGTACTGTCGGCCACATTGTGGGCATTTGTGAGGATCCGGTTGCCGCGGATGACGACGCCGGAACCGGAACTGGACTGGGGGGTCCTGTTCTGCCAGGGAAGCAGGTAATTCGGAACCGTGGAGACAGTCTCAATGCGTACGACGGCGTTCAGCGGATCGTTCTGGGGGATTTCGAAATCCTGTGCGAGGGCAATTGTCCCGCAGCACGCGGCCGCGGCTGCGACAAGAAACTTTTTCATGAGGGTTCCTTTCGTTTGGTATGTCTTATGATTCCGCGTATTATGGATCGGGGGCATAAGCATCTCCTTGGAGTTGTGGTGACAGCAGGGCGGGGGCGCGATGCGAGGCGAACATCTTCGGTTCAAACTGTGATCCGGTTTTATGTAATATATCATGGATGATGCGGAAAGCAAGTGCGGACGGGCGGTCCGATTCCAATTCTTTCAAGTTTGCCGGCATACTGTTCGTTCCGGCGGCGTTCCTTCGTCAAGGCACGGATTTGGAGATGGCGTCTTTTCGACCGCCGGAAGACAAGACAAAAAAGCGGAACGTCTCTCACCCCCGTGGAAACGTCCCGCCCGGTTTTTGTTTGTGCAGGGAAAACGGATTGCCGTCAATCCTCCACGAAGAGGTCTTCGTCGTCGAACGGACGGATGCGGATCTCTCCGTTTTCATCGTAGGAGATGGAGGCGGTCGTGGCCGACGCGGTGGCAGGAATCGGGACGATCTTGCGGCTTGCGGCATATTTTGCATTGTAGGGAGTGAAGCCCATATTAAGGCCGTCGAACCCGCCGAAGCTGTTGTGGCCGAACCCGCCGAAGCTATTGTAGCCGAATCTGTTGCCGAATGCCATGCTGCCGCCGCCGAACCCGCCGAAGCTGTTGTAGCCGAACCCGCTGAAGCTGTAGCCGAATCCGCCGAAGTGGTTGAACGCGGTGAATTCATCCATGCCGAAGCCGACAGGGGTATACGAGTGAGCGTAGGCGTGGAACGAGATCATTCCGGCGATCGCCGTGAGGAGGAAGAGTGAACAGATTTTTTTCATTGCAGTTCTCCGATTGAAAGAGTTTTTATAAATAGTTGTAAAATTGTTTCAGTTCCAAGGCGCATCCGACTGCATGAGGATCATGCGTTTTTCGGGGAGCGAGCGAATCAAAAACGTATTCAGACGCTTTGCAAGTCTCTCTTGCGGTGTCCGTTTCCGTTTTTCACAGCACTTACATCTCAATTAACGAACCGGATTTGGATTTTATTGCGAGACTTTTTCATTTTCCGAAGAAAAAAACGAATCGTTGCGGAAAAAAGCCGATTTCGCCGGATACCCGGAGTCTTTTCCGGTCGCCGGGGGACAATAAGATAATGTATCAAAGATGCAGTGCAAAAAAAAGGCCATCCGTGACGGACAGCCTGTAAAAATCGTTGGTAGCGGGGGTTGGAATCGAACCAACGGCCTCCAGGTTATGAGCCTGACGAGCTACCTCTGCTCTACCCCGCAACAATGTGTGCATATACTATATTCCTTTTTCCGGAAAATGCAAGCGGAAATGCGAAAAAAAAGCGTTTTTTACCTGAAAGGGCTGATCGGGGCGGGCGAATGCGATCCCCTGACAGAAAACACATTCATTATAATTGAATGCAGTGCGCTGTGTCCTGCCGCCCGGCGAACGGCGTTTCCCCTGCAAAAACGAATTCGGAAAAGACCGCGGAAGAGGATTTCCTGCGGATGCGCTTCCTTCCGGTCGGATGCATCCTGGCCGGTCCGTCGTGTTCCATGCCGGAAAAATAAAAAAAACAAAGAAAAAACTGTTGAAAAACGATGAAAAAGATGTACATTAGATTCTGAAAAAACAAGAAAGACACCACCCCTGCGGTTTTTCACCTGCCATGTCCGTGCCAACATTCAGCATTTCGAATGCCTTCTTCCGTGAGGCTGTCCCCGTCTTCCGCACGGGACGGCGTTTCCTTCTCTGTGTTGCAATCCTTTTCCTTGTGGCTGCACCTCTGTTCGCGCAGGATGCGGAACAAGGGAAAGCCGAGGTGACGGAAGCCGAAAGATCCGCTGAAACAACCGCCAATCCGGCGGACCGTGCATCCGCGTCCGGCGGGCAGCCTGCCCGGGCAAAGCCTGTTTCGTCATCGGTTTTCTCCGAGGTCCATCCGCGCGGCGTGCTGATGCTTTTCCCGTTCACGGCATCCTATGCGGAACACACTTCCATCTCGAAGAGCATTTCGAAGCATATGGCGGAGAAGGACGACTCTTTCGTGGTGCTTCAGAAGGAATTCGATATTCTGAACTCTTCGCCGGAGGAGATCCGGAAACGGTTCGAGGAATTGAAACCTGCGCTGGACGGCGGGGAAATCGCATTGATCGTCGGCCTCGGGCAGGAAGTCCTGCCGGTCCTGACCCGGAACCTCGACCTGATCCCCGAACGGATCCCCATCCTGCTTTACAGTGAGGCCGCGCCGTCGGAGACCGATTTCGACGGACGTAAAAATGTCGGCGGCGTGATTCTGAACAGCCCGGCGGAGAGGTCACTGGAACTGATCTTTCAGGTCTTCCCCGGCACGAAGCGCATCATCCCGCTCGCCGGACGCACGGAATCCGGCGGAAAGTTCATCGCGGACGTGAAGGACGTCCTGCAGAAAACGCATCCTGACGTGGAATGCGTCGTCATCGACAACCGCACCGCGGATACGCAGGAGATGATCCGGCGCGTGAACGAATGTGGGAAAGACTCCGCGGTGCTGTTCCATTCGTGGTACGGGCTTGGCGCCGCGAACATGGCGTCCCTTTCCTTCTTCCTGGAACGCCTCTGCCTCAACCCCGAAATCCCTGTTTTTGCCGTGAACGACTCGATGTTCGCGTTTCCCGTCGCGGGCGGCGCAGTCTGCTCCTCCGAGGTCGCGGCCGACGAACTGAACGGCATGCTCGACCGCTGCCTGTCGGGAGACGATGCGAATGCATGGGAAACGGTCGAGGCGAAGCGGATCATCATGGCCAGCAGTTTCCAGCGGTTCGGGATCAGCCGTCGCGCCACCAACGCTCGGAACCTGATCGTGAGCATGGATTCCCAGTCGGTGTTCCGCCGGGAGAATGCCCGCGCGCTGGTTGCCGTGACATTCGCCGGAATCCTGATCCTCGCTTTGCTCGGGTATATCGCGGTCTGGGACTATTACCGGCGTCGCCTGCTGAAGCTTCTCCGCGCCGTGTTCAAGCAGATCCCGAGCCGGATCGTCGTCGGCAGCCGCAACGGCATCGCGCATTTCATCCATGTGGGCAAGTTCGGCGAAGACAGCGGCGTCGTGCAGTTCCCGGTAAGCGAACTGCCGGAATACGCGGACGAGACGTTCCGGCATGCATGGGACGAGGTTTTCGCTACGGGCGAGACCCAGAAATTCCAGATGGCCACGGGCAGCCGGCACCGTTCCGTGGAAATGGCGCTGTTCGAAGACAAGAGTACGTTCGGACGCGACACGGCGTTCTGGATCTCGCACGACGTCGAGGAACTCCTTCAGGCGCAGAACGAGCTGAAGGCCGGGCTGGACAACCAGAAGCAGCTGAACGATCTCTTCGCCGCATCTCTGAAAATGCTTTCCGCGGATGCCACCGCGGTCGATATGACCAACGATGTGCTGTCCTTCATCGTCCGCAGCGTGAAGGAGCATCTGAAGGCGGATTTCTGCAGTATCATGCGGTATAATCTGCAGGATATGCGTATGGAGATCTTCGTCAGCGAGGCCTCCGACAGGCTGGCGATCAACGGGGAAAAGCATTTCATCGAATTCCCCGGGAAGAAGGACGAAAAAATGCTGGACCGCCTGCAGAACCATATGCCGGTTGTCCTGAACGACTTCTCCGGCTCGCTGCTGACCAGGCCGGATGACGACGCGCAGAACGGGAACAAACGTCCGCTGAAGGTGAGCATCTGCTTCTCCCCGCTCTTCATCGACGGCAAACTCTGGGGACATCTCGCCTCCGTCCACCGGAAGGGGAAATACGAATTTTCCGACCAGTACCTGCAGTTCCTTCAAGGCACCTCGCATGTCGTGGAAGCCATGCTCGAATACCGTTTCATCCACTCCAGGCTGGAACGCGGCGAATACGAGAAGCAGCTCATCATGGAGAACCTGCCTCTGCCGCTGATTCTGCTGGACCGAAAACTCAACCTGATCCAGCGGAATTCCGCTGCGCAGAAGGATCTGCTGGAGTTCCCGGATTCCCTCCGAAACGAGCTTTGCCACACGGTCTTCTGCAAGGCGGGCGTCCCGCCGGAAGACTGCCCTGTCCGCGGTGTTTTGACCGACTTCAAGTCCCACGTCAAGTCCCTGGCGTTCGGCGGCAAGGAGTACATGGTTCACGCCTATCCGATCCTGATCGGCGGCGAGCTCACGAACATCCTGCTGGCGTGGTTCGACATGACTGCCGAGAACGAGATCCAGCGCAAGCTCGAAGCCGCCCTCCGCGAGGCGAAGGACGCCAGCAAGGCCAAGAGCCTCTTCCTCGCCTCCATGAGCCACGAGCTCCGCACGCCGCTGAACGCCGTGATCGGGTTCTGCGAGCTCCTGCAGAACAATGCGCTCTCGCGGGAAAGCCAGCTCGAATATCTTAAATCCATCTCCGTGGCCGGCCATACCCTGCTGGACCTCATCAGCAACATCCTCGACACCTGCAAACTCGAAACCGAACAGATCGAGCTCCAGAACGAAAAGACCGACGTGCGGCAGATCCTGGTCGACATGGTCAGCATGTTCAAGTCCCTCGCGGAGAAAAAACAGCTCGCGCAGCCGCTGGTCGTGCCGGACAACCTGCCGTACGTTGTGCTGGACCGCATGCGCCTGCGCCAGGTGCTGGTAAATCTCCTGGGCAATGCGTACAAGTTTACGGACCGCGGCTACGTCGGGATCAAGGCCACGTGCACGATCAAGGAGCAGGGCAAATGCCGCCTCGCCATCGCCATCCGCGACTCCGGCATCGGCATCTCCCCCGACAAGCTTCAGAAAGTCTTCGAACCGTTCGTCCAGCAGGATGCCTTCCGCGACACGCACATTTACAAGGGCTCCGGGCTCGGACTCGCCATCTGCGACCGCTTCATCCGGGCAATGGGCGGCAGGATCGACCTTCAGAGTGAGGTCGGGAAGGGCAGCGTCTTTACCATCGTGTTCGAAAGCGTCCCGTATGTCATTCCGACGGACTCGGAGCTCGCGGCCGCGAAGTCGGGCGGAGGAATTGCCGCCCGCGAACTGCCCGCCAATGCGTTCAGCGGTGCGGTGAAGCCCGCCGGGGCCACCCCGAAGGTCGATCTGACCGGATATAACGCGCTGATCGTCGACGATGTCCTCATCAACCTGAAAGTCCTCGGCGCCATGCTGAAAGGATTCCACCTCAACGTCGTTCAGGCGAACTCCGGCGGCGACGCCCTGTCCAAACTGCCGGATGCAAAACCGGACCTGGTGCTGACCGACATGTGGATGCCCGGCATGTCCGGCGAGGATCTCGCACGGCAGATACGCGAGACGCCGCGCGGGGAATCCGTGGTCATCATGGCCGTGACGGCGGACGTCGAGAACCAGAACAATTTTGACATGTCCGTGTTCGACGGCATCCTCCTGAAGCCGGTCACGAAGGAGTCCCTCGCGTTCGCGTTCCAGGAAATGATCGACAAGGGCCGGATCGCACCGAAGGGCTGAATTGAGTCCCGGCCGCAGAGCCGGGCAGTCGTCCGCCGCGCATTTCCCGCAGATGGAGAGCCGGGATGCGGACGGCGGTCCCGGCGGATCGGAAAACGTCGGCACATCTGCCGGAACGCCGCCCGTTCCGGTCGACTTTTTGCGGTTTGGGCAGTTCTCCGTTTGCATTTCCTCCTCCGCATGCTATATTATTGTTTACGTATTCAGAATTAGAAAGGATTTCGCAAACCATGTCGCAGGAAAACTTCCTTCAGCAGAACTTCGCCGCCAGGATCGGCGGTTCCGGCTTCGGCAAAGACACCAAAATCTACAAGTTCGAAAAGATCAAACGCGCCAAACGCGCCGCGGCTGCGGAAAACCCCGGCGTCGAACTGATCGACATGGGCGTGGGCGAGCCCGACGACATGGCGTTCCCGTCCGTGGTCTCCCGCCTCGCGGAAGAGGCGGCGAAATGGGAGAACCGCACCTACGCCGACAACGGCTGCGCCGAGTTCAAGGCCGCTGCGGCCCGCTACATGAAGGCGCTCTACGGCGTCGAGCTCGATCCCGACACCCAGATCGTGCACGCCATCGGCAGCAAATCCGCCCTTACGCTGCTCCCCTCCTGCTTCATCAACCCCGGCGACATCGCGGTTCTGACCGTCCCCGGATACGGCGTCCTGGGCACCTGGACCGAATACCTCGGCGGCGAAGTCGTGAAGCTCCCGCTCCTCGAGGAGAACGGATTCCTGCCCGACCTGGATTCCCTCACGGAGGATCAGCGCCGGCGCGCCAAGCTCCTTTACCTGAACTATCCGAACAACCCGACCGGGGCGTCCGCCACCGTGGAGTTCTTCACGAAGGCGGTCGAATTCGCGCGGCAGAACCATATCCTCATCGTGAGCGACGCCGCCTATGCGCCGCTGAACTTCGCTGGCAAGCCGCTCAGCATCCTCTCCATCCCGGGTGCGATCGACTGCTGCGTGGAGCTCCACAGCATGTCCAAGGGATTCAATATGACCGGCTGGCGTCTCAGCTGGGTCTGCGGCAACCCGCTCGCCGTGAAGGCGTTCGCGACCGTGAAGGACAACGCCGACAGCGGCCAGTTCCTGGCGATCCAGAAGGCCGCCATCGCCGCGCTCGACGACCAGGCCGCCATCACGCCCGCGATCTGCGAGAAATACCACCGCCGCCTCGCCAGCATGGTCGAGACGCTCAAGAAGCTCGGGTTCAACGCCAAAGTTCCCGCCGGCAGCTTCTATCTCTACGTGAAGGCGCCGAAGGCCACCGCCGACGGCACGCAGTTCGAGAACGGCGAGGCGTTCAGCCAGTGGCTCATCCGCAACAAGCTCATCAGTTCCGTGCCGTGGGACGATGCCGGGCATTTCGTCCGGTTCAGCGCCACGTTCGTCGCGCGCGGCGGCATCGAGGATGAAAAACGTGTCCTGAACGAGTTTGCACGCCGCCTTTCCGACTGCAAGTTCGTCTTCTGATCCGCGCCGCTGTCCAAGCACAAGGAGCCGGTTCCCCGATGCATGCGTTCCGTTTCGACGACCTCGCCTCGACCGAATCCGGCTCTTTTTTCCGCCTTGATCCGAGAGAGGAAGCCCATCTTTTCCGCATCCTCCGGGCACGCCCGGGGGAAACGGTGGCGGTGATGGACGGGCACGGCACAGCCGGAACGGCCGTCATCGAAACCGATCACCGGCTGCGCCTCGAATCCAAACGGACTGTGCCGCCGCCGGAGCGACGGCTCCACCTCTATTTCGCCCCGCCGAAAAAACAGAAGCTTGATGTCCTTCTCAAGCAGGCGGTCGAGCTCGGTGTTTGGGAGCTTGTCCCCGTTCTCTGCGAACGCTCCGTGGTCCAGCCGGACGAAAAATCGGTCGCCGGACGATGGATGGATCTTCTTTTCGAGGCGTGCAAGCAGTCCGGCAATCCTTTCCTGCCTGCCGTCGCCAACCCGATTCCCTTCGAGGCGGCGCTTGCCCGCGCCCGCGAAACCTGCGGCGCGCTGGTCGTGGGATCCAACCGGACGGGCGTGTTTCCCGATCTGGGCGAAGCCTCCGATGTGGCGTTCTTCGTCGGGCCGGAGGGCGGCTTCACGGATGCGGAGTCCGATGCGATGTCTTCCGCAGGCGCGGTCCCGCTCAGGATCGGGGATTGGACGCTCCGCGTGGAGACGGCCGCGGTCGCCGGACTCGGCGTGCTGAACGTGCTGCTTGCTCCCCGTCCGTGACAGGTTTTTCTTCCGCCTCTTTCATCATTCCTCTTCCTGTTCCGCGACCTTCTTTTCCGCGTCACTCTCCGCCTTTTTGAGGATGATCCCGGTGATCTCGGACGGGACGCCGAGCCGGAACATGAACCCGTTCCAGAGACCCGCGCCGTTGCTCACGTAAAGGGTCATGCCGTCCACCCGGTATCTGCCGGAGACGAACCCCTTGTTCGCGAGCTTCACGAGCAGCGCGGGCAGGCCGGCGATCATGCCGCCGTGCGTGTGCCCGGAGAGCTGGAGCGAGATGCCGTATTTCGCATAGCCGCGGGCGAACCGCGGCTGGTGCGACAGCAGGACGACCGGAGCACCGGCGGGTGCGCCCGCGAGCGTCTTGTCCAGGTCGGGCGTCTCCCGTCCGATATGCCATTTGCTGCTCCTGTTTTTGTCCGGGACACCGGCGATCACGAGCTGCGCGCCGTCCTTTTCGATCACGACGTGCCGGTTGAGGAGCGACTCGATGCCGACGGAATCGAGGAAGGCGATCCATTCGTCGAATCCGCGGAAATACTCGTGGTTGCCGGGCGAGGAATAGACCCCGTACTTCGCATGGAGGTCGCCGAGCTGGTGCATGTTCGGCCTGATCTCGTCCGGCTTCAGGTCGCCCAGATCGCCGCCGAGCAGGACCAGGTCGGGCTGCGCGGCGTTGGTGCGGCATACCACGGTCCGGAGATAGGCCGGCGAACTCGTCCTGCTGATGTGGGTATCGGTGATGTAGACGATGCGGAATCCGTCGAACTCGTCCGGCAGGCCGGGGACCGTGATTTCCACGGGCTTGACCGCGGGCGGACGGACGGCGCAGTATTCGCCCCATGCCGCCAAAATGCCGGAGAGTGCCAGGATGGCGGTGATCGCGTATTTCTGGTTCGGGATGCGACGTTTCCCGAGGCGCATGGCGAGCAGGGCCAGATCCCGCAGGAAAAAGAACGGTGTGGAGAAAATGAGGACGCCGGAACACCATGCGGCGGGCAGGAGCGCCACTCGCGGCAGGATCCCGGTGAACAGCACGACCTGGATCCCGATGAAAAGGAAGAAAAGCCCGAGGGCGATGAAGGGGCGCAGTCTCCTGTTGACGGGCAGGGACAGCCCGATGCTGCACGGAGCATAGGCGACGGCAAGCAGAAGCAGAGTGATCCAGAACATGATGTCTCCCCGAAAACAGAAGAAGCCCTCCCCGAAAACGGACGGAGAAGGAGCCGAAAACGATTTTTCTTTAATTTAGTCGCGAATTCTTTTTTTTCAAGGTTTGATTTTTCGATTTTTCATTGTATATTGTAGGTTGAGAAAAAACGTCTTACTGACCCGCATGACCCGAACAATGAGGTGCGTTATGAAATTGTTTGCCGCCGTTGCCGCCGTTCTGTGCGCCGGAGCCGCTGCGTTTGCCGCGGATAATCCCGACGTGAAGAAGTTCACGTTCTCCAACGACGTGGAGGTGTATGCCATCCGCGATAAAGATACGACGATGAAGTCCTCCCTCTTCACCGACTACACCAAGGCATCCTCCCTGAAGAAGGAAGACCTGAAGAAGGAATATCCGGCCTCGGTCAATTGCTTCGTACTGCGCGCCAAGCTCAAGACTTTCCTCATCGATGCGGGCAACTATGATCCGAAGGGGTCGCTCGTCACCAAGCTCGCCTCCGTCAATATCCGCCCGAAGGCGATCGACTACATCCTGATCACCCATCTGCATCCGGACCACGTCGGCGGCCTCATCGACAAGGACGGCGGGGCAGTATTCCCGAACGCGAAGGTGTATGTGTCGTACGACGAATGGAAGCACTGGAGCCCGATCATCGAGAAACAGAAACCGACGGAGATTCTCCGCCAGTTCAGCGATGCATACAAGGGGCGCATCCAGACCATGAACACCGGGGAGCCCGTCGTGTACGCCATGAAGGCCCCCGGCCATACGCCCGGCCACAGCTTCTTCCGCCAGGGCAGACTCCGTTTCGTGGGGGATATCGTCCACGCGGTCGATCTGCAGATCGGGCATCCCGAATACTGCGCATCGTTCGACATGAACCAGAAACAGGCATACCAGACCCGCCTGTCGTTTCTGGAGAACATGAGCAAGGAAGGCAATATCGTGTTCGGCGCCCACATCCCGTTCCCCGGCGTCGGGTATATCATAAAAACCGAAACCGGCTATCGTTTCGAACCGTACAAATGACGCGGACGGACGACCCGCGAAAATACAGCCGCAACCATTTTTTTCCCAAAAAAGCACTTTTTTTCCGTTTTTTTGGCGATTTGCCATTTGCATTTCTCAAGAAATCCGGTATAATATATAATGCAAGCCGTTTCCCAATGGGAAATGTGCCCTTCTGCCACGCAACAATACGAACATAACATAAGCAAACAAAAAACCGAAAGGCAAGCTCCAAAATGAAACATTGCAAACAGGCGTTTACCCTTATTGAGCTGCTGGTCGTCATCTGTATCATCGCGATTCTGGCGTCCATGCTGCTTCCCGCTCTCCAGAGCGCGCGCGAAAGTGCGAGTACCGCGTCGTGCATCAGCAACCTCGGCCAGTGCGGCAAGGCCTTCCAGATGTATGCGACCAGCTTCGATGACAGTATGCCTCCCCTCAGCGGCTGGGACAAGGCCCTGGTTGAAGCCCTCGGTCAGGAATGGGACGGCAACAGAAGCTCGTTCAAGAAGTCCCTTTATTGCGAGGCGGACGTCGTCGGCACCAGCGGAAATTCCTACCAGATCAACAATCTGTCCAATGCCATCCATTCCCCCACAAGCGATGACAAGGTCTGCAACAACAAGACGTCCGCAGTCTTCGTGGCTTCCGACCTGATCGTGATCGGCGAATGCATCGCTTCCGGCAAACCCAACAGCGCAAATCCCCAGCAGCAGCAGTACGCCATCAACGAGGCCCACACCAGCCATAAGACCGCCGGCGAACTCTTCCTCGACGGCCATGCCAAGCACATTGACCCGTGGCGGACGATCCCGAACAACAAGAACGCCGGCATTTATCTTAAGGACACGACGACCAACACGGGCTCTTTCTCGTCCGATGGCTACGGATCCTGGACGGACTGCCCCAAGCGCAAGGAAGACAGCGACTCCATGTGCACCGGCAACCCCGACTGCCACCAGAAATAAAAAAGAATCTTCATGCTTCCCGGCAGGGCTCCGCGGATGCGGAGTCCTTCGGTTGATTCTTACAACTGTTCAAGACGGTTTTCGGTCTGATCCCGAAGCCGTCTTTTTTTTCTTCTTTTCCGGTGGAAATCACTTTCACGATTTTTCCTTGAAAGAAAGTCGAAAAGCGGCTTGATTTTGCGCCGGAAAGATAGTATATTGATGCTGAACTTCATTCAAACGAACCCTATCTTTTCAAGCGGAAGGAACGACTGAAATGGCTCTGACACACGTGAACGTGCCACCGGAAAATCATGTGAAGGTACTCGACGGACAAGGCTGGGTGGGGCTGATCGACACGCTCGGTACCGAAACCACGATCGTGAACGCCGCGCGCGTCTCGTTCGGAAAGATCCGGCAGGAGATGGACGAACGCGATGTGGCGCTGCTGCATTACCTGATCGAAAACCGCCACACGAGTCCGCTGGAGCACATCGTCTTTACGTTCAGCGTGCATTGCCCGCTTTTCGTGCGCGGCCAGTGGCACCGCCACCGCACGTGGTCGTACAACGAGATCTCGCGCCGCTACACCGAGATCGACATGGAGTTCTATGTGCCGCCGAAACTCCGCAAGCAGGCGGAGAACAATCGCCAGGCGTCCGTCGCCTGCGAGGATTTCGACGATGCCGCGCTCCGCGAGCAGATCCGCGCCCAGAACGAACAGTCGCTGAAGACGTACGAATCCCTGCTGGCCGCCGGCGTCTGCCGCGAACAGGCCCGCGGCGTGCTCTCGCAGAATATGATGGTCACGTTCTGGGGCACGGTCGACCTGAGCAACCTGATCCATTTCCTGGAGCTGCGCGACAGCGAGCATGCCCAGTGGGAGATCCGCGAATACGCAAAGGCGATCAAGAAGCTGATCAAGCCGGTCGTCCCGCACGTCGCCGAATACTACGAATCCAAGGGCGAAGCCTGGTGACGCGCAGCCCGCGCGGAGCGTCCGAATGACGGAATATCTGGCGCATCTGAGCGGCGGGATCCTCCCGGCTCTGCTTGTGCTGTTCGCTTTCGCGGCGGGATTCGCGGGGACCGGATACGGGTTCCTGCGCGTCTGCGGCCTCGGACACTGTTTGATGCGCGGCCCGGCATTCTGGCTGGTCTCGACCGCCGCCGGGTTCGCCGTCTGCGCGTTTTTCTGCGCCGCCGTCCTGATGAGTCTCGGCACGGGGACGCTTGCGTGCGTCCTGTGCCTGTTCCCCGTCCTCGCCGGTATCGGATGCCTGGTCCGGTTCCGCCGGGAGATCTTTTCCCGTTTTCCGGCTCGAAACAGAATCCCCTTCGCGGTCCTGATCGTCGCGGTCCCGCTGGTTCTGCTTTCCATCGGCGCGTTCCAGTATCCCGCCTCGTGGGACGAATGCGTGTACCAGCTGACCGTGCCGCGGCGCTGGCTCGCGGACGGCCGGATCCTGCTGTACCGCGACCTGCCGTATTCCGGGTTTCCGATGCTTCCGCAATTCCTGTATGTGCCGATGATGAAGTTCGGCGGACTGGCGGCGGTCAAGCTCATGATCTACGGCGGTACGGCGTGCTTCTTCGCCTCGCTCGCGCTTCTGGCGTACGGCGGCGTGCGGCGCAACCTGACCGCGGCATGCATCTTTGCCGGATCGTTCCTGATCGCGCCGTTGATGGTGCATGTGCTGGTCTCGGGTTACGCCGAACCGCTGATGGGCTTCCTGCTTGCCGCCGGGCTTCTGCTCGCGGATGCGGTCCTGATCGCACCGGAAAAACGCACGGAATCGCCCGGATTTGCGGTCGCCTGCGGGATCCTGGCCGGGGCGATGGCCGCGATCAAGCTGACCGGCGGATTTGCCGGAGCCGCCTTCCTGCTGTACGTCCTGCTGCGGAAACGCGGCGGTTGGGTGCGGTTCGCCCTGCTGTCCGCGGCGGCGGGTGCACTCTTTGCGGCGCTGTTCTACCAGCGGCCGTGGATCGCGACGGGGAATCCGTGCTATCCGTACCTCGGCGGGATCTTCGGCGCGCCCGAGGCGATGACTTCGTCGTTTCACCATGAGCTCGGCACCGCGAAGTTCGCCAATGTTTCTGTCGTGACATTGATCCTGCTTTTGCCGGGGCTTTCGTTTCCCGCGCTTTCCAGAATGTTTGACGGGGGGTACGGCCTCCAGATGCTCCTGTGGTCGTTTCTCCTGTTTGGCGCACTCTGGCGCCGCCCGAAACGCCTTTGCGCCGCATTTCTGCCGATCGTGATCCTCACGGGAGCCTGGATGCTGACGTCTCCGCAGGCGCGGTTCCTGATCCCGGCGCTGGCGTTTTTCGCCCGTGCCGTGCGGGATGCTTTCCCGCTGGTCCGGGGACGCGCCGGACGGATTTTCCTGTGGGGCACGGTCGTCTTTTCGGTGCTTTCCTTCCCGTCGTCCATGTATTTTACCTATGGCGCCAACCTGCGTGCGACGATGTCGGGCGACGGGCGGCGCGACCTCCTGTACGCGCGCTCGGGGGACAGCATGCTTCCCGCCGTGGACATCCTCCGCGCCCGCCTCGCCGAAGGGGAGAAATGCCTGCTGGTGCTGGAGGAGCGCACCCTGTATTTCCCGCGCGGATGCGAGATCGGCACCCCGTTCTTCCAGGACAAATACTTCCCGGGCGGCAGGATCCCGGATGCGGACGGGCTGCTGAAGCTCCTGGACGACGGCGGGTTCGCCTGCCTGTACGTTCGGCCGCCGGAACGGAATCCCGACTATCTGCCGCAGGCCGCGATCCTCTGGACGGACGATTTCCGGGCGTCGCTGGACGCCTTGGTGAAGCGGGGCGCCCTCCGGTGCGAGCCGATGCCCGGCGGTGCGGAACTTTTCGTCCGTTCCTCCCGCTGAATCCGCCGAATTTCGGAAATCCCTTTTCTCCGGCGGCCGTCACGTCGGGCGGGTACTCTTCGCGCATTTGCAGGAACGCCCGAGTCCGACGGGATGCTTCGCTCCGAGGTCGGTGCGCTTTCCTTTCAGGCGGGCGCGGATTTCATACAGGTAGTAGACCAGCAGCATGACCCCGGTGATCGTCCATGTGATGCCGGAGGCGAAGCACGCCCCGGTGTAGCCGAACCAGTCCGCCAGGTAGACCGCCGTAAAAATGCGGCTGACCGTCTCCATGGCGCCGCCGAGCAGCGGCACCAGCGAGCATCCCATCCCCTGGAGCGTGTTGCGGAAGATCAGGATCATGCCCAGCGAGATGTATGCCGGCGCGACCGTGAAGATGTACTGGCGTCCGGCCTTCAGGATCTCGGGCGACGCCTTCTCGTCCAGGAACATCTGGAGCAGCTGCGCGCTGAAGGCCATCATCAGGACGGTCCCGGTGATGGAGACCGCTGCCGTGATCAGCCAGCCGCTGCGGACGCCGACCAGGATCCTGCGGTAGTTGTTCGCGCCGCTGTTCTGTGCCGTGTACGCCGCCAGCGTCGTGCCGATGGCAAAGAACGGGATGCAGATCAGGCCCTCGAGGCGCCCCGCCGCCGTGGTCGCCGCCACCGTGCCGGGGCCGAACTGGTTGAACGCGCTCTGCAGGATCACGCATCCGAACCCGGTCACGGTGAACTGCAGCGCCATCGGGACTGCCACGCGCAGGTGTTCCCAGTAGAACCGCCAGTCGATGCGCCAGTCGGACCGCCCCTCGGGCAGGAGCTCCGGGAATTTCTTCAGCACGATCCCGAGGCAGATCATGCCGGAGATGAACTGCGACGCGACCGTCGCGTATGCCGCGCCCGCCACCTCCATGCCGAACTTGCAGACCAGAAGCAGGTCGAGCCCGGCGTTCAGAAACGAAGCGAAGACGATCACGTACAGAGGGCGTTTGCTGTCGCCCAGCGAACGCATCAGGAACGACATCAGCAGGTAGAACGTCATGGACGGCGTCCCCGCCACGATGATGCGCAGGTACCGCAGCGAATCCTCCAGAATCTCCTCCGGCGTGTTCATCGCCACCAGAATCGGACGCAGATACCGCAGGAATATCAGTGTGACCGCGGCCACGAACGCCGAGCACAGCACCACGGACGCGCAGAACGACCGCCTCACGCCGGGCGCGTCCTTCGCGCCGAACCGCTGCCCCGTGATGATCGTGAGCCCGGCGGGAAGCCCCCAGAAGAAACCGAGCAGCATGAAGACGACCGACCCCGCGTTTCCGACCGCGGCCAGCTTTTCCGGGCCGCACCAGCGCCCCACGATCATGGAATCGACCATGCTGTACAGCTGGTTGCAGGCATTCCCGATCGCCAGCGGGATCGAAAACAGCAGAATGATTTTCAGGGGATTGCCCCGCGTGAGATCTTTGGCCATCATGCACCCCCGGTCTTGCTCAGGAAAAGGGTCAACAGTACAATCTCAATTCGCGGCCGTCCGGCAGGCCGCGGGAAAGGGAATATGCTTCGCGAGATATCCGCCATCTTCGTTTTAAGACGCTTCGGCGGAACGGTTTCGCGAAAACTCGAAGCATATAATATGCCACGTTCCCCGGATTTTTCAAGCGGTTTTTGTTATTTTCTTAAATAACAACCATGTCCTGCTGATGGAAATGGGGACGCAGAAAAACATGTCCCCCCCTGCCATCCTTTCTCAACTCGAAATATGGTGCGAACAGGCGGTCAGTTCGCGCCGCGCGGCTGGACCGCCGGGGCCGGCCGGCCACGGGAGATGACGGTGACCGGGCATCCGCAGGCCTCGAACACTTTTCTGATCTCCTCCAGGCGTTCCCGGGACGGGATCTCGATCCAGTCCTCGGTGCCGGGGCGGTCCAGCGAGTTGATCTGCACCTGGTCGGGCGAAATCTCGCGCAGGCATTTTACGAAGCGTTCGAGCGAGGCGGGGGAATCGTTGATCCCGGGGACGATGAAGACCTCCAGCCACATTTCCACTTTGCTGGCGGCGCGGAACGATTTCAGCGCGGCCATGAGCCCGTCGAACGTCACGCCGGGAGCGGGGCGGTTCACGCGGATAAACTCCTCCTCGCAGGAGGCATCCAGCGAAGGCATGATGAGGTCGATGCCCTCCAGTTCCTTCTGCAGGCCGGGGTCGCCAAGCAGCGTGGCGTTCGTGATGAGGCAGATCTTGACCTCTGGATGCTTCGAGTTCACGGCACGGACGATCCGCCCGATGCCGGTGTGGAGCGTGGGTTCGCCGACCCCGGAGAACGTCACATAGTCGATCTTCTCGTGTTTTTCGAAGAATGCGTCAAGCTCGGCGAGGACGCGTTCCACGGGGTAGAAATCGCCGCGTTCCATGGTCAGGTTCGTGGTCGCGCCGCATTCGCAGTAGACGCAGTCCAGCGAGCAGGTTTTGAACGGCAGGAGGTCGACGCCGAGCGAGACGCCGAGCCTGCGGGATATGATCGGTCCGAATACGCTTTTCATTTTCCGGGTCATGACAGGAGCTCCTTCCGGGGGTTACCCGAAGAATAAAATCTTTACCGCGATGCCGAGCAGGACCACCCCGCCCAGAATCGAACTCCGGCCGCCAAGGCGGCTGCCGAATATGCGGCCGGAGACGCATCCGGCCGCGGAAATGAGCGCGGTGACGATGCCGATGATCAGCACGTCGCCCGAGATGTCCGTGCGCCCCAGACAGGTGTAGGAGACGCCCACCAGAAGCGCGTCGATGCCGGTCGCGAACGACAGCACGATCAGGCGCCGGAGCGAACATGCCCCGATCCTCTTTGCCGGGTCTTCCTCCTTCGAAAAGCCCTCCCGGAGCATCTGCGCCGCGACGATCGCCAGCAGCAGCGAGGCCGCGATCCGGCCCGTCTTCTGCACCAGTCCGCCGCACAGCCCGCTCCCGAACCAGCCGATCGTCGGCATCATCGCCTGGAAGATACCGAAAAGCGCCGCCGTCAGCACGATCCTGTCCCACGTGAAAATTTCGTGCCCGGAGCCGGTCTTTTTCCCGCATCCGCACGAACATCCTCCGTGCGGGCGGCAGACCGCGCAGACGGGCGCGGCGGGGGCAGGGCTGAGGAACGGGAGTCGGCGGAACCAGGGCAGCTTTTCCTGTGTTGGTGTGCCGGGATCCGCGTCCTGCCGTGTTTTCGGGCAGGACCAGCCTACGGCGCCGAGCGAGAGGGAGACTGCGAGTGCGTCCATTGCGAGTCCGACGCCCATGAATATCGCTTCCGGAATGTTCATCGTGCCACCTCGCAGAAATCGGTCCCGGGGACGCCTGGAAAGGCCGGTTTTCAGGCGGATGCCCGGAAAAAAGGGCAAAAAAATGGTACGCCCTCGGGGACTCGAACCCCGGACCCAATGATTAAGAGTCATTTGCTCTAGCCGACTGAGCTAAGGGCGCACGGAAAAAGTATGCATTTAATATAGGCCGTTTCGCCGGAAAGTCAAGCACATTTTTGCAAAAAAACCGAAAAAAGTTTCCCGGATCGGGGAAATCTCCGCCGCATACGGCATGGCAGGAAGATGCCGGAAGAAGACACGCTCCGTTTCAAACCGGCGGCGAACCGCGTCCATTCCGGCCTTTTGGCGAAAAAAGAGCTAAAAAAATGCGTTTTCCGGTTGATTTTATACTGGTTTTGTGGTATAGTTCACCCATTACTTTTTTATGAAAGGAATGACGACGGGCTTATGACCGGAGAAAAATGCATTTCTGTGAACTCAGTCCTGCCGCTGGACGCGCGGACCGGGCACATTGCCGCAGGAGGCGGGCTTGCCGTCTCCGCGCACGGCATCCCCGGCGACTGCCGGTCCGCCGGTTATGAGCCGGACGGGCTGGATTTCGTTATGCCCTGCGCCGCGGGATCACGCATGGCGTCATCTCTCTCCGTGCCCGCCCCTTCCTTTCAGGCAAACCCCGCCCCGAACGACAACCCAATATAAGTTGCACCAAATACCAAACATCCTACAAAGGAGAAAACCATGAGCAGTCAACTGACGATCGGTCTTGATTTCGGTTCCGACAGCGTAAGAGCCGTGCTGGTCGACGTGGAAAGCGGCGAAATCCTCGCATCGTGCGTCCAGAACTACCCCCGCTGGAGCGAAGGCAAATACTGCGATGCTCCGAACAACCAGTTCCGCCAGCACCCGCTGGACTACCTCGAAAGCCTCGAAGTCGTCGTCAAGGGCGTCATGCAGGGCATTGAGAAGGAACGCGTGATCGGCATCGGCGTCGACACCACCGGGTCCACCCCGTGCGCCGTCAACAGGGAAGGCATCCCGCTGTCCATGCTGCCGGAGTTCAAGGACGATCCGAACGCCATGTTCATCCTCTGGAAGGACCATACGGCCATTTTCGAAGCGGACGAGATCAACGCCTACGCCAAGTCGCACGGCGGTACCGACTACACCATGTACGAGGGCGGCATTTATTCCAGCGAATGGTTCTTCGCCAAGATCCTCCACACCCTCCGCATGAGCGAATCCGTCCGCAAGGCCGCGTTCAGCTGGGTCGAACACTGCGACTGGATCCCCGCCGAGCTCACCGGCAACATCGATCCGCTCACCATGGCGCGCAGCCGCTGCGCCGCCGGCCACAAGGCCATGTGGCACGAGAGCTGGGGCGGACTCCCGCCGGAGGAATTTTTCGCCGGGCTCGATCCCATGCTCGCCGGACTCCGCGAACGCCTCTTCAAGGACACCGTGACGGGCGACAAGCCCGCGGGCAAGCTCTCGCAGAAGTGGGCGGACCGTCTCGGCCTCACCACGGACGTCGTGGTCGCCGCCGGCGCGTTCGACTGCCATTTCGGCGCGGTCGGCGCCCAGATCCATGCCTATGACCTGGTCAAGGTCTGCGGCACCAGCACCTGCGACATCCTCGTCGCGCCCCAGGTCAATTCCTGCATCCCAGGCATCTGCGGCCAGGTGGACGGCTCCGTGATCCCCGGCATGATCGGCCTTGAGGCCGGCCAGTCCGCGTTCGGCGACGTCTACGCATGGTTCAAGCGTCTCCTTTCCTATGCCGGCGACGTGAAGATCGCCACGATCGAGAAGGAAGCCGCCACCATCCCCGTCGGCACCACCGGCGTCCTCGCGCTCGACTGGTTCAACGGCCGCCGCACCCCGAATGCCAACCAGAAGCTCACCGGCGCGATCTGCGGGCTCAACCTCGGCACGACCGCCCCGATGGTCTACCGCGCACTCGCCGAAAGCACCGTCTACGGCGCTCGCGCCATCATCGACCACTTCAAGGCGCAGTCCATCCCGATCCGCAACGTCATCATGACCGGCGGCATCAGCCGCAAGTCCCCGTTCATCATGCAGATGTGCGCCGACGTCTTCAACCTCCCGATCAAGATCGCCGCCTGCGACCAGACCTGCGCCCTCGGCAGTGCCATGTTCGGCGCCGTTGCCGCCGGCCATTACACCCGCGTGGAGGATGCCATGGAGAAGATGGGGTCAGGGTTCGACGCCGAGTACACGCCGAACAAGGAAGTCGTCCAGCTGTACGAAGAGCTCTACCAGCGCTATCTCCGGTTTGGCCGCACCCTGGAGAAGGAAGGTCTCTGATCCATGAAATTCGAATCCCTCCGCAAAGAGTGCTACGAGGCGAACATGGAGCTCCCGAAGCTCGGCCTCGTGATCTACACGTTCGGCAACGTCAGCTGCATCGACCGCAAGGCCGGCGTCTTCGCCATCAAGCCCTCCGGCGTGGACTATGAAAAGCTCACGCCCGAGGACATCGTGATCGTCGGGCTCGACGGCAAGGTCGCCGACGGCAAGCTCCGTCCCTCCAGCGACACCAACACCCACCTCGAACTCTACAAGGCGTTCCCGTCCATCGGCGGCATCGTCCATACCCATTCCACGTTCGCCGTGAGCTGGGCGCAGGCCGCGCGCGCCGTGCCCCTGTACGGCACCACCCATGCGGACCACCTCGCCGCCGACATCCCCTGCACGGAGTTCATGGCCGACGACCGCATCCGCAACGACTATGAAACCGAGACCGGCCTCCAGATCATCGACTGCTTCGAGAAGCACAACCTCAACGCCGCCGAGATCCCCATGGCGCTTGTCGCCGGGCATGGTCCCTTCACCTGGGGCGCGACCGCCGCGAAGGCCGTTTACCACGCCCGCGTCCTCGAAGAACTCTGCAAGATGGCGTTCGTCACCGAGTGCGTGAACCCCAAGGTCCAGCGTCTGAAAGATTCTCTGATCCAGAAACATTACAACCGCAAACACGGAAAGGATGCCTATTATGGCCAAAATTGATTTCAAACAGTATCGTATCCGGTTCATCACCGGCAGCCAGCACCTCTATGGGCCCGAGACCCTCAAGCAGGTCGCCGACAACGCGAAAAAAGTCGTCAAGGCGCTGAACGCTTCCAAGCAGATCCCCGTCGCCATCGAGTGGGTCCCCACCGTGAAGCTCAACGAGGAAGTCGTTGCCGCCATTCAGGAGGCCAATGCCGACCCGAAGTGCATCGGCGTCATCTGCTGGATGCACACCTTCTCCCCCGCCAAGATGTGGATCAACGGCCTGAAGATTCTCAACAAGCCCATGCTCCACCTGAACACCCAGGGCAACCGCGACATCCCGTGGACTACCATCGACATGGACTTCATGAACCTGAACCAGGCTGCCCACGGCGACCGCGAGTTCGGATTCATCTGCACCCGCCTCGGCCTGAACCGCAAGGTCGTCAACGGCTACTACGCCGACCCCGTCGTCCAGCATGAGATCGGCGTGTGGGCGCGCGTCGCCGCAGCATGGGCCGACTCCCAGACCATGAAGGTCGCCCGCATCGGCGACAACATGCGCGAAGTGGCCGTGACCGAAGGCAACAAAGTTTCCGCCCAGATCCAGTTCGGCTACTCCTGCAACGGCTATGCCGTGCCCGATGTCCTGAAGTTCATCGACGCCGTCACCGACAAGGAAGCCGAAAAGCTCGTCAAGAAGTATTTCGACCTCTACACCGTGCCGAAGAAAGGCGCCGCCGAGAAGAAGTCCTTCCTCGCCGCCGCCAAGCAGGAGATCGGCCTCCGCGCGTTCCTCGAGGACGGCAACTTTACCGCCTTCACCACCACATTCGAGAACCTCTACGGCCTCGACCAGCTCCCCGGACTCGCCTGCCAGCGCCTCATGGAAGAGGGCTACGGCTTCGGTGCCGAAGGCGACTGGAAGACCGCCGCATTCCTCCGCACCGCGAAGGTCATGGCGGCCGGGCTCCCCGGCGGCGTCAGCTTCATGGAGGACTACACCTACCACTTCGAAAAGGGCCGTGAACGCGTCCTCGGCGCGCATATGCTCGAGGTTTGCCCGTCCATCGCGGCCGGCAAGCCCTCCCTCGAGGTCCATCCGCTCGGAATCGGCGGCAAGGCCGACCCCGCCCGCCTCGTCTTCACCACGAAGCCCGGCCCGGCGATCAACGCCACCGTCATCGACCTCGGCGACCACTTCCGCCTGATCGTGAACGAGCTTGAGATCGTCAAGCCCGACAAGAAGCTCGCCAAGCTCCCCGTCGCCAGCACCGTCTGGATCCCGAAGCCGAACCTGCACGAAGGCGCACGCCGCTGGATCGAAGCCGGCGGTGCCCACCACAGCGTGAACGCGCCGTCCCTCACCACGGAATACATGGAAGACTTCGCCCGCATGGCCGGCATCGAGATCGTCGTGATCAAGTAAGTCTCCCCGTGTCCTGAAGTGAAAACAACCTCGGCGGATATCCGGCTCTCCCGGATGTCCGCCTTTTTCCGAAAACAACGCCGGATTTCAATCCGGAATGCTTCGTTCACCGCAACACCGAAATGAACAGAAGGAAAGAACCGATCATGAACGCAAAACACATCCTTTTCGCCGGAGCCCTCGCCATGCTTGCCCTGGCGGGCGCGGCATGCACCTGTACGGACGACGCGAAGGCCGAAGCGAAGGCCGAAGTCCCGGCGGGCGTCGACCTGGAGCCGAACGGCAATCCGATCTTCACGGACGCCTGGACCTCCGACCCCGCGCCGCTGGTCGTCGGCGACCGCGTGTACGTCTACACCGGCGAAGATATCTACCGCGACGGCGAGCAGAACGGCCTCCCCGGCAACTACAACATCGCCGACTGGCGTTGCTATTCCTCCGACGACCTCGTCCACTGGCGCAGCCACGGCGTCCTGCTGAAGCCGGAAGACTTCCCGAGCGGCATCAAGGGGACTGCCTGGGCGTCGCAGGTCGCCAGCAAAAACGGCAAGTTCTACTGGTACTGCACGTACCGCGACGACAAGAACGGCGGAAACTCCATTGGCGTTGCCGTCGCGGACTCCCCCGTCGGCCCGTTCAAGCCTGTTGAAAAGCCCGTCGTGGTCGACAACATGACCAGCGGTCGCGCCGGCTGGAACGACATCGACCCGACCGTGCTGATCGACGACGACGGCACCGCGTGGCTCTCCTGGGGCCATACGAACAACTATGTCGCGAAGCTGAAGGACAACATGGTCGAGCTCGACGGCGAGATCACCGACACCGGCCTCCAAAGCTACACCGAAGGACCCTGGCTCTACAAGCGCAACGGCCTCTACTACAACATCTATCCCGGCATGGGACGCGGCGGCGAGGTCATCTACTATTCCACCGCCAAGGACCTCAAGGGTCCGTGGACGTTCCGCGGGCAGCTCACCGGAGCCGCGAAGAACAGCTTCACCATCCATCCCGGCGTGGTCGATTTCAAGGGACGCACCTTCCTCTTCTACCACAACGGCACGCTCGACCGCGATGGACAGAAAGGCCAGAGCCTCCGCCGGTCCGTGTGCGTGGACGAAATCTTCTTCAACGAGGACGGCACCATCAGGGAACTGACGCAGACGAAGGAAGGCATCAAAGAGCCTGTGAAGTAAGCATTCGCCTGTCTCGCATCCCGTCTCAAGGAAAAAAGACTCAGCCCGCCGGTCCGCCCCCGACCGGCGGGCGCTTTTCCGTTTCTCCTCTTCGGAGCGTCCGGATTCGTCCTGAAAACGAGCGGGCGCCTCGGATGAAAAAACATGAAAAAGTCCGATCTCCGCTGGAAACGGCTTGAAGCACGAAGTATATTATACCATGAAAAACGTACGGGAACCAAAGAAGAAAGATCTTACACGGGGCGGACTTGTCCGGGTCCTCCTGCGCGGCAGCAAACGCTGGTTTGCGCTCGCCGGCTTTTTCAGCTTGATGGTCTCCCTGCTGGATCTTCTCAATCCGCAGATCGTCCGATTTACCGTAGACTCCGTGCTGGGCGGAAAGAAGCCGGATTCCGGCGGGTTTCTCGCATCCTTGCCGGAGCTCATGGGCGGGGTGGAGTTCATACGGGAGCATCTTTGGGTGTCGGCATGCGCCGTGCTGGCGGTGTCGGCGGCCTCGATGGTCTGCCGGTACTTTTCCCTGCTTCTGGAATCCGTTGCCGCGGAAACCCTTGTAAAGGCGTTGCGGGACCTGCTGTTCCGGCACATCCAGCATCTGCCGTTCTCCTGGCACATGGCGCATCAGACGGGCGATATCATCCAGCGGTGCACCTCGGACGTCGATATGGTGAAACGTTTTTTCGCCGAACATCTCACGGGCATTTTCCGCATCGTGATCCTGATCGTGCTCTCGCTCTGCTTCATGTTCGGCATGAACGTCCGTCTGGCGGCGCTCGCATCCATCGTCATTCCGCTGGTCGTGGGAGCGTCGGTCCTTTTCCACCGGAAGATCGCTTCGCGTTTCCTCGAATGCGACGAGAACGAAGGCAGGCTGTCGACCATCGTGCAGGAGAATCTGACCGGGGTCCGCGTGATCCGGGCGTTCGGGCGGGAACAGTATGAGGTCGCGAAGTTCAATGCCCAGAACCGGTATTATGTTTCGCTCTGGGTTCGACTGGGGCGCGTCCTGAGCCTTTTCTGGGTCACGGGCGATCTCATCAGCTGTCTGCAGGTGCTGCTCCTGCTCGTCTGCGGCTCTGTCTTTGCCATCCGCGGCGAACTGACGGCCGGCGAGTTCATTGCGTTCCTCTCCTACAACGGCATGCTGATGTTCCCGATCCGCCACCTCGGACGCATGCTCTCCGATCTCAGCAAGACGGGGATCTCCCTGAACCGCATCCGCGAGATCATGGCGGCGCCGGAGGAGACCGATCCGCCGGACGCCCTGACCCCTCCGCTTGACGGCGACATCGTGTTCGACCATGTGAGTTTCGGCTACGACGACTGCCCGGAGCTCCTGCACGACGTGTCCTTCACGATCCCTTCCGGCACGGTGTTCGGCATCCTCGGCGGGACGGGGAGCGGCAAGTCCACGCTGATGCATCTGCTGTGCCGCCTGTACGACCTGAAGCCCGGCTGCGGCTCCATTACCGTCGGCGGCGTCGACATCAGGAGGATCCGCCGCGACCATCTGCGCCGGGGCGTCGGCATCGTGCTGCAGGAGCCGTTCCTTTTCTCCCGGACGATCACGGAAAATATCGGGATCACCACCTCCGATATCGACATAAATGCGGTGCGGACTGCGGCCCGCACCGCCTGCGTCGAGGAGTCGGTCGAGCGTTTCAAGGACGGATTTGACACGACCGTCGGCGAACGCGGCGTGACGCTTTCCGGCGGGCAGAAGCAGCGCGTGGCGATCGCCCGCCTGCTGGTCGGACGTTCCCCGGTCATGATCTTCGACGACTCCCTGTCCGCGGTCGACGCCGAGACCGATGTGAAGATCCGCCATGCCCTGCGGCACGATTTCAAGGGGCGCACCGTCATCCTGATCTCCCACCGCATCGCCACGCTGATGGAAGCCGACCGCATCCTCGTGCTTTCCAACGGACGCACCGTCGAGTCCGGGACGCACGACGAGCTCATGCGGCACGACGGCATCTACCGCAGGAATTACGAGCTTCAGATGAAGTCCCCGGAGGATGGCGGCGCACCGTCCGTTCCCGCCATGTCCGCCCCCGCCGCGGATTCCCAGGAGGTGTGCCGTGAGTAACGCCCCGCTCCTTGGATCCAGGCCGGAACACCTTCGTCTGCCGTGGTTCGGAATCCCCGTGCTTATCCCGTTTCTGAAGCCGTTCCGGCGGCCGATGTTCCTCATGGTCGGGCTGTGCCTCGCGGGCGGCAGCCTGGATATTTGCCTGCCGCTCTTCCAGCGCTACGCCATCGACCATTTCATAACGGAGAAAACGCTCGATACGCTGCCGGCATTCATCGCGCTGTACATGCTCTTCATCATCGGGTCGTTCGTCCTGAACTACGGCGCCTTCTACCATGCGTTCTTCACGGAGATGAACGTCTCTCTGGAACTCCGCAAGGCCGCGTTCAACCACCTTCAGACGCTGTCGCTTTCGTTCTTCAACCGCAACAGCGTCGGGTACATCCATTCGCGGGTCATGAGCGATACGGAGCGCATTTCGATGCTGGTGTCGTGGCACGTGATGGAGGCGGTCTGGACTTTGATCTTCATGTTCGGCGCGCTCGCGATCATGTTTTCCATCCACTGGAAACTGGCGGCGGGCGTGGGACTGGTCCTTCCGGCCGCCGCGTTCGCAATCACGCTCTTCCAGCGCGCTCTCATCCGCGTCAACCATCGTATCCGCGAGCTCAATTCGCACATTACGGGGGATTTCAACGAGGGGATCACGGGCGCCCGGACGATCAAGACGCTCGTGGCCGCCGACCGCGTCTGCGAGGACTTCATGAACACCACGCGCGAGATGAATCGCGCCTCGATCCGCGGCATGCATTTCCTTTCGCTTTTCACCGCCACGGTCTCGTTCGCGTCCTCGTTTGCGCTCGCTGTCGTGTTGTGGCAGGGCGGCCTGCTTTCGCGCGAGGGGGTCATGGAGATCGGCACGCTCTCCGTGTTCATGTCCTATGCCATCGGCATGATGGAGCCGTTCCTCTGGATCTCGTCCGCGGTTTCCGAGCTGATCTCCGCACAGGTGAACATCGAACGGTTCACCCGCCTCGTGAACACCGCGTCCGACGTGACGGACACGCCGGAAGTCACGGCGAAATACGGAGATGCGTTCCGCCCGAAACGCGAAAACTGGGAGCCGCTCCATGGCGACGTCGAGTTCCGCGATGTGACGTTCCGCTATCCCGACGGCGACGAGACGGTCCTGGAGCATTTCAACCTGAAAGTCCCGCAGGGGACGAGCGTCGCGCTGGTCGGCGAGACGGGCGCGGGGAAATCCACGCTCGTGAACCTTGTTTGCCGCTTCTTCGAACCGACCTCCGGACAGGTCCTGATCGACGGGCGCGACGTGCGCGAACGTTCCCAGCTCTGGCTGCACAGCCACATCGGATACGTCCTGCAGACGCCGTACCTCTTCTCCGGCACCGTCCGCGAAAACCTCCTGTACGGCAACCCGGACACCACGGAGGAGCAGATCGCGCTCGCCGTGAAGCGGGTCTCCGCCGACCGGGTGATCGCGCGCATGGAGAAGGGGCTGGACAGCCAGGTCGGGGAATGCGGCGACCTGCTTTCCACCGGCGAAAAACAGCTGATCTCCTTCGCGCGCGCCATCCTTGCCGACCCGCGCATCCTGGTCCTGGACGAGGCGACGTCCTCGGTCGATACCGTGACCGAAAAGATGATCCAGGACGCCATCGGCGAAGTCACGCGGGGGCGCACCTCGTTCGTGATCGCGCACCGTCTCTCCACCGTCCGCAACGCCGACATGATCCTGGTCATGAAGGACGGACACGTGGTGGAGCGCGGCACGCACGGCGAACTCATGCGCGCCCGCGGATATTACCATTCGCTGTATACGAAACAGTTCGAGCTCGAAGCTGTGAAGGCGCTCTCCTCCTGATTCGGGGAGCCCGGCGGCGGAAAATGCCGTGCGGCGGAAAATGCCGTGCGGCGCCATGAAAAAACGGCTTCCGTTTGCGCGGAAGCCGTTCCGTTTTCTGCCTGTTTTGAACTCAGCCGGGAAATTCGGCCTTCATGAATTCGGCGAGGGCGTCGCGCCAGCCTGGCATCGGGGGGAGCCCTGCGAGGCGGAGCATCATCTTGTCGAGGCGGGAATTCTTCGGGCGCGGGGCAGGGCGCGGGAACTCGTCCGTGGTGCAGGGGGAGACGGCCTGATTCTTTCCTGCGAGGCGGAAGATCTCCTGTGCGAACTCGAACCATGTGGCCTCGCCCTCGCAGGTGAGGTGGAATGTGCCAACGAGCCGCGGATTCGAGAGAATGTCGCGGAGCCGGCGCGCCACGGCAACAGCCGAGGTCGGATTGCCATGCTGGTCCGCCACGACCTTCAGCAACGGGCGCGTGCCGTCCGCCAGCGTCATCATCGCGTGGACGAAGCTCGGTCCGCCATGCCCGTAGAGCCAGGAGATGCGGCAGATCACGTGGTCGGGGCAGAGCGCCCGCACGGCCTCCTCGCCCGCGAATTTGCTCTTGCCGTAGACGGTATTTCCGCCGGTCGCCCGGTCGAATTCATTGTACGGGCGGTCGGACTCTCCGTCGAAGACGTAATCCGTGGAGATCGCGATCAGGCGCACGCCGTGGCGGTTGCACGCGGCGGCGACGTTTGCCGTGCCGAAGGCATTGAGCCTGTATGCGAGCTCGATCTCCGACTCGCACCTGTCGACCGCGGTCATGGCGGCGCAGTGAATCACGGCGTCGGGTTTGCGCTGTGCCAGAAACGCGTCGAATCCGGCGGCGTCCGTGATGTCGGCCTCGGGCAGGTCGGCGACCGCGATGTCGCAATCCGCAAATTCGTTCTGCAGCGTGCGGCCGAGCATGCCCTTGCCGCCGGTGACGAGGAGCTTCATCGCGTTTCCTCCCACGGGGTGATGTCGGCAAACGAGGGATGCTTCCTGTCCTTGTCGGAGAGGAGGATCTTTTCGGGCGGGATGCGCCAGTCGATGGCGAGGGTCGGATCGTCGAACATGATGCCGCGTTCGGAGGACTGCATGTAGATGTTGTCGCATTTGTACACAAAGACCGCCTCGTCGCTGAGCACGACGAACCCGTGCGCGAATCCGCGCGGGACGTACAGCATGCGCTTGTTTTCGGCGGAAAGCTCCACGGCGGCGTGTCTGCCGTAGGTGGGGGATCCCTTGCGGATGTCGACGATCACGTCCAGTACGGCGCCGACGGCGGCGCGGACGATCTTCGCCTGCGTATACGGCGCGGCCTGGTAATGCAGTCCGCGGAGCACGCCGAAGCACGATTTGGACTCGTTGTCCTGCACCCAGGTGTTTGCGATCCCGGCGGCCTCGAACGCCGCCCGGTTCCACGATTCGAAGAAATACCCCCTGGCGTCGCCGAAGACTTTCGGTTCAATGATGCGTGCCCCGGAGAGTCCGGTCTCGATGATGTTCATTCTTCCGTCAACCTCAAAAGATAGTGTGTGCAATCCGGCCGGAAAGATGATCTCCGTCCGGAAAAAGACCTGCCGTTGTCTTTCCCTGCGGCGTGTTTCAATAATATATTCTAAATGGCAGGAAAAGTCAAGCTCCCGGGTTGCATTTCGGAGTGTTCCAGTGTATATTTTTCCATTCGGGCCGCCGCCAGCGGTCCGGTCACCGATTTCAACAGGAGATTTGAGATGAAACCAATCCGGAAAGCCGTGATCCCCGCGGCCGGTTTCGGCACCCGGTTCCTGCCGTTCACCAAGGCTGTCCCGAAGGAACTTGTGCCCGTGGTCGACAAGCCCGTGATCCAGTATGTGCTGGAGGAGGCGGCGGCATCCGGGATCACCGATGCCGCCGTGATCGTGAGCGACGGCAAGGATGCGATCCGGCATCATTTTGCCCCGGTCCCCGCGCTTTACGACCGGCTGCGCCACGACGGCAAAAACGATCTTCTGGAGTCGCTCGAAGCCATTGACGGCATGATGCACCTGACTTATATCACCCAGACCGAGCTCAAAGGGCTCGGCGACGCCATCCTCCGCGCGGAGACGTTCGTCGACGGCGAACCGTTCGCCATCCTGCTCGGCGACACCGTGACCACATCGTCCTGCGGCGTCCCCGTGACGCGCCAGCTGATCGACGCCGCGATGCGTGCGGACGGGTCCGTGACCGCGCTGGAAAGCGTCCCGAAGGAGCTGACGAAGCGCTACGGCGTGATCGACGGTTCGGACGAGGGGGACGGCCTGTACCGCGTGAAGACGTTCGTGGAGAAGCCTGCACCAGAGGAGGCGCCGTCCAACCTGGCGATCGCCAGCCGCTACGTGATGACGCCGGAGATCTTCGGATTCCTGCACAGAGGCAAACCCGGCAAGGGCGGCGAGATCCAGCTCACGGACGCCATGCGCGGATTGTGCGCGGTCCAGCCGATGTTCGGACTGGAGTTCCGCGGGCGCCGCCACGACATCGGCAGCAAGCTGGATTTCGTGAAAGCCACGCTCGAATTCGCCCTCGCGCGCCCCGAATTCCACGACGCGCTCGCCGACTGGCTGAAAGGGCTCAAGGCATGACTTCCACGGGGGGCTTTCCGGCGAAACTCCGGGCTGCGGTCCGGCGGTTCGATCCGTTCCCGGATCCCGCCCGGCCATTGTTCCGTCCGTCGTCCGCCGAGCTTGTCCTGTGGCTTCTTTTCGCCCTCGTCACGCTGGTGATGGTGTGGTGCCACGAACCGTGGCGCGACGAGGCGCAGGCGTTTGTGGTCGTCCGCGACAATACGCTCCCCGGCCTCATCCTTCACATGAAGGACGAAAGCCAGTTCCTGCTGTGGTACCTTTTCACCTGGTCGTTCGTTCGGCTGTGCGGCATGCCGGTTTTCGGCGTGGCCCTGATGCACTGGGCGCTGTCGTGCGCCACAGCGTATCTGGTCGTGCGGCGCGCACCCTTCCGGTTCCTCACGCGGGCGGCGCTGATCTTCAGCGTGCTGTTCGCGTTCGAATTCACCGTGGTCGCGCGGCATTACGCCGCCGGCGTCTTCCTGCTTGCCGTCCTGATGGTCAACTGGCGGGAACGCTTCCGGCATCCGGTCCTGTATTCGTGCGGGATCGCGCTCTGCGCCTCGACCAATCTGCCGGTCTGGACATGCCTGGGCGGACTCTGCATGGCGATCGGCTGTGAGATGGTCGAACGCAGGCTTTGGACGCGGCAGGTGGTCGTCTCCATGCTGGTCTGCGTCTTCGGGTTCGCGCTCGCCCTGGCGAGCATCTACAACGGGAGCGGATTCGGATCGGCCTATGTCGGCAAGCGCGGAGGCGAGATGGCGGCGCAGGATGCGGCCGGACGCCTGCTGGCCTCGTTCGAGGCGATCTCCCATCTGGTCTATCTTCCCGTCCTGGTGTGTTTCCTCTGCTTCCTGCTCGGCGTCCTGTATTTCGCCTGGAAATCCGTTCCCGCGCTCGTCTTTTTCCTTACGACGGCCGTCCTGATGCTTTCGCTCCAGTTCGTCGGCGGATTCCACTCCATGCGGCATGTCGGGTTTCTCCTCGTCGGGACGGCTGCCGCATGCTGGATCGCCTCATCCGGCGATACGCACGGCATCGGTTCGCTGTCGCGGCTTCCCGCGGGCGCAATGGACTGCATGGCCGCCGCCGCAGGCTGTGCCGCCGGGCTGATCCTGTTCCTTCAGGTGCTTATCACGCCGTTTTTCACCTGGTGCGAGGTCAAATATCCATTCTCGCACGGTTATGCCGCCTCGCGTTTCCTCCGCGACAACGTCCCGGAGAATGTCCCGATGTACTGCTTCTCGGCCCGGTCGAACGTTTCGGTCCTGCCGTGGCTGCCGGGACGGAGGTTCTTCATCTTCGACCGCATGGAATACGGCACGTACTCGAAATGGGGGCGCGTGAGCGGGCTTCCCATGCAGGACATCGCGGACGAAATCGCCGCCCGGCTCGAACCGGACCAGAAATACGCGGTCTTCGTCGTCGCGATGAACGAGGATCCGAACATCCTCCCGCCGAACACGGTCCTGCTGTACGATTCCCGCAGGGAGGAGCGTCCCGTCTGGGGCCCGTACGAGGAGGAGTATGTGGTGCTCGCCGTCGTCCGCGACCGGGATGTGGAGTCGTTCCGGTCCATGTCCCCGTACAGGAAAGCGCCTAAGACGGTTCAGCCGGAACCGTGAGAAAACGAACGGCTTTCGAACTTAATGCCATGTTGGCGTCGGGAAGCCCTTTTTTGCTCCTCCTTCAGTCTTCCGCGAACGTGTGCATGGAGTGAGGCGGCAGGACCATGTCCAGACGCTCCCCGCCGAACCGGATGCTGCGCCGGATCTCCCGGTCGTCGAGGTTGCATGTCACGACCACGCATTTTCCCTCGGGTGTGAGGAAGACCGAGATCGGGTTCGGTCCGGTGCGGCCGTCGAGCGAACAGACCAGTTTCGTGCCGGCGGTGACGAAATGGCTGTAGTGCATGACCGCGTAGTATTCGGGCGTGAGCTCGGCGGTTTTTTCCTTTGAGTTCACGCGGATCAGGGCGTTCTGCCGCCATCCCCACGCACTCTTCCCGTCGTCGCAGAGGATCGCGTTCCAGAACGTGTATTCCTCGCATCCGAGGCCGAGATATTCATTGATGAGGACAAACGTATGTTCCGCACCGCGCCAGTCGAACCTGCCGTCGCCGCACTCGCTCTCCGTCTGCACGACCTTGAGGAAGGGGTATTTTGCGCGAACGTCCCGGATGATCTGCGAACCCTCCCACTGGAATCCGATCCCCTTGAACAGGTCCTTCCCGACGATGTGCGGGTCGGACAGGATTTTGTCGACCTCGTCGAACCGGTTGGTGTTGATCGTGCCGAGGTAGAGCTCCACCTCCGGGTGCCTTTCCTTCAGGGCGGGTGCGAGGTGTTCGCCGTTGAAGAGCGCGGCACCCTTCGGCGTCCACGGGCAGCCGGGGTATGGCGTGTAGCTGTACGCCTCGTTCTGGTACATCACGCGTTTGACCGGGATGCCGCAGCGGCCGAACCAGTCGATGTAGCGGCAGAAATACTCCGCGTAAGCCTTCAGGTAGCGCGGGTCCTGGATCATGTAGTCCTGGCTGGCGAGGACGGGCGGGAATTTGCCGGGGTCGGCCTGTGCGTCCGGATCCATGTGCAGCAGGTAGTTGATGCGCGAATCCATCCTGTTGGTGCGGCTGCTCAGGACGGGGTAGTCCTGGTTGATCTTCATCCAGGCGGGCGGCGACCACGGGGAACACCAGAACCAGAGGTCCGGGTTGTATTTCTGTGCGGCGTGGATGTACGGGATGATCGTGGTCAGGTCGCGCGAGATGTCGAAATAGTCCAGCCTGAAGTCGCCGGGGACTTCGCTGGCGCTGTACCAGCCGCGTGCGTAGTCGTTGGCTCCGAGTGAAACCCGTCCGTGCGTGTATTTCAGGTCGCCGTCCGGCGCGAAGATGCGTTTCAGCAGTTCCTCGCGCTTCTCTTCCGGCAGGGCCTGGAGCGCATCCCAGCCGAGTTCGTTGAAGCAGGTCCCCCAGCCTTTGAACGTCACGATCGGGGTGTTCCCTGCGTCCTCTTTTATCACGATGTCGCTCTGCGATTCCGGCGTGTCGCCGACGGTTTTCAGATTGCTTTTGACCCAGAACCCGTCTTTTTCACTGCTTGCGTAATGGGTGAACGACATTGCGGATGCGGTTGCAGCGGCGAGGATCGGGGCGACGGCGACGACGAGAAGTTTCAGGAATCGTGTCATGGCGGAGCGGCCTTTCGGGAAGGGCAGGGGGATGCACTGGGGGTCAGTTTTTTTCGCAGATAAGATACATCCTTCCGGCGCGGATTGCAAACCGTGCGGGCGCAAAAAAGCGGACGCCGGAAAGGAAACCGGCGCCCGCGGAGTTTTTCGCTGAGAAATGTCAGCAGGATTCAGCTCACTGGACCTTGTCGAGCTTGATGTTCACGCTGGAGATCTTGTCGGGGAATCTGACCTCGATTCCGTTCTGCTTGAGCTGTGCGCCCGTGAAGACCTGGCCCTCGGCGATGCGCGGCTCGGTGTCGGTGTTCAGCTCGGTGAGCTTGTATTTCGCGTTCGGGTCGAGGCCGGAGACCTTGAGGGACTCGGTCTTCGCGCCGCGGTTGCGCTTGAAGCCGAAGAAGACGGCCTCGGATTTATCCTGGGAGACGAACGTGAGCTCGGTGACCTGGGACTCCATCGGGCTGCGGCCGCGGTAGAGGTCGGCGCTATGGAGGAGCGGGCGGAGCTGCTTGTAGACTTCGATGCCCTTCGCGATGATGGCGGGATCGCCGAGGCGGCGTGCGTTGCCGGAGGCGGGGTCGAGTTCGACGCCGAGACGCGCGGTCATGGCGACGTCGGTGCGGAACTTGTAATCGCCTTCGTTGAGGCAGCCGACGTGCGCGGCGACGGCCTTGCCCGGGAGGAAATGGCTCCAGCCCCACTGGATGGAGATGCGGTTGACGCCGTTGGTCTGGTCGCTGCCCCAGATCTCCTCGCTGTACTGGAGGGCGCCGATGTCGCCGCGCATGCCGCCGGATCCGCAGGCCTGGAAGATCACGTTCGGGAAGTTCTTGCGGAGCTTCGCCATGATGCGGTAGTAGGCCTCGGTGAACTTGTCGGAGAATGCGCCCTGGTTGTCGAGGTCGACGTGGCTGCCGGGGTTGGCGCCGAGGGTGGCGTTGTGGTCCCACTTGATGTAGGCGATGCGCGGATGTTCCGTCAGGAGGTCTGCGACGCATTTGTAGACGTATTCCTCGACGACCGGGTTCGCGAGGTCGAGGACGCGCTGGTTGCGGATGAGCTGGACGTTGCGGCCCTTGAGCTCGGTGGCGTATTCGGGATGCGCGTCGAAGAGTTCGCTCTTCGGGCAGACCATTTCAGGTTCGACCCAGATGCCGAACTTGATGCCGTTCTGCTCGCAGAGGTCGCAGAGGTGTTCGATGCCGCTCGGGAGCTTGGCCTTGTTGACCATCCAGTCGCCGAGTCCCTGCGTGTCGTTGTTGCGCGGGTACTTGTTGCCGAACCATCCGTCGTCGAGCACGAAGTATTCGACGCCGAGCTTGGCGGCATCGGGGATATACTTGTCGAGCTTGGCTTCGGTGAAGTCCATATACGTGCCTTCCCAGCTGTTCAGCACGACCGGACGGGTCTTGTCGCCGTTGTACACGCCGTACATGCGGCCGTAGTTGTGGAGGTTGCGGGAAGCCTGGCCGGCGCCCTCGTTGGAGAACGTCATGACGATCTTCGGGGAGTTGTACTCCTCGCCGGGCTTCAGGATGGTCGGGGTGCCGGGGACGCCGGCGGAGAAGAAGACGGTGTTGTTCTGCGTGGTGGTGATGCTGTATTCCCAGCTGCCGCTCCATGCGATGGCGGCGGCGAAGACGCGGCCCTGTTCCTCCTGGAGCTTGCCGTCGAAGGAGATGTAGCAGCCCGGGTAGTCCGGGACGGCGACGCGCGAGCCCTTATTGGTGAGGTGCTTCAGCACGCCGCGCCCGACTTTGTCCTCGTGGATCTCGGTCATTTCGCGGCCCCAGTCGCCGTAGAAGCTGGTGAGGTAGGTGTTGTCGGAGAACGGGAGGCTGATGAAGGCGGCGTCGCGGTCGAGGAGCGTGATGTTCTTCGTGCCGTTGTTCTTCACGACGATCTGCGAGGTGAAAACGTCGGCGGTCTTGAACGCCGTGGCGATGAGCGTGACCGTGACCGGATAGAGCGGATCCTTCAGCTCGTACACCGCTTCCGTACGCTCGTCGTCGAGGGCGCGGACGGTCTTCTTCGCGATGCGGAGCTCGAGGTTGTGCGTGCCGTCTTCCTGGATGATGTAGACGGACGGCTCCATGACCTCGGAAGGCAGGCGGGGCCACGCCGCGACCGCGCTCTGCGTGCCGCCGCCGCGCCCGAATCCGCCGCCGAATCCGCCGAACCCGCCGCCCATGCCGGGACGTCCGCCCTGGCGGCCGCCGCCCATGCCGGGAGCGGGAGTGTTCGCCGGTTTCGCCGCGCCGAAGACGCCCTGGCGGAGTTCGCCGCCGACGTTGCCGGTGAGGTTCCAGGTCAGGCGGTTGGTTTCGAACACGGTCGCGAGAGACTGCTGCTCGGGCGCCGCGCCGTCGTACTCGATCTTGAAGTTCACGAGATCTGCGTGGTCATAGTCCATATCGGCTCCCTGGGCGGCCACGAAACGCAGCCGCGTGATGCCTTTGAGGTTGATGTTGAATTCTTTCGCCTTTTCGCCGGATTTCATTTCCCCGGATTCCCAGAGGAGCTTCATCCCGCTGCCGGAGGCGTCGTACCACTGGAAATTGACGCTGCCGCGTCCGTTGGTGTCGTCGTCGATGCCGACCGCGCCGGTCGCCCGCACGGCATTGCCGTCGAGTTTCAGGATGAATTCGCCTTCGGCGTGGAGGCCGACGGAGTTGGACGTGTACCGGACGCCGCCGATGCTGAGGGGATTGCCCTCGACGGAGGCGTTGCTGCGCGCCTGGTCGAAATAGCCGAGCTGCAGATACGGCGGTGCGAGTCTCAGTTGTTCCGCAGTCCACTCCGCGGCGCAGAGCGAACCGACGGAGAGCGAGGCACAGAGAAGCGCGGGAAGAAAGCGTTTCAGACGTGTCATGATCATCTTTCCTTACGTTTGGGGGTGTGGCGCCGCAGAGCGCGACGCCGTTTGTTTCCGAATTTAGTTTAGAGTTTGCAGAAATATACCACATGTCCGGAAAAAATACAAGCGTCGAAACCCCGGATTTCGCCGGAATACGCCACGCCGCGGCTTTTTTTTACGAATGTAACGTTAAAATAACGCGTTAGGAAAACAGCGTGAAAAAAGAAAAAATTTTCTGCTTTTTCGTCTTGACATTATATAAAAAGCATGCTATAGTACACTAAAATTTATGAAAAAATATTCACCGTTTCAATCTTTTCCGCTCCGCACGGAGGAAGGAGAAAACTGTTATGGATTCCTACTGGTACGACGACTGGTATGACTACGGATATATGGATCTGAGTGTGGACGGCCTGTTCGGCGGCCTGCTCGGCGGGTTCGGGTCGCTGTTCGACGGGCTGTTCTATGATGATTACTACTACAGCGATTACAGCTACGATTACGGATACGGCTGGGACGATGACATCTCCGTCGATTCGTCGAATGACCTGGACGATTATTCCCTGCTCGACTCCATTTTCGGCCTTGTCGACGGCCTGACCTCCTATGATGACACGCTGAGCGTGGACGGTTCTTCGGGCCTGCTCGGGCTCCTCGACGGCGTCGAATCCGTGCTCGGCGGGCTTTTTTCCGACGATTACTATTACGGCGGTTATGACTACGACTACGGGTACGGATACGATTATGACTACGGGTACAGCTCGAATGATGTCATTTCCGTTGATTCGTCGGACGACCTGGACGATTATTCCCAGCTTGATGCCATCCTCGGGCTGCTCGGCGGATCCGATGCGACACTGAGCGTGGACGGTTCCTCGAACCTGGTCGGTTTCCTTGATCTTGTCGAGTCTGTGCTCGGCGGGCTTCTCTCCGGCGGTTATTCCTACGACGGCTACGATTACGAATATGACGATCTGTTCGCCGGCGCCGACGGGGATATTTCCATTGACGGTTTGTCGGATGCTCTGAGCAGCATTTCCGGGCTGGATTCCATTCTCGCGCTTCTCGGCGATTCCGGGCTTGCCGGCACGGATGGGGAAACGATCGATACGAACTCGCTGCTCAGCTCCATTTTCGGTATGCTCGGCGATTCCGGGCTTGCCCTCAGCACGGATGGCGAGACGCTTGACACCGGCTCGCTGCTCAGCTCCATTTTCGGTATGCTCGGCGATTCCGGTACGACGTTGAGCGTGGATGGCGGAGATTTGGATCTTTCTTCGATTCTCGGGCTTCTCGGCGGTTCCGGTACGACCGACACGACTTCCGCCCTGAGCTCCATTCTCGGCTTGCTCGGTGGCTCCGGCACGACCATCAGCACGGACAGCAGTGCGACCACGACGACCGACACGACTTCCGCTCTGAGCTCCATCCTCGGCTTGCTCGGTGGCTCCGGCACGACCATCAGCACGGACAGCAGTGCGACCACGACGACCGACACGACTTCCGCTCTGAGCTCCATCCTCGGCTTGCTCGGCGGCTCCGGCACGACCATCAGCACGGACAGCAGTGCGACCACGACCGATACCAGCTCCGCGCTCAGCTCGATTCTCGCTCTTCTCGGCGGCTCCGGCACGACGACCAATACAAGCTCTGCGCTCAGCTCGATCCTCGGTCTTCTCGGCGGCTCGGGCACGACCCTCAGCGTGGACGGCCTTTCCGGAATCGGCAATGCCCTGAGCGGTCTGGCGTCCCTTTACGGCGGGATCACGAATCTCAGCAACGGCGATGCCACCTGGGACGACCTTGCGTTCCTTGACGACCTGACCAACGTTTTCCCGGGGGCCGATGGAACAGGTACCGACAGTTCCTCTCTCCTTTCGTCCATCCTCGGCTTGCTCGGCGGCTCCGGCACGACCATCAGCACGGACAGCAGTGCGACCACGACGACCGACACGACTTCCGCTCTGAGCTCCATTCTCGGCTTGCTCGGCGGTTCGGGCACGACCATCAGCACGGACAGCAGTGCGACCACGACAACCGACACGACTTCCGCTCTGAGCTCCATTCTCGCTCTTCTCGGTGGCTCCGGCACGACGACCAATACAAGCTCTGCGCTCAGCTCGATCCTCGGGCTGCTCGGCGGCTCGGGCACGACCATCAGCACGGACAGCAGTGCGACCACGACCGACACGACTTCCGCCCTGAGCTCCATTTTCGGTATGCTCGGCGGCTCCGGCACGACGACCAATACAAGCTCTGCGCTCAGCTCGATCCTCGGCTTGCTCGGCGGCTCGGGCACGACCCTCAGCGTGGACGGCCTTTCCGGAATCGGCAATGCCCTGAGCGGTCTGGCGTCCCTTTACGGCGGGATCACGAATCTCAGCAACGGCGATGCCACCTGGGACGACCTTGCGTTCCTTGACGACCTGACCAACGTTTTCCCGGGGGCCGATGGAACAGGTACCGACAGTTCCTCTCTCCTTTCGTCCATCCTCGGCTTGCTCGGCGGCTCCGGCACGACCATCAGCACGGACAGCAGTGCGACCACGACGACCGACACGACTTCCGCTCTGAGCTCCATCCTCGGCTTGCTCGGTGGCTCCGGCACGACCATCAGCACGGACAGCAGTGCGACCACGACGACCGACACGACTTCCGCTCTGAGCTCCATTCTCGGCTTGCTCGGCGGCTCCGGCACGACCATCAGCACGGACAGCAGTGCGACCACGACCGATACCAGCTCCGCGCTCAGCTCGATTCTCGCTCTTCTCGGCGGCTCGGGCACGACCATCAGCACGGACAGCAGTGCGACCACGACGACCGACACGACTTCCGCTCTGAGCTCCATTCTCGGCTTGCTCGGTGGCTCCGGCACGACATTGAGCGTTGATGGTGGAGGTCTTGACCTCAGTTCGATTCTCGGCTTGTTCGGCGGCTCGGGCACGACGTCCAATACCAGCTCCGCGCTCAGCTCGATCCTCGGTCTTCTCGGCGGCTCCGGCACGACCATCAGCACGGACAGCAGTGCGACCACGACGACCGATACAAGTTCCGCTCTGAGCTCCATTCTCGGCTTGCTCGGTGGCTCCGGCACGACTCTCAGTGTGGACGGCGATACGTCCTCCGTCGATCTTTCCGCGTTGCAGGACCTTCTGGACAAGCTGACGGACGGCAAGGCCAAGCTGAAGATCGAAATCACGCTGACGACGGACGAAGGCTCGTCTTCCTTCCAGTACGACGGACTTCTTTCCAACTTCATTCCAACCGTGACGATGGATGCAGCCAGCCTTGTTTCCTCGAATGCGGTCCCCGCGCCGGAGATGACCGTGTGCAGCAGTAATGTGGACGCAGAGTATCCCGTGCTGGAAGCCACGCAAACGGCATTGATCCTGAGCTGGGGCGAAGAGAAAGCCGCCGCCGAACAGGGATACTGGGTCGAAATCTCCCGCGGCAATGCGTTCGATGACGCAGTCCGCGTTTTCACCACCGGCACTTCGTTCGATGTCGACGGCAGCGACGGGGCATTCTCCTGCCGTGCGGCGTTGCGGAACGGCTCGTTCGAGACGGATGCCGTGGCGTGGACGGCGGAAAACACCGTGCCGCGTCAGATCGTATCCAACGGAAACGGTCTTGCGGACGTCTTCTTCGCATCTCCCGTGAACGGGGAAGTCTGGCGCACGAATTTCAAGGCCGGCAATGACCTGACGGGGGAGACCGTCGGGATCGCGGGCAAGAACCGCATCCGCGACACGTTCTCCGGCTCGGCTTCGGATGCCAATATCCTGTACCTCACCGACTCGGCAAACGGCGATGCCCTCTTCATGGACGACATCTACTCCGAATTCGGCGCGGGCGCCCGCCTCAGCCTGATCCGGGAGATCCGCTCCGGCGCGGGCAATGACGTGATCGACATGACCAGCGGACGCTACAGCAGTGCCGCCCTCGCGGGCATGACGGTCCGCGGCGGTTCCGGCGACGATGTCCTGTGGGGCTCCGACGGCGGCAACATGCTGTTCGGCGACGATGGCAACGACCGCATTTCCGGCGGTTCCGGCAGCGATATCATCGCGGGCGGTTCCGGCAACGACGTCCTGAACGGCGGCGGCGGATCCGACCTCTTTACGTTCGGTGAAAACTGGGGCGACGACGTGGTCTCCCAGATCAACGGCGGTTCCATCGCGCTCTGGTTTGCCGAGGATGAATCGGCGATCACGGCCGAGGAACTGGACGGGAATGTCATCTTCCGCAGCGCGACGTCGTCCGTCACGGTCGAGAATTCCGCCCTCGCCGGCCTGGAAGTGCATTTCGGCAGCGACCAGTCCGTGTGCTTCACCGGGCTTACCGCCGCCGGGGCGTTCCTGGGCAGCACGGCGGAATCCGTGTTCGAGACACAGACCGCACGGGCGCACGGGATTCTGGCATCCCTCTGAGCCGCGCTTTCCCTGAAAAACCTCCTTCCCGCCGAATTGCTCTGCCGCGGGAAAAACAAAAAAGAACCGCAGGAGTTTTGCCAACTTCTGCGGTTCTGCCGTTTCAAAAATGGGGTGGGAGACGGGACTCGAACCCGCGACATTCTGAGCCACAGTCAGACGCTCCACCAACTGAGCTACACCCACCACAAACTGTGTTAAATAATATAGCATCGAATCAGGATGTTTTCAAATGCAAAACGCCAAAAAACGCGAAAAACGTATGCTTTTTGACCGTACGCCGGTCTGTTTTTCACGTGTCTCCGTTGCTGCGCGCATTTCCTCGCGCAACGCCCGTTCCATTTTGCGAAAAAATGCGCATCGGGATTTGACTTTCCGTGTTCGTAATGGTATATTCCATTGGAATAACTGGAAGAAAAAATGATCGGGCAGGGACGTTTCCCCTTTTTCCGAACACCCGGAGTGCGATATGCTGAAACCATTTATGTTTTTTTTGCTGACGCTGATTGCCCTGTTCCCGCTTTCCGTGCGTCTTCCGGCGCAGGCGAAGGAGGATGCAGCTTCTGCTTATGCGAAGTGCGCGCATTGCCGGAAGGAGGGGTTCGTTTCGGCCCGGGCGAAGAATGGCGCGGGGAAGCTGATGCCGCTCTGCTACGAATGCGCGTCGCTGCCCCGGTGTTCCTTCTGCCAGATGCCGGCCGATGTGGATTCCGGCGGAGGGGACCGTCTCTGCCGGGAATGCGCCGCGGATACCATCAAGGAGAACGCCGAGGCGGAAAAGGTGATGAAGGACGTCCGCCAGGTGCTTTCCACGAAATTCAAAATGACGTCCAAGCATAAGATAACCTACGGGCTCGGCTCACGCAGGGACCTCAACCTCGAGGCCGACGGCGAACACAACGAGCTCGGCTGGTTCGATCCGAAGATCATCCGGAACAAGCCGCAGTACACGATCCGCATCCTGACCGGGCTTCCGCGCGACGTCTTCCGCTCGGTCGGCGCGCACGAGCTGGCGCACGACTGGATGGACGAGACGCTCCCGCACCTCATGGACAAGCCGGAGATACGCGAAGGCTTCGCCGAATTCGTCGCCTGGCTGTTCTCGGAGGCCGAAGGGAACAAGCGGATGATGGAATACACCGAAGGCCGTACCGATGAGGTGTATGGCGGCGGATTCCGCAAAGTGCGCGCGATGATGGGCGACGCGAAGACGGCCGCGGAATGGAAGAGCATCCTGTTGAAGGAGTTCCCTCTGAAGGGGAAGAAATCCGGCAATTGAACCTGTGTTTCTGCCGAAGACGGCGATTGCGGATTTGCCGGCAGTGCGGTTTTTCATAAAAAACATCGCACCGCATTTGACAATCCCTGTCTTCCATGCTATATTCTTGTTCAATATGAACCGATAACGGAGTCCCGGACCCCTGATGCTCAAGAGCTTTTTCAGTCTGTTTCTGGCGTTATGCCTTTCCTGCCTGCTTTGCGGCAGTCTGTTCGCCGCGAAGCGGAACACCATGACCTGCGACTGGTGCGGCAAGAAGATCGCGTCCGACGCGTCGTTCCTGCGGTCCGAGGACAAGAATTTCTGCAACGAGAAATGCTTCAACCAGTATGTGGAATCGCTCCTGCCGGTCTGCGACGTCTGCGGCAAACGCTTCAAGTCGGGATTCACCAGCGAGGGCAAGAATTTCTGTTCGAAATCCTGCCTGGAGACCACGTTCCGCGAATGCGTCCACTGCCATCGGCGCGAGCCGAAGGGCTACCTGGTCGGCGACGATATTTTCCTCTGCGAGTATTGCAGGGAGCTTCCCGCCTGCGCCAGCTGCATGATGCCGCTGGACAGGTTCGCGAAGGACCTCGACGACGGCCGCAGTCTCTGCCGCGACTGCGCGCGCGACGGCATTTTCACGGTCTCCGAAATGAAGTCGCTCATGGCCTCGCTCCGGCAGGAACTCGCGGACAGGTTCAAGATGAGCACGGACCATACCATCGAATATGAACTCTGCAACCGCACCGAACTCAAAAAGGAATCCGCCGGCGACGGCGAACACGAGCTCGGGCTTTTCATCTTCAACCGGCACACGCTCACTTTTTTCAGCCGTACCATCCACAACCGTGATGAGTTCCGCATTCTGGTCCTGAACGGCCAGCCGCCGGATATCTTCCGCGGTGTCGGGGCGCATGAGCTCGCCCACGACTGGATGCAGGAGAACCTGCCGCACATCGACGATCCGCAGATACGCGAGGGGTTCGCCGAGTTCGTCTCCTGGGTATACGCCAAAGCCGAAAAGCTGGACCGTGTCACGTGGCGCATCGAACAGAACACCGATCAGGTTTACGGCGACGGGTTCCGCAAGGTGCGCGACATGATGGGTGACGCCCGCACGGCCTCCGAGTGGAAGAAGATCCTGCTGAAAGCCTGTCCCGTGCCGTCCGCATCGGGGAAATGAGGCCGGTTCGACGCTATGAATATCCTGCCTGTTCTCGTGACGGTCGCCGTACTCGTCATCTTCCCCGCCTTCATCTTTTATCTGTTCGTTCGCGCCGTTCGCGATCCTGCGACGCGCTGGTGGGGCATCGTGATCCTGCTCTCCATCCTCACCTGCTACTGCACGACGATGGTCGGCGTCGCCGGGCTCATCGTCGGCGGCAACGCCACCGGTTCCGTCGCGCTGGAACAGCGTTACTGCGGGGAGTTCCGCGAGGCGCTGGAGCAGGCGGAGACGCTGCCGGAGGCGTTTGCACGCATGGATGCCGCCGCCGCTTCCGACGCGTATCAGATCCGGGAACCGGACAAGAATCTGCGCTTCCGTTACGTCTGGCTGCTCGGCGGATGCTTCCTCTTCGCGGGCGCGAACCTGATGATGTTCGGCCCGGGCCGGCGCGAGAAGCGCCACCCCGCCGACTGCATCTTCATGACCGTGGCGGCGCTGATCGTCTTCCTGACCGGGATCTGGCAGATCGCCTGGGGCAACGGCTATGCGTTTCAGGCGAGAGCCTACCGCGGAGTCCTGACCACATGGCATGAAAAGATCAACCTGGACGGGATCCATGAGACGAACGCGGAGATAGCGGCGAAGCTCGGCACCGACAGCGTACGGGGACTGAACGGGCTCTGGCGGCTGTTCCTCGAGCTCTCCGGCGAGAAGCCGCGCGGCGTCCCGACGGGAAATGAGAAGCAGCCGGATGCGGATGCTCCGGCGGAAGAAGACTCCAAAACTGGACCCGGCGTCGCCATCATCGGCGGCGCGGACGGACCGACGGCGGTCTTCATCAGCTCGGAACTTCAAAAGAAACTGGACAATGCTCCGGCCGGCGGCGAGGCGGAAACGGCATCTGCCGCCGGAAACGAAAAAGAAGCGGATCCCGCGGGCGCGGATTGAGGTTACGACAGGCGGTTTTTGAAGTCGTCGTAGCCGAAGGCTTTGATCAGTTTGAACTCGCCGGTGTCCGGGTCGAACGTCGCGATCGAGGGCAGGGCGAGGCCGTTGAACGTATTTGTCTTCACCATGGTGTACAGCGCCATGTCCAGAAATTCCACCCGGTCGCCGACCTTCAGCGGCGCGGGGAACGAATAATCCCCGATCACGTCGCCCGCGAGGCAGGAATGCCCCGCCAGACGGTATTCGTACGGATGTACGCCCGGTTCGGCGGCTCCGTTCACCGGCGGCGTGTACGGCATTTCGATCACGTCCGGCATGTGCGCCTCCGCCGAGACGTCCAGAATGGCTATGTCTCCGTCATTCTGCACGATGTCGAGTACGGTTCCGAAGAGCGAACCGGCGTTCAGCACGACCGCCTCGCCGGGCTCCAGGTACACGGTCAGGTGCGGATGGCGGGCGCGGAATTCGGTCAGGATGCGCACGAGGCGTTCGAGGTCGTACCCCGGACGCGTGATGTGGTGGCCGCCGCCGAAGTTCACCCACCGCATGCCGCCGAGCAGGTCGCCGAAATGCTCCTCGAACGCCGCCATGGTGCGTTCCAGCGCGTCCGAATCCTGTTCGCACAGCGTGTGGAAGTGCAGCCCGCTGATGCCGTCCAGCGACTCCCCTGCGAACACCGCCCGCTTGATGCCGAGGCGCGATTTCGGGGCACACGGCGAATAGATCTCGCACACCGCCTCGCCGTGTTCCGGGTTCACGCGCAGGCCGAACTTCACGCGCCCGGCGGCCTCTTTCGTGAGCTCGCGGAACCGCCGCCACTGGCTGAACGAATTGAACACGACCGTGGTGCAGTAGCGGAGCAATTCGCGCAGGTCGGATTCCGAGTACGCTGCCGCGAATCCGTGCGTCTCTTTGCCGAATTCCTCGCGCCCCAGCCGCGCCTCGTGCGGCGAGCTCGCGCAAGTGCCGTCCAGCACGGCGGAGATCAGCGGGTACACGGCGAACATGGAGAACGCCTTTTGCGCGAGCAGGATCTTAACCCCGGCGCGCCGGCGGACGCCATTCAGGATCTCCAGGTTGCGGCGCAGGGCGGCGAGGTCGACGACGAAACACGGGGTCGGGGGGATGTTCGGATCAAGGTTTTTCATGGCGGGCGGGGTATGATGCTTTGAGCTTAAAAGCTGGTCGGGGCAACAGGACTCGAACCTGCGACCTCATGCTCCCAAAGCACGCGCTCTACCAGACTGAGCTATACCCCGGCTTCAAAAAGTGGAAATAATACTTTACCCCCGGAAGGGGAAAAAAGCAAGCTGAAACGGAAAAAAAGATGCTTCAAACACCGCTTTTGTGCACTGGTTTGCCTCGCGGCGGGTTCGATCAGGGCGCGGACGGCGCGGTCAGGACGACGGTGGTGTACTTTTTCATCGGGATCGCGAACGACGTGTCTTCCTTCCCTTCGTACATCAGCGGCGTGCGCGTGCGGAGTTTCAGCTCGATGTCGCGCTCCACATAGAATTCCGCCCGGGTGAGCTGTCCCTGCTTCCACTCGGCGGAGACGACGAACCCGCCGTAGGCGCGGAGTCCGGCGAACGAGCCGTCGGGCCACTCGGGGAGGTCGACCGGGAGCAGGAAGATGCCGCCGGAATCGTTCTGCAGGAGCATTTCGCAGATCGCGCCGACGATCCCGAGGTTGCCGTCGATCTGGAACGGCGGATGCGTGGTGAAGAGGTTTTCGAGCGTGTTGTAGCGCAACAGGCCGTTGACCATTTCGGTGGCCTGTTTCCCGTCGCCGAGGCGCGCCCACAGCGCGGCGCGCCAGGGCCACGTCCACGAACGCCGGGAGTCTCCGGTCAGGGCGCGTCCCTCGAGCGATACACGGGCGGCCTTGAAAAGTTCGGGCGTCTTCACGGCGTCGATGGAGCTGCCGGGATACACGGCGAAGAGGTGCGAGGTGTGGCGGTGGTCGTCGCCCTTTCTGTCGCGGTCGGTCTCCCATTCCTGGAGCTGGCCCCAGGAGCCGATCTTGTTCCCGAGCAGGTTTCTGCGGATTTCGGCGGCGCGTTTCGTGTCGTCGTTGTCGATCTTGAGCTCGCGTGCGATGTCAAGGTACTGGTCGAAGAACTCCGCCACGATCTGCTGGTCGTGCGTCACGCCGTCCTCGGTCGGGCCGTGTTCGGGCGACCAGCCCTGCGGGACGACATACGTGCCGTCGTCGCGCTTCTTCAGGCGGTCGAGCCAGAATTTCGCGACTCCCTGATAGTACGGCCACGCGGTGCCCTTCAGAAAATTACGGTCGCAGCTGTACTGCCAGTGCCGGTAGAAATGCTGCGCGATCCACGCGGAGCTCGGCCAGTTCCAGCGCCAGCCGCCTGCGCCGAAGATGTTCAGACTGGTGCGGAACGTGAAGCCGGTGTCCTGCAACTTTGCAGACGGCAACCTGAGTAAGCTGGTCACGGTCGCGCTTTCGTCTCCCAGTTCACGGGCCGTATCCGCTTTCGCCCCCAGCACGACTCTGCTGTGGATGTCGAAGAATCTGAGGAGTGCCTCGTGGCATTCGCCGAGGTCGGCGGGCTCAGCGCCCCAGTAGTTCATCTGGATGTTGATGTTCGTGTGGTAGTCGCTGTGCCAGGCGGGCGTATTGCTGTTGTTCCAGATGCCCTGCAAGTTCGCGGGGAGCGAATTGCGCTGGCTGCTCGAGACCAGCAGATAGCGGCCGTACTGGAACATCAGCGCGACCAGTCCGGGGTCGGTTTTCCCCTCGCGGCAGCGTTTCACGCGTTCGGCGAGTGTGAGCTTCTCCAGCTCCGGGTCGCCGCCGAAGTCGACCGTTACGCCGCCGACCGCTCCCCGGAAATAAGTGGTATGAGAACTCTTGAGGTCTTTGAATGGTTTCTTTTCCGCTTCGCTGATCCTTTTTTCAGTCTGTTCCAGGCGTGCACTGCCTACAGAAAAGACGTACGACGACACGCTGTAGGCGGATTCCGCGGCGAGCAGGACCGTGAGCTCGCGGCAATCCTTGAACTCGATGCCGTCTTCCGCCGTCCTGATCCATCCGTCCCCGAGGACCTTCATCCGGACCGCATAGTTCAATCCTCTTCTGTCGTCGAACTTGTGGTCGAGGTAGTGCGTCACCACGTTCTGATCCTTGAATTCGAACGGGATCACGCCGTCAAAGACTGCGCCGTTCTCCTGATATTTCGTCGTGCGTGGAGCCCAGGAGAGGACTTTGGATCCGCCTCCGTTCGGTCCGTCCCAGAACATTCTGCCCGAGGCGAGCTGGATGCCCTCGCGTCCGTCGCGGTACGCGACGCGGCCGGAGACGGGCGTTTCGGAGCTCACATGGTACACGAGCACGTTGTCCGCGTTGATGTAGCTCGCGAACGCCTCGCGGGTCTGCTTCCTGCCGTCGACCTCGAATTCGACGATGTGGACGCCGGCGGTGATATCGAGGGCGCGGCTGTAGTTCTTCACCTCGGATTCGTTGATGCCGTCATATTTCACCTTCAGCGTGCCGAGCGGCAGATAGCAGCCCATTTCCGCATAATTCGCATCCGGATTGGGATTTTTCGGCGGATTGCCGTCGCCGCTCCACAGAGAATCGAGATTCAGCTGGAGTTCGTCCTCCACGATCCCGCCGTTGAGCATCGCCCCGAGCGCGCCGTTGCCGATGGGGAAATACTGCGATTCCCAGTCCTTCGCGGGGGCGTCCTGCCGGAGCAGGAGGTCTTCTTCTTGCCTCTTCGGGCGGTAGATCAGGTCGCTCGCGACAATCGAGAATGCAGCGAGGAATGCGAACGCGGCAAGCAGTGTCTTTTTCATGGTTCTATTACCTTGTCATTTGACTCAGTCAGCGGGAGACAGCCATGTTCCGGCGTGCATACGGGTTTTCCTGTCTGTGCTTCGATTTCCTTTCGTGTTTCTCCCGCGATTTCCCCTCCTTTTCGTGCAATTTGCGCACTTTCCTGAAACCCTTGTGGATTCTTTTCTTTGGAAAGCTCTGTCGTGGTCGCCTCGGCAAGCATGTTGAGAATCAGTTCCAAGTTGCTCATGTTGTCCCGGAGATTCTCTTTGTGGAGCCCTTTCAAATCCTTATATTCACGGGTTGTCATGCCGGACCATGCTTTGGAGATGATGTCGGTAAGCGTGGCATATTCAAATCCATGTTTTATACCGCGCTGTTCCCATTCATCAGTCAAGTCTTTGCGAACTTCAATGGATTTCAGACGCTGGTTGATCCAACTTTCCGAATAACCTTTTTTCCTGTAAGTGAAGAGCGCCCGAGAGATGGCAAGTTCCGGGTCTTCGATTTCCTCCAGGCGTTCCCTGCCGACTTCCGCCAACCATTGCTTGAACGGTTCGGCCTTCGGAGACGGGATGGATTGAATGATCCGCAGGAGCATTTCCGCATCAGCGACATCCGTCATCCTTCTTTTCCCGTCCTGTGCAGGCAGTTTCAACCTGTTACAATTTGTAACGGTTTCACAACCCTCTTGGATCAAGCGACTTTTGAGGACGCGCCAATAATTGGATGCACGTTGAACGTCCGGCTGGTCGGTCAGGATGCCGACAACATCCACAATGGAATAATACCATGTTTCTGTTTCATTGTCCCAGGCGGAGCGGATGCGGTTATGCTCGAAAACTTTGATTGCATCGTATTGCGTCATTGTCATTTCCCCCTGACAAATGAAGATTATTAAGAGATGAAAAGGTTATCTTTCAGCAGACCAAGGCATGATTTACAAAGAAATATACTATCCATGCGGGAAAAATCAAGAAGCGGATGAATATTATCGAAACATTATCATACAAAAAAAACGCGCCCGGAGGGGATGCCTCCGGACGCGTGAAGTTCATTCTGATACTTCGGGACGCTGCTTATTCGTCCTCTTCGGAATCGTCGTGGAACTTGCTGATGATGTCGTTCATGACGTTCGGCGGGACGGTCTCGTAGCGCGCGAAATCGACTTCATAGGAGCCCTGGCCCTGGGTCATGGAGCGGAGCTCGGTGGCGAACTTCTGGATTTCGGCTTCGGGGACCTCGGCCTCGAGGACCTGGAGTCCGTCCTGCATGCTCATGCCGAGGATGCGGCCGCGCTTGTGGTTGAGCGCGCCGTTGACGTCGCCGGTGAAGGCGTCGGGGATCATGACCTTGATGTCCATGATGGGCTCGAGCAGGGCGGGGCGGGACTTCGCCATAGCGTCCTTGAAGGCGCGGCGTGTGGCGATCTTGAACGCCATTTCGGAGGAGTCGACTTCGTGGTACTTGCCGTCGAACACGGTCACGCGCATGTTTTCGACCACGCAGCCTGCGAGCGGGCCGCGTTCCATGGCCTCGTGGATGCCCTTTTCGACCGCGGGGATGAAGTTCTTCGGGATGGCGCCGCCGACGATGGCGTTGACGAACTCATAGCCGCCCTCGAAGGGTTCCATGCGGAGGTGCACTTCTGCGAACTGGCCGTGGCCGCCGGACTGCTTTTTGTGGCGGTAGGCGGCTTCGCCGCGGCCCTGGATGGTCTCGCGATAGGCGATCTTCGGGAGCTCGAGGCGGACGTCGACCTTGGCGGTGGCCTTGAGGTTCTTGATGGCGATGTTGATGTGCTGTTCGCCCATGCCCTTCAGCAGGGATTCGTGGGTCTCGTCGTTGCGCTCGATGTAGAGGGTCGGGTCGCATTCGGAGAGGCGCTGGAGGCCCTGGATGATCTTGTCTTCGTCGCCGCTCTTGGTGGCGTACAGGGCGAAGGAGATGACGGGCTTCGGATAGACCTGGCGCGGCATCACGTGGTTGTCCTTGGTGGCGCCGAGGGTGTCGCCGGTGGTGGTGTTTTTGAGCTTGGCGACGCCGACGATGCAGCCGGGGCAGACTTCCTCGACCGGGATCTGGGTCTTGCCCTGGAGCAGGACGAGCTGGCCGACGCGTTCCTTGGAGTTCTTGTTCAGGTTCAGCATGTCGGTGTTGCACGCGATCTTGCCGGTGAGGACGCGGAGGTAAGCCATCTGGCCGATGAAGGGGTCGAGGGCGCTCTTGAAGACGTAGGCGGCCGCGGGGCCGTCTTCGGACGGGACGACTTCGGTGCCGTCTTCGGCCTTGCGGACGCGTTCGAGCGGGTTCGGCATGAGGGAGACGATGCCGTCCATGAGTTCGGCGACGCCGATGTCCTTGGCGGTGGAGCCGGCGAAGACGGGGACGAGGCTGCCGGAGAAGATCGCCTTGTGGAGGCCCTTGGCGATCTCCTCGCCGGTGAGTTCTTCGCCTTCGAGGTAGCGTTCCATGAGCGCTTCATCGGATTCCGCGGCGGCGTCCTTCAGCATGGTGCGGTATTCTTCTACGGCGTCCTTCAGGTCGGCCGGGATCTCGCTGTCCGGGGTGTCGAGCACGCTGATGACCTTGGAGAGTCCGGTTTCCTTGCCGACGGGCAGGGTCATCGGGACGCAGACGGTCTTGCCGTACGCTTCCTGGATGTGCTCCAGGATGGTGTCGAAGCTGGCGCGCTCGCGGTCGAGGCGGTTCACGAAGATCATGCGGGGGAGAAGGAAGTCGCGGGAGAATGCCCAGGCGCGGGTGGAGCCGATCTGGATGCCGTCGACGCCGTCGAGGACGATGACCGCGAAGCCGCAGGAACGGAACGAGGAAATGACTTCGCCGACGAACTCGCCGTAGCCGGGAGTGTCGGTCAGGAAGAGCTTGTGGTCCTTCCAGTCGCAGTTCATGAACGAGGCGTAGATGCTGGAACGCTTGTCCTGCTCGTCGGGGGTGAAGTCGGAAACGCTGGTCTTGGCGTCCACGGAGCCGAGGCGGTCGACAGCGCCGGCCTTGAACAGCATGAGGTCGCAAAGCGTGGTTTTGCCGCAGCCGTTGTGTCCGGCGACGACGAAGTTGCGGATCTGCGCGGGATTGGTGATCTTCATTTGGTTGTCTGCTCCTTGTATGTGAGTTTTGAATTGATGCGAATCAATGCGGCGGCGAACTCGAAACGCGCGGAGTCACCCGGAGCATGCGCCCCGTGCAACGTTTGTTCCGAAATGCGGCCGGAAAAATTTATCCTCTAATAATAGCACGTCTTTCCGCGTATGTCAAATATTGTTTGGAACAAAACGGTACTTTTCTTTTGTGTTTCGCTCTTTTTCCTGCGTTCCGGGGACGGGGAAAGCTTTCACGCAGGTCAAAGCAGCTCGTCGTCCTTCACGACGTTCGGGACCTGGAAATCGCTCAGCTCGACGAATTCGTTCCTGCCGTAATTCAGCACGGCGCGCACCAGCGACGGGATCGGCAGGGTGGTGATGATCGAGAGGATGATGATGGCGTTGAAGAACCGGTCGTCGAGGATGCCCGTGTCCTTGCCGATGGCTGCTGCGGCGAGCGTGGCGGAGAGCTGCGGCACGGTCATGAGCCCGGCGGCGAGGCTGGCCTTGTGGCTGTAGCCGGAGAGTTTCATGGCGGCGAATCCGCTGCCGACCTTGCTGATGATGAGCCCGGCGACGGTCAGCACCACGATCAGGATGTTGCCCATCTGGAAAAACGCGCTGAAGTCGGTCTTCATGCCGATGGAGATGAAGAGGAACGGGATCAGGAAGCCGTAGCCGATGCTCTCGAACCGTTTGAACAGCAGCTGGTCGCGTTCGCGCACCACGCGCGAAAGTCCCAGCCCGGCGATGAACGCGCCGACCACCAGGTTGATGCCGAAGAGCTCGCCGACGATGACCGTCACGAGGATCATGAAGAGCAGGAGCGTGATCACGATGTCGTCGCTGAGCTTGAAGTGCGACATCACCCAGCGTCCGAAGCAGTTCGTGAGGAAGATCATCGCCGCCAGGTAGACCAGCACGATCAGCAGGAAGACCGGCAGGAAGCTGTTCCCCAGCAGGTGCGTGTCCATGTGGTCGAAGATCGACAGCGTGCCGCGTCCGACCATGTGCGAGATGTTCTGCGACTGACGGAAGAGCTGCACGCTGACCGCGAGGAGGATGATCGAGGAGATGTCCGTGATGACCGTTGAGATCAGGACCGCGGCGCCGAACCGCGTGTGGGACAGCTTCAGTTCGCGGATGACCGGGAACACGATGCCGACCGAGTGCGAGGCGAAAAGCGAGGCGTACAGCACTTTGCCGGCGAGCTCGTCCGGGCAGAAATGCTGATAGATCCAGTAGCCGGTCACCGCCGGGATGAAGAACGTCAGGACGCTCAGCATTGCCACGGCTTTCCGGGCGGAGCGGATCAGCCGGAAATCCGCTTCCATGCCGGCGAGCGCCATCAGGAACATCAGGCCGAGCGAACCGAGCGAATCCACGAAGGTGTTGAACTGCGCCGCCGTGTTCGCCGCGGTCTGCGCCTCCTCGCCGGGCGTCCCGAGGAAACTCAGCCATCCGGACAGCACCGCCACCAAGTCGAATCCGAGCAGGCCGTTCGATCCGATGAGCATGCCCACCAGCAGCAGGGAGATGACGTTCGGGATATGGTATTTGCGGAGCAGAAACGGGATCACCGCCATCAATGCGGTCAGCGCGATGAAAAGGATCAGGAAGGAGGAGTCGTTCATGGTGTTCCGGCATTTCTGTATATTCGGGCTGCGGAGACTTCTTTTCCGCGCCGTTTCGTAACTATACCATCATTTACCCTGTTTTTCAAGACGGCATCCCGGAAAACACGGAAAAAAACGCCGCTTCGACGGTTCGCCGCCGCCGGAAAAAGGGGAAGGGGCGTCATCCTCCGGGGAGAATCGCCGCCTGCGCGGGACCGAAACGCGGTCCGCCCTGTTTGTTGAGCTCGGAAAGATGGTTCGAGGCCACCGCTTTCTGAAAAAATAGGGAAAAAATAAGACTGGGGCTATTGAAAAACGAGAAAACGGGGATAGATTATATGAAATCCCAACGCACCACGAACATGCCAGCAGGAAACGAACGTGGACTTCAACACCGACAATCTGCTTCAGAGAATCATCAATCCGCCCCTCGTGACGGAGAACGACGCATATTTGCTTAAGTTCGCGGAAAACGACGATGAGATATTCGCCGCACAGAAACTCCGCTACCGGGTGTTCAACTGCGAACAGAACCGCGGGCTTGACTCCGCGAAGGATGCGCAGTTCGACCGGGACGAGTTCGACGAAGGCGCGGCGCATCTGATCGCCTTCGACAAGGCGACCGGGATGCCGATTGGCACGTACCGCGCGATCGGGCAGGCCGGCAACGACCCGGAGAAGATGTATTCCGCCCGCGAGTACGAGGTGAATGGAATCGAACGCTACGTGCCCCGGATCATCGAGGTGGGGCGTTCCTGCGTGGACAAGGACTATCGCAACGGCGCCGTGGTGGCGATCCTGTGGATCGGGATGGCCGCGATCACGCTGAGGTCGGGCTGCCGCTACCTCTGCGGCTGCGTGAGCCTGGAAGACGTCCATCCGGCGGTTGCCTGGGCCGTTTACGAATCCCTGCGCGACAAGGGGCTTTATTTCCCGGACGTGCATTTCAAGCCGCGTCCGAAATTCAGCTTTCCCCGCCCGGACGAGGCCGAGATCGAAAGCATCCGCCAGGACCGCGCGCGTCTCCGCGAGGCCATGCCTCCGCTCCTGAAAGGCTATATCACGATCGGAGCGAAACTGCTCGGCGAACCGGCGTACGATTACGAATTCGGCTCGATCGACCTGCCCGTGATGGTCGATATGTGGCGCCTGCCGGACCGCTACCACAAGCATTTCTTCCCGAATATCACGTTCCCCGAGGACTGAGCCATGCGGATTCTGCGCAGGATCTACCGCGTCATCGCCCTCTTCCTGTGGGGCAGCTGGCACGGCATCTACTGTCTCCCGATCCGCTACCTCTACGAGAAGGACCACAGCATCCGCCGCATGGCGCTCCAGACGAAATACTGGGGTGGCGGCATCGTGCGCATTCTCGGCATCCGCACGATCGTCCACGGCGACCCGTCGGAGTATCAGAAAACCGGCGGCCTGGTGGTGGCGAACCATCAGAGCTACGTCGACATATTTCTGCACGCATCCATTTTCGGGTTGCGATTCACCCCGAAGAAAGAGATCAAGTCCTGGCCGGTTCTCGGCTGGTACACCGACATGATCCGTCCCATCTGGGTCGACCGCGACTCCAAACAGTCCGCCGGAAACCTGATGGAACAGTTCCGCGACACGCTGCGGAAGAAAGTCCCGCTCATCGTCTATCCCGAGGGGACCACATCCGACGGGCGGTCCGGGCTCAAGGAGTTCAAAACGACGCCGTTCGAGACCGTCTGCGGCACGGATATCCCCGTTCAGCCCATCATTTCCATCTATCATCCGGCGGAGGGCGACATGCACCCCGCCTGGTACGGCGACGCGACCTTCATGCCCCATCTTTGGGCGCTCCTCGGCAACCGCCGGTCCACCGCCGACGTCTACATCCTCCCGCTCATCCATCCGGGAAACATGAACCGGAAGCAGCTTGCAAAGACCGTCCGCGAAGCCATGCTGAAGGCATATTGCGAACATACCGGCTGGGTCCCCCCTGTTCCTGTTCCGCCGGAACAGGCCGCCGACCCGGCAAATACAAAGGAGGCCGACCGTGAACGACACGATTGAAAAGATCACCGCCGCCTGGATGCTCGCGACCGGGCGCCAGCTGCCGTTTCTGCCGGAGCCGAAATCGGTCCCCGAGGATTTCCCGGTCTTCTTCCCGCTGATCGGGCTTGTCGTCGGACTGGCATGTTCTCTGACCGCATGGATCGTCGTCTGGCTGTTCGGTTCGTTCGCCGGCGCCATGTTCGCCGGCATCCTGGTCGCGTTCCTGCTGGAGATCCTGACCGCCTGGCGCGGGTTCAACGGCGCGGCATTGTTCTCCCTGCGGTATTTCCCGAAGGCCGCCGACGCGGCGCCCGACAAGTTCACCTCCCAGCCGATGTTCTTCGGCGCGATTTTCTTCGCGGTCCGTGCCATCATGGTCGCGGCTGCCGTGCGGGACGGAGGCGCGTATTGGCTGGTTGCGGTCCTGCTGTGCGGCTATTTCGCGCGTGAGGAGCTCAGCGCCGCGTTGACGCCGTGCGGAACGGAACTGATCCGAACTTCTGCCGGGGAACGCCGGAAGGGCGCTGTGGCGGGCTGCGTTCTGATGCTGCTCTTCATCCTGATCAGCCGCCGCATCTGGGGCGCCGCGGGAATGTTCCTGCTGACTTGGCTGACAACATGGTATCTGGTGAAGCGCACCGAAAACGGCACGCTCGATTTCGACCGCAGGGCGTTCGACACCGCCGCATATCTGATCGAGACCGTGCTGCTGATCCTGACCGTGATCGGGGTAAGCCACTGATCTTTTGCGTTCCCCGCTTGCCGCTTTTGACCGTAACAGAGAGAATCTCCGGTCTGGTTTCCCGGCCTTGTTTCCGCAAAAAAAGCATCGCCTCGTATCCCCGCGCTTGATTTTTTGAAAAGGAAAGAGTATATTATTTACCTTCGGAACCCTCCGTTGCAGTTGGCCGCGAACCGGTCCGCATCACGGAGTTTTCTCCCCGGACATGCTCAATCGACGCGGTCCGCAGTCTTTTTTTGTGGATCCTTAGCTCAGTGGTTAGAGCGGAGGTCTCATAAACCTTTGGTCGCTGGTTCGAACCCGGCAGGATCCACCATTTTTATGCCCTTTTTGTCCGGGATTTCTGAACGGTTTGTGCCGGTTCGGCGGCAGAAAAACGGATGTGCGGCAGATCAGCCGCACCGCCACGGACGCACGCTTCCGGTCCAGCCTTTTTCCTTCCAATAGGCGGCGTCGCTTTTGCTTACGAACCCCTTTCGCTGGACGAAGTGCATGATGAGGAAAAAGGCTCTGGTCTTCAGCCCCGGCGTGACTTTCCCATTTCGGCTCACGAGCTTTCCGGCCAGCCTGGTTGTCGCCCGGTCAATGGCTTTTCTTTTCCCTTCCCGGACGCCTTCCCAGTTGGCGGCGGCAACGGCGATCCCGCACCTGTAGATTTTCGCGACGCCCCAGAAAAACAGACTGTCCGCCATGTCCTTCAATGCGGACTTCACACCTGCGCCAGCTGTGGTGCAGATGCACACGCCCTGTTTCCGGAACATGGAACCATCCGGCCTGTGGACCATCCACCGGTGCCCGCAATGGTCCAGGAACGCCTTCATCGCGCCCGTGACATGGAACACATAGACGGGGCTGGCGAGGATGATGACGTCCGCGGCGTTCATCGCGGCTAAGATCGGCGCGAGCCTGGCTGCGTGCGGGCAGTCCGCCTCGCTCCCGTAAAAACAGGTGTTGCATCCCGTGCAGAATTCGCCGAAGTCCCGCGGCAGGAAGAATTCCGTGATTTCCCCGCCGGCCTTTTCCGCCAGTTCATGCGCGACGTGGTATGTGGAGCCTTTGTGGCTCTGTCCATGTATGATGACGATTTTCATGTCGTTTTGTTCCGTGTCCTGCTAATGCGCCCGGGATCGTTTCCCCGGATGCTCCCCGTGAAATGTGTTTTCGCGGACTCCGCGACGACGGTTCGGAGCTCGCGGGCCCGTTCGGCTTAATATATACCGGACCAAAGGGTTTGTCAAGAAAAAACAGCCTTTCCCAGCCTGGAAACAGGGAAGTCGACGATTCTCAATGGTTTTTTTGAAAAAAAGAAAGAAAAAAGCATTCTCCGCCGAAATTGATTTGATATTTTCACATTCGTATGGTATATTTCACCAATTATTGAGGATGAGAAACGGAAATCGATAAGACCGATAAGCCAGCCAAGACCAAAGCGTCCTGTCCGATCTGTCCGCCCCATCCCCACGGATCCCGAACTCAATGGAACCATAACATAAACTCAACACGAAAGGTACCCTCGACATGCCGGAAAATGAAGCCAGCACAATTCACATGGTCTTTGCCAACAACTCCCCTCTGGAAAATGTAACGATCGAAGAAAACGACGGCATGTACGTCCAGGGCGGCGGCACCGCGACCGGGACGATCATTTCTTCCGGGGGTACGATGGTCGTCAGCGAAGGCGGCAAGGCCAGCAATACCACCGTGGGCGGCAGCCTCACCGTCATGAACGGCGGCTCCGCGGCCATCGTGACCGTCAAGGACGGCGGCCAGCTGTTTGTTTCCGGCAGGGTCTCCAGCGCAACCGTCAGCCGGGGCGGCTCGGCCACCGTCTACGAGGACGGCACGGCCAGGGAATTCATCATCGACGGCGGCGAGCTGAACCTGTCCTCCGGGGCATATGTCTTCCCTGTGACCGGCGGGTCCAAAACCATCGTGAAGGACGGCGGCCAGCTCTTCGTCTTCAAAGGCGCCCGGATCGAAGGCGTCGAGATCATAAGCGGAGGCTATGCCTCGATCAACGGCTCCATGACCAGCGCGATCTTCGGAGCAGGCACCGGACCAGACGCCGGACACTGTTTCGGCTCCGCCACGGTCCGGGACGGAGCGGTCGTCGAAAAAGCGACCGTGTACGACGGCTCCGTCCTGACCGTCGAATCCGGCGGCGAGGTGAAGGACACCACGTTCAGCATCGGCGGCAAGATCACCGGCAACATGTACAAATGCTCCACCCTCACGTTCAAAACCGGTATCGTCGACTTCAATATTTCCGTGAGCGAACCCGAAGACGGCTACTTCATCAACGACCTGTCGTCCTTCTTCGCACCCAAAACAGAAACCTTTCAATGCTTCTACACCGTCACGGCAGACATCGACCAGTCCAACGGGACCTACAAGCTCATCCAGGACGCGACCGGATTCCTGGATACCCAGGAGGTCAAGATCGTGAACTCCGAAAACGAGCTTGATTTGTTCGGAGGCATCACCATCAAGGAGGGTACGAAGACGATCAAGGGCAGGCAGTACACGCTGAACATGTCCAGCGACAATGAGCTTACTCTCACCATCGCCGGCGGCCCCGACAGACATGCGGACAACGGCTGGAACGACTGGGCTGTCAGCCGGGATAACAAATCCCTCAACGAGGATCTGAACACCCCGTCTCTCCTTTACAGCGAAAGCAATCAGGAATGGGAGGAAAACTGGTTCCAGTTTGACCATGAAGACGAAGTCTCCTACGGGGGGGGGGAAGACGATGAAGTCGGCATGACCAACTTCGTCGGGATGAACAACGACAAAATCGACCCGATCGACTACATGAAGGTTGCACTGGCCGAGCCAGTCCTGCTGAGTTTCTCCGTCTCGGCCACGGACGCGGCGCGTTTTACGCTCTACCAACTCGTCGGGAGCGAAGGCAATTACAACCTGAATGAGCTGCTGACGGTCGATCTTCCGGAAGACCCGTTGTCGGACAGCTTCTACGTCGCGACCGACCCCATCCTGCTCAATGGCGATGCGGAGAGTGCGGTCTACTACATTTCCGTGGCGTCCACCAACCCGGACGGTCAGGCATATTACTCCGTGAAGGCCAATGAAGAAACCTCCATCGCCTTCCACTATGGCGCGGATGACGACTGGACCGATATGGCGACTCAGGGCGCGCAGAGCGCGACCGTCGGCAGTTTAGGGGTCCTCAACGCGACCATGAAAGGCAGAATGATCGGCGAAGGCTGGGTCGGATACTGCGATCGGATCGACTATTGCCTTTTCTCGCTTTATGCGGATGCGACGGTCTGCTTCGGCTTCGATGCAACGGACGATGCGACGTTCACTGTCTATGAACTGGAAACAAACGACGGTACGTTCTCCCTGAAGCAGCTTCTGTCGACCTCGATCATGTCGGAGGAGGGCATCGAAACGAAAGGGCTTGAACTCGAACTCCAGGCCGGCGTCCAGTACGCATACTCCGTGGAATCCCCGAAGGCAAACGACATGGAGCTCGGGCATGCGTACTACAAACTCACTCTCAGTGAAAACTCGTCTTTCGCCGTCCACAATGCCGACAACGGCAGGAACGACGAACTGAACGACCGGACGCTCGCCCTCACCGTGATCGGCAGGGACGGGAATTCCCATTTCACGTACCTGTACGACAATATCACGCCTCTCGACGAAATCCTGCTGGACGAACTCGACAGCGTCACCTATCAGGACGAAACGGACAATGAATTCCACAATTTCGTCGGAACGGAAAATGACATCGTCGATGAGAAAGACTATGCGAAAATCCGTTTCGAGGATGACGCATATGTAAGTTTCTCCGTCACCGCCACCGCCGCGGTTACCTTCTCCCTTTACCGGGTCGTCGACGGCATCACGCAACTGCTGCAGACATCCAAGGCGAAGCTGAACAGCAAAACAAAACGATACACCGTCACGACCAACCAGATCTATCTCCCGATATCTGCGGGAGAAGACACGACGATCCCGGACAACGTTTCCTATTATATTTCCGTGGCGCCCACCAATGCGAACAGCGACGATCAGGCCTATTACCGCGTGACCCTCGACGAAAAATCAAAAATCTTCCAGGGGCGCAACGGACACTACGACGACGGAACGGAACTTGAGGAAAAAGGGCCGCTGGGCGACATCGGCGCCATGAAAAAAGAGACCATCGACCAGACAGTCCGTGCCGAATTGAGGGCACAGGGCGAAGTCACTCTGGTGGAAGACTGGGTCGGGCACAACGATCATGTCGATTACAAACTTCTCAAGTTCAATGTCGGCGCGATCGCAAACTTCACGGTCACGACCACTGCCGGCGGAAAGTTCTACGTCTATCAGTTCATCGAGGAAGATGACGGCACGTATACCCTGAAGAGACTCCGGAAGATCAGTCTCAAGGCGGGGACGAAGGAGATCGGCGAGATCCAGTTCGATGGCGGAAGCCAGTATGCCATCTGCATGGAGTCCACGGTGCTGTATGCGGATAACAGTTATACCGTGTCCCTGAAAGAGGGCAACCTCAAACTTTATGCCGACGCCGATGACAACACGAACAACTGGCTGCTCAAGGACAACAGCACGGTCCTGAACGGAAAGATCAGGACATTCACGATCACCAATAAGACAACTTCCATCAACGTGGACGAAGCCGGCTCCGTCACCGAAAGCCCCGAAGATGAATACGAAAACTACGTCGGCCCCGGCGACACGGCAGATGTCGTGGAACTCAAGATGGAACGCAATACGGCGTTGACCCTCACGGTCGACGCCCTGAGCAAAATGCGTTTCAAGATCATCGAGGTCACACAAACCGCAGCAAACAAATACAAAACCAAGACACTGCTGTCGAAGACAATCAATCCGCAACAGACAAATGCTCCCGTTCTTTTGAATCCGAATCCGATTCTGCTGCTCAGCGATGCGATGCGCGGGGAGAACGTACACTATTACGCTGTGGCGGAATACCTGGCGAAAGATGGCAGCACGGGCTACTACAACGTGGATATCAAGGGATCCAAGTTCGCACCGTCCGGAGGAACCGACAAAACGGATGACAAACCGGCCACCGCCGATTTCATTCCATCCGAAACATTGACTCTGGCCCCGATAACCCTGACCACCTTGGATGACTGGATCGGATTCGGCGACACCTCCGACTGCCGGAGATTCAATCTCGAGCACGACGCCGTCGTCAGTTTCGATCTCAGTTCCCAGGCGGCAACGTTTTTCTATCTCTACTCCGTGAAGGACGGCAATGCCACAAAGATCCAGACCACGACGCTCCTGAAGCAGAACGGTTCGTACAAAAACACATCGGCCCGAATCCATCTCAAAGCCGGTTCCTACGCGTTTGAAATGAAACTCAGTTCCAAGGTCGCCAAGAATTTCGAGTCCTACTTCTACACCGTAGAACTCAACACGAAAAAATCCGCGATCTTCGACCAGATCGACAAAATCAACAATAACGACGACTGGAAAAACAGTTCGAAAGGCGTGTCCAGCGAGTCCCTCGACAAGACAACGGTCGGGACACTGACGAGTGCCAGAGCCAACCCGTATAACCCCATAATTGAGGATGACTGGGTCTGCTTGGGCGACGTCAAGGACTGCAAGTGGTTTACAGTCGCAGATGACACCGTGAACGCGGCCTTCACATGCAAAGGAACGGGCAACGGGACGGTGAAGTTCGGAATCTACAGCATTGTCAGGAAGACCAGCAAGACGTACACGACCAAAAAGATCTTCGAAAAAAAGGAAACGGCGGACGCGGATGGGAAGTTCAGCATTTCGACCGGCGCTCTCTCGTTCATGGGTGGCAACAATTACGTCATCATCGTTCAATCCACCACGGCCAAGAACTGCGGATATGCGAAATACTCCGTGACCCTCAACACGTACAACGTGGCAAACAAGAGTGCACTCGAGTGGGACGATGTCTCCGAACAGTCCACTGGCTCGCTCGCCATGCCGGAGACCTCCGACAGCCTCGCCATGACCGACAGCCTGAGTCTCGGCAACTACGGTGCGGACGCCCTCGCGGATGTTTCCGGCATCGAATCGTTGAACGGCCAGTCCGACTTGTTGAAACTCGGATCCATTGCATAAAGACATCTCAGCGTTCGGTCCGCCGCCTCTGAAAGGGGGTGGCGGACCGGACATCGACAAGTTTCACTTCAAAAGACACTTCCGGCTTGTAAATAAGCGAGAGTGAGTGTATATTATTTTTTACCCCCCCTCAAGGAGACGTTTCCGGCGATGAAAAGGATTGCCGGCGGCATGCGGAACGCGGTATCGCGGAGCAGAGTCTCACAGTCGAGGAGAGGATGCCGCCATCGGCGAATTCGTCTGCGCCATGCGGGAAGCGCGGAATGAATCCCGGATGATCCTGCACAACGGGTGGCCCCGGCCGCAAATACATCAGGACCGCAACTTCGAACAGGGTGTGTCCGGTCCGTTTGCGGCATTGCGCCGGTCTCGGGCAAACAACGGTTTCATCTTCCAAACAGCACACGGAGAAAAAAATGGCTCAATACGACCTTGGGTTTTATAAGGATTCGAAATGGTATGACTGCGCGGTCATTACGTCGGAACCCATCGAACTCGACGATACCGTCCAGTCGGAGACGCTTCCCGATTATGAGGAACTTTACCTGAGTTTCGCGACCGCCAACAGCGGAGAAGGCCTCTCCGACGCGTATTCCGTGGCCGTCTACATCGACGGCGATTTCTGCCGCACCATCACCCTGGACCCACTCCAGGCAGACGTCAGCAGGAAGTTCGCAAACATGAAAATCGGGACCTTTTCCGCCGGGGCCCATACGCTTGAAATGAAGCTTCTTTCCGATGCGGAAGACGCAAGCCCCTCGGACAACTATTACCAGAACACGTTCAATGTGAAGACAACGGGCCGCGAATCGTACTTTCAGGCATTTTACGGCGGGGATACATACAGCCTCGACTTCACGAAGAGCTTTCAGGTCGATTACGGCAAATACAGCCTCTCGGGCAATTTCATCGGCACGGAAGCGGGAAGAAGAGTCAATGCCCAGGTGGTGATCTGTGATTCCCACAACAAAGTGATCTGCTCCGTCGCCGTCAAGAACGGGAAGCTCAATTACAAGGAGTTCATCCTGACGAAAGGCACCTACAAAGTGTACGTCATGAGTACCGACGGACAGAATACGGCGGATACGATCACATTCTCGATAGCCGGAGACGTCTTCTACAAATCCGACTACGAGGACAACAGCATCGCTCATGTTTCGAAGCCCGATTCCGAGCGATATACCGTGACGGTGCAGGAGTCTCCCCGCACCATCATCTCGAACGGGTGGGTCGGTCTCGGCGATACCCTCTCCCTGCGCCGGATCGAATTCGACTGCAGCGGGAAATACACGTTCACGGTCAATACGACCGACAAGATCAAGATCTCGGTGATCCAGGTCATCACCAGTGCGAGTGGCCGGAAAACGGAGAAAAAAGTGGCCTCGAAGTCCGTCAGCGGAAAAACGAAATACGGAAAGGACATCGATCTGAGCGGCGTTCTGCTGGAAAAGGGGACGTATTACCTTCAGGCGGAGGCGCTCAGCGCCGATAAGGGAACGAATGCGGACTTTTCGGTGAAGGTCAGTTCGGCAAGCGTCTTCTATACCGACTGCGACAACGGAGCCAACAACTACCTGTACGACAAGAAGCAGGATGCAGTATGGAACTCCGATGTGCTTGATGCCGCGGCACTCGTCATCGACGGCAGTTTTCTCGAAGACGGGAAAAGCGCCATCCGGATCGACACGGATCCGGAAAACGTCATCGAACATAAAGACGATGAGGGTACGACCTTTACCAACTTCATCGGATTCGGCGACGCAACGGACTTCCGCAAGATCGAACTGAAGTCCGCGGCAAAACTCAGTTTTGACCTCGCCAAGACAACCGGCGGTGCGGCCAAGCTCGTCGTCTACACCGTGAACAAAAGCGGGAAGATGGCGGTCGCCAGCAGCAAACTGACCCTTTCCGTCAAGGCGGCCGCCACTGACGGAGCCCTGAAGAAACAGGTCGTACTTGACAAGGGCGTATATTACATCGCGGTACAGTCCACGGACGCGAAGAAGGGCAAAAACGCGTACTACAATGTGAGCCTCAATGCGGACAGTTTTTTCTATACCGACGGCGACTTCGGCACGAACAATTATAACAGCAAGACCAAAAAGGTCGACGCGGATGTCATGAAAGACGAAAACGCTGCGGCTCTGCATGCCGGCGACCCGCTTCGCCTCGATGGTGTTCTCGCCGGGGAAGATGAAATCAATCATGACGGCTACATCAATTTCGTCGGTTCCGGCGATGAGAGCGACGTCGTGAGGATTCAGGCGAATGCCGGGATGAAACTTTCCCTGACTGTCACTGCCACGGATGCCGTCAGCCTCGTGATCTACGGGCTCCAGAAAAACGGTACGCTGAAAACTCTCAAGACGGTCAAGAGCAAAGACAATGTTGCAGAACTGGTCGATTTCGAGCTGAAGGCGAAATCCGCGCCCGGCGGTCAGTTCTACGTTGGCGTCACCTCGACGAACGCGAAGAAAGGCAGTAGCGCGTATTACAAAGTGGATGTCGTCGGTGTGTCCGGACTGGACTCCGCGCCTCTCGCCGCCTCGAATGCCTCCTCGCTTGCCATGCCGGAGACCTCCGACAGCCTCGCGATGACCGACAGCCCGAGCCTTGGCAACTATGGCGCGGACGCCCTCGCGGATGCCTCCGCATCCTCCCTCGCCGACCTCGATGGCAAGACCGCCGGCCTGAGCCTCGGCATGCTCGCTTGAGCTGAAACCTCTTAACCAAAAACACTCGCTCCCCGGAATCCATAGCGGTTCCGGGGGGCGATTACTCTCTTGATACACGATGATCCTGGAGCGGAATAAAAACAGCCAACGCAACTGTCTCGGGCTTCTGGGCTGATCTTTGAAACGGCAGACTTTGCATTGGCTGCGCAAAAGTTCTCAGCAGATCCGGTGGTACATGGAAGATATCATCTCAAGGTACCCTCAATCGTAGATTGCATAGGTATAAATCCGCCCCTCGATCAGTCCCCAGTTGATATCCGGCGGCATCTTCCCCTTGTCCTTCGCGATGAAGATGCCGTGTTCGCCGTTGTACCATCCCTTGCTGGTCATGAGGTAGATGCCGTACTTGTCTGCATAAATCCTGATCGGCTTGACAGTCTCAATGCATTTGGAATTAAACCGTTCGAGCGGGATGTTGTCTTGTTTGCCGGCTGATGGCGTTATTTGATAAGCGGCCGCTTCCAGACTTTCATGCTCGGCAGTGAGGTAGTCCACGACTTCATCCGGCGGGTAGAACTTAATGCGGTGATTTCCGTTGAAATCCAAAGCCCAAATCGTTCCCCAGATGGTCAGGATGAACAAAAAGAGATACACTGTGCCGCGGAAGAACATCGTCAATCCCCATTCGCCGAAGTCCTTCAGCATTGCTTTCCGCTTCTCTTGATTCCGACAGCGCCCGATGAACTCCTGAATGGATTCTTTCAACGGTTTTTCAGGTGGTGGAGACGGTTCCGGGGCTTCTTCATCCAAAGATTCCAAGAATGCGCCAAGCGCGGCCCAACCCTTTTTGAAGCCTTTCTTGAACTTTGTTTCCGGAATTGCGGAATCCAGTTTGTTCGAGTTCTTTTTGAACACGGATCCCAGAAAAAAAGAATGCCGATTGGGAGGGGCATTTTTCCCGTTACAGGAAGACGGGTCCGCTTCACACACGGGATTCTCCCGTGCAGGCATGTCGGTGTTCTCAGGTGGTATGGACTGTTGATTCTTTTTTTCCGGCATAAGGTTTTTCTTTGAGTGTTGTACCTGACAAAATCTATGCATGGAAGCATTGTCAAATCTTTCTTTGATGGATGCTTCGCTTGGGAATAGTTAAGAAATGGAGAAAGCTGTTTTCCTGTTTATAAAATAACCGCTTGATTATGCTTTTTCAAGTCTTTAAGATCGGAAAATGCCGTTCTGAGGCGATTCTTAAGAAAAAAAGCATAAGCAGTACATGATGAATCCGGGCACATCCTTCCTCCCGGCATTAGGACCGTCTCCGCTTCCATTCATTTCCCCCTGAAACAGAAGGCCCCCTTCAATCGGTCTGATGCCTCCGATATGGGCTGGATTCATGTACAACGGCATTTGACTGCGCCAACAGATGAAGCCCCATCATTTTCAAAACTTCAGCCGTTGTGCTTATGCTTGGGACAAGACAGGAATCCTGTCCCGTGAATTCAATATATCACGCTTCCCGCTAAGTTCAATGCCGGAGACCATCTGGAACAGCGTATATTACGGCTAAAAACGCTTTTCTTCAAAATGTACAGGTTTGCTGTACATGTTTCGGTATTTCCTGTTCAACCAGTCCCCGACCGGATTCATCGGAAGATTGCGCCGAAGTTCTGTCACGCCCTGTAGTCCGCCGGCAGACTCGCCATGCCGGAGACCTCCGACAGCCTCGCGATGAGCGACAGCCCGAGCCTTGGCAACTATGGCGCGGACGCCCTCGCGGATGCCTCCGCATCCTCCCTCGCCGACCTCGATGGCAAGACCGCCGGCCTGAGCCTCGGCATGCTCGCTTGAGCTGAAACCTCTTAACCAAAAACACTCGGCCCCCGGAATCCATAGCGGTTCCGGGGGGCGATTTTTATAAAAACGCAAACTGAAATAAGGCGCCGTAGCTTCAAGTGATCGACCGGCAGCAGTCAACTCGTCAAGGAGAATCTTTCCGCGACTTGAGGAATCTCCCGGCCAGCCCGCGAAAAACAACCGGCGGACAGAATCCTTTTCGGGAACAAGTAAGCTGCCAATACCGTACCGATCGGCTCTCGCTATGGCAGGCTTTGGCGGGTGGGTATTCAAACAAAAAGCCCCTGGAGTTGCGATGAACTCCGGGGGCGGAATTTGAATTTTGTTTGAAACGGAATGTGACGTTATTTTTTCAGCACGGGGACCTTCGGCCAGCCGGAGGTGGATTCGGTGAACTCGCGGGCAGAGAAGCACCAGATGACGAATTTCTTGCCCTTGATCCAGTCGGCGTCCTTGGCGGCTTTGCGGTAGAGGTTCGTGCGGACGGCTGACGCGGCGGAACCTTTCACCGCGATGCGTTCGACCGGCATGCCGAGCGCGGCGGCGAGGTTTTCGCCGAGGCCGGACTTCTCCGCGAGCATATCGCCGCCGGAGGAGAAGACGAGCGTGTGGCTGTCCCCGAGGAGCAGCACCGGCGAAGCGTCCGCGAAAACATTGCCTTTGACCGTGTGCAGCGTGATTTCCTCGCTCGGCTTCGCGTCCTTGTCGAGCGAGAGCATGAGGTCGCCGACGATGGAGATCTTCTGGTCTTCGACTTCAAACTTCTTGTCGCCCTTGTCGAGTTTCATAAGTTTGACGAGCTCATCGACCGCGAGTTTGATGCCTTCGGGATTCCAGTGGGCGTCCTGCTTGCAGTAGACCGGCGCTTCGGATTTCTCGAACACGCCGGAGAGGTCCAGCACTTCGACGCCCTTCGCGCGGAGTTCCTCGTAGAACGGCTTCAGGAACACCATGGCGTCGCCCTTTTTGAGCTCGCCGAACGGCGCGGCGTCGGCTTTCGGCGGGACCGGCACCACGATCAGTTTCACGCCGATCTCCTTCAGCTGGTCGTTGAAGTCCGTAATCCCGGGGATCGGGTCGGCGTTGTCTTTTTTCGTGGCCTTGGAGTGCTCCACGACCTTGCCGCCCGCGAGCGGGCCTGCCGCAAGGTGGGAGAGCTCGTTGCGCGAATACAGCCAGCCGTCCTCGCCTTTCATGGTGATCGTGCCGGACTGGACTTTTTCGAGGGCCTTTGAGGCAATCTCGGAAACCTCGGCAGCGCACACGGCGGCGCTCATGCCGAGGACCATCAACAGGGAAGCAAACATCTTTTTCATATCGGAAGCCTTTCTGTTTCAGTCAAGGTTTTTCAAGTTCATTTGTTCATTTCGGAACGATCTCGCCCCAGCAGGGGTCCTGCAGCAGCAGATCGTCGTCGTCGAATTCGCTTCGGTTCCAGCTGCCGTATTCGTCCTCGAAGTCCGCCCACGGTTTGAGCTCGATCTGCACGGTGTCGCCGATTCGCAGGCGCGCGGCATCCGTCCAGACGTTGTCGCGCATGCTGGCGATGTAAACGAGCGCTTCGTTGGAGCCGTCGATGTCGCCCAGATGCAGGCTCATTACATGGTCCTTGTACGGCGCGGAATGCGGCCTCGGGACCGAGGTCACGGCCAGGACCGTGGCCGTCACCGTCTTCGGTTCTTCGATGGCAAGGAAGTCGCTTTCGCCGCGTTCCTTCAGTTCGAGCGGGGAATCGGTCCAGTCGCCGACTGCGAGCTCGCGGATGGCGAACTCCCACACGACGACTTTCTTGCCTTTGAGGCGGTCGCGTCCGCGCAGAAACTCGGCGGACAGCACGTCGCGTGTGGCGTGAGCTCCGGCGTCGTTGCGGGCGATCACGTCGATGGGGCGTCCGAGCTCATGCGCGAGTGTTTCGGCGAATCCGGCACGCGTGCCCCAGCCCATCGCGTCGAGCGAGAAGATGTTGGTAAAGCTGTCGCCGAGCAGCAGAACGTCCGAATTGCGGTCCTGCACCACATCGTACTGCACGACCTCGACCGTCTGCCTCGGGAAGATGTCGTCGACATCCGGCAGCTTCAGCATGTTCGCAATGTCGCCGCGCGCCGTGATTTCTGCTTTTGCTCCGGCTTCGGAGTCGGTCTCAGCGTTGCCAATGGCTTCTGCCGTCTTCTTCGCGGCCAGCTGCATGGCGGCGGGCGTCCAGTGCGTGTCGGTCCTGAGGTAGGAGTCCACGCCGTCGTTCCGCATGGCGATGAAATCGTCTGTGAAATCCAGCACGGTCACGCCAGCCTCTTCCATTTGTTTCTTGAACTCGTCATAGGATTTGTTCCCCTTGCGGTCTTCGCCTGCGCCCAGCTTGTCGCCGTAGACCAGCGGTTTCCCGGGCGCCGGGATCAGGATCAGGCGGATGTCGCGCGCCTTGAGGTCATCCGCAAATTTTCTGATTGCCGCGACGGCGTCCGGGTGAGCTCCCGCGAGGTCGCGTTTGTGCATGCGCCCGGCCTGCATGAACCCCGGATTCACGAGGTAGTCGTAGTCGCCGGAATAGAACAGCCAGCCGTCTTTTCCGACGATGACTTTTTCATTGCCGGTTCGGAAACACTTCGTGAGGAATTCCTGAGCGGGCGTAAGCAGGACCGCCCGCAGCAGCGAGGTGTCCTCAATCGCCGTCTCGTACTGCTTGAACGCCTTCTGCGCCGTCGGGGCAGGGCGGATCTCCTTCAGCGGCGAGGAATAGACAAATTGGATGCACGGATAAACGCCGATGACAAGCAGGAAAAAGATGGAAAGGAAGAGTTTCTGCGGCTTGGAAACATCCGTTACGCCGATTTCGCGTTTTGCGATCTCTTCGCGGGAGAGCTTGATTTTTTTCACTTCGGACATGATCGCGCCTCCTTAGAAGATGAAGTAGATGAACGGGTTGTAGCTCTGCGTGGTGAGCGCGACGAGCGAAATGAAGAACAGCAGGATGCACCACGCGATCTTCGGCCAGGTAAGCCGCCGTGTGAAGTCCCACGTCTGCGGCAGCGCCCAGATCGTGACGCCGGCGAGGATGAAGTTCACGACGTAGTACGGATTGTAGATCAGGCCGCGAACCGCTTCGCCCTGACCCGGCGTGGCGCCGCCGAACATGCATTTGAGGTATTGTGCCGCATCCGGGAGCGTGTCGGCGCGGAAGAACACCCATGCGATCAGCACGATGAAGAACGTGATGACGATCTGCAGCAGCGCCGGGAGCTTGTGATAGATGCTTTCCTTGCCCTGGGCGCGCTCGAACGCGAGGTAGCCGCCGTGGATGCCGCCCCAGATCAGGAAGTTCCAGCTTGCGCCGTGCCACAGCCCGCCGAGAAGCATAACCAGCGCCAGGTTGATGTATGTGCGGACGCTGCCCTTGCGGTTGCCGCCGAGCGGGATGTACAGGTAATCGCGGAGCCAGGTGGAAAGCGACAGATGCCACCGCCGCCAGAATTCCGTGATCGACTTCGAGCGGTACGGCGAATCGAAATTCTTCGCGAACACGAATCCGAGCATCAGCCCCAGGCCGATCGCCATGTCCGAATAGCCGCTGAAGTCGAAGTAAATCTGGAACGCATACGCGACCGCGCCGTACCAGGCGTCGAAACAGCTGAGGTCGCCCGTGTTGAACGTGGTGTCCGCGATCTTGCCGCACGGGTTCGCCAGCAGGACCTTCTTCGCCATGCCGAGCATGAAGAACGAGGTGCCGCGCGCGAATTTCTCCCAGGTCAGCGTACGTTCGCGGAGCTGATCCGCCACGTCCTGAAACCGGATGATCGGGCCGGCGACGAGCTGCGGGAACATCGACACGTAGCAGGCGTAGTCGATGAAGTTCGTGACGACTTTTGCATCGCCGCGGTAGACGTCGATCACGTAGCTCATGCTCTGGAACGTGTAGAAGCTGATGCCGAGCGGCAGGACCACGCGGAAGAAACCAAGATACTGCGCCTTCGTGATGCCCAGCGCCGCCATCGTCGCGTTGTAGTTGTCGAGGCCGAAGTTGAAGTACTTGAAGAAGCCGAGGATCGCCAGGTCGCAGACGATGGAGATCGTGACGAACAGCTTCTTCCTCGCCGGATACGCGCCCATCAAACGGCCGTTCGTGTAGTCCACGCTCGTGTTGAACAGCATCAGCAGGCAGAACCACGGGTTCGCCCATCCGTAGAAGATGTAGCTGAAGATCGTCAGCGTGAGATGACGCAATTTCTTCGGCGCGGCATAGTACCCGAGCAGCGCCAGCGGCAGGAAGAAAAAGATGAAGAGATAGGATGAAAAGACCATGAGAGAAAAGCCCTACTCAAAAAGTGAAATATTCCCTATAAGAACTTTCGCATCGGGGGATGAGCATTTGTCAAAATCCAATTCTATGGAAATTGTTTTCTGGTTGTTATCTATGTCAAATTCAAGAATTTCCCATTTCGGGTCATATCTGGATGGCAAATCACAGGATTTCCCATTGACGAAAATAGAGACACCGTAAGAGTAAAGAGGTTGAATAGAAATGCGAACTGTTTTTGCGTTCGTTTCATCAGGGATAGAAAATGCTATTATCGGATTCGATTCTGATAAGGCAACACAAGAAGTCCGAAGCGGGAGGTAATCAGGAAGAAACTTATAGGAAAAGTCAAAAGATGATGGAAAAAGAGGAGAATCGTTTATTTTAAGGGGAAGGCTTGTGATAAACTTCGATTTGCTTGCGTTCTTCAGCATCTCATCGGCTTTTGCAACATTCGGAAGTGCATATCTGTTGTCGGTAAGATATGTGATACTGATTGGTAAAACGGCGATTGATTTGTTCTTTAAAAACTTTTCGGCATCCGCGAGGAACAACTGGGGAAGAGTTGTCAGGGCACTTACTCCCCCCATTGAACGACACGTACAGGCATGCAAGATCTTTGGGGCAAGATACGAGATATATGCGTTTCGAGTCATTGGCTCCTGGGTAAAGCTGTTGCCGAAAACAAGGATTTTAGATTTGGGATTGGAATCAAGTATCTTTTTGTTGTACAGGATATACGGAGCTTGAACGACAGAGCCTGCTTCATGAGAACCAATATCGACTCCTTCAGGCCATTTGAGAGCATCCTTAAAACCCGTATCCCTGTTTTCCCGTGAGAAAAGATTCGGATCCAGGTCCCTGGGTATCAAGTCACCAAACTTTTCAAGTCTTTTTGCAATCAAACTGGTCATTACATCTATCCCTCCTGCATCCGGATGAAAGTCGCCGGGATAAAAGAACAGACGTTCGTAATTGAATGCGTTTTTGACAAGTTCATCGGAAATATACTGTGCTTCAACGCCGCGTTCAAGAAGCAGTTTTGCAACTCTTGCGGATCTTTGATCTCCATATTTTTGAAATTCAGGATTCAGGACCAATGCCGCAATATCGCGATAATCAGGAACGATCTGAATAATCAATTGAATCCCGTTCGACTTAAACAGGCGGTCAAGTTCAGTGACCGCATCAAGGTTGCCTTCGGTAATCCGAGCGGACGGAATAAACTCCCAATTCTTCGGAAGGGCAAAGAAGGAATTCTGCTCCTTTGCCCAAATCGTCCTGGAATTCAAAGATTCGTACGCTTTTTGTTTTTCGTTCCACGCAGATTGGAATCTGTCATTGATCCGATCATCATCGGCCTGTTTAAGAATTGCATTGACTTTCGCGAGTTCCTTTTCAATTTCGCGTTTCGAGTCCTCAGCAAATTTGTCTGGAAGAGGGGGATTAACAGGATTATCAAATGGAGAAACATAACTCTCTCCTTCTAAAATCGGGATCCCGCTTACGGTCAATTCAGGGATACGATCGGAGTTTGCCGCATTTAGAATATATGGTGTTAACAGATATGACTCGATTTCATCAACCTGTTCGATTTCCTGTTCTTCTTTGGTCGCAAGTGAAAAAGGCCTGATTGAGACTTTCCAATTTCCTTTTTTCATGATCGTGCTCAGCGGATCAATCTTGTTGTCTAAAAAAGCCGGAATGAGCAACTGGATGTTTTGAGGAACGGGCATCCCGTCCAGGATGTCCTTAACTACAAGTTTTGCAGTATAATAGCAGTCGGGGTAATTGGACTTTTCTATGTCGGGCACGTTAGAAATTTCCTCAATCGTGCCAAGACAAACTGTCCTCTGATTGTTCACTTCCTTTTGTTGCAAAGTAACCGATTCAACTTGGATGTCTCCTTGGAAAGAAATTGATGGAACTATTTTTGTGTTGAATGACTCTCCATTTCCTAATGTGTACACAAAAGTTTCAAATACATTAGAATCGATGGAATATTCCTTAGGATCCTTACCGTCTTTTTGAGATAAAATAACTATACCGGTTCCCTTGACGCTGCAACACAGAGAATATTGGTAGATGGTATATTCATACAGGGGTTCTGAAAAGATATATTCAATAGGCTTTTCGCTTTTTATAGAAAAATAGTCCTGTTTCTTTGCATTTCCGGTTGCCTCGGAATCGCTGTCTTTTGCAACGTAGTTCCAGTTAACAGTTTGCTGAATACTTGAATTAGAAGAAACATTCTTCACTGAAAAGAATCTTTCTTCATAAAAAACCCATCCGCGTTTTTTTGCTTCTTCACGTTCCTTTTCCTGTTTTTGAACTAAAAGCAAGGCTTCTTCTGGCGAGAGAACTGGCACAGCGGCAGGCAGGAATTTCTCTTCCGGCTTTGTCTGTGCCACAGGCTTATTGGTCTTTGTTTCTGCCACAGGGGTTGCTTCCATAGGCTTTGTTTCGGCGGTTTTTGTATCAGTCTTTGACTTTACCTCGGTCTCTGGTTTTGGACTGGTCACTGGTTTAGTTCCAGCGACAGGTTTGGACCCGATTGCGGGCTTCACTTCTGTAACAGGGGTTGTTTCAGGAACAGAGACCGTTTGTTTCCTGTTGGTCGTGGAGCTTTCGCTTTGAACCGTCTGAACATCATCATGGTGACCGAATTCCTTGCGGCCAATGATGATGAAGGAAGCAATCAGGGCAACAATTATTGCAACAGGAATGATTCGTTGTTTCATTTTTTCACTGAACCTTGATTTTAAAAAACAGAAATCCCGGAATAGAGAGTGTATGCTCTATTCCGGGATTTGGAAATACGAAAACAATTCGAACGGATTACACGAAGATCGCTCGCCTTCCATTTGTGCGAAGCAATGCTCGTCCGAGCGACAGACGAGGACGGGATGTCCTCTGCTCTGCTTGTGTTCACTTTGTTCGCACAAACAGAATTAGCTCCCGTACGGTAGCGGAGTTCCTTCGCTAAGGCGAAGTAAGCCTGCAATGCAACCGGGAAGAAGAAAAAGATGTAGAGGTTAAAAAAATAGACCATTCGTAATACCAAAACTCATTGTTTTTGATTGAGAATAATTGAGACAGATTACTTGTCTAAACTGGATTGTAATCATTTGGGAAACATCAGTAGCTGGAATAGGAAAAAAAGACATCTATTATCGATATTTTGATTTTGAATTTTCTATTGTCATTTTTTTTGTTTGTTTTGAATAAAACCGGTTCCACCATTTTTGGCTTGAACTGAGCCGATACGCGGCGAGAACCGTCTCCGGTTCATACGTGGTGAGGGATTTTGCCTGGAATCCATAAGCCTGTCTCAGAGTCCAGACGCTCCATGAATCCCTTGCTACGGTTGATATTTGTGAAGATCTACGCGTCCGGGCCTTGACATCCCAAGGATTTGTGATATATATCCTTTGCAATTGGATATAAACCAAGGAGGACTAAAAGATGAAACAGCTTGGTTCGCAGAGGAACCTTACGGCTGATCAACAAACGGAAATTGATCTCCGGGAAAGCATGGAGATACTTGTCGCGAACGCTTGATTGTCCTATTAGGGGCAGATACAGGAAAAGAATTGACGCCTTTCTCAGAATGAAATCTTCCTCTTTCGCCAGATGGTGTTCCATAATGAAATCGTGAAATAAATAAAAGTTAGTGAAACCCTATTGTACTCTTTTTTTTATCATGTCCCGTCTGTTGTCAGGTGTAAGAGACATCGGACGATAATAATGATGATATTGCCCGTCCCCTTGGGGCTGGACTGTCTTGATTGGCGTGATAGGTGTAAATGTTTATGGATCCTATACATTGACCGGATGTCAAGCCTGTTCCCTAAAATGAAAGTTTTTTAAGCGGCTCTGATAGTCAAAAGCTGAGGGAAGACGTCTGCCGTTATAGATTCTCAAAACGATAAAAAAACGAGTTTTTGGATTGTCCATGAAAAGACTGCCCAAAATCTCGTACTGACTAAGCGTATTGCTTCAGGTCAAGGTTTTCAAATAATCCATGAAGGCTGCTGCGGCAAACCCTTTGACGGCGATGCGTTCGACCGGCATGCCGAGGTTAAAGGCGAGGTTATCAATGAGACTGAACCGTTTTAGCCAGATTATCACTTTCCAGAATCAGTCTGTTCGTTTTGTGCCGGATTATCCTCAATGATCTGGACGTCATCTTCGACTTCTTTCTTTTGGTTTTCGTCGATTTTGAGGACTTTCTGTGCTTTTTTCTTCATGATGCGCCATGTAACACCGATTACTGCGCCCAAAGCAATAACTACCCCGGCGACAGCCTGAATCGTGTACGTCATTACGGAAGGGTCGACATAGGCAAGGATAACATTCATGGTTTCAATCTTTCTTGGTTGAGGAGTTGAACATATCGAATGGTTTTAGTTGTTTATTAAAAATTTGGTAATGGTTCAAAAACTGTCTGACAAGCAAAACAATATATTTTGTGAAGTGATAAAAAAGTAATTATTCCATTTGTGGTATAGCTTATGATTCCCCTTGTTTTCTAAGCCTGTCTTTTTCAATAATTCGCTGGATAATATACTTCCCGCCGGCTTCTCCGCTGTGTCCAATGTTGAAAAAAGTTTCTTGTCGAACTTGACGAATCCTGTCATGAAACTCATTCTGTTTCGAGAATAATTCTGCCACAACGTCTGCTACCCGATTCAAATGATCCAGTTCAATTTCGATGCCAATCTGTTTTCGAAGCGAGAACTCAAGCGGTTCCAATTCGATTTTTTTGTAATTCTTATTCATGATTTTCATCGGCGTATTGATGAATAATGTCGGTTTTAACGTCGAGAAGGAAAACTCGCAAGAAATTGCAGACCAGTCGGTAACGACAAGATCTGCAGTGAAAATCGTCACATTGGACGAAAAATCAGTTTCAATGATCAACTCGTCCCGGGAGACGTCCTTGTACCTTTCGATCATCGCGTTCATTTTGGCAACATAACGTTTCTTGTATTCGGGGTGAGGACGGACAATGATCAAATAACCTTTCCCGAGAAGTGCCGAGAGGATTTGATCTAAGCAGGAGTCCAGAATATTGTCTTTCTGCCAGGACGGCGCAATCAGGATTCGTTTCTTCGAGTTTTCAACCTGATTCGTCTGCATCTTTTCATATTGAGCAATCAAATTGTCGAGGAGACCAAATCCATATGGAATCAAGTTCTTCTTTGGGGTTTCATAGACTCTTTCGGATTCTCGGAGTTCTTGAATTTGGAATTGCCCTGTACACAGGACGGAATCGTAATGATCGTAACATCCCTCATTGGTTGTCAGGTGTGTGCTGCCAATGGCATGGGGAATATAGACATATTCAACATCTTTCCTGATATAACTCCTTTTGATGTAGAAATTATCAAGATCCGGCGTGGTCATTACGACCATATCCGCATCCATTTTCATCATCAAAGTAATCAGGCGTTTTTGACCGATATAATACGGTTTAATCTTGTGTTGGGTTTTTGCCAGTTCGAATACTTGGTCATTCGGATCATTCGTAACATAATGTATCACGATTGTCGAATGACTCAACAAATACTCAATCACTGCCTGATAGTACTTGTAGAATCCGCTTGCTTCCGAATAAAAAACCAAATGTTTGTTTGCGATAGAAAAAAAACTTTTATAGTCTTCTTTTTCTCTTTTTTTCATCTCTTTCGTCTGGATCTTTTTCCCCATATTTTTCAAATGATCCAGTTCTTTCTTCGTGCTTGACAGTAATTCATAGTCGACATATTTTTTCGGAGGGATCAAAAGATTGCAGAGTACCTGAAGCGGAATCGTAAGCAGATTGCTGCATATCCAGTAAAGAATGACGCCTGTTGCAACATAGATGCCAAGAAAAAAGGACAACAGAATGGAAATCCAGTTTGTAATTGCCTGTGATAATCTGCTTTGTTCTTTTTGGAGAGGATTGATTCTGTTTTGAGCCTGTCCCAAAAGGAACGCGGAGAAACCGGCCGCAAGTGGCCATATAAGATACCAGCTGCCTTCTTTGATCGGAATGAATCCCAATGCCGCGTTTTGCCCGGAGTCTGCAATTTGATGAATAACGGAAATAAGTCCCATCAAGATTACGATTTGAACGGCAAGAGGAATTAAACTTAAAAGAGGATGATAGTGTTCTTTCTTAAAAATCTGCTGCTGTTTTTCCGAAATCGTATCTTCATCGCCAAAATATTGAATTTTAACTTTGTTCACCAAAGGCATGATCCTCACCATCGTAACACAATTCTTCTGACACCAAAGCGTAATCGGCAGAAGAAGGATTTTTGTGAATATGGTGAAGAGGATAATGGATATCCAGTAGTTGTTGCTCATGCGATAGCATAAGTCCATCAGAAACAAAAGTATTTTCATGATTTAAGCGATGCCTTTAGGAAATGAAAACGAGGGGAAAAAAACAATATCAATTTATTTGCTGTCAAAGCAGAACAAAAACAATATTCATGACTTGCCCAAAAGACAAGACAGTAAGCCGAAAATGAAATGCATAGTTCAGCGTTCAACCAAACGCTTCATGAAATTCCGTTTGTTCTCCATTGCCGTTGTTGTCGGCCTGCCGAGGTCATCACGGGCGCCGATGGAACATTTAACTTCAATCAAGGTCAATTCGTTGCCTGACCTGGCCGTTTGCAAAGCTTCGTCCAGTTCTTCAAATGAGTCAACGGAAACGGCGTTCGGGTATCCGCAGGCTTTTGCGATTGCGACGAGGTCGATTTGTTCGGCTACGGTCGGCATGCCACCGACGGTTTCATGAGCGCCGTTGTTGATCACGACATGAATCAGGTTGTTCGGTTTGTTTGCCCCGATAATCGCCAAGGCTCCCATGTGCATCAGGACGGCACCGTCGCCGTCAATGCACCAAACTTTTTGCCCCGGTTTGTTCAGCGCTACGCCGAGTGCGATTGAACTGCTGTGGCCCATGGAACCAACGGTCAGGAAATCGTATTTGTGGCTCTGTTGGTTCGCTTCACGAATCTCAAACAATTCGCGGCTGGCCTTGCCGGTCGTGCTGACGATTGGATCCTCGCCGGAAGCCGCCACGATGTGCCGTATGATCTCCTCGCGTTTCATCGTGTTCCGGTTTACATAAACGACCTTTTCATCGTAGTTTAGCGCACCTTTTCTGATGACGAATGCGACATCCTTGCCGGCGGACAGAATCTTTTTGAATTCGGTCATGGCATTTGCGACCTCATCGTCGGTCGTTTCCTTGCCGATGATAAAGGTTTTGATGTCCATGTCCTCCAAGAGTTTTACGGTCACTTCGCCCTGATAGATGTGCTGTGGCTCATCGTGGATACCGGGTTCTCCACGCCACCCGATCACGAAAATGACCGGGATGGCGTAGACTTTGTCATTGAGCAGACTGGCGACGGGGTTGATGATATTGCCTTCCCCGCTGTTCTGCATGTAGACGACCGGAACTTTTCCCGTAGCAAGGTGATACCCCGCGGCCAGTGCCGTGCAGTTGCCCTCGTTAGCAGCAATGATATGATGTTTGGGAGCAATCCCATACGTGTGCATCAAGTAATTACAGAGAGCCTTTAGTTGGCTGTCAGGCACACCCGTATAGAAATCGGCATCAAGGATTTTGACAAATCGCTCGACATTCATATGACACCTCAAATTTCGTCAATAAGAGTAATGATTTTTTTAATTGGCATCAGCCGATCATCTACTTCTTTTGCTCTGTGATAGCGAAGGATGTCTTCCGCCGTTTGTTGCATAGCCGGGAATGCACTTCTTGTCAGTTGATTGGCATAAATCACGATATTAACACCATGTTCCGACAATTCTTTTTCGGTAATAGTATTGAAAGAACTGGGGACAACAACAATCGGCGTGATCTTATCTTCGGATCGGAACCTGTCACAGAATTCAAGTATTTCATCCGGATCTTTCCTGCGACTATGGATCATGATTCCATCTGCACCCGCTTTGACAAAAGCTTCAGCCCGGTTCAAAGCATCTTCCATTCCTTTTTCAAGGATCAGAGACTCAATTCGAGCAATGATCATGAAATCATCTGTCAATTGTGCTTTCTTTCCGGCAGCAATTTTTTCGCTGAATTCTTCAATAGTTGCCTGGGTCTGCTCGACTTCTGTGCCGAACAAGCTGTTCTTTTTCAGCCCTTTTTTATCTTCGATAATAATAGCGCTTACCCCCATTCGTTCCAATGATCTTACAGTATAGACGAAATGTTCCGTAAGCCCGCCCGTATCACCGTCAAATATGATTGGTTTTGTCGTTACCTCCAAAATGTCGTAAATGGTACGGAACCGGGAAGTCATATCTACCAATTCGATATCGGGCTTCCCCTTCGCTGTCGAATCGCAGAGCGAGGAAATCCACATTGCATCAAATTGATCCAGTTTCCCATTATCCTCTTCAACTACGGTTTTTTCCACGATCAGACCTGTCAACCCACTGTGCGCTTCCATGGCTTTAACAACAGGAGTCATTTCTATAAGTTGGCGAAGGCGTTTTCTCCTGTATTCCGGCATTGCCAGCTTTTCTTTGAGTTGAAGATCTACTTTTTTTACACGTTCATTGCGGGTGTATGGAATATCAATTAATTCCCCGCCATAACTTTTCAAAAGATTCTCGACGTGTGAACGCAGCGCTCTTCCAGGACCATTTTCCCAGTTGTCTCCATGGATCACATAATCAGGTTTAAGTCGCTTGATTACATCATCATAATGCATCGTGTTCTGAATCACGACCTCATCCACGCCTTCAATTCCCTGATACAGTCTGACTCTTTCATCCTGACTGATCGTTGGGAACCTGTTATATCGGATCAAAGCCGAATCCGAAAGACAACCCACAATAACTTTCCCCCGTTTTCGGGCTTCGTTGATGATATTGAGATGGCCTTCATGAATAACGTCAGTGCAAAAGCAGGTATAAACCGTTTTCATTTTGTGAAACTTTCTGTTAGTTGTATGTCACAGGGACGCTTACGTTGCAAAACGCCAGAGCATCCCTGAAAACTTTGAAGAACTCAAGGATGTCCCCTTCATCAATTGCTCCTAAAGCACAAAGTCTGAATGTGTTGGTTGTGCTGATCTTGCCCGGATAAATGGTGAAACCACGCTCATAACAATAATCATGGACCTTTTCGAAACTCCAATTCGGGTCATCAGGATAAATTGCGGATGAGACCAGGCCGGCACGCCATTCCGGTTTGATTACCTGCTTGAAGCCCAATTCATCCAATCCTTTGTTGATTGCATCGAATACTCTTGTGTGCCTTTTCCATTTCGCTTCCTCCCCTTCGACCCAATACTCTTTGATCCCTTGAATTGCGGCATAAATGGTTTGTACCGGCGGTGTGAAGTGCATTTCTCCGGTGCGTTTGAAAAAACCATATTGAAGATACAAGTTGCAATAATATGACCGTTTCGGATACTCTTTGCTTTTTTCTATTATGGCTCTGTTTCCGACGACGAAGCTCAATCCGGTAAAAGCCATTAGACCTTTTTGTGCAGATGCCATGCAAAAATCAATATTGTCTTTTTCAATATCAATAGGTCTCATTGCATAGGTACTTGTTGTATCAACAGTAAATATCGCCTGATGCTTATGGACAACAGCTCCGATTTCACGGATGGGATTCAGAATTCCTGTGCCGGTCTCATTATGCGTGGTATGGACTATGGCTATACTGGGATCAGAGTTCAACACCTCTTCGATTTTTGCCAAATCAGGAATTTGGTCAACAGGAAACTGAAGATCAACATGTGGCAAACCATAATACTGACATATTTCTACGGCACGGGTAGAATACGCACCATTGTTTATAATGAGAATCTTTTTTCCTTCCGGAAGAAGACTGTTGAGACAAACATCAATGTTGATTGTACCTGAGCCGCAGAACAATACGCTGGTATACTTCTCCAAGTCGCCATGAACGATTCTGACCAGGTCCTCACGCAACCCCTTCATCAGAGAGCCAAATTCTTTTTCTCTTGGACATATATCAGGAACGACCTGAGAATATTTAACTGTATCGGTTGTGGTCCCGGGACCGGGATTCAAAAGAATATTTCTTTTGATTTGTTTCATTTTTTGCCTTTCGAGGTGTTTTATGAGAATAATGATAAGGATCAAACCACATAGGATTTGTCAATTGCCTTCAATTCATCGAATGTGTCGATTTCAACGATATCCTTCTCTTGACATTCGCGAATCTCGACAGAATAGTTTTCTTTGCAAAAAACTAGCGGAACTTGTTCCCAGTATCTGTCCTTGCCCCCAGCGGCATGATAGATACTGGGAATGTCCTTTGAAAGATTGAGACCGTCTTTATCCGTCCAATAGGAAATACCGACCATTTGCCATATATCATCGCCACTTCCGCTTCTTTTCTCCTCAACAATCCTATTGTCTTTGACTCGGAAGCACCAGTCGTCGGTTTGGTCTTTTTTTATTGCAAGGAAATTTGAGGTGTATTGATATTTTTTTATGATTTGAGGATTGCTGAGCAATAAATCCGCCTCGAAGACGTATGCTCCCGAAAGAATATCGCGTGCAATAAGTGCTGAACTGATATTGTTGGCTTCATTGTAAAGAGGATTGTCCATAAAATGAATCATCGGATATTTGTAAAGAAGCTGGTCGAACTGTTCCCCGAGGTACCCCCTGACGATATATATTTCCTGAATATCAGCTTTTAAGCAGGCATCGATTAGTCGGTCAATGATACGTACTCCGTGAACTCGAACAAGGGGCTTGGGGGTATTGATCGTAATGGGCGCAAGCCTTTTCCCAAAACCGGCTGCTATGAAAACAGCCCGTTTGACACGATATTGTTCTAATACCGCTATCCCGGCCCCAGTGATCTTGCCGTTTTGAATAATTCCGAGCGACTCAAGTTCTTTTTGAGCCGGGTCTACAGTGGATGATGGAATTGCGTTTTGAAAAAAACTTTCTAAATATTCAAATTGTTTTCTTGTCAGTTCCATAGTGTCTTTTCTTTAAGGCACCTTTCTTTGAAAAAAGTGATTATGTACAAAGAGTTACATTGTCTGTTCTGATACTATAGGATTAATACCGTATTGGTATGTCCTAAGCTTAACATTCCCCGTATTGGGATAGTTCTTGACAACATATAAGTCCGTTCTCGTAAAATGATTTTTTATGGCAACCTTTTGAGAGGCAGTATTATCATCTCGAATACATACTATAACCTTTTTGAAATAATACTGAGCCAATGGAATTGTTAATTTGAGCGCCTCTGTAGCATATCCTCTCTTTTGAAATTCTTCTATAATAGAATATCCTATTTCGATGCAATCTTCACGTCTTATTAACTGTGTAAAACCAACGTTGATCTTTTCCTCGTTTTGAACAAGAAAGATTTTTCCATCTCCTGGATTATCGAACGGTGCATTTTGGATTCGCGTCAGGAATATCTTTTTGAAACTCTCATAATCAGGTTTGGATAAATGTCCATTCCAATAAATATCGGCCGGACTACTCCTTATTCTATAGTACTCGTCATAATCGTCTGCCTGTGCAACAATAACTTTCACCATAATCACACACCTGACTTAGTATATTGAATACAGATGGAATCAATTGACTTTTCGCAAATGGCAAGAGCCTCTTCAGTTGTTTTTCCCTTTGCCACCACAAAACCTATTCTTGATGCATTATCAACCGTTTTCTGATAATGTTGTCCTTCGCCAGCAGATATTTGAAGAAGAATTACTCCTTCTATCTTTTGTGCTTCTTCGACCCCTGTAATTGATTGGATCGTTCCTTCTTGTGCAAGGATAAAGCGCACTGCTGCTGCATTGCCGCTCTCATCATATGATATATTTTCAATTGGTTCCCCGAGAGCGATTCGAATAGCCGTTTCTGCAAACGCAAACCCCTTCACCGATGTGTTTAGTAAATATGTTGAAATGCAATCTCCGCCCATTCTTGCGCCTAATTCAACCATTTTCGGACCATTTTCGGTGATCTTTATTTCGACATGAGCAGGACTGTTTTGAATTCCGACAGCAATACAAGCCTGTTTTGCCAATTCTCGTATTCTGTTTTTTGTTTCATCTGGCAAAGATGAGGGCTGGGAATGTCCAATTTCGAAAAAGTATGGTTGTCCTGAAGTTATTTTGTCCGTGATTTGCAAAACGTGCGGAACACCATTAATAACGATTACTTCCACGCTTACTTCTGGTCCCGACATATATTCCTCGACAAGAATATCTCCCGATGTGCTGGACTTTACACTGTAAAGCAAAGCTTCATTTAATTGTGACTCATTCTCGATAAAGCAAATTCCCCTGCTTCCGGAGTTGTCTACAGGTTTGGAAATAGCGGGATAAGGAATAGTCATTTTGAAAGTATCAATATTGTCCTTGTTTGCAACTTGGAACATGGGGTGTGCAACATTGTTTTTTTCAAAAGCTTTAAGCATTTTGAGTTTGTTCGTTGCATTGATTGCTGTCTCAGGACTATGACCTGGCAATCCCAATTCGCTACACAAATATGAAGATGCAACAACCCCGGCATCACATGCTCCTGTTACGATTCCGTCGGGATGAAAAGAATTTGCGATTGAAAGAAGGTGATCAAAATCCTTTAAGCTGCACTGAAAGGATTCATTTGCATACGGAACAGCCTCTGCTGCAGGGTTAATATCAATGATTCCAACATATAACCCCATTTTTTTTGCTGTTTGTATGATTGGAATTTGTGATGCGGGGGCGCCCAACATAAGTATTTTTTTCCCCATACCAAGCTCCTTGTTAGACTATTTGCGTGTTGCGATTAAATGCATATTTTATAGAGGACAGGACGATGTAGTTCAAACGTGATTGTTCACATCTTTTTGTCTGAGAGTTATCCTGTAATCATCTTGCGATTCTTCTGCAGCGACTGATTATGAGAACTCATTGGTATATTTGAATATTGGAAAGAGCGAAGAATAATGCATTCTCAGACGAAGAAAAAGCAGAAACGTTTATTTCTGTTGTGCCTGGCGGCAGGATGAATGACAAAGGAACATAGTTCGGTTGCGTATAATAGATCGGAATAACCGCTGACAATCCATTAACTTCCAGATGAATCGGAGAATCCGACTTGGAGGCGACACAAGGAATTAGACAAACGACCTGTTTATTTGAGTCTAATTTTTCCTGGGGCAGGATGATATGAGCGACATCTTTTTTCCCGGCTGATGCCTCCATGGAGTAGAGATGAGGATTGTCAAGTTTTTTCAGCGCTTCATCATCACTAAAATCAAAAGCTTCATTTTCATTTGGAACAAAAGTCAGTAAAAGCTTTTTTTGCTTAAGTAAAAGAAGTGTTTCATCAATTTCTCTGATATTTGAAATCTGATGGGAATAATCAAAAAGGTGTTTAAGCCCGACTTGAAAAATAAGTGTTTTCTTTTTTTTCAGATACCGTTCCGGATTGGAAAGAAGCATTTTGGGAAACTGCACAAAAGGCCCATTGCTGGTTAAAAGGATTGAATCAATCGAATAGCCTGTTTTATAGGATAAAAGGGTCGGCAACGAACAGGGAGATTCCATGGGGGTTCTAATATAGCTATTCCCAACAACCAGGATTTCGGACTCGGAATCTGGCTGTATTGTTTTTCCGTTGTAAAAAACTTCACGGTTTTTGTACGCTGTTCGGGGTTCCATTCTGCCTATGTCGCATTTGGAAGGCCACATATATTTCTCCTGATCTCCAAAAACATGTGGCATTTGTCTGATTTCGAAAAGATTGGGATCAAGATCCATTTGCCGGTTGAAAGGCTTAAAACGTGCAATTCTTTTTGCCAGGATGTCACTTGCAATATCTTGCACGGTATCGGAAGGGTGATTGTCTTTCGGATAGAAAAAAGCAAATGGGAATCTGTTGTAGTTCTCAAGTAATTCATCGGATACGTAAATCGTTTCGATTCCATGTTCCAAAAGCTGTTTCGTAACTGTCACCGTTTGCACATCCGGGACGTTGAGAAACTCCCTGTTTATCACACGGGACGAAATGGAATACATGTCAGGAACAAGAGAAACGATCAACGATACTCCATTTGATTCCAGAACATCTCTCAAATCCATAAAGAAATGTATGGTCTCTTCGGAGAGGGGTTCTGTTTTCGGCAACAATGTATAGTCTATTGGAAGACACCAGAACGAATTGTCAATATTCCGCCAAACGATATAATTACTGATTCTGTTATACCCCGATGAATCCTTTTTCTGTTCTCTGTTCCACGCCTCGGAGAAACTCTCATTAATTCTATTGATCCTGCCTTCATCAAGTCCCTCAAGCAACTGGAGCATTTTGCTCAAATCATGCTCAATCAAAGTCTCCTGTTCTTTTTTCGTTTCATCGGGGATCGGAGGATTGATATGACGGTCAAAAATGGAGATATATTCATCATTTCCGTCAGAGAAGTAAATGCCTGATCTTGGCATCAATTCATCGTCCGAAAAGCCCCGGATAGTCTTAATGTCTATTACATAATAGCTCTCAAGAAGAAAGAGTTCCAAATCATCTGCCTGCTGTGTCGATTGATAATCCTCCGGCAATTGATCGAAAGGGAAAATAGTACACAGAACCTTATCCCCCGGTTTTATATTGTTATATGGCAGGATGTGATAATTCTCAAAGCCTTCAACAATCAGGGAAAGCTCCTTGGGGCAAGGTTCCCCGGATTTAATCGTATTTCCATTAAAATGAACCGTAAAACGGCAATTGGGATAATCGGATTTCTCCGGATCAGGCAATTCGGAACGTTCCGTAATCTCGCCTTCAACAATAGTAACGGGCACTGTTGTCAGGAAAATAGCAAAATCATTCAGCTTCTCCGCCTCTTCCGGGGTTACAACGGGTACGGCAGAAGGAACGGGGCTGTCTTGAAGTTTTGTTTCTGTCGCGGAAAGAAAAAAGCCCGAGGAAAGAAAAGACAAAATCAGAAGTGTCGAAACAACAGACCGTCTAAGCGTTTGGCGAAGACGGTCTGTCCACTTGCTTGCTTGCTTGCTTGCTTGCTTGCTTGCTTGCTTGCTTGCTTGCTTGCTTGCTTGCTTGCTTGCTTGCTTGCTTGCTTGCTTGCTTGCGCTCATTTCTTCATTCGCACAAGCAGATTTGTCCATAAATCCAAACCTATCGTCAATATATTGACAGAAATACCGTCTTTCAAAAAAGACCATGTGATATTAAGCGAATTGATTCAATCTCTTCGGAAGAGGTCTCTTGTGTAGACTTTGTCTTCGACGTCTTCAAGGACCGGATCGTATCGGTTTGCGATGATGGCGTCACTGCTTTTCTTGAATTTTTCGATGTCGTTGACTACGAGCGAACCGAAGAACGAGGCGCCATCGGGCAGGGTGGGTTCGTAGATGATCGTCGTTGCCCCTTTTGCCTTGATGCGTTTCATGATACCCTGGATCGAAGACTGCCGGAAGTTGTCGGAATTTGCCTTCATGGTCAGGCGGAAGACTCCGACGATGAGCGGACGTTCCTTTTCGGCATTCCACATGCTGTTTGCGGTGTAGTATCCGGCTTTTTCCAGCACGCGGTCCGCAATGAAGTCCTTGCGCGTACGGTTGGATTCCACGATCGCCTGGATCAGGTTTTCCGGCACGTCCTGATAATTTGCGAGGAGCTGCTTGGTATCTTTCGGCAGGCAATACCCACCGTATCCGAACGACGGGTTGTTATACTGCGTGCCGATGCGGGGATCGAGGCAAACGCCGTCAATGATGTTTTTCGTATTCAGTCCCTTGACTTCCGCATAGGTGTCCAGTTCATTGAAATACGACACGCGGAGTGCCAGATACGTATTGGCGAACAGTTTGACGGCTTCGGCCTCCGTAAAATCCATGAAAAGCGTCGGGATGTCTTTCTTTTCGGCTCCCTCGTGAAGCAGATGTGCGAATGTTTCCGCCGCAGGGCGTGTTTTGTCATCACACCCGACAATGATGCGGCTCGGATAAAGATTATCGTACAGCGCCTTGCTTTCCCGCAGGAATTCCGGACTGAACATAATGCGGTCGGTGTTGAACTTCTCCCGCACGGAACGGGTGTATCCCACCGGGATCGTCGACTTGATGATCATGACAGCCTTTTGCGATGATTCCAGCACCAGTTTGATCACACTTTCGACCGCGCTGCAGTCGAAAAAGTTTTTCTGCGGGTCATAGTTCGTCGGCGCGGCAATGATGACGAAATCCGCGGATGCATAAGCGCTTGCCGCATCCGTCGTTGCCGTCAGGTCCAGTTTGCGTTTTCCCTCTTTCGCCTCGGAAAGATATTTCTCGATATAGTCGTCCTGGATCGGGCTGATCCATTTGTTCAGTTTTTCCACCTTTTCCGGGAGAATATCCACCGCAACAACGTGGTTGTTTTGTGCAAGGAGAACGGCCAGCGACAGGCCGACGTAACCGGTTCCGGCTATTGCAATATTCATTTGATCGATTCCAGTGTTATGTTGTTCATTCAACCTCAATTCGAGGTGGAAAGGTTATAATTTATTACTCAATTCCCTTGTATGTTTCTTGCACAAGGTGATAGCTTTCCAAATTTCCGATGTCAAATCGTTGTCCGGGCATCTTATATGCATGAACAGTTGTTTGGGTACAAAGCCATGCAATAAAACTTCCGGGAGCATCAACGCCGCAATGCGATTCAATGCCTTTTTTCACAAGCGGAACATCCGCGGCTTTGTAGATATAAAATGGCGGAGTGCACCAGTTGCTTTTCGGATTGGCGGGTTTTTCTTCCATGCCTACAATCCGATCCGAATCATCGACTTCCGCCACGCCGGTCTTGTGAAGCTTGTTCACATCCGGTTCCCAATAGCGCATGACGCACGTCGTCTTCTTCTCCTGCGCATATCGGATGAATCCCCGGAGACTGAAATTCAGCAGGTTATCTCCGGCAATGACGAGCAGATCTTCGTTCAGACCGAGCGCATCAATCACGAACTGGATATCCCGAACTGCGCCAAGGCGGGTTTCATTGGTCTCCGTACCATCATCAAGGACTGTGATGGGGAGAGGATGCGCCGATGCCCATGCATGAAAATGCTCCGCAAACTTATGATTCGTGATGACTGCATATTGGTCGACAATTCCTGCGCCATTGATATCCTCCAGCAACCAGTCGAGGATCGGCTTGTCCTGTACCTTCAGCAGCGGTTTTGGGAAGTTTTCGGTAAGCGGGTATAATCTTGTGGCATACCCGGCCGCCAGGATCAGACATTTCATAATATCGCTCCGAGTCCGTCCGCGCTTTCGCACAGATAGAAACAGTATTTCCCCTTCATCTCGGGAAATGCCGCCAGATACTTTCTTTCGACTTCTTCCTCGATATTTCCGGCTTTGTCCGGATTGATCAGCGCTATGCAGCATCCCTTGAACCCTGCGCCTGAAAAACGTCCGCCGTAGATTCCAGCCGTCTCGGTCATGATCTCGTAGAGCTTGATCTGTTCCGGGGCACCGGATTCCCAATTATGAATGCTGCTCCACCCGGACTCAAAGCTCAATCTGCCGTATTCCTCAAGATCGCCTCTGCGCCAGGCGTCCGCACCGGCTTCCACGCGCTTGAACTCCGTGTACCAGTGTTCGCATCGTTTCTGCCAGGGAACCGGAAGCCGGTCTTTGTAGGTCTGATAAATATCAAAACTGACATCTCTTGCATTCGCCTGATTGAACTTGCCGTAATCCATTCCCGAGAACGCCTGAAGCGCATAGACACCGGACCGGAGTTCATCGACGCGCATGTTGTATTTGGAACCGGCGAGACTGTGCTCCAGTCCGCTGAAGAATATTGCAAACTTGTACGGTTTCATTAATGGCGAAGTCGGGATCAGCTTATAATGATTGTCTTTGCAGTCGAGGTAGAGCAGATGGTCTTTTCTGCTCAGGACCTCGCAGGACTGATCCAGCGTGCCCACGTTCACGCCGACATAGTTCTTTTCCGCGTCGAATGCGATGTCGATCATTTCCTGGTCGCCAAGTTTGATGCCGTTGACCTTGCAGAGAGCGCATAAAAAAGAAAGAATGACGGCGGCCGATGAACTGAGCCCGCCAATCGGCATGGAGCCTTCGATGACTCCACAGAGCCCGATCGTCAGCGGATATTTTTTCGCCAGAGCCCAGGTCGCTCCGCGCAGATAATCCGCCCAGTCGTTGACCTTGCCCCCGACTTCCTTGATATGCCACTGCGCACGTTTCGGAAATTGAAGCGAGGTCATCTCCACGACGCCGTTATGCTTCGGGCTGAATGCGATGTGGATGCCGGCGTTGATTGCAAATCCGGTAATCTTTCCGAGGTTGTGATCGGAATGTGCCCCGATCGGACAAATCCGGTACGGAGAAAAGCTGATGCCATCGGGCATCCGACCGTAAGTCTCAGAGAATTTTTCTTGGCAGTTCATAGTGAATAAAATGTATAATGTTTAAAACTTGGAATTGAGCCCACTTGTTGTTTTCACAAACAAAAAACGCTGGTAAGCTGATAGTTCTTTGTTTGATACTCTAAGCAAACCTTTTTATTTGCTGCTGCCGTAATAAGTAGTGAGAACACTTTCATCGACTTTTGCATCCTTGTTCAAGGGCATATAACGTATAAATGCCTTCTTCCAATTGATGTTGTTGACATCCTCCAGAGAGTACTCTGCGAAGCAGTTAGATGTCATGTTCGAATCCCGCATCGAAAATTTAGGAATGTCAGGATGCTTAAATGCGACAAATGCTGTTCTTTTCCGTTCCGCAGGAATCCTGGATGGGGGAAATCCCTCAAACGAATCAAAATCAGCCTTGTCCCCACAAGCCATTTCGAGTAAAGAAGGAAGGATGTCAATACTTTGAATTTTCGTTGTATTGTCTATTGTGATTGTTTCGTTGTTGCTGTTGAATGGTTTTATCATTAAAGTCATGTCATAAGGGGTCGAAAGGTTTGAATCATTCCCGCCGTGGTCGGAACAAATCAGAATTGCGGTTTGATCATAGATTTGTTTTTCCTTCAGCATACGAATAAACTCTGAAACGATATGGAAACAACTCTTCACCGTAGGCACAGGTCCATCGAAAGGCGTATCGTGTGTTTGGCATTTTTCATCGATGGTCCATGGTTTATGGCTTCCTCGAGTATAATGAAATGCGAAAATCGGAGCGTTTGCATCCGTTGTAATTCTCTTTGACATCATCTTTTTGTAATATTGTTGATTATTAATCGGTAAGGTCGCATCGTCATATGAAATCTGATTAACATGCTGTTCAACAACATCTTTTGCGAAATCATCACCATAAAAGAAATATTTCTTAAGAAGAAATGGCGAAGCACTGAATCCGGATATATCTATAAGACAGTGACGCAGCAAGTCGTAGTTTATGATATAATAAATGTCCTTGGGGGTGACATTGGAAAAGTATTCATGAAAGCTCTCTTCCTGCCCCAGGATTTTGGAAGTGTTGGATAAATATATTCTTGCATCATATCCGTTTTCCTTGAGCTGCTTATAAAAAGATTTCGAAGAGGCGGATTCCCATGAACGTCTGTAAAGGTCATAAAGATCCTTTGCAGGTTCGATAATATGCCCAGTCAATTCGTGGTGCAACCCGGGAAAAGTGAATTTGTAATTGCTTCTGGCATCAGAATACCATATGAAGTCCTTTACGATGTCCCTGGTTTGAGGTGACTGTTCAAAACAAAGACGTACGAAATTACTTCCAAGGGTGTCAAAAATAAACACGATAACATTTTTTTCCTTGGACAGTTGAAATTGGTTTGATCCATCGCAAAAATAATTGTTTTTACGTTCCCAGACAGAGTCTTGAGCTGCCAGTAACATCGAAGCCGTTGCCGTTATCTCAAGAATCAGGATGATTGCTGTTGTCGGCATGATGACTTTGGAGAAAAAAGAAGGATATTTTCTTTTTAGAAAAACCGGAACGCTCAAGATAACGATCCAAATAACGATATTTACAACTCCCCAGAAAAGATGCTGATTCCATTCCGGTTCATTTCCGTTCATCTCTCCCAGGAAGCAATTCATAAACATTACCTGCAAATAGACACAAACTCCTAACCCGGCAATTATTCCTACTAAATAATTGCTGATGATGGGGGGAATAATAAGCAGCAACAATGTTAGAACACATGAAGATATCGTATATATTAAAATATCTCTGTTCACAAAATCCTGAAAGATAAATGGGAACTGTGTATGGTTCCCAAAATAGACACTCCATGGAACAAAAATAACCAAACCGAATACCAATAACAGTATCGGAAACAAGATAAGAATACGCCTTTGCAATGACAGGTAATCCCATATCTTTGCCTTTTTTTCACCACTACTTTTCTTCCTGCGTATGATATCTGAAATTAACAGGATTGGAATCAGAAAAATAAGAATAGATAATGTATTTCTGGTAATTCCGATCTTGCGCAAAAATGCTACTGTTTTGTACTTGAACAGCTCTTTGTTTATATAACTTTTAGCCTCTTTGTTCGCCTCTTCTGCCTGTTCATTCGTGATGATGGGAACAGCAATAGGCTCCATGTTTGTCGTGATTTGCTGGAAACCGGACAGTGTTCCCTGCAATGGATTGTTGGAATCATCTTTAGTCCTATCTTTTCCGTTTAGAAAACTTATTGCTTCTTTGTTTACTTCTATTGCCTCTTCTCTTGTAATGACGGGAACAGCAAAAGGTTCTTGTGGAACACCGTCCGAGAGGTTCTGTCCCAAAGCAAAAACAGTATTGAGGAAAAGCAGGAAAACAAATGCCTTTTTATTTTGTCCAGTTGAAAACAGTTTCATTTTTGTTCCTAAATTGTTATTTGTCACACATGGCTTTATCTTTTGCGGATAGACTTTGTGTTGATGCATGGGGGAAAAAAAGAATACATGCAGATATGATCGAAATGCCACCGTTCTCCCATCCACTCTATCAAAAGGACCGGAAAAACATATAGATTAAATGGATCAAAGGGTGTATTCCCTATGCCCAGACAATGATATGCTCTTTGCCGCAGGAGAACCATCTTGTCTAACAAAAGCTTGATATTGATTTCGGGAATGTTTGCAAATACTCTTTTCGATAGCCACTGCCCTTCATACTGCAAAAACGGGTACGCAGTTTTTTTAAAGAATAAATTCTTCTTCTCTCAATATTTCTAAGATGTGCGTGTCTTGTTCATCCTGCAAGTACAATAGCAGAGTTCTTGACACATGGAGAATAACGATACAAATAATTGTTCAAAATGTCACTGATGTCAGTCGTTATTTACCGTTTTATTAAACTGCAGCATCCAAATGCGGGCGTTGTTGCCTTTTTCTGAATCCCATTGCCCGATCCGCAAAACGGTGAAAGGGTAGGATGGCAGCAACCCCTGGATGATTGTATATTGATTTTTTGAATTGTATGGTTTTGGAATAACAGCGCTGGTTTTGTTGAGGGTGGAATCCAAATTGTTTGATGTTAACGTTTCCCTGCCTGGTAACAAATCTTTTTTGTCAACAGGATAAATGTGATAAAAATAACGGTATGTTTTTGCAAGATGATCCGGAAGCATGAGAAAGATTTTATTGTATTCTTTGGAAATGATATATTTGACTTCAGAATCCTTGACAGATATTCCTTTTTCTTCTATTTCCTTGGAAAGCTGATCAAATCCGGGGGATCCCAAGTATCTGCTTTCGTTGTTCTGTGAGAAAGAGAGTATGACTCTTTGAATTGACAAAATATTGGACTTGTTGGATGAAAACTTGAGACTGAACGAGAAATCGTTTGTATCCTCCAAGTGGAATTTGGAAGCAATATTGTTATACTGTATAAACTGGTCCTTTACGGAAGAAGAAGAAAGAACTTTTTTTCCCGCGCCGTCCATGACCGAAAATGTCATGGTCGAATCGTCTGTCAGGACGTCCACCTCGCAATCCATAGTTTCCAAAACGTTTGCAAGTTGGATTTTAAGCGTATTGCTTTCCCATTTATTATTGTTGACACTTTTCAAATACAGAGATATAATATTATCTTTGCTCGCAACAGATTTGTCTGTCCAAAACTGCTTGATGTTTTCGGGCCCAAAAACGATCTTGGGATTGTTTCCATTGGAAGCGATGTACTCATCGATAAGCTTGGAGTCATTGTCATTGTTCTGTGCCTGTAAAACAGCAGAAGTCAAAAAGCTGATGCCTAAAAGGATGCAGGCCGAAAACAATTGTTTGTTCGTGGAAGAGGTTAAAAACATTTTGTGGACACTCCTCTCTGAGGTTGTTAAAATAATGAATGGATTATATAGATCGTTTTTCTAACCGGGATAAACACATTTAAGCATTAGCGAAAAATGTGTTTTATATGCCGAAGCTGGTGTTATGACATATGGTACAGTTTATACCATTTTACAAAGGCCCCCAAACCCGTTTTTATGTCAACCCTCGGTTTGAAGCCATAATCAAGTTCTAACGCCTCGGAATCGGCACAAGTGATCGGGACATCACCAGGTTGCATTCCTGTAAAAGTGAGACAGTCTTTTAAATTGTGTTTTTTCGGCAACAAATCGGCTTTCACGAGTTCTTCATGAAGGGTATCGATAAAAGCAAGAAGTTTCTCCGGTTGCCCACCCCCGATATTGTAAATCGCATGGGGAGGAAGGGGAAGACCGTCAGAACCGTTTGATTTCTGCGGTGCCCCCTGCATGACACGGTAAATGCCTTCGACTATATCATCAACATAAGTAAAATCCCGCATCATGTTGCCATGGTTGAAAACTGAGATTTTCTGTCCTTCGATCAAACGTCTGGTTGCCGAATAATAGAACATGTCCGGCCGTCCTGCCGGTCCGTAGACAGTAAAAAGACGAAGTCCGGTACTTGGGATGTTATAAAGCTTGGAATAGGCATATGCCAGAAGCTCATCGCTTTTTTTCGTCGCAGCATAGAGGGATACGGGATTATCGACTTTATCGTCCGTGTTAAACGGGATTTTCTTGTTGCCTCCATATACACTGCTGCTTGAAGCATAAACAAGGTGCTCTACCGGATAATGCCGGCACGCCTCAAGTAAATTGAAGAACCCGATGATATTGGATTCGATATATGTATTCGGATGATCTATGCTGTATCTTACTCCCGCCTGAGCAGCAAGATGAACGACCACATCGAATCGATAGGTCTTAAAAAGATTGTCAACAAGAGTCTTATCCGCTATTGACCCTAAAACGAAAACATGCCTGACTGACGAACCGCTTGCAATCCTTTCGATTTGTGCAAGACGCCATTTCTTTAGATTGACATCATAATAATCATTAAGATTGTCTAAGCTTACAACCGTCCCTCCGTTCAGCTCCTGAAGAAGTTTGATTGCCAAAAAAGATCCTATGAACCCAGGCGCTCCCGTAACGAGGATCGTTTTATTGTGTAATGTTATGCGATCTTTCATGTTTTGAATATGAAAAAGGTTGACATGTAATTGTTTGAGGTATGTGCGGAAAATGAAACGACAAATGCTGTCATATTATTCCTGTTTTGATACAATGAAGCGTCTCCATACAACTTCTTCTTTTGTGTTGAAGCCGGTGCGAACAGCAGTAACCGGATATTCCACAGGGAGGTCTTTTTCGACGAATATGTACTTCCCTTCTTGTTTCTTTTGTGATTTGTTATTTAATCTGAAACCGCGATTGTCAAAACCATATTGTATTCTTTTTGCAGGAAGCAGTTGACGATCTGTAGTATACAGATGATAAATAATCTCTGTGTCAGAATCAATATCAGCCCCGATCAACCATTTGATTTTATTATGATCCTGATAAATGAAAGCGTCATATTCCGGGACATAAGCCTTGAGTTCGGAATCCGTTAAAAACGGATGGATATCGATGTCCGGAGCGGGGGTAAAAGAATCAAGTTTATAAACAGATACAAATGCATTCTGCCTGGCATTTGAAAAAAGATGTTCGACTTTCGTGAGATGGAGTTCCCCTTTGTCATAAAAAAAATGATCGCAAGAAGAAATCGGGGCATTTTTTTTCTCATGGATCAGGAAATATACATCTGCAGAAAAGCAATTGTTGTTAATACTTATGTCTCTAAAATCCTCATAGCTTTTTACAGGCGATATAGCAATCGCATGTGATTCATCGATTCCCAAGCCATTGCTCAATCTGTTAAAATCTTTTTCGTATATACAAAAGAAAGCACCCTCATTTATTTTGTGCTTCATTGTTATACTGTCACATGCATCTAAAATGTGGAATCCAACAAAACTGCCAAATGCTTTAAATGTTTGAACAAGTAAAAGTGTCAGTACCAGTATTGATGCAAAGGTTTTTCTTATATATGGGTATTTTATCCTTGAAATCACAATATATACTGCATAAGAAGACAATGCAACGCCAAAAACCAATAATATGGAATAATATCTGAATGACTTATATGCAGATAATTCCCGCCACAATAAATCCACTGCAATGATTGCTGCAACAGCGACCCCATATTTCCTTCTCCGGACGAACAAGAGAATCATTCCGAAGCACGAGAGGACAAACAGGAAATAATATAGTAATTTGACGGCGTTTCCTAACATTCTTTGTTTTAAGACGAAGAGATTTATGTTAGATCAACAATGCCCAACTGGTTTTTTGATATTGCCCTATAAACACTGACTGCATCAAAGTCCATGCAATAACAAACAAACAGCACCGTTATAACAAAAACGAGTGATACTAACAGACAATGCCAGATTGAGACAGGAAGACTGACTCGCTTGAAAATCAAAAGGAAAAAAATGCCTATGTATATATTCAGCAGGATCTCCACTCCTTCCAATCTGCACAGAAATGCCAGGGCTCCCAAGCTGCCAGCCAGCAACAATTTCAACAAACAAATCCTTTGACAATATCTTAAGAAAACATATGCAGTCAAGGTGGTAAAAACAAGGTAGGCATTTTCCCTCAGAAGCGTACAGGAAAAGCCAATAAGCGAGGGGTGCGTTGCAACGGCAAGCCCTGCAATGAGAGAAACAAAATCATTTTTAAAGAAATAGTTTGCAATACTTGTCGCGAAAATTATTAACAGAATCCCCAGAAGAACGTTGACGACAATGCCCCCCTTGATAATATCATAATGGAAAAAATGATGCGGAATCTTTAAGATCCAAAGACTTAACGGGAAATATGTAACTCGGTCAACGATTCTTCCCGATTCTTCCCAATGTGCTATAACAGATTCGTAAACAAACGAATCTCTTGGTTGAACAGGATATTTAATGCAGTATGCCATACGCAATAGCACCCCAGTCAATACGCAGACAAGTGTTATTGCATATGTTTTTACGGACTGATTTCGAAGTAGATTCATCTTAGCCGTTCTGTGTTCGTTGAGCGGTCATTTTTGCGTTTGAGATTGAATGCTTTTTCATTCCGTTCCAACGAAAGCGTACCGTCGAATCAATCGAAAAATCTATTATTTGTTAGGACTTTATACAAAGAAGAATGGAGATATAAAACCTATGGATCACATTGCTTTCCATGGATCATACGTCCCGAATTGAAGAATATCGGCAATCCGTTTGCTTGCTTTTCCATCGCCATACGGATTGCATGCATGCGACATCTTCTGATATGCTTCCGGATTATCCAGCAATTCCTTGAAATTCCGGTAGATGACTTCTTCCTGGGTTCCGACAAGACGAAGAGTCCCAGCATCAACGCCTTCCGGTCTTTCTGTCGTGTCACGCATGACAAGCACCGGCACACCATAGCTTGGGCATTCTTCCTGGATTCCCCCGGAGTCTGTAAGACACAAAAAAGCGCGCGCCTCAAAGTTGTGGCATTCAATGACTTCAATGGGGTCAATGATGTGGATCTGCCTGCAGTCTCCGAGTTCCTCGTATGCGATACGGCGCACGACGGGGTTCATGTGAATCGGATAAATTGCCTTGCACCCGGGGTGTTCGTCAAGCACACGTCTAATCGCGCGAAACATGTTGTGCATGGGGGCCCCAAGATTCTCTCTTCTGTGAGCTGTGATAAAAATAAGCTTATCATCCCCTATCCAGTCGAGCTCCGGGTGCGTAAAACTTTTTGTGACGGTGTGCTGCATCGCATCGATCACAGTGTTCCCTGTAACAAAGATCGTGGACGGCTTTTTGCCTTCCGCTTTCAGGTTGTTTGCCGCAAGTTGTGTCGGTGCGAAATTATACTGGCTGATGATCCCGACACCTTGCCGGTTAAACTCTTCCGGGAATGGCGAATAAATGTTGTATGTGCGAAGGCCGGCTTCAACATGTCCTACGGGGATATGCAAATAGAAGCAGGCAAGTGCGGTGACAAAAGTCGTGGAAGTGTCCCCGTGGACAAGAACGATTTCCGGTTTGACTTCCTCCAGAATGCTCTTGATCTTATTTAAAATATTGGTCGTGATATCAAAGAGCGTCTGTTCATTTGTCATGATGTTCAAATCGTAATCGGGAACGACCTGGAAGGCATCCAGGACCTGGTCCAGCATTTGACGATGTTGCGACGTCACGCAGACTGTGACCTCAAGTCCATTACGAGACTTGAGTTCCTTTACCAAAGGGCACATCTTGATCGCTTCCGGTCGTGTGCCAAAGACGAGCATTATATTTTTCATAATCAACTAAAGCAGAATCGGTTTTTTATTGAGTTGAGTACGTTTTTCGATAAAAATAGGATTTCCTTCACGGCGTCATGATACAAAACAAACAGCAACACGACTGCGATGATATATCCAATAACGGAAAAGATATTGTATTGGAAGAATGTGCTGTATAGTGAATACGCAACGGCTAATGCTGTTATTATGACAAACCTGGTCAAATGCCAGTTGACATAATAGTATCTGCCGGCGAAGTAAGTCCTTGCAAAAAAGAACACAATATAGGAAATGCCGGTGGAAATCGCTGCGCCCTTTCCGGCATAGAGCGGAACTAAAATGATATTTCCAATAATATTAGTTAGGCAAGCGAGAGTAACAACGATTATTTGAATGTTGCTTTTTTTCTTGAAGACCAGTCCAATGACAGTGGTTTCTGATATTGTGTACATGATGGGCATAAAAATCAAAAAGGGAAGAATATAGGAAGCCGCCCTGTACTTTTCACCCAAAATAAGCACGATTAATTCTTTGGAAAAAATCAAAGAAAAACCGATAAAAAACATGATCAGACAGATGATCCTGTTTCCTTTCAGATACAGCGACTTGTCGTGCGGATCCTTTTCATAATGCTCCGTCGCGATCGGCATCCATAATGCATTAAAGGTCGTTTGAGCGATAGCAAATATGTGTACAAGATTGATCGCACAGGAATATATTCCTACCTCGTCATACGAACAATAATGCTTCAAGGACAATTTATCAATTGCCTGAAACAATGATGTGATCCCCATTATGAGGATAAACGGAAGCGAATATGAATAGAGTTCCTTTTTATTTAAAAGACCATTGCATTTCTTTATTCTTCCAAAGTTCCAAAGACTCTTTTGGAACAGAACGCCCGAAATTGCCACAAAAAAGTAAGCAATCAGAGAGGAAAAGACGAGAATATAAAGTTTGTCGAAGTTTGAAAAAAAGCAGCCGACTAATGCGAAACATAGAAACAGCGCTTTGTAGGAAACCTGGAGAACTGCATAAAAGGAAGTTTGATAGGAAACCCTGAGAAGTATTAAATCGATTCGATTGATTATCTCAAAAAAAACGCATGCCGTAAGCAAAAGAATGAAGGTCGGCCCGAAATCCAGATGAATGATTTGATAAAAGGAAAGGAGAAATATGATGATACCAAAAACGACCGTCAGAATAAGAGGGTAAAAAATACATTCTTTGAGTAGGCTTCGTTTGTAGTCAAGGGAATCATCCCGATAATAAAACCTTATAAGAGCCTGATCGAGTCCGAGGCAAAGGACCATTAGGGAAATGCTTGCATATAGAGTGAAAATGGAATACTTTCCGTAAATATCAGGGTTGACCAGATTCGTAACAATCGGTGTCGTAATGAAACCGATAACCATGCTCCCTATTGTACCGATGCCAACATGAGTGAAACTCTTAAGAAAAGATAAGTTCTTTTTCATATGAGAGCAATCTGCTACCGGAGAGAATCAATGTGAAAGATCATTCATCAATTCCATCTCTTTTTGAATCGTTTCTGTTATGCCGCACTTGTTTCGAATGAAAGAAGAAACTTTCTTCGATAATTCCAGGAATTCTGTTTCATTGTGAATCAGTTCTATGATCCTGTTCGCCATGCTTTCTGCATCGTTAAAGGAAAGGTGGTATTCATCCGGCAGGTATTCCGGGATGGCAGTGTTGGGCGAACTGATTGGCACTAAGCCGCTGGACATGGCTTCACACATTGAGACACCCTGTGCATCCTGCCTTGTCGGGCACAGGAAAATCCCGTGTTTTTTGTGAACCTCGGATATTTGGTTATGAGACAGGAAACCGCGAACGAGATGAATATTACCATATTGCTTTATTCTGCTTATGTATTTGTCATAAAGCCAGCCATCTCCGATGACGGTGATGCTTATCCTGTCTGCCTCCGGTTTGTTCTCTAATGCGCAAATCGTATCCATTGCTACGTCGAGAGCATATTTCCCGCTTGTAAACTGGCGGATAAGCAGAATGTTATACCGGGACTCGGGTGTTTTCTCGACAAAGGGAAAAACGTTTTCGTTAATAAGATTCGGGATTATGTGTGTTGAAACCAGTTCCTTGTTAATTTTCCAATTCCTGAACGTTTCGTCCTGCATCCACCTGGAAACAAAAACCATGTCGGTCTTTAACCCCAAATGGTTGATGGAGTTTCTGATTCTGATCATGGAATATGTGTTGATAATGACATGCTTTATGAACTTGAGTATTCGAATGAAGCCGGAAAACCTGTCGGGGAAGATCCTCTGATACCACCAAAGAGCCTCATTGCCATGTACGAAAATCGTAATGCGGACATCTTTTCTGAATCTCTTGATTGCTTTGAGCATATCTAAATTCAAAAAATGAAAACAGACGCATTTGATCGAGGTGTCGGAATTAACAAGGTCAGCCAATCTTTTGCTGTTGCCGGCAAGCACTTGCACGCCTTCTATTTCATAATCCTTATTGATGGATCTGTTGCCGATGACATAAACTTTTGCGTCGATGCCTTCCTGCCGATACTGCTTGACCCTGGCATGTACAAAGCCGTTGTTGTACATATTTTCCAAAGTCGGATAAGTTTGAGCTACTGTCAGGATCATGAAAGGACACTCTTGGCTTTTTTGCAGGTCGTCAGTTCAGAATACGATAAAATATAGCCTAAAATAGGCCATATCGGGAAAATCTTCGTCATGGAACTCGAACAGATTGATAATGGAATAAGAAGTATACAGAAAACCAATACGCAAGAATTAATCAGCGAACCATTTTTCCGATTTTGCTTAAAAGTCACCATCAAATAAAAGAGCAGGACTATCGAGCCAAAGACAAAACCATATTCGGAAATGATTTCAAGCAGGAAATTATGTACAGAGCCTATTCCGATTACATTGTTCTGTCCGGGTCCTATTCCCATATAATAGGAATCCTCAAAAAGGAACCATGTTTTGTCATACAGATAAAACCTGTCAGTGAAAGATGTTTCGTCAAACTCATTTATCATTCCTTTCAGGTAATCATAATACTCTTGAAACGACAACAGAAAGATGATAACCAGGAAGCACATAAACGAAATCAGGAATGCGAATACACTCTTTTTCTCCCGGGAGATATTATAATGAAAAAAAGTTAATATCGGCATGCAGATTACAGCAGATATTCCGATAATCGAGTGTGTTTCAAAAACCATATAAACTACGATTGAAGACAGAAGGACAATTCCAATGGAATAAATAAACCTGTCTTGAAGGAATGATATGATAACACCTACGATGCTTATGACCATAATCGTTGAAAAATCATTTGCATTCACGAAAAAACCGAGTGGGGTATTTGCAAAACGTCTTATGTAATCTTCCGTCAATCCCATAATGTGGTTTCCTGTTGCGATCTCCCAAAAGCCAAGAATCAAATTAACACTTACCCCCAAAATCATTCCCCAGAAAAAGGTTTTCCGAATCATTGTGCTGCTATAGCAATCGGCAAGAATATAGCAGAATCCCATAGAATTCAAAAAGAGGTATAGAGTGATTCGCCATCCGTATTCATTATTCAAAAACAACGCATAAATAATGGAATAGTTGATCCAGATCAGAAAAAACGGAATCAGATAAACATATCTTTCATCTATTTTTTTTAACTCCGAATTGATGCTGAATCCGTATTGCCACGTTCGAATTGCGAGATACAAAAAGAAAATAAAAATAAATACAGGAAACCTTCCGATTCTGATATACTGGTTCGTGAAACTCATGGAAATATACAAAAAAACAAGGACAGCCCTGCATCTGTCCCACAACGATCCATCAATATGATCGAGACTCTGATCTATGGTAATCTCATTCGTCATTTTTGTGAATCAATAACGCCTAAGTAGAAATTTTCCAGATAGGAATAGGTGTCCCGGATGTCATACCCTGCATCAATGGTCGCTTTTGACATGTCTCTTCTTTTTAATCTCGCGATCATTTGAAGAACATGATCCGCCCAGACTTCCGGGGAAGAATGCAAGGACTCGAATTCCTGAAATTCGGAGATCTTCGTTTCGTGCGGGATGGTGTCACTGGCCAGTATCGGCAAACCGCAGCACTGCGATTCGACTGTCACGGTGCCAAATCCTTCAAACAATGACGGGAATACAAAAGCATCCATTGCATTCAGGTATTCCCCGACATTACTGATACTTCCGACAAAGACAACGGATTCGTTTATCCCCATTGTTTTGGCTGAATTCAGCAGTTCCTCCTTTTGTCCGCCTTCTCCAACCAGGAAGAGTCTTGCATTTTGATGATTTTTCAGGATTTCACGGAAAACTTTCAACAAGAACATTTGATTCTTTTGCGGTTCCAATCTGGCAACATCGATCAATGCGAGCTGATCGTCCTCCAGCCCAAGTTTCTTTCTCATTTCCGCCCTTGTTTCGGGATGATATGCAAACTTTTCGATTTCGATCGAGTTCGTTATGACCCTGAAGAAATACGGCGGTTCGATGCCTTTTTTTCCAAACAGCCATTCCCCAGCCTGTCTGGAGCATCCGAATCGATGCGTTGTCACCGTCCCGATCAATGACCTGGACAAATGCTTGAATATCATCTTCCAACTCTTCTCGATCCCCCAGATCCTGCTATGGGCAATTCTGACGGGAACGCCTGACTTTTTGGCGGCAAGCAGGACCCAGGTGCTGAACGCATTGATGTGCGAATGAACGATCTTGTATTCCCTATGCTCCTTGAAAAAGGTGAATAATTGGTTCATGTATGAGAAGATATGCAACGGGTTCAGCGGGGAAAAATAATAAACCTCCCCCCCGAGCTGCCTTATCTCATCATCGAAAGCGCCCTTTTCCTTTCGGTGCGTCAGGAAATCGAACTGTATTTGAGTCCTGTCAATATGGCGATAGATGTCCATGATCCTGTTTTCCAGGCCATTCCGGTTCATAGATGTTACAACATGGAGCACTCGAATCATTATTTGCTCTCCTGCAACACGAAACTGTTCCCTAAATCATAGTCGAACGAATCCGGCGTATACTGAACATATCCGCTCCAGGGATAAAATGTAAGCTCTCCGAAATAGATCTTCCCGGCGATGTTATACAGGTCAACCCGTACATGAGGGAAAGGCGACGATAGTTTTTCGGCAACTCGGATCATTTCGTCAAAATTCTCGGGCTTAGAGACATCGGGAGAAAAATTCTCATGATCGCTGCACGCATCGATCCTTTCCCATTTTGTGGAATAGAAATTCCTTCTATGGTTGACATGCCGGTCGATGTCCACAACGACGCAGTAAACCTTTCCGCTAAAGCAGATGAATTTATAATCGTTAATGTCCCCATCGGGGGCTTTGGGGTCGATCAGCAATTCCTCGACAACGATCTTGGGCTGCACGTTATAATATGCCCATTCCCTGCCTGCCGATATCTGGGGCCTGTTCATATAGCTTTCAAGTTCCTGTTTCGCCTTTTCCCTGTCGAACTTCTTCCGGTCCCGGCAGATGATATTCGTTCCGCTTCCGTTCGTGGTCTTTATGATGAACTTTTCAGGAAACTTATCGAAATCGATCTCGTCCGCGGAATCGTATGCGCCATAAAGCCTGGTCAAGCAGTCCGAGAGTCCGCGATCTTTTATATAATCCCGTACCGCGTACTTGTCGACACATTGCGTCATAATCGGATTTCGATAATGCAGCTTATACCATTGAATCTTTTCCGTGTATCGTTCCGGCTTCTTCAAGTTGAGCTTTCTGTGCAATTTGATCCGGTACTGGAGCTTGATCATCATCCTGTCCGGAACAAAACTGAGCATTTTGAGGATTTTCATCCTCGTATCCTGATTACGTATTATTTTTTTATAACCGTCCATTTCTTTCTCCCGTTTGGAACTGTCATTGCCGTGCAAAGCAGAATGTTGATTTTCCCGGTCAATGACGAGCTATGCAAAGATGCAAATGAATGCAGGGGAACCTGCAAACGATCCGCTTTGTGGTTATTCTTCAGAATAACATCTTTCGATTTCTTCGATATACGCATCGACGACGAGCTCGCGATCGAATTCCCGTTCGACTTTCCTTCGTCCGGCGAGTCCCATTTCCTTTTTCTGTTCCCAGCTCATCGCCAAAAACTTTTCAATCGACTTTTCCATGATCACTTCATCCTTGATCGGAGTCAGGAACCCGGTTATTCCGTCATCGACGATCTCCCGGCACCCGGCTCTTTCCGTTGTGATGATCGGCCGGCCATGTGCCGAAGCCTCCAGAAGCACGTTGCTCATTCCTTCCGGATAATACGACGGATGAACGATGCAATGTGCGTTCGCGAAGAAATCCTTCAGCTTCTTTTGTTCCCCGTGGTATTGGATATAGCCCTGTTTGTCTGCCTCCTCCAGCAGCGAAAGGTATTTTTTATCATCGCAATAGCCGCAGATATCGAAGACCGTGTTGGGATGTCTCTCATGAACTCTCTTTGCGACGTTCAAGTACTGATCGATCCCCTTTTCCTTCATGACGCGTGCGATGAACAGGAAATGAACTTGATTCTTGTCGTCGGGATACGGCAGGACCTCGTGCTCGTTTAAGTCCACTCCGGAGCCGGGAATGAGCCTGGTGCGCGTATTCTTTTTCAGCATGTGGTACCGGCAGAAATACTGTTTGTTGTCAGCATTCTGAAACATGATGCAATCCGCCCCGGAAACGCCCGATTTATACAAAAACCGGAACATCCTTTGAAAGATGCCGGGTTTTTCCAGAGGGGTCCCTAATCCCGTGATATTCGGGATGTAATGGATTTTCAGCTTTTGGCAGACGATGCCGGCGTATGAATTCGGCTTGATATTGTAGCTCAGCACCAGATCCGGTTTTTCTTCTTTCAGTGCTTTCCAGTAACTCCGGAAAAGGGATAATTCACTGAGCGGGTTCATCCCGTGGCGGTTTGTTTCTATCCCGACAAGCCTGCAGCCCATGCTCTGCAGTTCTTCCTGAAAAAGCATTTTTTTCGCCACGACAATGACCTCATGCCCTTCCGCCAGCAGTCGCGATAGAATCGCCTTGCGGAGATTATAGGTGTACGTCGTGTCGTTTGCGGCCAATGCGATTTTCAGTTTTTTCATAGGAGGTCACTTGGATTGATGCCATGATCCTGTGCATGCTTTGCATTGAAAGAAGCATCAGGAAATATAATCTGATATGAAAAAGTCAGACTTCGGATGCGTTGTTGTATGTATGCCGGATAGGATGAAAAAGCTTTGCGGTGCTCAATGATTTCCGAATTCGAAATCGACGGTCCGATGAAGTGCTTCCTGCATGTCGAACGGTGGCTTGAAGCCGGATTTCTGCATCCTTTCGGAAGAGAAGACCGTTTGAGCGCAGAATTTCTTCACACGGATGGAGCTGATCGGATATGTGCGACGGGTAATGAATGCCAAAAGGTCGAAGCAATAGCCGCCAATCAGGCCGAGCCAATAGGGCAGTGAGATCGGCGGAAGCTTTTTGCCCAGTGCCTTTTCGAACCCGTTGACCAGATTGTTCATGTCGAAATCCGGCTTGTCGATGTAGTTGTACACGGAATATGCCTGCTTGTTTTCTTCGACGTTCCATTTGAGGAATGCGACAATGTTGCCGACATAGGCCATGGATTTTTTATTTTTGCCGTTTCCGACCATCAGGAAGCGACCGGAGGCAAGCTGTCTGAAGAGGTTGTAGACATTGCCGCGATTGCGTTCGCCGAAGATCACCGTCGGACGGACGACATGGAGCATATTCCGGGGATCGGCTTTCTGCCATTTTTCGTACACGGCTTCTGCTAAAAGTTTGGTCCTGCCGTATTCGTTGAACGGGTGTTTCGGCGCATCCTCGTCATACTCGTATTCCGGGAAGCCGTAGACGGCAACCGAGGAGGTAAACACGATCAGGTGGATCCCGAGTTCCGTCGCAATCTTGCAGACGTGCTCGGCACCTTCCACATTGTTGCGAGTGTAGAGGGAAAGAGGCCGGACATCATCTCTGTGGGATGCGGCAAGATTGATTACGCAATCCTGACCGGCCATCACTGCCCGAAGGGTGTCATCTACGCAGACGTCGCAATGCTTCCAGAGTTCAGGGAAGGACTCGCTTTTCACCAGATCGCCGATGGTAACCCGGTGGTCTTTCATGAGCAGTTCCGTCAGGCGTGTCCCCACGAATCCACTGCCACCAAGGATTAAAATGTTCACAAATGGTCTCCTGATATCAAAAAAGTTAAACTTCTTTACCCAAGTGGGGCTCGCTCGGGCCGTCGATCGAACGGTTCGCGGGGCTTCCTGCTGCGAGGTGTATTCCGTGCGTCGTCTTGAACTCCGAAACGGAAATCCGGGCATCCGCAGGCATTGCAGTGGAAAACTCTCCCCTGCAATGCAGTGCCGGTCTTGCTCCGGAAAAAAGAAAAGCCATCTTATTTCAGCTCAGACGAGGGAAATAAAACTGGATATGTTCGAGCACGAAAAAAGGGTCGCAACAGGCATGAAGACACCGATATCGGCGAGAATGTTGTTGGTTGAGGAGACCAGCCCCGAAGCGCGAGATCCCTGAGCGTCAACGCTGCTCAGCTTCTGCAAAAGATATGTCGCGTTTGCTTCGATCATGTCCGGTTTGTCCTCAAATTGTGGTTTGCACTCGCGACGAACATGCGAGCATAATGTTTGAGCCTTCATCAGGGTATAGTTATGCCGTTGAGGCCTTACTATATATAATATAGCTTTTTTCTTGAGAAAATCAAGTTCACAGAACGAAAAACAGGCATATTTCTTGAAGCTGCGAACGATGCATGGGGGAAAGCATTGTGTTTTCAATGGAATGCGACATTGATTTCCCCGTCTCTGCCGCGCTCGGTGCTGAGCTCCCGCTCAACTTTGCAACAGTCCTCCGAACGAACAGCGAGGAGGGCTGCCTTACTGCTCTGCGCAAGATGGCAGGCGCGAATCCACCCCAATGTTGCGAGGTGTTGACCGAAAAGAAGTCGAAAAATGTGCGAACATGTGATCCCTCGGTGTGAGCATGGGCTGAGAATTCGATCTTTTAGCATAAAACTGCACAGATTGCAAAAAACCGTGAACTGCAAAGTGTGAAAAAGGACCGGATCTTGCGTTTTTTCAACTTTTTGCTAACAAATTCTGCTGGATTCTGCCGTCTCGACAATGTATGTATACTCACGCAAAAGGGGATCTCTCCGTATCCAGGAACGAATTCTCCACATACGGGTCCAGAACCAACAGACGTATGCCCACAACACGCGTCCCCATGCACCATGCTCGGGCAAGTGATAGATAATACGCATTTTGCCGGGGGGATGAGCCTTGATATGCTTCATAACACCGTTAGCTATTTGACCGCGAGTTTCATATTTGCTTAGAAGGAGTACTAAACCATCCTGCACTCCAAGTTTGCTGCGCGTCTCAAACACCTGCCGAAAAGCTTCGGCCTTTTTGGAATCAGCCCTGAACTTCGTAATCACATCGGAAGGAAAAAACTCCGGGAAGGCCGCCAGCAGATTGCCGGAATATGTCAGATTCCAACGGTTCGCCAGTATACGTAGTTCATCGAAGTTTACGTTTTCGTTTCGCATCACCATGGCGGCGTCTGTCAGCAATTTTGGCAAATGAGCATGGAAATACGACTGTGACGCGGCATGACGTGTGAGCATTAGGAGATTCATTTCCGGAGACAGCACACGTTGGCCATCGCCACCGGGGTAATCAAGAGTATATGTCCACATCTCGTTTGGAGCAATCCCTTCAAAATTTGCTAATGTGAAATGCGGTTCGACTCTATATTGTCCTCTGACATGTCCGAGAAAATGATGTCTTCCTTTCATCGGATCGGCGGCAAGATTTGTCGAGGTGACCTCCGGTACTTTCCATCCATCTTCGGCAAGCACGGCAAGTGCGCGTTCACAGTCGTCCGGGTGAAACCAGATATCCCAGTCGCAGAAAATACGCAGAGCGGCATCCGGGTACAGCCGGTAGGCTAAATCAGCACCCTTAATGGGGGCGAAACGCAAACCGTGGGATGCCAGTACGCCGTAGAGACGTTTCAGCTCACGAGCGCCAAGCATCGCCTTGACACACCGTGTCTGAAAAACATTCTGATATGTCTGGCGTTTCTCTTCCGGCAGGACTTTGCTCAAATACCGATAAAACCATGCCGTCATGCCAAAGTTCGTTCCCTGAACATTCAGCTCGGCACGCTCGGCCTCGTTCAATCCGATATAATATGCTTCGGGATCTCCATACATGCAAGCGCCAAGGAAACGCAACAACGAAGTCGGTATCCTGTAATCGAAGTTTGTGTTCTTATGCTTCATCGGTCGGCCTTGACGAATTCAATCGTATTATCAGAGAGGCAGGTCCGTCATTGCCAGCGACGAAGGGGGATTTTATTCTTCTCGTTTTCAAAACCCCATTTCTCTATTTTGCAAAAGACTTCCCGATCCGGTTTGCAGCCATACTCAGCCGAGCTTTTAATCCATTCTGTTGCTTTTTCCTTATTTCCCTTCACTCCGCCGAAGCCGGTGATGTGCGCCCCGCCAAGATTGGATTTAGCGGACGGCTGTCCGCATTTTGCAGCTTTTCGCCACCATTTGATGGCATTGGGTTCGTCCATCGGAACTCCAAAGCAGCAAGCATAACAGCATCCCATTTGAAGCATACCCTTTGAATCCCCTTGATCAACTATTTTCCGAATCCGTTTAACTGTCTCTTTTTCATCCCGGCATACTCCAAACCCGAATTCATAGCAATGAATAACCCAATGAATCGCTTCGATGTGTCCCTGCTTCGCAGATTTCAGGCACCATTCGAGAGGCTTTTTCATGCTTGTGTAAGTTTCCCCTCGGCAGATTGTCTCAAACGTCGGCGTAAACGCATGGTTCAGGCTGGTCGTGGCATAGTACGTCCCCAAATCAAACTGCGCCTGCTGATCTCCATCTTCGGCCCGGCATTTCAAATCGGCAAATGCCCGCTCGTCACGGATCGGATTTTTCCTGTTTTTCCTGTTCACAACTATGCCTTTCGTTTCGGGGAACATTGTCATGATAATATACACCGTATCCTCGTTTTTTCAACTGTAGGCATCGGCAGCGTGTCGGTCTTTCTACCCGTCCATTTCTCCTCACGTAATCAGGCCGAAGATACCGGATCTGCAGGAATGCACGTTGCCCCCAAATCGAGCGACGGTTGGCATGATTGAATATACCTATGCATTTAGTTGTCCATGCATCCGATTGAAGACATATTCGACATAAAAAGGGCTTTATGCCGGAAAACATTGAAAAAAGCTTTCCCCAACACTGCTTTTGCCTCATTTCCTCCTCATAAAAGTCGTGAAAAATCCATTCCCCGTTTTTCAAATGCCGTTTTGCTGATTCGGGGAGATTGTGACATCTGGTATGCATACCGATTCCGATGACGTTTTTTCGGAAAAATAACCAAACTTGAGGTCGAGGTTTCGAGTCTATCGACACCCGTTTTTTCGAAATCGGCGCGGCTTCTTCACGTTGTTTCGAGTTCAAAATCGTTTTTGCCAGTAAAAACCGGGAAACGTGAATATGTGCTATTTTGAAATCATGGTCTGATAATGGAGAATCAGCGCAAGTCTCAATCTTGAGTTCAAAAAGACGTGAGGTCGCGACTTCACGAAACGGAGAATTTTGGCGGGAAATGGCCCGGAATATGTCGGGAGAGGCACGAAAAAGATTTCTCCACTGAGAATTCCAAGGGCGGATATGCATTCCGTAACCCTCGAATTGAGGAGGAGTTTGGAAGAAAAGAAGAAGGCATCATCGTGAGGTTGATGATGCCGTGAAGACAAAAAAATGGTGGTCGCTGGGAGACTCGAACTCTCGACCTCATCCGTGTGAAGGATGCGTTCTAACCAACTGAACTAAGCGACCACTGAAGACAAAATATACTATACACCTTTTTTCGGAA
>Ga0310690_10000117_pt1 | contig 179561 bp, 113 predicted proteins | sample AusTroGonzalo_MG_2_FD_207661 | JGI IMG/M metagenome (GOLD analysis project Ga0310690, IMG submission 207661) | Bovine rumen microbial communities from tropical cattle in Woodstock, Queensland, Australia - Gonzalo_04 (v2) (version 2) | ecosystem: Host-associated > Mammals > Digestive system >... | reverse complement strand
CAAATACGATGCATAAACCGCACCTGACCCTCCTTCTTTTTGCGCTTTTCCTCCTCGCTCCGGCCTGGGAGGGAAACACCTGCACCAATGTGATCATCACCAAGGGCGCCAGCAAGGACGGCTCCACGATGGTCTCCTACGCCGCGGACTCCCATTACCTGTTCGGGGAACTGTATTACCATCCGGCCATCGACTGGAAGGCGGGTTCCCTGCTGAAGGTCTATGACTGGGATTCGGGCAAGTACCTCGGCGAGATCGACCAGGCGCCTCACACCTACAAGACCCTCGGCAACATGAACGAGAAGCAGGTCATCATCACCGAGACCACCTGGGGCGGCCGCGAGGAACTCCTCGACCGCCGGGGCGGCATCGACTACGGCTCCCTGATCTACATCGCCCTGCAGCGGGCCGCGTCCGCGCGGGAGGCCATCGCCGTGATCGTGGAGCTCGCGAACACCTACGGATACGCCTCCGAGGGCGAGTCCTTCTCCATCGCCGACAAGAACGAGGCCTGGATCATGGAACTCATCGGCAAGGGCACCAACATCAAGAACGGGGTCAATGTGGACAAGGGCATCGTGTGGGTGGCCCTCCGCGTGCCGGACGGCGCCATCTGCGCCCACGCGAACCAGGCCCGGATCGGCGCCTTCCCCCTGGACGATCCCGACAACTGCCTCTATTCCAAGGACGTAATCTCCTTCGCCCGCCGCAAGGGTTATTTCGAGGGGTCCGATGAGGAGTTCAGTTTCAAGAAGGCCTACTGCCCGGCCGATTTCGGCACGGTCCGCGGCTGCGACGCCCGCGTGTGGAGCGCCTTCAACATCCTCTCCAGCGGCTGGTTCTCCTTCTATGACGTGAACGGCAAGGCCGTGACCAAAGACGCCTCCGACTACCTGGACTATGCCATGGGCTACGACCTGAAAGGGGACCTGCCCATGTTCATCTACCCGCGTGAGAAGGTGACCGTGAAGGCGGTGGCCGATGTGATGCGCGACCATTACGAGGGAACCCCCATGGACATGACCCAGGACATCGGCGCGGGCGGCAACGCCCTCCCGTACCGCTGGCGCCCGATGGAGTACAAGGCAGAGGGCGGCACCTATCTGAACGAACGCGCCATCGCCACCCAGCAGACCGGTTTCTGGATGATCGGCCAGGCCCGTGACTACGTCCCCGACGAGGTGGGCGGCATCCTGTGGTTTGGTACCGACGATGCGGCTACCTCCTACCTGACCCCGATCTACACCTCCACGACCGAGGTTCCCGAATGCTTCCGCGAGGGGAACGGCGACCTGCTGCACTATTCCGCCACCTCCTCTTTCTGGATCAACAACCGCGTGGCCAACGCCTGCTACAAGATGTACAACGTGATGGCCCCGCACGTGCGGGAGAAGATCGATGCCTTCGAGAACGACCAGATGTTCCGGAAGGTCCACGCTATGGACAGCACCGCCATGGTGAACTACAACCAGGTTGCCGTAAGGCTCCAGGAGAAACTCACCGCCAACAACAATTCGATGGTGTCCCGCCGCCCGTTCGCGAAACTCACCCAGATGCTCACCAACTACACGGTCCAGACGGCGCAGGACCAGTTCAAGGCCTGGGTCGCCCTGGAGGAGGAACTCCTCGTCAAGTACATCGACGGCAACGTGAAGCCCCAGAACGAGGACGGCTCCTTCAAGCACTCCGAATATTCGGAAGTCCAGCCGGAGAAGGTCGAATGGCCGGGCTACACGGACATCTGGAAGGAAGCCGTGGCCCGCGAGGCCGGGGAAGTCCTGAAAGTCAAGGAATAGCCCCCGAGTGTCAATGAAAAAAGGAGGCTGGCCATCGGGCCAGCCTCTTTTTGTGTATGTGCGTGAAGCTTAGCGGGAACCGCCAGCCCACCAGACGTTCTCGGAGAACACGTAGTTACCGGCGTCGGTGTAGATCTTAGCGATGTTCGGGTTCGCGACGATGTCGTCCTGGCCGTAGGGGCAACGGAGCGGGAACTGGCCCGGGTTGATGAGGCCGTAGATGCTGCCCTTGCCCTCCGCCTTGAGGCGGCGGATGTCGGCGTAGGTCTCCAGCGTCTCACCATTGGCACCCCACAGGCCGATGTACTTCTGGAGCATGGTCTCCTTGAGCGGATCGGCGTCGAACAGCGGAGCGACCACGTCGTCAAAGTAAGTGTCGGCATCCTCGGCGGACAGCGGGTCGCTGCCCGGATCGTCGAGACCACCGTAGGCGTTGACGGACGGGGCGGCGAGAGCGGCGGCCACATTGACCTCGAAGTTTTCAAAGGAAGCCTCGACGGCACCCTTCAGGACTTCCTTGGCCTCTTCGGTGCGACCCAGGCGGACCAGGGCCTCGGCCTTCAGGAACTGGAGCTCGTGATAGCTGAGGAAGTGGATCGGGGCCACCTCGGCGAAGAACCAGGCGTCATAGGCATAGACATACTGGCTCTCTTCCGGCTCACCGGTCGGGGCGAGGGCTTCTGCCACCTCTTCGGCGCTGAAGTGGCTCCAGTAGGAGGGATCCCAGTACACGCGCTCGGCACGCGGGTCTTCCCGGGCCATCAGCTTGTTGTACATGCTGGTGCAGGAGGAGATGCCGTCGCGGCTCCACTCGAAGTCGAAGACCGGATTCTGGTTGCTGCCGTCATACTGCATGGAAGCCTGCTCGGAAGCGCTGGCGAAGGAAGCATCGACATACTCGATCACTTTCTCCAGGTCGCTGTTCTTGTTGGCGGAGCGGTTCAGGAGGCGCATGGTGTAGCGGGCCTTGAGGCCGTTGGCGAACTTGACCCACAGGCCGGCGTTGCCGCCGTAGATGAAGTCATACTGGCCCATGGTGTTGCTCCCGGCCTTGATGTCCTGGATACCGGCATCGAGGAGGGCGAAGACGTCCTTGTAGATGCTTTCCTGGGTATCGGCCACGGGATAGGGATAGGTATCCGGATCGCCGACCTGGGTGTACGGGGTATCACCGAAGACGTCCGTCGCGATGGCGGCGTTGTAAGCGAGCAGGATCTCGCCCAGGCCGCGGGCAAAGGCGTCGGGGGTGTTGGTGTCATCCTGGGACTTGGCCACGATGAGCTTCGCATTGCGGATGTTCGCGTAGATGGTGGACCAGTTGTTGTTGTAGGTGGAACCGACGCGGACTTCAGCGTCGCGGTTCTCGGCCTTGAACAGCTGGTTGTGGGTGCCGGCCCAGTACTCGACGTAGGAACCGAAATAGGTGTTGAAGTCACCGCCCACGATGTTCTGCGCGGTGCGGAGCTCCACGTCCGGAAGGATAAACTTCGCGGTGACGTCGGTGGAAACGCTGGGATCGCGGTTGATTTCGTCCATGAAATTCTCGGAGCAGGCTGCGAAAGCGAAGGCTGCGACGGAGAAGATCAGACCGGTCTTGATGAGTTGATATGCTTTTTTCATAAGTTAGCCCTCCTTAAAAGTTGAATTTGAGACCACCGCCGAAGCTTGAAGTACCGGGCAGGGAGAAGCGCTCGAAGCCGCCGCCCATGTTGTTGTTACCCTGGGAGGCCTCGGGATCGAAGCCGCGGATAGCCGTCCACAGGAGGACGTTGCGTGCGAAGGCGCTGGCCGTGATGGTACCCCACTTGGCCTTGACGATCGGGTAGCTGAGAGAGACTTCGCGGAGCTTGAGGTAGGAAGCGTCGCGGACGAAGCAGGCGGAGATGTCGTTCATCGTGGAGAAGAAAGACTGGGCATACTTGCCGTCGATGGCGATATCGTTCGGCGCGTAGGTCGGGTTGCCGGAAGCATCGTAACCGGTGATCTTCACGGCAGGCTCCCAGTCAAAGACGAAGCTTTCCTTCTCGCGGTACTCCTGGGAAGTGAGCGCGGTGCCGTAGTATTCCATCATGGTGGCGGAACCGGCGTACATGTGACCGCCCTTCTTCCAGTCGAACACGGCGTTCAGGCGGAGACCCTTCCATTCGATGCCGGTGCTCAGGCCCAGCTGGAAGTCCGGGGAGACTTCGCCCAGGACGGCGTTGTCGCCGGCCATCGGGAAGCCGTCCTCATCGACGATGACCTTTCCGTCCTCGTTGCGGACGTAGTCGATACCGTAGATGACCGGGTACTTGTCGCCGATACCGGCGCGGACCTGCGGCTCGGTGAAGCCGCCGAGGAAGATGCTGGAGACACCTTCGGCGAGTTCATCCACGTAGTTGTCGATCTTGGTGAAGTTGAAGTTCACGTCCCAGGTGAAGTCCCGGGTCTGGACCGGAATGAAACCGAGGGTGATTTCGTGGGCGTTGGTGTGGACCTTACCCGCGTTGGTCATCTTTTCGGCGTAACCGGTGGAGGAAGCCATCGGCACGGCGAAGATCTGGTCCTTCACGTTCTGGCGGGAGAAGGTGTATTCCATCGTGATCCGGCCGTCGAAGAAAGCGAGGTCGATACCGCCTTCGATGGACTTGGTGTTCTGCGGACGGAGGTTCGGGTCGTAGATACGGCTGTACGGGGTGTAGGCCACGACGCCGTTGGTCGGATACATGGCCGGGGTGCCGGAAGAGAAACCGCCGCCGAAGCCGGGCGTATCATAGAAGGAATCGTGGTAGGTGCCGGCCTGGCCGACCTCAGCGTAGGAACCGCGGATCTTACCGTAGGTGAGCACGTTGTTCTTCAGGGCCTCGAGTTCGGTGAAGATGAAGCCGAGGGACACGGAAGGATAGGTGAAGGTACGGTTGCCGTGGGGCATGGAGGAGACGTAGTCGGAACGGAAGGTCGCGTTCAGGAAGAGCATGTTCTTCCAGTCCATGGCGATTTCACCGAAGGTACCGAAGGTCAGCTTCTTGGAATAGGACTCCGAAGAGGAGTAGGAAGCGACGTTGTTCAGGTGGTTCCAGCCGGAGAAGTTGAAGTGGTTACCGTAGGCGTAGAGGTACTTCTCGGTGTCGTACACGATTTCGTTACCGAGCAGGGCCGTCAGGTTCAGTTCGTCGGTGATGGCCCAGGTGTAGTTGGCCGTCAGCAGGGAGTTCAGGGAGTTCTCGGTGAGGGTACGCTGGGTGATTTCACCGTCGTTGCCCTTGCTGCCGTAGCCGAAGATGTTCTCGTAGGCCGTCGTGTAGGCGTCGGTACCGAGCTGGTACTTGACGTCGAGGGTCTGGGTGGCGCCGAGGTTGGTCTTGAAGTCCAGGTAGGCGTTTCCGAAGAAGCGCTGGGACTTCTCACCGAAGAAGTTGTTCTCGGTAGCCCAGTACGGGTTGTTGAAGGTCAGGTTACGGAAGTTCACCTGGGTGTAGGGATCACCGGGCACGTGGTTGGGGATGCCGGCGAGGTCGTAGTTGGCCGGAACGTGGTAGAGGCCGGCGGTGATACCGTCGTTCGCACCCGTCTGCTTGTTCATGTCGGACTGCACGTAGCTGGCGTTGAAGCCCATCGTGAAGAGCTTGCTGAGACGGGCCTCGGCACCGAAGCGGGCGTTGTAGCGCTTCATGTAGGTATTGTTGATGATACCGTTGGTGTCGGTGTTACCGAGGGAGAAGATGAAGTTGCCGGTACCGAAGTTGTGGGCGACGCTGACGGAATTGTTGAAGGTGTGTCCCGTCTGGAAGAAATCCTTGATGTTCTCATACACGCCGGGGGTGGTCCAGGGGTCGAGGCCGGCCTGGGCGCGCTGCGGCTGGTAGTACTGGCCGGGGTGCATGCCATAGGACTGGGTGTACTGGTTGTCGGTCTCGCCGCCGTAACCCGGATCCTTGGGAAGGTCGCTGATGAGCGGACCCCAGGACAGGGAGGAGGTGGGGTTGTACTTGCCGCCGGAACCCTGCGCGTACTTGAGCTGGACCTCGGGATAGATGGCCGGGGTGTCGAAGGTGTAGTTCGTGCTGAAGGTGATGCTGGTCTTGCCGTTGCCGGCGGAGGAGCCCTTCTTGGTGGTGATGATGATCACACCGTTGGAGGCGCGCATACCGTACAGGGCGGAAGCGGCCTGGCCCTTCAGGACGTTGATGCTCTCGATGTCGTTCGGGTCGATGTCGATGGAACGGCTGGAGTAGTCGGCGCCGGTCACGGAGTCACCGGTGCTGATGTCAGGCGTGGAAGCTACGGGCATACCGTCGATGACATACAGCGGCTGGTTGTTGCCGTCGAGGGAACGGGCACCGCGGATGGTGATCTTGGAGGAAGCGCCCGGCATACCGGAGGAAGAGGCGATCTCCACACCGGAGAGCTTGCCCTGGAGGGCGGAGCTGAGGCTGGCGCTGGCCGCGTGGTTCAGTTCCTCGGACTTGAGGTCCTGCACGGCATAGCCGAGGGCCTTCTTCTCACGGGAGATACCCATCGCGGTGACGACGACTTCCGTCAGGTACTCGACGTCCGGTTCCAGGGCGACCATGAGGGTGGCCTGGCCGTTGAGCTGGATCTGCTGGGTCTTGTAGCCCATGTTGCTGATGACGAGGACGCAGCTTGCAGGAGCGTTGATGCTGAACGCGCCGGCGACATCCGTCAGGGCATACGCGGTCGTGCTTCCCTGGACCACGACGGCGGCGCCCGTGATGGGCTCACCGTTGGAGGCGTCGGAGACGACACCCTTCACCGTGACGTTCTGGGCGGAAAGGGCCGTCGTCACGACGGCCAGGAGGCACGCCATGAACAGTTTTACTTTTTTCATAAGCATGAAATTTTGGTTAAACACAATATGGTATAAAAACTCTTATTTCAAGAGGCAAATACACTACTATTAGGATTTTACCATTTTTAAGGGCGCAAATTTCATATATATTTTTGAAATATGCAAGTGATTGATTGAAAAATTATTGCATGGTGATTTCCGGGCCATGGCCGGACCTTGTTAGGATTAATCGGTCTGCAAAAGCGGGTGAATCAGCAACTTACAATCTATTAGACGGGCCCCTCAAACCCTTGAATATAGCCCCAGAAAAGCGTAATTATGCAGAAATAAAAACGGTTTTCAGGAATAAAATTAACAATATATTTGAAATTATAACCTGATTTTTGGTTAAAGATGTTTATTTTTTGCGGTAATATTGTAACGATTTGAAAATTCGCCCTGCGCGGTACTGAAAAACTGGAAGGAGAAGATTGAAAAAATGATTTGGATATTTGAAAACTGTTTTGCAACTTTGCATCTAAATGAATAGTAGTGTATAGTTATCGAGCCTTGTGACCTGTGAAGACAGTTACCAACATTAACTTATATCCCAACCTAAATTTTTCATTTTTTATGAAAAGAGTCCTTCTTTTAGTGGCGCTGTGCCTGACGACAGTCCTGTCGATGGCCCAGACGCGCAGGGTGACCGGTAAGGTCATTTCTGCAGAAGACAGCTCTCCGGTCCCCGGCGCCGGTGTCATCGTCAGTGGCACGACCGTGGGTACTGTTACGGGCATGGATGGTACGTTCGTGCTGAACGTCCCCACCTCCGCCCAGAAACTCGTGGTTTCCTGCCTCGGCATGAAGACCGTTGAGGTCGATGCCAAGGACGGAATGACCATCGAACTCGAAAACGACTTCAACGCCCTGAACGAAGTGGTCGTGACCGCCATGGGTATCACCCGTGAGAAGAAAGCCCTCGGTTACGCGATCCAGGAAGTGAAGTCCGACGAACTCATGGCGGCGGGCGCCCCGTCCGTCACCAGTGCCCTCACGGGTAAGGTCGCCGGTGTGCAAATCAACACCTTCGGCGGCTCCGTCGGTGCCTCCTCCCGCATCTCCGTCCGTGGTAACTCCTCCCTGTCCGCCGACCAGCAGCCGCTGATCGTCATCGACGGCGTTCCGGTGTCCAACGATACCAAGCGTACCGGTGACAACACCTACCGCGGCGTGGACTTCGGTTCCGGCCTGAACGATATCAACCCGGAGGACATCGAGTCCATCTCCGTCCTCAAGGGCGGTTCCGCAGCCCTCTATGGCATGCGTGCCGGTAACGGCGTTATCCTCATCACCACCAAGACCGGCAAGAAGTCCGCCGGCATGGAGATCTCCTACGACGGTTCCATCACCTTCGACCGCGTGGCGAACATCCCCCGCCTGCAGAACCTCTACGGCCAGGGTTATGACGGTGACGAACTCCACTACCAGTGGTACAAGGACGACGGCAACACTCTGTCTTATCAGGATTATTGCGAGCAGAACAGCTTCACCTATGTGAACGGTAACTGGGGCGGTGTCCAGGACGGTAACGACGAGTCCTGGGGTCCGAGACTCGACGCCGGTCTCCAGTTCGTCCAGTTCGACAGCAACGGCCAGAAGGCCCCTTGGGTGTCCCATCCGGACAACATCAAGAGTTTCTTCCAGACCGGTATCACCCAGAACCACATGATTTCCCTGCAGTCCCGCGGCGAGAAATCCACCACCCGCGTGTCCCTGTCCTACCGTAACCAGACCGGTACCGTCCCGAACACGGACCAGAGCCGCTACGGCGCCCAGTTCAACACGCAGATGACCCTGAACCGCTTCTTCTCCTTCGACTTCGCGGGCAACTACACCCGTACCGAGAGCGACAACCTGGTGAACCAGGGTTACCGCGGCAACAACCCGCTGAACTCCCTCGTCGCCTGGAGCGGCCGCCAGATCAACATGCAGTCCCTGAAGGAGAACTGGGACCAGAAGGACGCCGCCGGCAATTTCACCTTCTACAACTGGAACGCCAGCTACCACATCAACCCGTACTTCAACGTCTACATGAACACGAACAGCTACCAGCGCGACCGTATGTTCGGCAAGACGTCCGTGTACTTCAACCCGCTCGACTGGCTCAAGATCGAAGGCCGTCTCGGTTTCGACTACTACAACTCCCGCATGTTCGAGAAGACCTATTTCGAACTTGACGACCCGGAGGGCGCCTTCTATTCCACCGATATCGCCAACACCGAACTGAACGCCGATGTCCTCGCCTCCGCGAACAAGACCTTCGGTGACTTCAACCTCACCGCTATCGTCGGTGCGAACTACCGCGACGCCCAGTATCTGTACGAGCAGATCGGTGCCGACGCCCTGGTCATGCCCGGCATCTACACCATCGGCAACAAGGTGGGTGACGCCGTGACCAGCATGGATCACAGCCACATCCGTTCCAACTCCGTGTACGGCAACTTCTCCCTCGGCTTCAAGAACATGCTCTACCTGGATGCTTCTGCCCGTAACGACTGGAGCTCCACCATCCGCCAGGCCTTCTTCTATCCGTCCGTGTCCCTGAGCTGGATCGTCACCGAGAGCTTCCCGGCCCTCAAGGCCAATAACGTGCTTACCTTCTGGAAGCTCCGCGGCGGTATCGCCCAGGTCGGTTCCGCGACCAGCGCTTACCGGAATTCTTACTACTACTATTCTTCCGGTGCGTTCAACGGCGTCGCTCAGATGTACAAGAGCAACACCTATCCGAACCTGAACCTCAAGCCGGAGAAGGTGACCTCCTGGGAAATCGGTACCGAAATCGGTATGTTTGACGACCGTCTCCACCTGGATGTCGCTTACTACCAGAAGAAGACCGAGGACCAGATCCTCAGCGTCCCTACCGACAATACCGTCGGCTTCACCTCCATGCTGGTGAACGCCGGCCGTATCGACAACAAGGGTATCGAAGTCCAGCTCTCCGCCGACATCTTCCGCAACGCGAACGGCTTCAACTGGACCAGCACCGTCAATTTCGCCAAGGATAAGAGCAAGATCGTCGAACTCTACGAAGGCCTGGACAAGATCAGCCTGGGTTGGACCTGGGGTTATGGCACCTATGCCACCGTGGGCGGAACCTGGGGTGACATCCGGGGTACCGGCCTCAACCGCGTGACCGAGCAGGACGTGAAGGACGGCAAGGCTACCAACGATCAGATCGGCGCCATCATCGTCAATGCGTCCGGTTCCATCGGTACCAAGAGCGACCAGGTCGTGGGTAACGTCACGCCCGACTTCCTCGCCGGCTGGCGCAACGATTTCAGCTACAAGAACATCAGCTTCGGTGCCATGCTCGACCTCCGCATCGGCGGCGACATCTGGTCCCAGACCATGAGCCATGCCATTTGCGCCGGTCTGGCTTCCATTACCGCAGACGGCGGCGTCCGTGAGCGTGCCATCGTGGCCGGTAAGGATGTTTATACCGACTATCAGTTCGTGACCCTGAAGGACGGCAAGTACGTGGTCAACGACGTCGAGACCGACGCCCAGAGCTTCTTCGAGGGCGCTGGCGGCAACGCCGGTGAATTCGCCGTGTTCAAGGGCTCCTTCCTCAAGCTGCGCGAACTGTACATGACCTATCAGCTGCCCAAGCGCTGGCTGGATAACTCCAAGGTCATCAAGCGTGCTTCCGTCTCCCTCATCGCCAACAACGTCGCCCTGCTGTGGGTGGACAAGTCCAACCACATGCGCATCGACCCGGAAACCGGCGGTGTCTCCAGTGATACCCGAGGCATGGGCTTCGAGCAGGCCTCCGTGCCGGGCTCCCGCAGCTTCGGTGTCAAGTTGAACCTTACATTCTAAACAATGGGAGGATTTGAAATGAAAAACATCTTGAAATATACCCTTCTGGCTTCTTCCCTCGTTGCGGTTTTCGCCTGCACCGCGAAGTTCGAGGAGATCAACACCGACCCGGACGCTTACAACACGGCTCCTACCACCAACATGCTGGCGCTCGTCCTGTCGCAGACCGCCACTCAGATGGGTGATATCACGGGCCCGACCATCTGGGCTGGCTATATGAGCAAGCTCAGCTACATCGACCAGTACAACGACTTTATTCCCACGAACAACACCTACGGTAACAAGTGGGCGGCCGTGTACAGGTGCAGCACCCAGCTGCAGGACATCATCGACCGTACCGATGATACCGGCACCAAGAATATGCACAATGCCGCCATCACGTACCGGAATTTCCTGCTCCTGTGGAACCTGGACAACTTTGGCGACATGCCGTATTCCCAAGCCTGGAAGGGCGCTCCGGAAGATGGCGGCATCCTGCAGTCCCCGTATGACAAGCAGGAAGACGTCTATCCCGCCTGCCTGGAAGAGCTCGGTAAGGTGGCCGACAGTTGGGCTGCCGGCCTGGGTTCCGACGCCATCGGCGATGGCGACTTCATCTTCGGCGGCGACGCCAAGCTCTGGCAGCGTTTCTGCAACTCCATTCGTCTGCGCTATGCCCTGCGTCTTTCCGGCGTGTGGAGCGGTGCGAAGGGCCTCGCGGAGAGCATCCTGAACAACCCGAGCAAGTATCCCGTCATCGAGGAGAACAGCCAGAACGCCTTCTTCTGGTGGCAGGGCAGCGGCGACTACTTCGAGCCCTGGCGCAGCACCTTCCGTACCCGTCCGAACGACTGGTGCGTCTCCGAGATCTTCGTCAACCACCTCCTGGCGATGGAAGATCCCCGTCTGACCGTGTATGTCCAGCCTTGCCGCACCGACGGAACCACCTACCGTGGCGGCGAGCATGGCATCAAATCCCAGCAGCTTTCCGACCAGGAACGCTATTCCTTCCTGGGTGAGGCTTACATGACCGCCAACAACGCCGGTTTCACTCCTTATTACAAGGCTTGCGAAACCTACTTCATGATGGCCGAGGCCGCGCTGCTCGGTTGGAGCACCCCGCTTTCCGCCAAGGATGCGTATGAGAAGGGTGTCCGTCTTTCCTTTGCGGGTGAGAAGGCCATCTCCGACGCCTGGACGCCTGCCGAGCGTCAGCTGGCTGACAATGCTGCGGACACTTACCTCGCCGGCAAGGGTGCCTGGGACGGCACCAAGGACCGTCTGTTCTACGAAGAGTGGGTAGCCCTCTACAAGGAGGTCAATGAGGCTTGGGCCCTGTACCGCCGTACCGGTTATCCTAAGTACATCCAGACCGCCGTTTACTCCGAAGAGTCTGCCAGTACTTACAAGAACAGCGGTTGCGTGGCCGGTGCCCGTCAGTATCCTGGCGACAAGGCCGACGCTTACTGGGGTGAGAACGTCCACACCGACGTCCCGTTCCGCATGCCGTACCCGAACAACCAGTTCACCTACAACAAGGAGAACGTCGAGGCCGCTTCCGCCGGTATCGTCGACTATGCCTGGGGCAAGCAGCTCTGGTGGGACAAGCGCACGGGTGTGAAGTAACGGAGACCCGTTCCGAATTGTTCAGGGAGGGAGGCCCTTGCCGGGCCGCCCTCCTTTTGGTTTTTAGAGATAATTGGATGATTCTTGCAAAGGAACGGACGATTTTGCCATCGCCCATTCCCGGATTCCCTTACCTTTGGGAAAACACTAAAATAATAACGACCAACATGCGTTTCCGTCTTCTTATCGGCATCCTTGCCCTGTTGTCCGTTTCCGGGTCGGTCCTGTCTGCCCGGTCCGCCAAAAAAACCATCCGGGAGGTCTCTCCCGTTATCGTGGAAGCTCCCGCCGGGACGGCTCCGGTCCTTCCGTATCAGGTGTGGGTCACCTATGCCGACCGCTCGGGGGAGTGGCGGCAGGTGAAGTGGACGAATTCGCTCCGCGAGACCGAAGAGGAGGAGGCCGCGTTGCCCGCCGGGACGGAGTATACCGTCCGGGGCTTCGTCCTGGGCGACAATACCACGGAGAACGGCTGGCCGCTGGAGGCGCGTGTGAAGGTGGTCGCTGCAGCGGCGCCGGTGCCGGCCCAGGCGCCCGTGGCCCGGCCGCTGCCCCTTGGGAGCGTCCGGCTCATCGGTGACAACCGACTGACTTCTAACCGCGACTTGGACGTGCGGAACCTCCTGTCACTGGACATCACGCAGCAGCTTTATAACTACCGCGATACCTACGGCCTTTCCACCGAGGGCTATACCGAAGCCGACGGCTGGGATTCCCCGACCACGAAACTGAAGGGGCACGGTTCCGGGCACTATATGTCCGCCCTGGCCTTCGCATTCTCGGGAACGGATGATCCGGCCCTGCGGGACGAACTCCGCAGCCGCATCCGCCGGATGGTGGACGAACTGCGGGCGTGCCAGGAAATGACCTTCGTGTGGGACGATGCGCTGGGGCGGTACAGGGAAGCGCGCGACCTCGTGCCCGAGGAAGAGTTTGCGGCCCTAGAGGGCACCTGGGAGGCTTTTGACCGCTACAAGCAGGACCCCCGGAGCTATGGTTACGGGTACATCAACGCCATTCCGGCGCAGCATCCGGTCCTCATCGAGAAATATGCGCCCTACAACAACGAAAAGGGCGTATGGGCCCCCTATTATTCCATCCATAAGCAGCTGGCGGGACTGATCGACATTGCCGCGAACATTGACGATCCGGAGCTGGCGGCGAAGGCGCTCCTCATCGCCAAGGATATGGGTCTGTGGGTATGGAACCGGCTGCACTACCGCACGTATGTGAAGGCGGACGGGGACAAGGCGGAGCGCCAGGCGCGGCCGGGCAACCGCTACGAGATGTGGAATATGTACATCGCCGGCGAGGTGGGCGGTATGCAGGAGTCGCTGTCCCGGCTTTCGGCCCTCACGGACGACCCGGTGGAGAAAGCGCATCTGCTGGAAGCGGCGGGGTGCTTCGACTCGCCCGCCCTGTATGATCCGCTTTCCCGGAACATCGACGATATCCGCACCCGCCATGCGAACCAGCACATCCCGATGATCGTGGGTGCCGTGAACCTGTACAAGGCGGGCGGAAATCCGTATTACTATCAGATCGCCAGTAACTTCTGGAATCTGGTACAAGGTCGCTATGTCTATGCGATGGGCGGCGTGGGGAACGGCGAGATGTTCCGCCAGCCGTATTCGCAGATGATGAGCATGAATACCAGCGTGCAGTCAGACCGGAACGGGAATCTCTTCCCGAACCCGGACATCAACGAGACCTGCTGCGCCTACAACCTCGCGAAACTGACCAAAGACCTGAACGGCTACGACCCCGACGATGCCCGTTACATGGACTACTATGAGCGGGTGCTGTACAACCAGCTCGTGGGCTCCGTCCATCCGACGGAGTACGGCGTGTGCTACCAGTACGCGGTGGGTATGAATGCGATCAAACCTTTCGGCAGCCCTACCCCGCAGGAGACCTGCTGCGGCGGTACGGGCGCGGAGAACCACGTCAAGTACCAGGAGGCGGCCTATTTCGTCTCCGACCACACCCTCTGGGTGGCCCTGTACCTGCCCACGGTCGCAACTTGGGCGGAAAAGGGCGTCCGGCTGCGCCAGGAATGCGCCTGGCCGGCGGAGAGCACCGTCATCACCGTGGAGCAGGGCGGCCGTTTCGCGATGAAGCTCCGGGTGCCCTACTGGGCGACGGAGGGCTTCTCGGTGAAGGTCAACGGGAAGGCGCTGCAGGCTGCCTTCCAGCCCTCCTCCTATGTGGAAATTCCTGAGCGTCTGTGGAATGCGGGCGACCGGGTGGAAGTGTCGATGCCCTTCACAAAGCACCTGAACTTCGGCCCCGACAAGATGGATCTCGCTGCTACCGGCGTCAATGAGACCCGTACGCCTTTCGCCCCGATGTGGGAGGGAACCCTGATGTATGGCCCGCTGGTGATGGCGACCCCCGACATCACGGTCTGGGACCAGGCGGAGTTCGATCTGAATCCGGACCTGAGCGACGTGGTCCTGCACGGTACGAAGGAAGGCGGCGTGTATACCCTCACGCTCGGCGACAAGACTTTCTGGCCGGATTACTACCTTACGGACCACAGCACGCACTATCTGCGGCTGAACGTCCTGAACGAAGGAAAGAAGAAGCGCACCCGCGGCGTGGACAAGACCTATCTGGACCAGGCCATCCGCATCGCCCGCTCCCGCGTGGCGGCGCAGGATGCCTGGAACGCCCTGGAAACCAAGGTTCCGGCCTTCGCGCCCTGGGCCCCGAACGGCTATGCCCGGATGCTGGAGCAGCTCGCGGCGGCCGAGGCGGTGAACGCCTTGAAGCCCAAGGCCTTGACGCAGGAGGCCGTGACAAAGGCCACGTCGTCCCTGAATGCCGCCATCAACACCATGCGGCCCGGCAACCTGGCCGAACCGGAGGATCTGGACGCCCTGCTGCGCAAGACCGTCGCCGTCAAGGAGATTCCGAACAAGTCGACGCCCCTGCGCGAAGCGATCAACTTCGCCGACATGGTCATCCAGTATGTCAATGACGGCTCCGGCACGAAGGATTTGATCGACCGTGCCCTCACCCGTCTCGAAGAAGCCCTGAAAACCCTGTAATACCAAACTTTATGAGAGTATCCATCGCCCTTGCCGGCCTGCTTGCCGCCGTGACGCTGCAGGCCCAGTCCGCGAAAACGCCCGCCTCGGGTGGCTATCCCATCGACCCTGTTCCGTTTACGAGCGTGAAGGTGACCCCGGATTCGTTCTGGGGGCAGCGCCTGAAGGCCTCGCGCGAGGTCACCATTCCCCTGGCGTTCTCCAAGTGCGAGAGCGAAGGGCGCTACGAGAACTTCGTGAAGGCGGAGAAGCAGATGCATTCCCCGGTGAACCTCGGTTATGAGGTGAAGGGTTTCTCGTTCGACGATACGGATGTGTACAAGACCATCGAGGGGGCTTCCTATGTGCTCCAGACCTATCCGGACGCGAAGCTGGAGGCCTATATCGACAGCGTCCTCGCGATCGTGGCGAAGGCTCAGGAGCCGGACGGCTACCTGTATACGGCCCGGACCATGAACCCCGAGAAGCCCCACGAGTGGGCGGGTGACAAGCGCTGGGTCATGGACGAGGAGCTGAGCCACGAACTCTATAACCTGGGCCATATGGTGGAAGGGGCGATTGCCCACTGGCAGGCTACCGGCAAGCGGAACTTCCTGGATATCGCCATCCGCTACGCCGACTGCGTGTGCCGCGAGGTGGGCGCCGCGGAAGGCCAGGCGCGCGTGGTTCCCGGCCACCAGATCGCCGAGATGGCCCTGGCGAAGCTTTACCTCGCCACCGGCGACCGGAAGTACCTGGAGGAAGCGAAGTTCTTCCTGGACGAGCGCGGAAAGACGGACCACCACGACGAATACAACCAGACGCACGTCCCGGTCTTGGAACAGTCCGAGGCTGTGGGCCACGCCGTCCGGGCCGCCTATATGTACGCCGGCATGGCGGATGTGGCCGCCCTCACCGGGGACCAGGGGTATATCGACGCCATCGACCGCATCTGGGAGAACATCGTCTCCAAGAAACTGTACGTCACCGGCGGTATCGGCGCGACCAACTGGGGCGAGGCCTTCGGGGCCAATTACGAGCTCCCGAACATGACCGCCTACTGCGAGACCTGCGCCGCCATCGGCAACGTGTATGTCAATTACCGGATGTTCCTCCTGCACGGCGATGCCAAGTACTACGACGTGCTGGAACGCACCCTGTACAACGGCCTCCTGAGCGGCGTGTCGCTGGAAGGCAACGGGTTCTTCTATCCGAACCCGCTGGAGTCCCGCGGCCAGCACGAGCGCAAGGCCTGGTTCGGCTGCGCCTGCTGCCCCTCCAACATCTGCCGCTTCATCCCTTCGGTTCCGGGCTATGTCTATGCCGTGAAGGACAATGACTTGTATGTCAATCTGTTCATGCCCAACACGATGACGCAGAAGGTCGCCGGGAAGGACGTGACCTTGACTCAGAAGACGGGCTATCCGTATGACGGAAATGTCGAAATCATCCTCGACAAGACCGCCCTCAAGAAGGAGATGGACCTCAAGATCCGGATCCCCGGCTGGGTCCGCGGCGAGGCGGTTCCCTCCGACCTGTACACCTTCGATGATGACATCAAGACCGGCTACACCGTCACGCTGAACGGCGAGCCCGTGGAAAGCGCCCTGGAAAACGGCTACTTCACCATTTCCCGCAAGTGGAAGAAGGGTGACAAGGTCGTCGTCCATTTTGATATGGAACCGCGTGTGGTGAGGGCCCATGCCGAGGTGAAGGCCGATGCCGGCCGGATTGCCGTGCAGAAGGGTCCCGTGGTGTACTGCGCCGAATGGCCGGACAACCCCGGCTTCTCCGTGCGCGGCACCATCGTGAACCAGAAGCCCACCTTCGTCGTGAAGCATTCGGAGGAACTCTATGGCCTGGACAAGATCGTCACCCCGGCCCAGACCTTCAGCTACGGTCCGGATGGCCGCGTGGTGGTCCGGGACGTGGACCTGACGCTCATCCCTTACTACGCCTGGTGCCACCGCGGCAGCGGTGAAATGACCGTCTGGCTGCCCCAGACGGTGCACGCTACGACGGTTCCGAACGGTCGGTAGCGTCGTCCGGCGGCAGCTGGGACGCTTTATGCAGCTGCACCCACTCGTGGGGGGTGATGCCGAACTGGGCGAGGAAGCTCTTGGAGAAGTAGCTGGGGGAGGAGAAGCCGGTCATGTAGCAGATTTCGCCGATGGGGTGGTGCCCTTCGGCGAGAAGTTTCGCAGCGGCGTTCAGCCGGGCCTGGTTGATGCGCTTGTTGGGCGTTTCGCCGCTCAGTTCCTTGATCTTGGCGAAAAGGCCGGAGCGGGAAACGGCCATTTCCCGGGCCAGGAAGGCTACTGACAGGTCCGGATTGGCCAGATTCTCGGCGATGAGCCGGTCCAGCTTGAGGAGGAAGTCCTCACTTTCATCCGTCTCCGGCTGCGCCGCGTCCGTTTCGGGGGCGAGGGCCTGACGCATCTGCTGCAGGTTCGTCGCGATGCTCCGAAGCGACCGGAAGTTCTTCTCGATCACCGTGAGTCCGCCCTTGACGGCCGGGGAGGTCCGGGGCTGCTCCTTCAGCCGGTCCAGCTGGAGGCCGATGCCGGTCAGCGGCTGCTCAATCTGGTCCGTCAGGGTGGAGAGGAACTGGAACCGCTCGTCCCTTTCCTCTTCCTTCACCACGGAAACCGCCGCGTCCAGCTTCTGCTCGTAGAGGACTTTCGACTTCCGCCAGGTCCGTTGCATCAGGAGCCAGATCCACAGCAGGACCAGGGCGACGAAAAGGAAAATGTACAGGGTAAAGGCGACCCCGGACAGGAGCGGATGCGGCCGGAGGGTGAAGGAGAGGGTGGCCCCGTCGCGGTTCCAGACACCGCTGTTATTGCTCGCGATCACCTTCAGCCGATAGCGCCCCGGGCGAAGCTGGCTGAGCGTCAAGGTGTTCCCGCTGCCGAGCTCCTTCCAGTCCGGATCCAGCCCCTCCAGCCGGTAGGCGTACTGGTTATTTTCCGGTGCACAGTAGCTAAGGGCCGCGAAAGAAATCTGCACGTCCTTGAGCCGCCAGGGGAGGACGATGCCGCTCCGCCCCCGGGTTTGGAAGACGTCTTCCGTGAGGCCCGCCCCGGAGGCCAGGAACCGGGTGAAAAGGACGGGTGGCGCGATGGCGTTCCCCCGGATGTTTTCCGGGCGGAAGGCGACGACCCCGTCGGCGGCCCCCAGATACACGGTCCCGTCCCGGGTGAGGATCCCGGCTTTCGGGGAGAATAGGCTGGCGTAGACGCCGTCGTGGGCGCCGAACCGTTCCTCGGTCCGGTCCGGCAGGGAAAGCCGGACGATGCCCGCGCTGGTGGACAGCCAGAGCGCCTCCGGCCCGTCCGGAATCACGCTGAGCACATCCACATTATCCAGAAGGGTCTTGGCGTGGTCGCCTTCCAGACGCACCAGCCCTGTCTGCGTCCCCACAAACAGGCCTTGCGGCGAGGACAGCAGCGCATTGACATAATTGGAGGGAAGGCCGTCGCTGACGGTGAAAGAGCGCCAGGAGCCGTCCGGCGAGCGCCGGAGAAGGCCGCTCCGGGAGGTGGCGAACCAGAGGGCGCCGTCCGCATCGGCCCGGAGGTCCACAATCCAGTCCCCGGTCGTCCGCTCCAGGGTAAAGCGGTCGGAGTCGGCGTCGTACCGGCAGATGCCCGTATTGGTCCCGGCCCAGAGCGTTCCGTCCGCGTCCCGTCCCAGGGCGTAGGCTGTCGCGGCGTCCAGGCCCTGCTCCGGCCCGTACACCCGGATGCGCCCGGTCTTCAGGTGGAGGCGAAGGAGGTTTTCCGAATAGGTTCCGATCCACAGGTCGTCCCCCTGGCGGACCAGGGCGTGGACGTTCAGGGCGGTGAGCCGTTCCTTCCAGGGGGACGGGGCCTCCCACCGGGAGACGAGGTTCCGGGCGGGGTCATACCGAAAGAGGCCGCCGTTGTCCGAGCCGATCCACAGGGTTCCGTCCGGGTCTTCGCAGAAGCAGCTGACGATATAGCCTTCGTCCGCCCCCGTCAGGTCCGACAGGGACAGGGACCGGAACTGCCCCACGTTCGGGGCGACGTAATTCAGGCCACCGTAGTAGGTGCCGACCCAGAGGCCGCCCTCGTGGTCCCGCAGGAGCGGGTAGACGAACTTGTCGGAGAGGGATGCCGGGTCTTTCCGGTCGTTCCGGTAGAGGGCCTGCTTCCCGGTCGATGGATCCGCGAGCAGGAGGCCGTCGTCCGAGCCGATAAGGAGCGTTCCGTCCTCCTCCAGCAGGAGGGAGTGGATGTGATGGAGCCCCTGTCCATAGGGAACGGCCGTGCGGACCGTGCCCGTCTCCGTTTCCATCCGGTAGATACCATGGGTCCAGGTGCCCATCCACAGGTTTCCATCCGGGTCTTCCGCCAGGGCGCATACGCGGGTGGGGGAGCTCCCTTCGAAGGCCAGTCCCGGAGAGACAAAGGTCTCGGATTTGGGGTCGAACAGGAGGACGCCCTCCCCGGAGGAAGCGTCGGCGATCCAGAGGCGCCCGTCCCGGGCAACCAGGAGGTCTTCGACTTCATGGCGGGGCAGGAAGTGGGTCAGCGTCCCTTCCCGGTACCGGAATACGCCTTCGCTCCAGAAACTGATCCAGATTCCGCCGGCGCGGTCTTCCGTGAGGGCGGTGACATTGGCCTCGGGAAGACCCTCCAGGCGGACGATCCCGCCCTCCGCGTACCGGTAAACGGCGATGTCCGTTCCGATCCATAGCGCACCGGAGGTATCTTCCAAAAGGCACAGGACGGTACCGCCCGCTCCGCCGGGGAGGGGGTGGTGGAGGATTTCCCGCCCGTCGAAACTGTCCAGTCCGTTGGCAGTTCCCAGCCAGACGAGGCCCATCCGGTCCTGGAGGATGGCCCGGATGTTATTGGCGGCAAGGCCGTCGCGGGAGGTATAGTGGCGGAAGGCGAAATCCGTCGCAGAAGCCGGAAGGACGGCGGTCAGAAGGAGAAGGAGGATCGTTTTTCTCATGTCGCTGCAAAGATAATCCAAATCCCGGAATTCTGCCAGAGAGCGACTTGGACGATTTTACAAAAGATATGGATTTCCCTGCTAATCCGAGCGGAGGTTATTCGATATTTTTGCCAGAGACCAACTGCAGACACTATGACTGGTAAACACCTTCTTTCCCTTCTTGCCCTCCTCGGAGGCCTGTGCCTTTCCGCCCAGGAGAAGCCTGTTCCGCTGTCCGACTCCCTCTACCGCAGCCTGGCGGCGACGCCGCCCATGGGCTGGAACAGCTGGAACAAGTTCGGCTGTAATGTGAGTGAAAAACTGATCAAGGAGATGGCCGACGCCATGGCCGCTTCCGGAATGGCCGATGCGGGCTACGAGTACATCGTCATCGACGATTGCTGGCAGGTGGACCGCGATGCCGACGGTAATATCGTGGCCGATCCGGAACGCTTCCCTTCGGGGATGAAGGCGCTGGCGGATTATGTCCATGGCCTGGGCCTCAAGTTCGGCGTCTATTCCTGCGCGGGCTCCTACACCTGCCAGGGACGTCCCGGCAGCAAGGGTTACCAGTTCCAGGACGCCCTGCAGTATGCGCGCTGGGGCGTGGACTACCTCAAGTTGGACTGGTGCTCGAACGACGGGCAGAATGCGAAAGCCGCCTATCAGACGATGTCGGAGGCCCTCAAGGCCAGCGGCCGCCCCATCGTCTTCTCCATCTGTGAATGGGGCGGGAACAAGCCCTGGGAGTGGGGTGAGGGCATCGGCCATCTGTGGCGTGTCACCCCGGACATCCGGGCGATGTACGACGGTGTGCTGGACTGGGGCGGTGTGGGCGTGCTCCAGTGCATTGACATCGATGCTCCCCTGCATCCTTATGCCGGCCCCGGACACTGGAACGACCCTGACATGCTGGAGGTGGGGAACGGGGAACTGACGTATGATGAGTCGGTGACGCACTTCTCGATGTGGTGCATGCTGGCCGCCCCGCTGATGAGCGGCAACGACCTCCGCGAGATGGACTTCAAGACCCGGCAGATCCTCACGAACAAGGAGGTGATCGCCGTGGACCAGGATCCGCTGGGAAAGCAGGCCGTCCGCTTCCTGGACATGGGCGACCGCGAAGTGTGGGCGAAGCCCCTCGCGGGCGGCGAGATTGCGGTGTGCTTCCTGAACCGCGCCGATACCCCCTGGAAACTGGACTATAACTGGCGTGCCGAGGCGATGTATTTCGCCACGGACATCAGTTTCCGCAAGTGGGAATACAACGTCCGCGACCTCTGGGCGCACAAGGATCTCGGAAAGTCCACGGACCGCCTGAAGGCCGATATCCCCGCCCACGGAGTCCTGATGGTGCGGCTGCGCCCGGAAAGAAAGCTGGACAACTAACGCTTAATAATACCTTTAACTAATCCAACCAAACACAGTATGAAACGATTCCATCATTTCTGCCTGACCCTGGCACTGCTTCTGGCGGCTCTTCCTTCGATGGCCGCCGTCACGGTGCGGGGAACTGTCACCGACGAAACGGGCGAACCCGTCGTCGGCGCCGGTGTCGTGGAAGTCGGGACGACGAACGGTGTCGTGACCGGTGCGGACGGCAAGTATGCCATCACGGTCAAGGGCGCCTCCTCCGTCCTCCAGTTCTCCTGCATCGGCTATGAGACCGTCGACGAGACCGTCGGAAACCGCGCCGTCATCGACGTCGTGCTCCAGGAGGCGGTGTCCTTCCTGCAGGAGGCCGTCGCCATCGGTTACGGTACCCAGAAGAAGGCCGACATCACGTCTTCGGTACAGAGTGTGAAGGCCGATGAGTTCGCGCAGGGCGCAGTCATCGATGCCGGTCAGCTCATCCAGGGCAAGGTCGCCGGCCTGCAGATCACCATCTCTTCCGGTGATCCGACCGCTTCCTCCTCCGTGATGCTCCGCGGTACCTCCTCCCTGTACGGCTCCTCCGCTCCGCTGGTGCTGATCGACGGCATCCCGGGCAACCTTTCCACGGTCGCCCCGGAGGACATCGAGTCCATCGACGTGCTGAAGGACGGTTCCGCGACCGCCATCTACGGTACCCGCGGCACCAACGGCGTCATCATCATCACCACCCGCAACGCCAAACGCGAAATGCCCGCCACGGTCGAGTATTCCGGTTATGTGACCGCTTCCACCTGGCTCAAGCGTCCGGACTTCATGTCCGCCGACGATGTCCTTGCCCGCCGGGCCGAGGGCTGGAGCTTCCAGGGTGCCAACGGCCAGCTTCCCGACGAGACCAAGACCGACTGGCTCTCCGAAATCAGCCAGGTGGGTATTTCCCATAACCACAACCTGTCCGTCCGCGGCGGCGGCGCGCACAGCTTCTACACCGCCAACGTCACCTACAACGACAACGAGGGTACCATCAAGAACACCGGCCGCACCAATATCCGCGCCCGGGCCATGGTCTCCCAGTTCTTCCTGGACGACATGCTCAAGGTCTCTGCCGAGGTGATGGCCAACGAAACGAGCCGGAAATCCCGCTTCGACGCGGCCTACGCCTACCGCCAGGCCTGCATCCAGGGGCCGCTCCAGCCCATCTACGATGAGGCCGGGAACTATTATCTCCGCGACATCTACCTGTATGCGAACCCGATGTCCATCATCAACGAGCAGCTGGGCATGTACCGCAACCGCAACGTCCGCTTCAACGGTACGGCGGAGTTCAAGCCCATCGATGCGCTCACCTTCAAACTGATGTATGTCCGCAAGGGCCAGAGCGGAATCGGCGGCTACTACAACACCCGCCAGGACGAGAGCACGACCAAGAGCGCGCGCAACGGCCAGGCCGGCCGCAACTCCTCCGACTATACGTCCAACATGCTGGAACTCAGCGCCAACTATGTGGGCGATTTCGGCAACCATCACGTGACCGCCGTGGCCGGCTACTCCTACGAGGACGGCTATAGCGAGAGCTTCAGCGCCTCCAACTGGAACTACCCGAACGACGGCTACCTTTGGAACGCCCTCGAAAAAGGCAACGGCCTCAAGGACGGTACCGCCAGCATGTCCTCCTCCGCGAGCATGAGCAAGCTCATCGGTCTCTTCGGCCGTGCCACATACAACTATGACGACCGTTACCTGCTGATGGCCTCCCTCCGTGTCGATGGTTCCTCCAAGTTCGGTGCGAACCACAAGTGGGGCTACTTCCCGGGCGTCTCCGCCGGTTGGCGTATCAACAACGAGGAGTTCCTCAAGGGCGTCAAGTGGCTGAACAACCTCAAGCTCCGCGCCGGTTTCGGTATCACCGGTATCGACATCTCCAGCCCGTACCAGTCCCTGGCTTCCATCGACTACGAGGGCAACTATATGTACAACGGCACCTGGATCCAGCCCATCGTCCCTACCCGTAACGACAACCCGGAACTCCACTGGGAGAAGAAGTACGAGTACAACGTGGGTCTGGACTTCTCCGTGTTCGACGAGCGCCTGAACGGTAGCATCGACGTCTACCGCCGCGACACCAAGGACGGCCTCTACTACTATTCCGTCCCGACCCCTCCGTACTACTACGGTTCCATCATGGCCAACGTGGCCCAGATCCGCAACGAGGGCGTCGAGGTGCTCCTGAACGCCATCCCGGTCCGCACCCGCAACTTCGAGTGGTCCTCGCAGGTGTCCTTCTCGCACAACCGCAACGAACTGCTTTCCATCTCCAACGACCAGTTCCAGAGCACGAACGACTACTTCGACGCCGGTTACACCGGTGAGCCGATCCAGAAGACCACGCACCAGGTGAAGGTGGGACAGCCCATCGGCAACTTCTTCAACCTGCGCTCCGTGGGCCTCGACGCCGGCGGCAAGTGGGTCGTCGAGCGTCTGCGCCGCGACGCGGACGGCAACGTGGTGAGCAAGTACTACGGCCTCGCCGCCGACGCCGGTTACACCGACTGGCAGGTCCTCGGCAACGGCGTTCCGGACATCTTCCTGAACTTCAACAACACGTTCCGCTACAAGGGCTTCGACCTGAACGTCACCATGCGCGGAGCCTTCGGTTTCCAGATCCTGAACTTCCAGAAGATGTTCTACGGCAACCCGAACATCCTGTACAACACGCTCAACTGCGCGTTCGACTACTTCGACGTCGTGGACGCCCGCACGGGCGAGAAGACCGGCGAGAAGGTCCAGATCGGCGACACCCAGCGCATCGTCAGCTACTACATCGAGGACGGCGACTACTGGAAGATCGACAACCTCACCCTGGGCTACACGCTGAAGCTCAAGAACAAGTACATCAAGCAGATACGCGCCTACGGCAGCATCCACAACCTGGCCACCTTCACCGGTTACACGGGCCTCGATCCGGAAGTTCCCATCACGGGCTTCGACGCCGGTACCGACGAGCGGGACAAATACCCGACCATCCGTACCTTCACCTTCGGCCTGAACCTCACCTTCTAAACCGACACGATCATGAAAAAGATATTTGCATCCCTTGCGATCCTTGCGGTTTCCGCTTCCTGCCTGACCGGCTGCTTCGACCTGAAGGAAGAAGCCTATTCCGAGATCCTCCAGGAGAGTTTCGTTCCGACCGACCAGGATGTGGCGGCCCTGCTCGCCAGCTCCTACTCCGAGTTCGGTGCCTTCATGGACTGGTACGGCATCTTTGACGCCGAAGAAGAGGCGGCTGACGTGGTCATCACCCCGGCCCGCCCGAACGGCTGGGTGGACGGCGGCGTGTATCAGCGTATGCACGAACACAGCTGGTATGCCGACGATCCGGGTTCCCCCTCCTCCCTCTACTATTATGCTTTCACAGGCATCAACGCCGCGAACCGGGTCATGGACCAGGTCAAGGACGGCACCCTGAACACCGGTGACCTCAAGGACGCCATCCTCGACGAGCTCAAGGCGGTCCGCGCCCTCTGGTATGCGGTCCTCCTCGACTCCCACGGCAACGTCCCTATCGTGACTTCCTATAAGGACACGGACCTGCCCAAGCAGAGTACCCGCCGCCGCGTCTATGAATTCGTGACCAAGCAGTTCCAGGAAGTCATTGACAACGGTATCCTCTCTACGGAGAAGTCCGCCGCGACCTATGGCCGCCTGAATATGTGGGGCGTCAAGATGGCCCTCATGCGCGTGTACCTGAACGCCGAAGTCTATACCGGCACCCCGGCTTATGACAAGGCGCTGGCCCTCGCCGAGGACATCATCCACAACAGCCCTTACCAGCTGTCCGCCAAGTATCTGGACAACTTCCAGGCCTTCGACGACGCTTCCGCCGTGGCCAACACGGAGCTGATCTTCGCCATCCCGTACGACAACGTGTACAACACCGGTTCGCACGTGTTCGACATGGCGATGAAGTTCTATCCCCCGTCCCAGGGCAAGGCCCACTTCGGCTATGCCACCACCACTTGGGGCGGCAACTGCGCGAACCCGCAGTTCATCAAGTCCTACCAGGAAGGCGACACCCGCCTGACGGACACCTGGCTCTACGGCCCGCAGTTCGTGGCTACCCCGAACCGTTCGGACAACGACTCCAAGATGGCCAAATACTTCCAGGATGTGGAGAAAGGCGTGGAAGTGGGCAAGCGCGACCAGATCGCCTGGTGGTGCCTGAACTACCTGCCTTCCGTCACCGGCGCCAAGGGTAAGGAGACGATCACCAGCGTGGACTTCGGCTGCCGCCAGTCCAAGTACCAGATCGACTTCGACGCCACCTCTACGTCCCACTGGACCAATGACGTCAGCTGGTTCCGCCTGGCCGAAGCCTATTACACCGCTGCCGAATGCATCCTGCGCGGCGCTTCCTCCAGCTATGGTGACACGCCCGACGGTCTTGTCAATGCCGTCCGCCAGCGTTCCGCGCCCGCCATCACCCTGGCCGACCTCAAGTCCACCAAGTCCAAGATGGTCTATGGTTCCGCCAACTTCGGCGACATCACCACCGATATGCTGAACATCTACGGCAACGGCTACAAGAAGACCGACAGCGGCTGGACCGCCGACGAGACCCGTCAGGCGCACGACTGGACCGAGGTCTACGAGGCGCTCGAGGCTTCCCAGAAGTACAAGTCCTCCGCAGCCGACAAGGAGCCCATCCAGTTCGCCGGTATGTACGACGAATGGGGCTGGGAGTTCGCCCTCGAAGGTCTCCGCCGCCAGCAGATGATCCGCTTCGGCACCTTCGGCACCCGCAACTGGTTCAACCACAAGGCTATCGGTGACAACCACACCGCGCTGTACCCCATTGACAAGGGCACCCAGCAGGACAACCCGAATCTGGGCCAGAACCCGGGTTATGTTTCCGCCAACGGAGTCATGGCCGCCGATGTGGCCATCGACGATCCGATTCCCGCCAACATGTAATGCTTAAGGAGACTACGATATGAAAAAGATATTTGTTTTGATGGCGCTTGCCTCGCTGACGCTCGTCTCTTGCCACAAGAAAGCCTGGTACGAGAACGACGGCATCCCCGTGGAACCGGAACCGGAGCCCGAGATTGTCTATGAAGGCGAAGGCAGCCTGGAGAAAGAGGGCAGCAACGGCGTTGCCGAGACCAACAGCACCTACACCTGGAAGGCGGAGGGTACCACGATCACCATCGACGCCTACATCGACACCGGCCAGTACATCCACGGCGACGACGAGTTCGGCGGCGGCGAGTACTGCATCGGCTGGTTCACGCTTCCGATCGCCACGATGAACGAGTTCCTGGGTGTGGACGTGAAAACGGACCTCAACGAGGACAACTTCTACGCCGTGAACGCAGACGGCTCCCGGGTCGCTGAATTCTCCTCCTACAAGCCCGGCATGTGGGTCGATGCCGACGGAAACACCTCCAACTGGAGCGCCGGTTCCGCTTTCTGGCAGTGGTATGTCTGGCAGGACAAGGGCGTTACCTACGACATGGATCAGGGCACCTACCCCGGCATCATCTACCTGGGCTGCCAGCCGTCCAACGCGGCCGCCGTGGCGGGCAAGACCGTCACCTCCAAGGCCAAGATTGAAGTGAATGGCACCACCTATGACTGGGTCATCAACTTCCATTACGCCGAGACCGAGGCCGTGGTCGAGGGCTCCGGCAAGCTGAGCCGCTTCGTCTGGGACGGCGACGACTACCACACCGAGGAAAGCCTCAGCAACTACTCCTGGACCCTGGCCGCCGAGTCCGGCCTGGAGATCTTCGTCGAGGTGAACACCGAGGAGTGGACCGAGTCCGGCGACTGGATGATCGGCTGGTTCGACTTCCCGCGCGCCCAGTTCAAGGAAGTGGCCGGCTTCGACCCGGCCGAACTGGACGAGAGCACTTTCTATGCCCTTGACGACTTCGACGATCCCGTGGAGGAGATGAGCTCCTACAAGCCGGGTATGTGGGTCGACGAGAAGGGCCTCCCGGCCTCCGGCTGGTCCGACGGCACCGTCTACTGGCAGTGGTACGTCTGGGGCGGCAAGACCGACAAGAACGGAAAGGTCATCGGTTACGACTATGATTACGAGAAGCACCCCGACATCTTCGTCGTGGGCGGCAACCCGGGCAACGTGTCCAAGATCACCTTCGAGGAACCCTTCACCACCAGGGCCATGATGGTCGGCGCCGGCGGCAAGGATTATCCCGTGACCATCACCTACACCTTCAAGGAGCAGATCCTCCCGGAGACCGAGGGTTATCCCGAGGCCGTATTCGAGGAAACCGGCACCCCGTATCCGTACGGCGGCGGCGTGGACGGTGACCATACCATCCAGTGGTACTTCGACGAAAACGGCCTGACCGTGGATGTCGACGCCTATGTCCCTTCCACCCTCGACGGCTGGATCTTCACGGCGGCCACCATCCCGACATCGGTGATGACCAGCTATCTGGGCATCGACGACATCGAGAAGCTTTACGACCTGACGTACTTCTATCCGCTGAATCCGGACGGTACGCCGTGCGGCGACTGGACGACCAACAAGCCCGGCCAGTGGGTGCATGCCGACGGAACCGCCTCCGGTTGGAGCGAGGGTGCGATGTACTGGTGGTACCAGTGGGGTGACCACAAGTACGAGGGCCATTTCACCGAAGGCCTGTTCCTGGTGGGTACCAACCCGAGCAACGTGGAAAGCGTCGCCGGACAGACGGTCACCTCCAAGGCGCAGCTGGGCGACAAGCTCCTCACGGTCAATGTCCACTATTACGCCGAGTACCCGACCGCCAAGACCGGCAAGGTGGGTCCTTACGCCTACAACTGGACGCTGGGTGACGACGGTGTCGACATCGTGGCCGAAGTCTCCGCTTCGCAGATGGACGGCAGCTGGGCCTGGATGGGCTTCTTCGTCAACGAGAAGTACATCAACGCCAGGTACGGCTACAATCTGACCGAACTGGTCACCGATTTCGAGAATGGCTTCTATCCGGTCGCTCCCGACGGCACGACCAAACTGGAGAAGTGGACGTCGTATGTCCCTGGAATGTGGTTTGCCGAGGACGGCGCTGCGGGTGGATATGCCTTCTGGCAGTACTACACCTCCAATTATGCCGACCTGGGATGGCACGACTTCCCGACTCCGGGCTTGTGCTACGTGGGCAAGAACCCTGGCAACACCTACACGCCGGGTACTTCCGCGACATCCAAGGCGATTGCCGGAGGGAAGGCCTTCAACGTGACCCTGAAGGTTGTCGAGTAATCATTTGATTTCGCGGGGCCGGACGCCCGTCCGGCCCCGTTATTTCTTTTGCAAAGACTATGAAAATGAGAGGATTGCTGGGAATGCTGGCCCTCGCCGCATTCTTTGTCGCGGGTTGTGAAAAGCAGCCCGACCCCGTCCCCGATCCCGATCCCACGCCGGATCCCCAGCCCAAGGAACTGACACCGACAAGCGGCGACCTGGTCCCGAAGGACGTTCCGGACTACGACAAGATTTATATGTGCTCCGAGTTCTACAAGAAGGAACGCGGATGGGACGTGGGCACGACCTTCTACGACCCGCTCAAGCAGGCCAGCCTGTACTATTTCGGGCGCAGCCGGCAGAGCGAGCATTTCATCATTTTCTGGGACAAGGACTACGGGACGACCACCCCGGACGAGGCCGCGGCCCCGTATCACCTGGACACCAAGACCTTCCTCGCCTGGTGCGAGGAAATTTACGCGTATTACGTGAACACGCTCAAGTTCGCGCACCTGACGGATGCGGAGAAATCCTATCTGGACCAGTACAAATTCGAGATTTTCCTCTGGCACCAGACCGAGTGGGCGGCCTACGGCTCCGGCCCGGCCGACAACATCACCGGCTGCCTGTGGGTCAATCCCGACGCGGCCAACAGCCGCTCCACCGTGGCCCACGAGATCGGCCACTCCTTCCAGTACCAGGTGGGTTGCGACCTGGTCCTGAACAAGAAAACCACCAACATCAACAACGTGGCTTTCCGCTACGACCAGGGCAACGGCAGCACCTTCTGGGAGCAGACCGCCCAGTGGCAGGCCTACCAGATGGTCCCGGAAGAGACGTTCACCAACTACAATTTCACCAATTACTGCGACAATGCGCACCGTCACTTCGCGCACGAGGACATGCGCTACGGCAGCTACTTCTTCCACTACTACTGGGTGGACAAATACGGTCTGGACGCCGTGTCCAAGGTGTGGCACGCGGCCGTGCGGCCCAAGGATTCGATGGAATCCTACATGAGCGCCTTCTCGCTGAGCCAGGACGAATTCAATGCGCAGCTCTATGATTTCGCCGCCCGGGTGGCGACCTGGGACTTCAACCAGATCAAGACTGAGGGCGCCCGCCACGCGGGGGCCATTTCCTGGAAGGGCGCCGACGCGGGCGAGGGCTGGTGGAAGGTGGATCCTTCCAAGGCTCCGGAATCGACCGGCTTCAACCACATCCGCCTGAGCGTCACCCCCGGGCAGCAGGTGACGATGGACTTCGCGGGCCTTCCCAACGAGCCCGGCTACAACAGCAGCGGAAATGCCGCCCAGGCGGGCTGGACCATCGGCTTCGTGTCGCTGGGGGAGGACCTCTCGACCCGTACTTACAGCACCAGCGCGATGGCGACCGCCGCCACCGGGAACGCTGCCACGGCCACGTGGACGGTCCCGGCCGGCGCCAAATACGTATGGGCGGTTATCGCCTGTACGCCGACGACTTACATCACCCATCTCTGGGATGAAAACAACGCCAACGACCGCCATTGGCCCTACAAGGTCAAGTTCGCGGCCGACGGCGAGACCATGGACCTCTCGGCCCCTTCCAGCGGCAGCCTGGAGGGCCCGGACGGCGCGATGAGCAACCATTCATACGCTTGGAAGCTGTCGTCAGCGGGCATCACCGTCGACGTGGACATCGACACCGACCAGGCGGCCGCCCGCGGCGGCTACGAGATCGGCCATTTCGAGCTGCCGGTGGAGAAGGTCAATGCCTTCCTGGGCACGGACGTCCGGAACCTGGACGAAAGCAGCTTCTACGGGGTGACCGCGAGCGGAACCAAGATTTCGGAATTCACCTCCTACAAGCCCGGCATGTGGGTGGACGCCAGCGGGAACGCCTGCTCCTGGAGCAGCGGGACCGGTTTCTGGCAGTGGTACATCTGGGGCGGCAAGAAAGACAAGAGCGGCAACAAGATCTGGTACGACGGCGATCCCGACGGAACGGGGGCCAACCAGGGCCGTTTCTTCGTGGGAATGCACCCGGAACACGTGGCCGCCGCCAAGGGGAAAACGATCGTCTTCCGGAACAAGATCGCGGCCCACGGATCCACCGTCGATTTCATCGTCACATACCGGTATCATTGATGCGGAAAGGGCTTTTATTTCTCGCCGAAAAAACGTAATTTTGAAAGTTTGAAAAAAACGACCGAAAAACCATAACAAATCATAACAAAACACTTTTATGAACAACGCAATCCTTAACTTCCCGGTACCGGCCAACGAGCCGGTCAAGGCTTATCTGGAAGGCTCTCCGGAGCGCATCGCCCTCGACGCCGAACTCGAGCGTCAGTGGAATACCGTCGTGGACATCCCGATCATCATCGGCGGCAAGGAGATCCGTACCGGCAATACCGGCAAGGTCGTGTGCCCGCATGACCACAAGCACGTGCTGGCGACCTTCCACAAGGTCACCGAGAAGGAAGTGCAGATGGCGGTTGACGCCGCGATGGAGGCCCATAAGATCTGGTCCGAGACCCCCTGGACCACCCGCGCCGCCATCGTCCTGAAGATGGCCGAACTCCTCGCGACCAAGTATCGTCCCATCATGAACGCGGCCTGCATGCTGGGCCAGTCCAAGAACATCTTCCAGGCCGAGATCGACTCCGCCTGCGAAACCATCGACTTCTTCCGCTACAACGTCCATTATGCCGCGAAGATCTACGGCATGCAGCCCAAGGACGGCGTGGGCAACATCAACCATACCGAATACCGTCCGCTCGAAGGCTTCATCCTGGCGGTGACCCCGTTCAACTTCACCTCCATCGCCTCCAACCTGTGCATGACCCCGGTCCTGATGGGTAACGTGGCCCTCTGGAAGCCTTCCACGACCTCCACCCTGTCCAACTACTACCTGATGCAGCTGTACAAGGAAGCGGGCCTTCCGGACGGCGTCATCAACTTCCTCCCGGGCAGCGGCTCCCTCATCGGCAAGGTCGCGACCTCTTCCAAGTGGTTCTCCGGCATCCACTTCACCGGTTCCACCGGCACCTTCAACAGCCTCTGGCGCCAGGCGGGCGAGAACCTGGGCAAGTACGTGAGCTACCCGCGCCTCGTGGGCGAGACCGGCGGCAAGGACTTCATCTTCGTCCATCCTTCCGCCGATGCGAAGGCCGTCGCCACGGCCGCCTTCTGCGGTGCGTTCGAGTTCCAGGGCCAGAAGTGCTCCGCGGCCTCCCGCATGTACATCCCGAAGAGCCTGTGGCCGGAAGTCCTGGGCATCATGAAGCAGTACGCCTCCGAGGTCAAGATGGGCGACGTCCGCGACCATACCAACTTCATCAACGCGGTCATCGACGAGGCCTCCTGGAACAACATCGACAGCTACATCACCTACGCCGAGCAGTCCCCGGATGCGAAGGTCGTCCTGGGCGGCGGCCGTGACAAGAGCGTGGGCTACTTCGTGCAGCCGACGGTCATCGAGACCACCGATCCGCACTTCAAGTCCATGGAAGAGGAGATCTTCGGCCCGGTCCTCACCGTCTATCCGTACGATGACGACAAGGTCTGCGAGGCCGTGAAGCTCTGTGACACCACCTCCCCGTACGGTCTCACCGGCGCCGTGTTCGGCAAGGACCGCCTCGCCGTGGAGAAGATCACCGACGCCCTCCGCTATGCGGCCGGCAACTTCTACATCAACGACAAGCCCACGGGAGCCGTGGTGGGCAACCAGCCCTTCGGCGGCGCCCGCGCTTCCGGTACCAACGACAAGGCCGGCGGCGAGTTCAACCTCATCCGCTGGATCATCCCCAGAGTCATCAAGGAAACCCTCGTTTCCCCGACCGACTACCGTTATTCCTACATGAAGTAATTATGTCTGGACGGGGGTATATCTTCCAAAACCGTCGCTTCGCGACCCCTCCCATCAAAGATGGGCCCCTCCCTCTTATGCGGCCGAGGGTGGCCACAGGTTTTGGAAGATACACCCCCGTCCAATAGACTCCAGAGTATGAAAAAGCTCTTTGTTTTTGCAACCGTGGCCGGCATGCTGGTGCTGGCCTGCGGACGGACGGCGCCGAAGCAGACGGAGGTGGACTTCGTGGAGGCGCTCGGGATTCCCGAGTGCGTGATCACGACCCCGCCGGATTCGCTGGGGCTGGACCCCTGGTACAAGAAGTATGTCGATGTGAACGGGATTCCGCTGTGCTCGAGCTGGCGGTGCCCGGACAGCGCGCTCGTGGCCGGGCATAACACGCTGTGGGCCATGACGTCCATGCTGTCGGACGAGGTGATGGATGCCCTGCGGAAGGCAGGGACGCGGGTGACGATGATGGGCCGGTACGAAGGCACCACCGACGTCCCCGAGCACCGTTTCCTTGTCAATGACACCACCCTGAACTGGGACCTCCGGGCCCGGGGCCTGGGCGGTGACCTGGAGCTGCCGCTCACCTCCTGCGCGGAGGAGAACGTGCTGGGCTACCAGATTGACAAGTACCACGCGGAAGATATCCTCATCCACGAATTTGCCCATTCGATCCACCTCGTGGGCATCCTGCAGGTGGATCCGGAAATCAACGACCGCCTGGAGGCCCTCCTCGCGAACGCGAAGGAGAAGGACCTCTGGTGGAATACCTACCGCCTCACGGACATCGCCGAATACTGGGCCGAGGGTGTGCAGGACTGGTTCAACGTGAATGCGGAGATGGACCACCCCGACGGGAAGCACAACTACGTGAACACCCGCGAGGAGCTCAAGGAGCGCGACCCGGGTCTCTATGACCTCCTGGCCGAATACTTCCCCGCCACGGAGCAGCAGATTTCCAAGCACAAATTCGTGAACGAGTGCACCAAGGAGAATAGCCGAACGCATTGATATGTTTGACAAGAGTACGTATATAAGCCGCCGCGCCCGCCTCGCCAAGGAGGTGGGCGACGGCGTCCTGCTGTTCCTGGGCAATGCCCTCGTGGGCATGAACTACCGGGACAACGAATACGCTTTCCGTCAGGACAGTTCGTTCCTGTATTTCTTCGGCCTGGACCAGGCCGGCCTGGCCGCCGTCATCGACATTGACGCGGGCGAGGAGGTGATTTTCGGCGACGAACTCACCATCGACGACATCGTCTGGACCGGGACCATGCCTTCCCTCGCGGAGACGGCCCGGCTCGTGGGCGTGGAGAAGACCGAGCCCCTGGCCGCCCTCAAGGTCCGGCTGTCCGGACGCAAGGTCCGCTTCCTGCCGCCGTATCGCGGTGACCACCAGGTGTGGCTGCAGGCCCTTCTCGGCATCGCTCCCGAGGAGCAGGCCGTCCGGGCCGATGAGGCTTTCATCAAGGCCGTCGTGGATATGCGCATCCACAAGACGCCGGAGGAAGTGGCCGCCATCGAAGAGGCGGTGGACATCTCCACCCGGATGCACCTGATCTCCTACCGGATGGCCCGTCCGGGTGTCCACGAGGCGGAAATCGCCGCGGCGGTGCTCCAGGAGGCCACCTGCCGTCCGGGCTGCGGCCTCGCCTTCCCGACCATCGCCACGACGGCCGGACAGGTGCTCCACAACCACGGCTTCGTCCATACGCTCAAGGCGGGGGACATGTTCCTGCTGGATGCCGGCGCGGAGAATCACCTCCACTATGCGGGCGACCTGTCTTCGTCGATGCCGGTCAATGACCGCTTTGACGAGCGTCAGGAGCTGATTTACAACATCTGCCTGCAGAGCTTCTATGCGGCCGTGGATCAGCTGTATCCCGGCAATCCGTACCGGAAGGCCCATCTCGCCGCGGCCGAGACCATCGCCGCGGGGATGGTGGACCTGGGCCTGATGAAGGGCAACCCCCGGGACATCGCGGAGAGCGGCGCCTACGCCCTCGTATTCCCGTGCGGAACGGGCCACATGATGGGCCTGGACGTGCACGACATGGAGAACCTGGGCGAGCAGTTCGTGGGCTATACCGGCGGCGAGGTCAAGAGCAAGCAGTTCGGATTCAAGTCCCTGCGCCTGTCCCGTCCGCTGGAGCCCGGCTTCGTGTTCACCGTGGAGCCCGGTATCTACTTCATGCCCGAGCTCATCGACTACTGGAAGGCGGAAGGCCGTTTCAAGGAGTTCATCAACTACGACAAGTTCGAGGCCTGGAAGGGCTTCGGCGGCCTGCGCAACGAACTCGATTACCTCATTACCGAAGACGGTTGCCGGTTACTCGGCAGCCTCAAGAAGCCGATGACCCTGGAAGAGGTCTATGCGGCAAAACAAGCTTAATTATGACATTCACCATCAAGCACCCCGAGAATGACGGGGGAATGAACCCGAGGATCAAGCGCCTGCGCCAGGAGAGCGTGGAGACGCCCGCCACCCTGACCATTGAGCGCGCCCTCATCGAGACGGCCTTTTACAAGGAGAATTACGGCAAGTATCCGATTGCCGTGCTCCGCGCGATGAACTTCTACGAGATCTGCGCGAAGAAGACGCTGTACATCGGCCCGGACGAACTCATCGTGGGCGAACGCGGCCCCAAGCCCAAGGCGGTCCCGACTTTCCCGGAACTCACCTGCCACAGCGTGGAGGACCTCCACGTGCTGGACACCCGCGAACTGCAGACGTACCACATCAGCCAGGAGGATATCGACACCTATGAGCGTGAGGTGATTCCGTACTGGAAGGGCAAGACGCAGCGGGAGCGCATCTTCAACCATGTCTCCAAGGAGTGGGAGGAAGCCTACCATGCCGGCGTGTTCACCGAGTTCATGGAGCAGCGCGCCGCGGGCCACACCGCGATGGACGGCCGGATGTACCGGGAGGGGCTGCTGGACATGCGGGCCCGGATCGAGAAGAAGATCGCGTCCCTGGATTACATCAATGATCCCGAGGCGACCGACAAGCAGCAGGAACTCGAGGCGATGGCCATCTCCTGCGACGCCGCCATCCTCCTCGCCGAGCGGCACGCCGCCCTGGCCGAAAAGATGGCCGCCGCGTGCACGGATCCAGTCCGCAAAGCCGAACTGGAGAAGATCGCCTCCGTGTGCCACTGGGTTCCGGCCCATGCCCCCCGCGACCTCTGGGAGGCCATCCAGATGTACTGGTTCGTGCACCTGGGGACGGTGACGGAGCTGAACGGCTGGGATTCCATGAACCCGGGCCACATTGACCAGCACCTCTATCCCTTCTACAAGCAGGGTCTGGAGGACGGCACCCTCACCTATGAGAAGGCGAAGGAACTCCTGAGCTGCCTGTGGATCAAGTTCAACAACCAGCCGGCGCCGCCCAAGGTGGGTATCACCGCCCGCGAGTCCGGCACCTACAACGACTTCACGAACATCAATATCGGCGGTATCGACCGGAACGGAAACAGCGGCGTGAACGACCTCTCCTACATGATCCTGGAGATCCAGGAGGAACTGCACGAACTGCAGCCGGGCCTGTCCATCCACATCGCGGAGAACACCCCCGACGAGTTCCTCGCCGCGGGCATCAAGGTCATCCGCCTGGGCCACGGCTATCCGTCCGTGTTCAATCCGGACACCTACGTGCAGGAGCTGGTCCGCCAGGGGAAGACCCTGGAGGACGCCCGCGAAGGCGGCTGCTCCGGGTGCATCGAGGTGGGTGCGTTCGGTAAGGAGGCGTACCTGCTCACGGGCTATCTGAACACCCCGAAGATCCTGGAAATCACGCTGAACAACGGCGTGGACCCGGAGACGGGGAAGAAGATCGGCCTGGAGACCGGCGACCCGCGCGGCTTCAAGAGCTTCGAGGAGCTGTATGCGGCCTGGCACAAGCAGATGACGTACTTCGTGAACCTGAAGCTCAGCGTGAACAACTACATCGAGCGGATGTTCTCCCTGTACGCCCCGGCGACCTTCCTGAGCCTGTACATCGACGACTGCATCGACAAGGGCAAGGATTACTATAGCGGCGGTGCCCGGTACAACACCACCTACATCCAGTGCACGGGCCTCGGCACCATCACGGACTGCTTCACCACCCTCAAGAAGCACGTCTTCGAGACCGGGAAATACACGATGGACCAGATGCTTACGGCGGTGGCCGAAGACTGGAAGGGCCACGAGCCCATGCGCCTGTACATCCGCAACCACACCCCGTTCTTCGGAAACGACGACGCTTATGCCGACGACATCGCGGTGCGGGTCTATGACGACCTGGTGGACGCCATCGAAGGCCGGCCCAACACCCGTGGCGGCAAGACGCAGCTGAACATGCTCTCCACCACCTGCCACAACTATTTCGGCCAGGTGTGCGGCGCTTCGGTGAACGGCCGCTTCGCCCATTTCGCCATCTCCGACGGCACGTCGCCGGCCCATGGCTCCGACACGAAGGGTCCCACCTGCGTGGTGCGCTCCCTGGGCAAGCTGGACCAGACCAAGAGCGGCGGCACCCTGCTGAACGTCCGCTTTATCCCGGCCCTGCTGAAAACCGACGCCGAAGTGGCCAAGCTGGGCCGCCTCATCCGCGAGTACTTCAAGCTCGGCGGCCACCATATCCAGTTCAATATCGTTGATACAGAGACGCTTTGCGAAGCGCAGAAGAACCCGGACGACTACCGCGACCTGCTGGTCCGCGTGGCCGGCTACTCCGACTATTTCAACGATATGACGGCGCAGCTTCAGAACGAAATCATCGCCCGTACGGAGAACGACGACCTGTAATGGCGCTCATCTTCGACATCAAGCGGTACGCCCTCCACGACGGCCCCGGAATCCGGACAACCCTCTTCCTGAAGGGTTGTCCGCTCCGGTGCGTCTGGTGCCACAACCCTGAAAGCTGGACCGCCACCCGGCAGAAACTCTACAAGAAGAGCAAGTGTATCGGGTGCGGCAGCTGCGTGGCGGTGTGTCCGCAGGAAGCCATTGAACTCACTCCCGACGGCATCGTCCCCACGGCGAACCCCTGCCTCCAGTGCGGGAGATGCACGGAGGAATGCCCCGCCGCCGCCCTGGAAATGAGCGGCCGGGCCTGGCCGATGGAGGAGTTGATGGCGGAGGTGGAGAAAGAGCGCGGAATCATGGAGGACAGCGGGGGAGGAGTCACCCTTTGCGGCGGCGAACCCCTCATGGACCCGGACTACGCCCTGGAACTGCTCCGGGAACTGGGCCGCAGGGGCTTCCACCGGACGGTGGATACGACCCTGTACGTCCGTCCCGAAATCATCCCCGAGGTCGCGAAGGAATGTGAACTCTTCCTCGTGGACCTGAAAGCGATGGATTCCGAAGTGCACCGGAAATTCACCGGCGTCCCGAACGAACGCATCCTGGAGAACCTGCGCCTGCTCGCCGGCCTCGGCGCCCGGTATTTCATCCGCATCCCCCTGATCCGGGAGGTGAACGGCGACCGAGCGAACCTGGAAGCATCGGCCCGGTTCCTCGCATCCCTGCCTACCCCGCCCGAGGAGGTGGACCTGCTGCCTTATCACGACATCGGCAAGGGGAAACACGAGCGGATGTGGTCGGTATATAACCCCCTGGGGTATTCATTTACAACGCCTTCCAAAGATGAACAGGAGGCCGCGGCGGACCTTTTCCGCTCCTTCGGCCTCACCGCCCGCATCGGCGGATAAAACCACTTGATCATGAAGAGAATCCTCCTTCTTGCAGCCTTGCTGGCCGGGCCCATGCTCTCGGCCCAGCGGCTCCCTACCCTGGACGACTTCCTGAACGGAGAACGCGTTACCGGTGTAAGCCTTTCTCACAAGGGCACTTATGTGCTTGAGAGCTTCACCGTTACCGACGGCCCCAAGACGCAGCGCCACAGCATTGTGAAGCGCCTTCCGGACGGGACGCAGGTGGCCCGGTTCGATTCGGTCCGTGTGGAGTGGATGCCCGTCACCGAGGCCCTTCTCCTGCACCAGGGCGACTCGCTCGTGCGTATCGACCCGGTCACGGACGAGCGCACCGTGCTGGCCCGGAACCTCCCGAAAAAGAGCCGTGTCGAGATGGCCCCGACGGAGGATTATCTCGTCCTCTCCTGCACGAAGGAAGGTCCCAAGGAGGATCCGGACGTGTTCCGCATCCTGGAACCGGACGACCGGCAGCCCGGCTGGCGCGACCGCATCTATCTCCTGAAATGGGACCTCGCCACGGGGGACTCCCTCGTGCTGGCCAAGAGCCCGTATAACAGTTATCTGGAGGATATTTCCGCCGATGGGAAGAAACTCCTGATCTCCAGCCCCCGTACCCGGCTGGAGAAGCGTCCCACCACCGTGGAGGACGTCCTCATCATGGACGCAGTGACCGGGAAGGCCGATACCATCCTCCGCGCCGCCCCCTTCCTGGAGTCCAAATGCTTCTCGCCGGACGGGAAGCAGCTCCTCGTCCGCGCCTCGCCCGAGGCCTTCGACCGCATCGGCGAGCACATCAAGCCGGGGCAGACCTCCAGCATGATCTTCCAGGTGCTCTACCGCCTGGACATCGCCTCCGGAAAGGTCACCCCGCTGACGGACCGGATCCCCCAGTCCGTCCACGATTTCGTCTGGTCCCGGGACGACGGCCAGGTCTATTTCATGGCGGAAGACCGGGACTACCAGTCGCTTTTCACCTTGAATCCCAAGACGGCCAAAGTCCAGAAGCTCAATGCGAAAGAGGAGATGATCACCGGCTTCAGCGTCGCGGACGGCAAGGTCGCCTACGTGGGCGAGGGCGTGTCCAACTCCATGCGCTGCTGGCTCCTGGAAAAGGGCGCAAACCGGCTCCTGGAAGACTCTTCGGCGAAACTCCTCGCCGGCATCGAACTCGGTGAGGTCCACGACTGGAACTACCAGCACAGCCGCGGCGAGACCATCTACGGCCGCTACTACCTCCCGCCGCACTTCGACCCGTCGAAGAAGTATCCGATGATTGTCAATTACTATGGCGGCTGCTCCCCGACGGGACGCAACTTCGAGAGCCGTTATCCGCACCACCTGTATGCCGCGCAGGGCTATGTGGTCTATATCGTCCAGCCCTCCGGCGCAACGGGCTTCGGCCAGGAATTCGCCGCCCGGCACGTCAACACCTGGGGTGAAGGCGGGGCCGAGGACATCATCGAGGGCGTGCAGAAGTTCTGCGCTGCGCATCCCTTCGTGGATCCTGCCCGCATCGGCTGCATCGGCGCCTCCTTCGGCGGCTTCATGTCGCAGTACCTCGTGATGAAGACGGACCTGTTCGCCGCCGCCATCAGCCACGCCGGCATCTCCGACATCACCAGTTACTGGGGCGAGGGCTACTGGGGCTACTCCTACTGCGAGGTCTCCACGGCCAACAACTACCCTTGGCAGGCGAAGGCGCAGGAGATGATCCTGAGCCAGAGCCCCCTGTTCAATGCCGACAAGGTCCATACCCCCATCCTCTTCCTCCACGGCATGGCCGATACGAACGTCCCCGTGGGCGAAAGCATCCAGATGTTCACGGCCCTGAAACTCCTGGGCCGGGAGACCGCCTTCGTCGCCGTCAAGGACCAGGATCACCACATCCTCCAGTACGACAAGCGCCAGAAATGGCAGAATACCATCTTCGCCTGGTTCGCGAAGTATCTCCAGAACGACCCGTCCCTTTGGGATGCCATGTATCCGCCTGTAAACCTGTAAATTACAGTTTTTCATGAAATACAATCTTCGTTTAGCCGCAATCGCAGGTCTTGCCCTTCTTGTGCTCTCCTGCCAGAAACCGGTCCATGATCCCGGAAAAGAGGACAAGGGACCGGTGGACACGGGTACCCCCGTGGCCGTGAACGGATTCTATTCCATCGAGCACGAGGGATTCACGTTCAAGATCCGGGAAGAGGTGTATAACACCGCCTCCGCCCAGAGTGCGATGGAACTCCTGAAAAAGAACCTGACGGAGATCAACGGCCTGATGCCGGATTTCGCCCTGAAGGTGATGAAGAAGAACCCCATCTGGCTGGAGAAGGACCTCACGGACGGGGCTGCCTGGTACCACAACAACAAGGACTGGCTGGCGGATCAGTCGAAGACCGACAGCCGGTATATGACCGAGAAATGGCACTGCGTGGAGTTGTGCAACTATGTCCATTATGTGAGCTGGTGCAACCAGAACCAGCCCTACATGGTCCTGCACGAGCTCTGCCACCTGTATCACGACCAGGCCCTGGCCGGCGGCTTCGAGAATCCCGACGTGAAGGCCGCCTACAACCATGCGATGGAAGTGGGACTGTATGTGAACACCCCCTACCGCCTGGACAAGAACACCCTGATCCAGCGCTACGACGACTATTATCACCAGAAGGTCTATGCCACGAACAACTGCATGGAGTATTTCTCCGAGATCTGCGAGGCCTACTGGGGTGAGAACGACTACTACCCCTTCAATTATGAGGACCTGAAATCCTATGATCCCCAGGGCTTTGCCCTGATGGAGAAGGTCTGGGGAAAGCGTGCCGGCAAGTAACATATTCCAACCCAATAAAAACCAACAGCCAATGAAAAAGATGAAGATCTTATTCACTGCCATGGTAAGCCTGCTGGCTGTCCTGACCGCCTCCGCACAGAACATCGACGTGCGGGGTACGGTGAAGGATGCCTCCGGGAATCCGGTCGTGGGCGCGGGCCTCGTGCTCCGCGGCAACAACCGGGTGTATACCATGAGTGATGCTGCAGGTGCGTTCAGGATCTCGGTTCCTGCCGATGGAACCCTGTCCGTCACGTGCCTGGGGTATCAGGAACAGACCGTCCCCGTCAACGGGCGGCGGGTAATCGACATCGTCCTCACGGACGACTCCCAGATGCTCGACGAGACCATCGTCGTCGCTTACGGTACCGCTTCCAAGGCCTCCTTCACGGGATCGGCCACGGTGGTCAAGAAGGAGGACATCCAGAAGATCGCCACCTCCAACGTAACCCAGGCCCTCCAGGGCCTCAGCGCGGGCGTGCAGGTCATCAACTCCAGCGGCCAGCCGGGTGACGGCGGTTCCATCAACATCCGCGGTATCGGGTCCATGAACGCCTCCAGTTCCCCGCTGTATGTGGTGGACGGTGTCGCCTACTCCGGCTACATCAACGCCATCTCCTCGAACGACATCGAGTCGATGACGGTCCTCAAGGATGCGGCGGCGACCTCCCTGTACGGTTCCCGGGCTGCGAACGGCGTCATCGTCATCACGACGAAGAAGGGCCAGAGCGAGGAGGGCAAGATCTCCTTCCGCTCGAACCTCGGCTTCGCCTCCCTGGCAGTTGACCTTCCCCGCCAGCTGGCTCCCACCGAGTATGCGTGGATGGCCTGGCAGGCGCTGTACGGAGCGGCCATCGACGGTGGCAACACCCCGGAGGAAGCCGGTGCCCTCGCGGCGAACAACCTCGCCAACGAGCTGAAAATCAACCCTTGGAATACCCGCAACATCATCGACGCAAGCGGTAACCTGCTCGTTTCCGATGACGATCTTCTCTGGTATGGCGACTGGCGCGGCGAAATGCTGCAGGTCCGTCCCCGCCAGGAATACAACATTGACCTGAGCGGCCGGAAGGGAGACACGAACTACTTCTTCTCCGGCGGCTACCTGAACGACCGCGGTATCTTCACCACCCAGCAGTTCGAGCGCATCTCCGGCCGCGCGAACGTGTCCACGCGCGTGAAGAAGTGGCTGGAAGTGGGCACCAACACCTCCTTCTCCCACTCCCTCACCGACGCCCCTGCGGGCGACTCCGTGGTGTGGTTCCTCCGCACGGTCCCTGCCACCTTCAATATCTGGCAGTACGACTACAACAAGGGCGGCTATGCCACCGACGCCAACGGCAACTATATCTACGAGTATGGTTCCGACCGTCCGAACTGGTCCGGCTGGAACATGCTGGCCGATGCGGCATACAACAAGTATGTCACCAAGGTGGACCAGATTTCCACCCGTAACTTCGCGGAAATCACCTTCTTCCCGGGCCTGACCTTCAAGAGCACCGTTTCCATCGACTACTACATCACCAAGTACGACGGTTACGGCAGCGCCGAGCACGGCTACTCCGCCGGCGAAGGCGGCAACGCCCAGAAGTCCTACGACCGCAACGTCTCCACCACCTGGACGAACATCCTGTCCTACAACCAGGAGTTCGGCGACCACAATATCGGCGTGATGCTGGGCCAGGAGAGCTTCAGCCGCAACGTGGCGGGCCTCTCCGCCGGCCGCAAGGGCTTCCCGTTCGGCGGCCTGTACGAGCTGAGCTCCGCTGCGGAACCGGACTACTCCACCTCCTACGTGGACAACTACCGGCTCCTTTCCTACTTCAGCCGTCTGGAGTACGACTATGCCGACAAGTACTACCTCTCCGGCTCGGTCCGTATGGACGGTTCCTCCAAGTTCTCCCCGTCGTCCCGCTGGGGTACCTTCTGGAGCGCCGGCGCCTCCTGGCGTATCAACAACGAGAACTTCCTGAAGGACGTTCGCTGGATCGACAACCTCAAGCTCAAGGCCAGCTACGGCGCCGTGGGTAACGACAACCTGTCTTCCTGGTACTGCTACCAGGGCCTGTACGCCGCCGGTTACAACGACCTCTCGAACGCGGGCGTGGTGATCTCCCGTCTCCCGAACGAGACCCTCAAGTGGGAGACCAACCTCCAGTTCAACACGGGTATCGACTTCTCCCTGTTCCGCCGCCTCACCGGTAGCATCGAGTATTTCGACCGCAAGTCCAAGGACCTGCTGTTCACGATGCCGATGGCCCTTTCCACCGGTTTCTCCGGTATCGACCGCAACATCGGCGACGTGAAGAACTACGGCGTGGAGGCGACCCTCGACTGGGCGGTCGTGAACAGCGATTCCTTCCGCTGGAACATGAATTTCAACGCCACCCATTACCGCAACGTGATCACCTCCCTGCCGCAGCAGGAGATGAACGCGGGCGTGTTCAAGTGGCGCGAGGGCCAGAGCCGCTACGACTACTGGGGTCCGGAATACGCCGGCGTGAACCCGGCCAACGGTAACGACCAGTTCTGGATGAACATCTACGACACCGATGCCGAAGGCAACCGCGTGGTCGTGGACCGCGTCCTGACGGAAAGCACCTCCGACATCTCCGGTGACGAGCAGAAGAAGTATCTCGGCTCCTCCATCCCGGACGTGTTCGGCGGCTTCACCAACACCTTCCAGATCGGCGGCGTGGACCTGTCCGTGATGCTCTACTACAGCATCGGCGGCCTGATGTACGACACCGACTACTCCCAGATGGCAGCCTACCGCCAGGGCTTCCAGCTCCATCCGGACCTGCTGAATGCCTGGACCCCGCAGAACACGACGTCGAACATCCCGAGAATCAACCGCAACACGGTGGACGTGTTCTCTACGAAGTACCTGTTTGACAATACCTTCCTCCGACTGAGGAACGTCACGCTGGGTTATACCTTCCCGAAGCGCCTGATGAACAAGGTGGGCATCGACGTGCTCCGCCTGTATGTCCAGGGCGACAACCTCCTGACCTTCGGCAGCGCGGTCAAGCGCGGCACCGACCCGGAACAGAGCGTCGCCGGTACCACGGGCAACCGCTTCCCGACCACCAAGAACGTATCCTTCGGCGTACAGATCACATTATAGGAGGACCTGCGTATGAAAAAGACATTGATTGCGGCCCTTGCGGCCATCGCCACCCTTTCCCTCGTCTCCTGCAAGGATTTCCTGGAGACCAGTCCCACCAGTTCCGTCTCCGACAACCAGGTGTTCACGTCCATCCAGGGCGCCAATGCGGCCCTGAACGGCTGCTACAACCTGCTGCACTTCAACGACGAGAACTACGGACGCGGAGACGTCACCGGCTACATCAGCCAGATCTGCACCTTCGACACCACCGGCGAGGACATCATCGTCAACGGCGGCTGGTACGGGTATGACTACAACTTCTGGGGCCACCAGCGGGGCGACATCTTCAAGACCTACACCCTCTGGAACTACTACTACGTGCTGATCAACAACCTGAACAGCGTCATCAAGTTCACGCCCATGATCGAGGGCGCCTCCGAGGCCGATGTGAACGCGATCGTGGGTCAGGCCAAGGTGATGCGCGGCTGGTCCTACTTCATGCTGGCCCAGCTGTTCCAGCACACCTACCAGCTCTCCCATCCGCGTCAGATGCCGGGTGTGCCCATCTATACCGAGCCCACCACGGACGAGACCGAGGGCGCCCCGCGCGGCACCATCGACGATACCTACAACCAGGTCCTGAAGGATCTGACCGAGGCCGAGACGGCGCTCGCCGGCTACAGCCGCCTCGCGAAGAACCACGTGGACCAGTCCGTGTGCCAGGGTATCCTGGCCCGCGTGTACCTGGTGATGCAGGATTGGTCCAAGGCGGCCGAATACGCTGCCAAGGCCCGCGCGAACTACCCGCTCACGACGAATGACCAGTTCGATTCCGGTTTCAACGACATCACCACCCCGTCCTGGATGTGGGGCCTGATGCAGGACAAGGAGAACAAGCTCTACGGCAACGGCGACTACTGCCCGTTCGCCCTGTGGGCCAACTGGATCACCCGCAACGGCGGCGACCTCTGGTCCTTCAACTGCTGGTTCCTCCCGGACACCTTCGTCGCCCTGTTCGACGAGGGGGATATCCGCCGTCAGCAGATTTTCTTCCGGTCCGATATGGGTAACGGCCTGTACTGCTCCCGGAAGTTCTATGACAACCTGGACCTGACCGGTTCGTTCGTGTACATGCGCGCAGAGGAGATGCTCCTCATCGAGGCCGAGGCCAAGGCCCGCGGCGGCGATGCCGCCGGCGGTCTGGCCCTCCTTAACCAGCTCCAGTCCCTGCGCGGCGCCACGCCGACCGCCAAGACCGGTGACGCCCTCGTGGAGGATATCCTCCTGGAGCGCCGCAAGGAACTGTACGGTGAAGGCTTCGCCTGGCTGGACATCATCCGCAACTGCAAGCCGCTGGTCCGCGAGGGCAACCACAGCGACTACAGCGGCCATACGCCCATCCCGGCCAAGTCCTGGGCTTTCGTGTATCAGATTCCGCAGAGCGAAATCCTGAACAACCCGAACATCAACGGCGAGATCTGGCCCAATGGCGACCAGAACCCCTTCGCCCAGTATTATGACAACAAAATCCTGGAGTAAGCCATGAGAGCCAACAATATACTCAAGCAGGTGCTGGCCGTCGCGGCCGCCCTCGTGACACTGTCCTCCTGCGTGCAGAAGGAGAAGGAACTGACCCCGCTTCAGGCTCCGGGACAACTGGACTATGAGGCCGACTTCGGTTCGCTGTCCCTCTACTGGACACCGGTCGAGAATGCCGGCCAGTATTTCTGGAAAGTGGAGAATTCACTCGGATACACCGTATCCAAGGGTACCACCACCAATACCTACGTTACCGTGAGCTCCCTGCAGCCGGCCACGACCTACACCGTCCGCATCAAGGCCATTCCTGCCGGTGTGGATGTGGATACGTATGCCGCCTCCGACTTCTACGTGAAGGAAGCGACGACGGCCGCCCCGAAGCAGTACGACTTCGAATGGTCCTATCCCGCCAACATCTGGTGGTACTACGACACGGACGTGTACCGCGAGACCAAGGGAAAGACCACCTTCGGTTATGACAAGACCCTGCAGGCCTATGTCATCCAGGCCTGGGCGGGCGTCATGGGCATGGACATCGTGTTCACCCTGTCCGATTCCGGTGAATGGCTCATCAACTACGCCGAGTCCACCGCCTATGGCGGCGGTCCGGACAGCAACATGGCCGTTGCCCTGTACCACGGCATCGGCGGCACCGCCGCCGCCAACTGCTGGTTCTACACCAACAACACGGGCAGCTCCCTGGAGATCAGTTCCACCGGCGGCCGCGGCTATGCCTGGATGTACAATCCGGACGGCAACTGGACCGGCTACTGCGTCGAGTTCGGCGAGTACACCCCGGATCCGCCGGCACCTTTCGTGCCGGATGCCGATGCGACGGAGTCCTGGTCCAAGACCGCGACCATCGCCTTCGACGGCGAGGAACTGGGCGAGGCCACCGTTACCTTCGATGCGGAGACCGGTCTCTACACCGTGGATTCCTGGTATGGCGTCGAGGGCCACGGCATCGCCTTCACCCGCAACGCCGAGACCGGCAACTGGGTGATGGACACCGAGAAGTCCTCCGCCTATATCGACGGACCTTACGAGGGAACCGGCCTGTACGAGCTGTCCCATGGCAAGTACGGCAAGGGCCTGGCCTCCACGCTGCTGCTGGATCCTTCCGACAGCGGTTACGAGGGCGATCCCAAGAACGGCGACATGTGGGCGGCGGTGACCGATCCTTCCGGCAAGAAGGGCACCTACACGATCACCTGGGTCACGGACATGACTCCGTTCCGCTGGAGCTGCGACATCTATGTGACGAACAACCTCGTCGGCAAGGGAACGATTTCCTACAATGCCGAGGCGGGTGAGTACAAGATCGAGTCCTGGTGCGGCGTCGAGGGGTATGACATCGTCTTCACCCTGGGCGACAACGGCTGGGTCGTGGACTTCGACAAGTCCAGCGCCTACCGCAGCGGTCCCGACGGCAATGGTGCCGTGGGCCTTGCCAATGGTGTCGATGGGGCTGTGTTCCCGAACAGCTGGTTCTATCCGACCGGCAACTACGGTACCGTGGTGGGCGACAGCTCCGCCGGTGTGGCCAGCTGCTGGATGTACAACTTCGACGGCAACTGGAGCGAATACCGCGTCGAGTGGAAGGAAGGCAGCTGGAGTGCCAAGGGTAAAGTGACGTCCAACGGTGCGGAAGTGGGTACGGCGACGATCTACTATGACATCGACACCCAGACCTATACCCTGAGCGGCTGGTACGGCGTGGCCGGTTATGACGTGAAGTTCAGCCTGCGTGAAGGCACAGAGTGGAACATCGACTACACCGGTTCCTCGGCTTGCAGCTCTCCGGACGGTCCCGATGCCAACAACGCCGTGGGGCTCCTCAACGGCGTCGAGGGCGCTGGTTCTACCACCTGCTGGTTCTATGTGACCGACGGCTACAGCTACCTCAACGGTGGTTCCGGCGGCGGTTCCGCCGGCTGCTGGATCTGGAACCATGTCCCCGAATGGGGTCTGTACGAATTTACCTGGCCGGTGGAATAGCGGCCTGAATCCTGAAAAGGACCGGTCTCCGGGTGGGGACCGGTCTTTTTTTGGGGAATAATCGCTATCTTTGCGTAAATATCGACCTGATTTATGAAACGACTCTTTGCTATCGTGGCGGCGCTGGGAATCGCCCTGACCGCCTCCGCCGACGAGGGAATGTGGCTGCTGCCGCTCCTCCAGAAGATGAACGGAAAGGCCTTGAAAGAGGCGGGCTGCAAGCTCAGCCCCGATGAAATCTACAGCATCAACCACTCTTCGCTGAAGGATGCCTTCATCCATTTCGGCGGCGGCTGCACAGGCGAGATCATCTCCGCCGAAGGCCTCATCGTCACGAACCACCACTGCGGTTACAGCCATATCCAGTCGCTGTCCACCGACGAGCACAACTACCTGATGGACGGCTACTGGGCCCTGACCCGCGACCAGGAACTCCCGGCGCAGGGGCTCACCGTCACCTTCCTCCAGTCGATGACGGACGTCACCGCCGTCCTGGAGAAGGCGGAAAAGAAGATCCGCAAGTCCGAGAAGGACGAGGCAAAGGTCGCCGAACTGCTGGAAGCGGAGCGGAAGGCCCTTGTCGACAAGGCCACCCAGGAGAACAAGAACTGCCGCGCCCAGCTCACGAACTTCTACAATGACAACGTCACCTACCTAATCGTCTCCAAGACCTACCGCGACGTGCGCTTCGTGGGCGCTCCGCCGGCATCGGTGGGCAAGTTCGGCGGCGAGACCGACAACTGGATGTGGCCCCGCCACACCGGCGACTTCTCCATGTTCCGCGTCTATGCCGGTCCCGACAACGAGCCGGCCGACTACAGCCCGGAGAACCGTCCCTACCAGGCCAAGCGTCACCTCAAGATCTCCCTGGAGGGCGTCCAGGAGGGTGATTTCTCGATGATCGTGGGCTATCCGGGCCGCACCCAGCGGTTCCAGACGGCCGCCCAGCTGAAGCAGATGATTGCGGAGAACCGCATCGCCATCGACGCCCGCACCGTCCGCCAGGACATCATGTGGGAGGCCATGTGCGCCGATCCTTCCGTGCAGCTCAAGTATGCCAACAAGTACGCTTCCTCCGCCAACGGCTGGAAGAAGTGGCAGGGTGAGGAGCTCGCCTTCGAGAAGCTCGACATCATCGGCCGCGAGCTCCAGAAGGAGAAGGCCTTCACCGCCTGGGTGAACCAGAAGCCGCAGCGCCAGAAGGCCTATGGCCAGGCGCTGAAGCAGATCGAGGATGCCGTGACCGCTTCCGCCGAGGCGGATAACGCCGTCGCCCTCCTCACCGAGGCCCCGTACCGCATCGAACTGGTGGGCCACGCCGGCCGCCTGACCCAGGCCGTCTCCCGGCAGGGACAGGACGCCAAGGTCCTTGAGTCGATGCAGTCCGCCTACCGCGACTACGTCGTGGACCTGGACCGAAAGGAAGCGGCCGCCCTGCTCGATTTCTTCCGCCAGCGGGCCGACAAGGAGGACTATCCGAAGGGCCTCGGCGTGGACTTCGAGGACTTCACCACCATGGACATCCCGGCCTATGTGAACTACCTGTTCGACGAGTCCGCCTTCACCTCCTATGACAAGGTGGCCGAACTGGTCAAGGCCGGCGACTGGGAGAAAGTCTGGGCCGATCCGGCCATCCGCCTGTACAACGCCATCCTCACCGAGGTCATGGAGCGCTATCCCGCCATGCTGGCTCCGGCCCAGGAGCTGAAAGCCGGTTCCAAGGCCTTCACCGCCGGCCTCATGGAATGGGAGAAGGGCCAGCCGTCTTATCCGGACGCCAACTCCACGATGCGCCTCACCTACGGCCACGTGATGCCTTATTCCCCGAAGGACGCCGTCCTCTACCGGCACTATTCCACCGTCAAGGGCGTCCTGGAGAAGGAAGACCCGGAGAACCCCGAGTTCATTGTGCCCGCCAAGCTTAAGAGCCTCATCGAGGCCAAGGACTTCGGCCGCTATGCCGACGCCTCCGACGGCCTGGTGCACACCTGCTTCCTGACGAACAACGACATCACCGGCGGCAACTCCGGCTCCCCGGTCCTCAACGCCAAGGGTGAACTCATCGGCCTGGCCTTCGACGGCAACTGGGAGTCCATGTCCTCCGACGTGATGTTCGAACCCGACCTGCAGCGCTGCATCTGCGTGGACATCCGCTACGTCCTCTTCCTCGTGGAGAAACTGGGCGGCGCCACGAACATCATCAGCGAGCTCGAGTTCGCGAAGTAGATTCCTTCGCTTCGCTCGGAATGACAAAAGGGGCTCGGAATGACAAAAAGGACTCGGAATGACAAAATGAGTCCGGAAAGACAGTAAGAATCCGGAAGGACAATGAGAGTCCAAAGGGACAGTAAGAGTCCGGAAGGACAGTGAGGTCCGGGCTTTATCGGGAGGGGCAGACCCCCTGAAACCTGTGGCCACCCTCGGCCGCATCAGAGGGAGGGGCCCACAGGCCCGCAGGGACTGTGGGAGGGACGGAGGTGCGAAGCACCGGAGGGTTTCAGGGGGTCTGTCCCGGACATAAGGCCCGGATCAATTCCCCGGATTATTCAAAAGATTGAATTATGACAGAAAAAGAAGTATTCGGGTGGCTGGAGGAAGTCCAGCACCCGGGGAGGGATGACCAGGATATCGTAAGCCTCGGGATGGTCGAGGAGGTCGTGGTCGGAGAAGGAAGCGTGACCGTGACGTTGTCGTTCGGGAAGCGCCCGGATCCGCTGAAGAACTACCTCGTCGGGGCCGTCAGGGCGGCGGTGTACCGCCATGCACCCGGCGGTACCGAGGTGGAGGTAAAGACCGTCGTCAAGGAAGCGCCAAAGCCCAAGAAGACGCTGGACCTGAACCTGGACCAGGTCAATGAGGTCGCGCACATCATCGGAATCGCGTCCGGCAAGGGCGGCGTGGGCAAGTCCACCGTCGCGGTGAACCTCGCCATCACCCTGGCCCGCCTGGGATACCGGGTGGGTCTGGCCGATGCCGATGTCTACGGCCCGTCCGTGCCCATCATGACCGCCACCGAAGGGTTCGTGCCCCAAGCCGAGCCCGGCGAAGAGGAAGGGAAGGAACTGATGCTCCCGATTGAGAAGTACGGGGTGAAATGGATGTCCATCGGCTATTTCGCACAGCCGGGACAGGCCCTCATCTGGCGCGGGCCGATGGCCTGCAATGCGCTGAAGCAGATGATCCTCCAGGTCAAGTGGGGTCCGCTGGACTACCTGCTGATAGACATGCCCCCGGGAACGGGCGACATCCACATCTCGCTGGTAAGCGACATCCCCATGGAAGGGGCCGTCATCGTCACCACACCCCAGCCCGTGGCCCTTGCCGACGTGGAAAAGGGCGTGAACATGTTCCAAAACCCGTCCGTGAACCGTCCCATCTTCGGCCTCGTGGAGAACATGGCCTGGTTCACCCCGGAAGAGCATCCCGACGAGAAGTACTACATCTTCGGCCGTAACGGCGGCGCAGAAATGGCGGAGCGTTTCGGCATCGACCTGTTGGGCCAGATCCCGCTCGTACAGTCCATCCGCGAAGCCGGCGACGCGGGCGAACCTGTCGCCCTGGGCACCCGGCCGGATTCGCTCGCCTTCCTCGAGCTCGCACAGAAGCTCGTCGCGGCGGTGAACAAAGAGTAGCTGTGACTGGAGCCCCTTATGGGGGGTTAGCACGGTCTTGTTTTTAACCTGCTGAATATCAGCAGGTTATTTTTTGCTGCGTGCTAACCCCTTCTCAAATCGAAGGGGGTCAGCACGGGCCCGTGCTGACCCCTGGCAAAAATAGAGGGGGTTAGCACAAGGAGAATTGGAAGTGGTTGAAAGTCAATACGATGCAAAACACGCCGTGCTGACCCCCAAAAGCCCGGCGAAGGTGTACCACGGCCCCGCTCAAAAGAGCGAGGGCTCCAGCTCCTTCACGTGGAAGGATTTCCGATGCCAGGGGGTGTAGCCGTGGCGCCGGATGGCGTCGATGTGTTCGGGGGTGGGGTAGCCCATGTTGCGGTCCCAGCCGTATTCCGGATAGTCGGCAGCCAGTTTCCGCATGAATTCGTCGCGGTAGGTCTTCGCGAGGACCGAGGCGGCGGCGATGGAGGCGAAAGTGGCGTCCCCGTGAACCACGGTGCGGAAATCCTTGAAGCCGTAGCGGCCGAAGGGACGGAACTTGTTCCCGTCAATCAGCAGGAAATCCGGGGCCGGATCCAGCCGGAGGACGGCCCGCTGCATCCCCGTGACGGAGGCCCAGAGGATGTTCAGTTGGTCGATTTCATCGGCCTGGACGGCCTCCACGGCCCAGGCGACGGCCTCGGCCTCCAGGATGGGCCGGAGTTCCTCCCGCGCCTTTTCCGTCATCTGCTTGGAGTCGTTCAGGAGGGGATGGTGGAAGTCCGGCGGGAGGATGACCGCCGCGGCATACACCGGCCCGGCGAGGGGCCCCCGGCCGGCCTCGTCGCAGCCCGCTTCGAGCCTCCCCGGCTCCAGGTAATTCTGCAGATGGATCTCCTTCATGCGGTTATCGGATGCCGTATTTGCGGAAGATCTTCAGCAGCGGTTTCTCGATGGACTTTTCCCACAGCGTATAGCCGTAGTTGTCCGGGTGCGTGCCGTCCACAGTCGCTTCGTGGGTGGGCGGACAGGCCTCAGGGACAATGAAATACACGTCCTTGTACTTCTCGCGGCCCTCGCGGGTGGACTTGAGCTCCCGGAAGATCTGCGCGGCCGTTTCCACCTTGTCCTCCTCCTGCTTTTTCACCGCCCCGTCGAAATTCCGCTTCTCGCGGTAGATCGTCTGCTGGAACACCAGCGGTTTCCCCGGATGGGCGGCGGCCATCCGGTCGATGAACGGAACCAGCCGTTCCCGGATCACGGGCGCCTTGGGGTTGGAGAAGGCGTCGAAGACGAAGGCATCAGCATCGACATCCACGAGGACATCGGCAAAATAATCCTGCAGCATGCAGCGGCCGCTGCAACCCAGGGACAGCATCTGCAGGCCCGTCTCCCGCGAGAATTGGGCAGGGTAGGTCATTCCGGCCCGGGAGGTGCTGGTGCCCTGCGTGAAGCTGGATCCCCAGATGGCGATGCGGTGCCGGAAGGGGTTCTCCAGGGGCTCCAGGGTGGCGCCGGTTTCCACGCCGATTCCGATGGACAGTTCCTCGCTGAAGGTGGGGAAGTAGAGGAGGCACTCGTGCTCCTGACCGTCCAGGCCGGAGACCAGCGTCAGCGGCTGGTCCAGGTTCTTGCGGGCATTGGCCCCCGAACCGGCCCAGAGCCATTTCCCGTCCTTCCGGATGTACAGGTCATACCCGCGGGCCGAGATCAGGGTGGTGTTCACGGGATCGTCCATTTCCCCGTATCGGGTGAGGATGCTGAGGCTCCTGGAATTGGTCTTGAAAGCGCACGCCATGCCGGAGGACATCCGCACGAGCAGGTTCTCCCTTTGGGTAAATCCGTGGTACAGGCTCGTGTCCACCCGGTGGTACGGATTGGCCGTCTTCCCGGGCATCAGTTTTCCCACGAGCGTGAGCTCCGCGGCCTCCGTATACACGTAATCCGCATTTTGCGCGGCGGCCGTGAAAACGGCGGCCAGCAGCCAGATACCGATCAAAACCTTTTTCATAGTGCAAAGATATTGTATTTGCGTGAAAAATCATTAACTTTGCGGACTACGCTGAAAAATATAATAATCCAATATCATTGCAATGAAAAGCTACACTACTGACAAAATCCGCAACGTGGTCCTGATCGGTGCCGCCCGCTCCGGCAAGACTACGCTCTCCGAGGCCATGCTCTTCGAGGGCAAAGTAATCGACCGCCGTGGCAGTGTCGAGGAGAAGAACACGGTTTCCGACAACACCGAGTTCGAACAGACCAACCAGAAGTCCATCAACGCGACCCCGCTTTACGGCGAGTTCAACGGCTGCAAGATCAACTTCATCGACGCGCCGGGTTCCGATGACTTCAGCGGCGGTGCCCTTTCCGCTTTCAAGGTTGTCGAGAGCGCGGTCATGGTGATGAACGGCACGGCCGGCGTCGAGGTGGGTACGACCATCTTCTCCCGCTATGCCGACCAGTACGGCAAGCCCATGGTGATCGCCGTCAACCAGCTGGACCACGACAAGGCCAACTGGGAAGGCGTCCGCCACGCCATCGCCGAGGAGTTCGGCAAGAAGGCCGTCCTGTGCCAGTTCCCGGTGAACCCGGGCCCGGGCCTGGAGGGTTTCGTGGACGTCATCACGATGAAATATTATAACGCCAAGAACGAGGAGCAGGATATCCCCGCCGCCTATGCCGATGAGGCCGAGGAACTCCGCGCCGAGCTCATGGAGAAGGCCGCTGAAGGTTCCGACGAGCTGATGGAGAAGTTCTTCGAGACGATGGAGCTCTCCACCGACGAGATCCGTGAGGGTCTCCGCGCCGGCCTCCTCAAGTGCGAAGCCATCCCGGTGTTCTGCGTGGCCGCGAAGGCCAACATGGGTGTCCGCCGCCTGATGGAGTTCATCGTCAACGTGTGCCCGAGCCCGCTCGGCACCGTGCAGAAGACCATCGACGGTGGCGAGGTCCGCTGCAACCCGGCCGCTCCGGTGAGCCTGTTCATCTACAAGACCTCCGTCGAGCAGCACCTCGGCGAAGTCTCCTACTTCAAGGTGATGAGCGGTACCCTCAATGAGGGCGCCGACCTCGTGAACCCCGAGACCGGCAACGGCGAGCGCCTCAGCGCCATCTACGCCGTCGCGGGCTCCAAGAAGGAGAAGGTCGCTTCCATCCCGGCCGGTGACATCGGCTGCGTGATGAAGCTCAAGGCCGGAAAGACCGACGTCACCCTCTGCGCCGCCGGCGGCGAGGCCATCGAGCACATGGTCTTCCCGGATGCGAAGTACCGCTGCGCCGTCAAGGCCGTGGACAAGAACGACGAGGCCAAGGTCGGCGACGCCCTGAACAAGATCGCCGCCCAGGATCCGACCATCACCGTCGAGTATTCCAAGGAACTCCGTCAGACCATCCTCTCCGGTATGGGCGAGCAGCACATCAACTATGTGAAGTGGCGCGTGAACAACGAGTTCAAGCAGAACATCGAGCTCTACGCCCCGAAGGTGCCGTACCGCGAGACCATCACCAAGATCGCGACCGCCCAGTACCGCCACAAGAAGCAGTCCGGCGGCGCCGGCCAGTTCGGTGAGGTCCACCTGCTGGTGTGCCCCTACGTCGAAGGCCAGGAAGCTCCGAAGAACTTCAAGATCGACGGCAAGGATACCGTGTTCAACTTCAAGAGCCAGGATATCACCGACCTCGAGTGGGGCGGCAAGCTGGAGTTCTACAACTGCGTCGTGGGTGGTTCCATCGACCTGGGCTTCATGCCCGCCATCCTCAAGGGTATCAAGTCCAAGATGGAGGAAGGCCCGCTGACCGGTTCCTACGCCCGTGACATCCGCGTGTATGTCTATGACGGTAAGATGCACCCGGTGGACTCCAAGGAAATCGCCTTCATCATCGCCGGCCGCAACGCCTTCAAGGAGGCCTTCAAGAACGCTGGTCCGAAGATCCTCGAGCCCATCTACAATGTGGACATCATCACCCCGAGCGAGTATGTGGGTCCTTGCATGAGCGACCTGAACACCCGCCGCGGCATGATCATGAACCAGGACATGGACAAGGGTATGACCATCCTCCACGCCCGCGTTCCGCTCGCCGAGCTCTACCGCTATTCCACCGTCCTGAGCTCCCTCACCGGTGGTTCCGCGACCTTCCAGATGAAGTTCGCCGAGTACGTCCAGGTTCCGGCCGACGTCCAGACGAAGCTCATCGCCGAGTACGCCGCCCAGGAGCAGGAAGAGGATTAATCCCTTTCCCAATGTGTTTCAGCCGGACCCCTGCACGGGGCCCGGCTTTTTTGTTTCCGGAAGATTCCGTACTTTTGCGGATCACACTGAAACGGAAAGCTGCTATGAAAAAAGGATTGTTGTGCGCCCTGGCCGCCCTTTTGGCCCTGGCGTCTTGTTCTGAAAAGAAACCGGCCATCCCTCTCTACGGATGGGAAGGGATCGGCGCCAATCCCGATATGGAAGCCATACGGACCCGCTGGAGCGACTGGAAGACGCACGGGATGACGGGCGTGTGCATCAATGCTTCGTTGGAGAATACTCCGGCCCTGGCCGCGCTGGCCCAGGAACTGGGCCTGGAATATCACGCCTGGATTCCCTGTATGTTGCAGGATGGCAAGCCTCACGACTGGTACGCCGTGAACCGCCTGGGCCAGAGCGCCGACGAGTTCCCCGCCTACGTGGATTATTACAAGGCCCTGGACCCGGCCAATCCTGAGGTGCAGGCGTTTATGGTCTCTAAAATGGAGGCCTATGCTGCTATTCCGGAAGTGGATTACGTGCAGCTGGACTACATCCGCTATGCCGATGCCATCCTGGCCCGCGGCCTGTGGGACAAATACGGCATTGACTTTTCCAAGGGTCCCTATCCGCCGGCAGACTACTGCTATTGCGACAAATGCGTGACGGAGTTCCGGGAGAAGACCGGCATTGACATCCTGGCCGCAGAAGATCCGCAGGCCGTGCCCGAGTGGACGGCCTTCCGCTGCAGCAAGGTCACGGAGCTGGTAACAAAGGTGTGCGACGCGGTCCATGCCATGGGCAAGAAGGTGAGTGCCGACGTCTTCCCCGGTCCGGACTCCTATGCCGTGCCGATGGTCCGCCAGCAGTGGGACCAATGGCCCATTGACATGGTGTTCCCGATGAACTACAATGACTTCTACCTGGAAGGCCCCGACTGGCTCGCCACGGTGACGGCCGAGGAAGTGAAGGCGATGGGTGACGTGCCGGTGATCTCCGGCCTGTTCATCTGCCACGACTGGCAGCGGAAGGCGGAAATCGAGGACCCGGAAGGCCACGGCCTGCTTCCCTCGGAGATTGCCACAGTCGTTCGCGGTTCCATGGCCGCCGGTGCTGCGGGTATCTGTCTCTACACCCCGAACAGCATGACGCCCGAGCATTGGGCTGAGCTGGACAAGTTGGTGCTTTGATTCGTTAGGCCTGCGGAAGATGAAGGTATAATTTATTGAATATGAAAGAGTTACAGAAAACCATTCTGCAACCCTTGCTGGGAGGGTTCATGCTTCTGGCTATGGCGGCCTGTCATGGCGGCCAGGAGGCGCATTTCCTGACGGACCCGTCCTACCGCGCCACCGTCCTGCGGGACTATGACGCCCGGATGGCCGCCAACGACAGCGCCCTCGCGCGCTTCGCGGAGATTCCCCGTCATACCCGACCAGATCGGGCATCTGCCGATGCGGTCACCCTCGCGGAGCAGGAGGCGCTGGCGTTCCTGTATGCCTATATGCCCCTGGCGGATGTGGTGGATTATCCGGCGTCCTATTACCTGGACCAGGTGCGGACATCATTCCGCATCCGGGAGGAGATGGGTTGGAAGGTGCCGGAGCGGGAGTTCCGCCACTTCGTGCTGCCCATCCGCGTGAACAACGAGAACCTGGACACGGCCCGGACCGCTTTCTTCCGGGAACTGAAGCCCCGGGTGCAGGGCCTGTCCATGGCGGAGGCCATCCTGGAGGTGAACCATTGGTGCCACGAGAAGATGAGCTACCAGCCGTCCGATGCGCGCACCTCTTCGCCGTTGGCGTCGGTGCAGAATGCGCTGGGGCGCTGCGGGGAGGAATCGACCTTCTGCGTGGCTGCGCTCCGCGCCGTGGGCATCCCGGCCCGGCAGGTGTACACGCCGCGATGGGCCCATACTGATGATAACCACGCCTGGGTAGAGGCCTGGGCCGATGGGGAATGGCACTTCATCGGCGCCTGCGAGCCGGAGCCGGTGCTGGACCTCGGCTGGTTCAATGCCCCCGCTTCCCGTGCGATGCTCATGCACACGAAGGTCTTCGGCCGCTACGACGGGCCGGAGGAGGTCGTGCTGGAGAGCCCGAACTATACGGAGATCAACCTCATTGACAACTACGCCACCACGGCCCGGGCCGATTTCCGGGTGGTCGATGCGGACGGGCAGCCCGTCCCGGGCGCCCGCGTAGACTTCTGCATCTACAATTACGCGGAGTTCTACCCGGCCGTGTCCAAATACACCGATGCCGACGGCCGCACCTTCCTTTCCTCCGGCCTCGGCGACCTGCTCATCTGGGCCTCCAAGGACGGCGCCTACGGCTACGCGAAGTGCTCCTTCGGGAAGGACACGGAAGTGACCGTCACGATTGGCGTGATGCCCGATCAGGGGGAATCTCTCGACATCGTGCCGCCGCCGGAAAACGTGCGCCTGCCGGAGGTGACCCCGGCGCAGCGGGCGGAGAACGACCGCCGCGTCGCGTACGAGGATTCGCTCCGTCACGCCTACGAGGCGACGTTCCCGACGCACGAGGAGGCCTTGGCCTTTGTGCGGGAGCACGGCTACGGCCACCACATGGCGCATGCTATCGAGAATGCCCGCGGCAATTGGCGCACCCTCGAAGCCTTCCTGGCGCAGGCCGATGATCACGAGCGGGTGGAAACCCTTCTCGGGACCCTCAGCCGGAAAGACTTCCACGACATCACGCTGGAGAACCTTTTGGACAGCTACGACGACCGGGAAGCCGTCATCGGCCCCCGCGTGGAAAACGAGTTTCTGAGCCCCTACAAGGCCTTTTTCAGGACAGTGGAGCAGTTGGATGACCTGCAGCATCCGCAGGATATCGTGACCTGGGTCCGGAGCAACATCACCGTACTGGACGATCCGCTGGCGTGGAACATTCCGGGTTCACCCATCGGCGTGTACCGCAGTGAACTCGCCAGCCCGCGCTCCCGGGGCATCTTCTTCGTCGCCCTGGCCCGCACCCTGGGCATCGACGCCCAGAAGAATCCCGTCAACGGCAAGATCCAGTACCGGATCGACAAGGACTGGCTGGACGTGGACTTTGATGGCGCCGGTCCGGCCGTGGCCGCCCCGACGGGCATCCTCCGCCTGACCTACACCCCGGACAAGATCATTGACAACCCCAAGTATTACAGCCACTTCTCGCTCTCCAAGATCGAAAACGGCCGCCCGCACCTGCTGGAATTCGATGAGGAGGAGATCGATATGGGAGCCGGCGTGGACTGGGCCCATGTCTTCCGCAAGGGCTATCCCCTGGAGGAGGGCCGCTATCTCCTGGTCTCCGGCAACCGCCTCCCGGACGGTACCGTCCCCGTGACCCTGTCCATCTTCGAGATCGTCGCCGGCCAGACCACCGTCCAGCCCATCATCCTCCGCGCCGGCGTCCAGGAACTCCCCGTCATTGGCACCTTCGACGCCCAGGCAACCTTCCTCCCCGTCACCTTCACCAAGTCCGAGGACGGCGAGGTGCTGGAGGGTTCTGCTGCGTCGGGTTCCTCTTCCGCTTCCTCTGTCGTTTCTGACTCTTCTGTCATTCCGAGCGGCTCTTCTGTCATTCCGAGCGAAGCGAAGGAATCTCCCCTCTCCTCCCTCGGCCCCGGCCACTACGCCCTGGCCCTCCTCGAACCCGGCAAAGAACCCACGAACCACGTCCTCCGCGACCTCGCGGCCGCCCGGGAGCAACTCGAAGCCTGGGGCCGCCCCATCGTCCTGCTTTGCAGCACGGACGCCGCCATGCGCCGCCTCCAGGTTGAGATGGCCGAAGGCCGCTACGGCCTCCTGCCCTCCACCATCGTGCCGGGCATGGATGTGGAAGGGACTGTGCAGCAAGGCATTGAGCAAAGCCTGAAGGTCGGCCCCGGCAGCGCCTCCGGCCAGCCCTCCCGCCTCCCGCTCGTCATCCTCGCCGACACCGCCGGCTCCGTCTTCTTCCTCTCCGAAGGCTACACCATCGGCCTCGGCGAGCAGCTGGTAGGGGTGGTTGCGAAGTTGTAGGCTCTTTTCTCCCTTTGACTAAGTGCTCGTACAGGTCCATCTTTTGGACCTGTACGAGCGTTTAAGGCCATTTTTGCTTGCATGGGTCCAACGGATGGACCTGTGCAAGCACTGAGGGCAAATGCAAGCCGTTACAGATTCACCAGCACCCCGATCAATATATCGCGGGCCTCGAGGCGGGCGACCCAGTCGGAGCTGGTGCTGCCGTTGCCGTAGTCGGTGCGGGTCCAGCCGAAGAAGCCGACCTGCGCGGAGAGGGTGACCCCGCCCAGGGGAACGAAGACGCCTGGCCGGAAGCCCAGGCGCTGGGTCTTGATGAGGGGCTCATAGCCCTTCCGGCGGGTCCACCGGGCGGAAAAGAACGCGTCTCCGGATAGGCCGAAGCCTTCATACAGAGGCAGATAGCCCCTCAGGTGCGGGGTGAGGCCCATGGTGAAGTCCGATTCGCTGTAGAGATTGTTCCAGTCGAATCCCGCCGCCAGGCCCGCGTACAGGTGGTCCGTGATCCGCCGGCCGATTTCCGGGTACACGACTACGCTCGTTCCGGAGGAACTCGCGCCCAGGGACACCTCTCCGCCGAGGTAGTATTTGCTTTGCGCTTGGGCGGTGAGGCTTCCAAGAAGTACCGCCATCAGAAGGAGTATCAACCGTTTCATAAGAGCAAAGATAGTGCATCCGCCCGGTGTTTGCAACCCGGTTGCACGCGGGGCCCCGTATCTTTGCAGCAGAAAACGACAGATACCATGATACACGAAGATCATCACCATCATCACGAAGGGCACGAGTGCCACTGCCATGAGGAACACGACTGCCACTGCCACGAGCATGGCCACGGCCACAGCCACGAGCATCACCACCACGACGACGGCGTCAAGGAAAGCATCCTCAAGATCGCCCTGGCAACCGTGCTGCTCATTGCGGCCGTCATCATCGAAAAGAAAACCGACTGGCCTACCTGGGCCTACCTGCTGGTTTACCTGATCCCTTACCTCATCGTCGGTTGGGACACCCTCAAGGAGGCGGGAGAGGCGCTCCTGCACGGCGAGGCGCTGGACGAGAACTTCCTGATGAGCGTTGCGACGCTCGGCGCCCTCGCCATCGGCTTCCTCCCCGAGGCGGAAACGCAGTTCCCGGAGGCGGTGTTCGTAATGCTGTTCTTCCAGGTGGGAGAACTCTTCGAGGGCATCGCCGAAGGCCGGAGCCGGAAATCCATCTCGCACTTGATGGACATCCGCCCGGATACGGCCCATGTGGAGCGGGGCGGCGTTCTCCAAACCGTGAAGCCGGAGACGGTCCAAAAGGGGGAAGTGATTGTGATTCAGCCGGGTGAGAAGGTGCCCATGGACGGCATCGTCCTGGAAGGCGACTCTTCGCTGGACACCGTAGCCCTCACGGGCGAGAGTGTTCCCCGGAGCGTCCATGCCGAAGACGAGATCCTCTCCGGCTGTGTGAACCTGTCCGGTGTCCTCCGCGTCCGCACGACCAAGGCCTTCGGCGAGTCCACCGCCGCGAAGATCCTGGACCTCGTGGAGAATGCCGCGGAGCATAAGTCGGAGAGCGAGAGCTTCATCACGAAGTTCGCGAAGGTCTATACCCCCATCGTCGTCGGGCTCGCGGTCGCGATTGCCCTCATCCCGTCCCTGATCACGGGCGAATGGGCCACCTGGATCTACCGGGCGCTGATGTTCCTGGTGGTCTCCTGCCCCTGCGCCCTCGTGATCTCGGTGCCGCTTACCTTCTTCGGAGGCATCGGCGGCGCCTCCCGGAAGGGCATCCTCGTAAAGGGATCCAACTTCATGGACACTCTCAGCCGCGTCCGGACGGTGGTCTTCGACAAGACCGGCACCCTCACCGAAGGCGTCTTCCAGGTGACGGCGGTCCATCCGGAACTCATTGACGAAACGGAACTTCTGCATCTGGCGGCCCATGTGGAGCGCTACTCCACCCATCCCATCGCCGCCGCGCTCCGCCAGGCCTATCCCAACGAGCAGGACGACTGCGCCGTCGCCGATGTCCGGGAAACCGCCGGCCACGGAGTGATCGCGCAGGTCAATGGCCGCCGCGTCGCCGTGGGCAATGCCAAGCTGATGACCCTCGAGGGGGCCGATTCGCACCCCTGCGAGCTCCCCGGCACTATCGTCCACGTCGCCATCGACGGCACCTATGCCGGCCATATCGTCATCTCCGACCGCGTGAAGGCCGATGCCGCCGAGGCTATCGAAGGCCTGCACCGGACCGGCATCCGGGAGACCGTGATGCTCACCGGCGACCAGCCCGAAATCGCCGCGGAAGTGGCGGCCGCCGTCGGGGTCGACGCCTTCCACGCCGGCCTTCTCCCGGCCGACAAAGTCGCTCAGGTCGAGACGCTTCTGCCTCAGGGCACACTCGCATTCGTCGGGGACGGCATCAACGATGCGCCGGTTCTCGCCCGCGCGGACCTCGGGATTGCCATGGGCGCCCTCGGCTCTGATGCCGCCATCGAGGCCGCCGACGTCGTCCTGATGGACGACAAGCCCTCGAAGGTCGCCGAAGCGGTCCGGATCGCCCGCCGCACGCTCGGCATCGCCCGCGAGAACATGATCTTCGCCATTGGCATCAAGGTGCTCGTCCTCGTGCTCGCCGCCCTCGGCCTCGCGACCCTCTGGATGGCCGTCTTCGCCGACGTGGGCGTCACCGTCCTGGCCGTCCTGAACGCAATGCGGGCCCTTCGGGTATAGATATTGCTGAAAAATGCGTATCTTGCAACCATTAACCAGATAATTGACTTGAACACGATGAACAAGATTCGCAAAACCCTGGCCTTGCTGCTGGTCGCAGCCCTCCCCGTTTTCGCATCCGCCCAGACCCTTTCGATTCCGCAACAGTATGAAATTGTGACACTTTCCGTCGAGGTGGCCGGATCGGAAGAAGAATTCCAGATCTTCAACCAGCCCGACGCCGAGGGCGCCAACCATTACTACCTCTGCCTGGGGTCCCTCGGCATCGGTGACGAGATCATCCAGTTCAACATCGACCCGCTCACGCACCTGTTCATTCCCCTGGGCCTGAACCTGGACGAGGCGATGGAGACCCTCGGATCGCTCCAGGACCTCTACAAGACCGACCCGGGCACCAGCCAGCAGATCGAAGGCTGCCTGGCCATCGCCTTCCCGGACGACAAGCGCGAGCCGGTGACCGTCACCTACCGGAAGATCCTCTTCAGCAACCGGCTCGAGTTCAATGTCCAGAAGAACGGCTACTACCGCTCGACCTACATCTCCAAGAGTGATTTCAACTCCCTGGTCCGCGGCGTGAAGTTCTATCGGAAGCTTCATCCGAACGAATAGCCATGCGTAAGATAGCCCTCTGGTGCATTCCCGGCACCTTTTTCCTGATTGCCTGTGTCCTGAATCTCGTCGGCTGCGTCCAGGGGACGGCGCTGGCCAATATCGTGAAACCGGCCCTGCTGCCGCTCCTGACGGCAACGACCCTTGCGTATCTTCTGGGCCGCGATATCCGGGATTACAAGGCGGTGGGCCTCCTCATGGCCGCGCAGCTTTTCGGCTGCACGGGAGACGTGCTGCTGATTCCGGACGGATTCGTGTTCTTTGCCGGTGGTATCGGGGCCTTCCTCATCGGCCATCTCTTCTATATGTGCCTGTTCGGCGGGCAGTCGTGGCGGGGACTCACGCTTTGGCAGTGGGCCATCGCCGTCGTCATCATGCTGGCGGCGGTGCTGGGCCTGGTGAAGGCCATCGGCATCAAGGGCGCCCTGTTCTGGCCGATGCTGATCTACGGTTTTGTGCTGATGACGTTGATTTTCAGCGCCCTGGCCGGCGTGCTCCGCATGCCTCGGGAGCGCAGCACCACCTGGTGGATCCTCCTGGCGGGCGCCGTCCTCTTCACCTTCTCCGATTCCTGCATCGCCATGGGCACCTTCGGGGTGATGACCTTCGCCCTCCGGCACTTCGTGGTGATGCTCACCTACCTGGCCGCGCAGTCACTGCTGGCGGTCGGGGGTGTGCGACTGATTCTGGGGAAATAGATTCATTCGTCGGGCTCCGCCCTCCTCAGAATGACAAGAAAACTCGGAATGACAGTGGTTTGTCATTCCGAGCGAAGCGAAGGAATCTCTTCGGTTACAGTTCCTTGACGATGGCTTCCAGCGGCTTGCGCTGGGAGTGGCGCTCCGTGGGTTTGCCTTCGCCTTCGGCGGGGAAGCCGATGGCGAGGAGGGCATAGACCCCGTGCTCCCGGGTCTCCGGAAGCGCTTCGCGCACCTTGGCGGGGTCGAAATCCCAGATCCACATATTGGCCAGGCCCACGTCGGTGGCCGTGAGCATCAGGTGCGTCAGGACGATGGCGGCGTCGGTCTTCGCCGCATTGATCCCATCGCTCGGGCGGACCCAGGCTTCCTCGTTCCGGCAGCCGACTACGAGGACGACGGGTGCGCCGTAGCAGGGATGCACCTCCCGCAGGCGGGCGAGCGCCTCCTCACTCTTGACCACCCAGATACGCGTCGGCTGGTAGTTGGCGGCCGACGGGGCCATCCGCCCGGCGTCCAGGATCATCTCCAGTTTGCCTTCGGGAACGGGGCTGTCGGCGAAGGCATGGCAGGAGTAGCGGCTCTCCAGGATTTTCATGAAGGCGTCGGAGCCGTATTTGTACTTCTTGATCTGTTGCTCCACGTCCGAGAAAGCGGCACGGCGGGAAATCTTGGTCAGGTCGGTGAGTTTGCTGAAGAATGACATAAGGTGTTCGTTTTATTGCTACGGGGGACAATATAATAAAAATTTCCGAAAAACTATTGTTATATTTGCATAAAACGGAAAAAGATGGCCGGAATGTTTAAAAAAGTTTGGCGCTTTTACCGGGATGGCTTTAAAAACCAGACCTGGGGCCGTCCGCTCATCTGGCTGGTCGTCCTCAAGTTCTTCATCCTTTTCGCCATCCTCCGGGTCTTCTTCTTCCGTCCGGCGATGGCCGGAAAGACGGATGCAGAGAAGAGCGAGACCGTGGGCGAAAACCTGACCCGAAACCACACAGACACTAATACATATAACCTTAACCCCTGATTTATGGATGTCGTAATCTGGTCCCGGCTCCAGTTTGCCATGACCGCGGCGTACCACTGGCTCTTCGTCCCCCTGACGCTGGGCCTGGCGCTCGTGATGGCCATCATGGAGACGCTGTATGTCGTCAAGAAGGACGACTTCTGGAAAAAGACCGCCCAGTTTTGGATGAAGGTCTTTGCCGTCAATTTCGCCGTGGGCATCGCCACCGGCATCATCCTGGAGTTCGAGTTCGGTACGAACTGGAGCAACTATTCGTGGTTCGTCGGCGACATGTTCGGCGCACCGCTCGCCATTGAAGGCATCCTGGCCTTCTTCATGGAGGCGACCTTCTTCGCCGTGATGTTCTTCGGCTGGGACAAGGTCTCCAAGCGCTTCCACCTGGCATCGACCTGGCTCACGGGCATCGGCGCGACCATCTCCGCGTACTGGATCCTCGTCGCCAACGGCTGGATGCAGAACCCGGTGGGCACCACCTTCAACCCCGACACCGTCCGCAGCGAGATGGCCTCGGCTGCCGCTTTCTGGGAGGTGATCTCCAATCCCGTCGCGGTGTCCAAGTTCTTCCATTCGGTCACCAGCGGCTGGGTCACCGGCGGCGTGTTCGTCGTGGCCGTGAGCGGCTGGTACCTCCTGAAGGGCCGCGAAAAGGAGTTTGCGAAGCGGAGCATCCTCGTGGGCGCCATCGTCGGCCTCGTCGGCTCCGGTGCCGTGATGCTCTCCGGTGACTCCTCCGGGGTCCATGCGGCCGAGTTCCAGCCCATGAAGTTGGCCGCGGCCGAAGGACTCGAGGACGGCGGTCCCCGCGCCCCCTTCTCCATTGTCCCGGGCGTGAAGATTCCGGGAATGCTGTCCATCCTGGCAACTCATGACCTGGACGGCTTCGTGCCCGGCATCAACGACATTCTCCGGGGTTATACCGACAATGATGGAAATGTGATCCCGTCCGTCGCCGAGAAGATGGAGCGCGGCCGCAAGGCCCTCGACGCCCTCGCCGTTTACAGGGAACTGCGGGAAACCAACCAGGATTCCGCCGCCGTCGCCAAGGCCGTCCTGGACGAGCATGTCCAGTATATGGGCTATGGACACCTGGAGAAACCGGAGGATGTGGTGCCGCCGGTGGGTATCGTCTTCTGGGCTTTCCGCTTCATGATCGGACTCGGGATGCTTATGGCCCTGATGCTCCTGCTGATGGGCTGGTTCACCTGGAAGGACAAGATCGAGAACAAGAAATGGCTCCTCGTGGCCGCGCTCTGGTGCATCCCGCTCGTGTACATCTGCGGGCAGTGCGGATGGATCGTGGCCGAGGTGGGCCGCCAGCCGTGGACCATCCAGGGCCTCCTGCCGGTGAACGTCGCCATCTCCAGCCTCAGTGCCGGGGCCGTGAAGACCACCTTCTTCCTGTTCCTCGCCATCTTCGCCCTCTTCCTCGTGATCGAAATCCGCATCCTCCTGGCCACCATCCGGAAAGGACCGCAAATCTCAGAGAACTAAGCCATGACATACACATTCCTGCAGAATTACTGGTGGATCCTGGTCTCCCTGCTGGGCGGCCTGCTCGTGGCCCTGATGTTCGTCCAGGGCGCCAATCTCCACCTCGGCAACCGCCGGCTGGACGACACCCGGAAACGGATGATCCTCAATTCCACCGGCCGCAAGTGGGAACTCACCTTCACCACCCTCGTGACCTTCGGCGGGGCGTTCTTCGCCTCCTTCCCCCTTTTCTACAGCACCAGCTTCGGCGGCGCCTACTGGGTGTGGGTGCTCCTGCTGCTGACCTTCGTCTTCCAGGCAGTGTCCTACGAGTTCTACGCCAAGAAGGAAAACCTGCTGGGCGTGAAGGGCTTCCGGGTCGCCTTGATGGCCAATGGCTTCCTGGCCCCGTTCCTGGTGGGGACAGCCGTCGGTACCTTCTTCACCGGCTCGGATTTTACCGTGGACAAAGCCGCCATCGCCGACCCGGCCTCCCCGGTCATCAGTACCTGGGGCAGCGGCTGGCACGGGCTTGAGGCCCTTGCCGAACCCCATGCGGTGCTGTTGGGCCTCGTCCTCGTGGCCCTGACGGCCCTGCTCGGCGCGCTCTACATCCTGAAAACGGTCGATGACGAGCCCGTCCGGAAGCAGATGCACCGTACCGTCCGTATGGTTGCCCTGCCTTTCGTCCTGCTCCTCCTGACCTGGCTCGTCGTCCTGCTGCTGCGCAACGGCTTTGCCGTGGAGGCCGATGGCACGGTGGTAATAGAACCGCACAAATACCTCCACAACCTCCTGCAAATGCCGGTCGTGCTGGGAATGGTGCTGCTGGGGATTATCCTCGTGGCCTATGGCGTGTTCCTCGGCGCCTGCACGCCGTCCCGCAAGGGCTTCTGGTTCGCCGCAGGCGGCTCCGTACTGGTGGTGATGGCCGTCTTCTTCCTGGCGGGATTCAACAACACGGCCTACTATCCGTCCACGGCCGACCTCCAGAGCTCCCTGACCATCCGGAACAGTTCCTCCAGTTACTTCACCCTGACGGTGATGTCCTGGGTGTCCCTGCTGATTCCGTTCGTGGTGGCCTACATCGCGTACGCATGGCACCAGATGGACAAGAAAAAGATCACCGAGGAGGAAATCCAGGGAGCGGGAAACAAATATTAAGAAGACGAGCAGTTGTACGGATCGCGGCAATTTTCCGGAAAAACCCTATACCATTAAACCCTCGGGCCCCGCAGGTGTCCAAAAGAGAGTATGAAACTTATTCTCTCACTGATATGAAAAAAGCAATGATCTGGGCTGCGGCAGCGATGATGCTGTGCGCCGCCACCCTGCAGGCCCAGCCGCAGGGACGTCCTGAGGGCCGACCGGAAGGCCGCCCCGAGTTCAAGATGCCGGAAGTCCTGCCCGACAGCGTGTATGCCGAAACCCGCACCGCGGAGATGACGGAGAAGTACAAACTGACCCCCGAACAGGTGGAGAAAGTGTACGCCCTGAACCTCGAGTACGCGCCCAAGCTCCAGTTCGACGCCTCCAAGATGGGCGGCGGTATGAACCGCGAGGAGATGAAGGACATCCGCAAGATGAGCGACGAAGAGCGCCAGGCGTTCTTCCAGCAGATGCAGGCGCGCATGGAAGAAGCGCAGGAAATCATGGATCTGATGGAAGACAACCAGAAGGCCTATGACGAGGCTGTCAAGGAACTCTTCACCAAGGACCAGTTCAAGGCGTACCGCAAGGATCGCCGTCGGGAACAGGCTGAGCAGCAGCGCCGGATGCAGCGGATGCAGGGCGGCCGCGGCGGCTTCCCGGGCGGTGGCATGGGTCCTGGCGGTCCCGGCGGCTTCCCCGGTGGCGGTCCCGGCGGATTCCCGGGCGGTGGCCCCGGCGGTTTCGGCGGCTTTTAATCCCCTGTGAAACAAGATGAAAACTCCGGCCCAGCGGTCGGAGTTTTTTATTTCTTCCCAAAAAAGAATATCTTTGTGAATCTAACCATTCCTGATCATGCGTAATATCATCCATACCATCCTGATGCTGGCGTCCGCCGCTGCGGTCCTTCTCTCCTGTAACCGGGAAAAAGAGCAGGAAGTGCAGGACGCAACCGATTGTGTTTACCGCTTCGAACTGGCCGAGGGGGAGACGCGCGCGACCCTGGGCGAGGACGGTGTTTTCTGGGAGGTGGATAAGGACAATGTGGGCCTTTACTTGGGGGCGGCCCACGGCGAGGCGGAGGTGATTCAAAACGGAGGAACCAAGTATGTGCAGTTTACCGCTGCTGCCAGTGCCTCCGGGAAAGTGTACGCCTATTATCCTTATCAATCTGCAAACACGGATCCGGCTTCCACCCAGGTTGAATTTCCGGCCAGCCAGCAGGGCGCTTCCGTTTCGGCCATGCCCATGGCGGGCGTTCCCTTCAATGTCCAGTCTGGTGACACCAACGGCAAGATCCATTTCCTGAATCTGGGAGCCGTCATCGATTTCCGGGTCTATTCCGCGAAGTATGCCGGTGAGCGGGTCCAGTCCATCACCTTCACGGTGAACGCCGGTGAGCATCCGGCCTGCGGTGAGGCTACGATCGACCTGACCCAGGTTTCTGCTGAGGATGACGGATCTTTGAATGTGACTTGGTCCGGGTCCAACCCTTCTTCCGTCACCCTGTCGGAGTTCGCCACCACGGCTGCGGTGAAGGACGTCGCCGCGAACGGCCATATGTATATGGTCGTCGCTCCGGGAACATATACCTCCGGAACGATCACGGTCGTCACGAACGCCGCTTCATACACGTTCCCCTTCCAGAACAAGACCCTGGCCCGCAATACCATCACGCGCTACAATATGAACTTGGACAGTTCGAACGCGACGCGGGTGATGAACGAGTCCTATTATGTGAAGGTCAATTCGGCCGACCAGCTGGTCGATGGAGGCCAGTATCTGATTGTCTATGAAAGTGGAAAACAAGCCTTCAAGCCGATTCTGAACGGGAATAATCTTGTGGCTTCTACGGCAAATTGTCAGCAGGTGATGATTTCAAACGACCGGATCCAGTCCTCGGAGGACGTGGATGCGTGCCGGGTTGTGCTGACAAAAGCGGCCAATTCCGGTTATTATATGCAGGCCGTTGCTGTGGGAGGTTATTATTTCTATCCGAGCGGTTCCAATATCGTGGCGGGGCTTACAGCCTCTACAGCCTGCACGATTGAATTTGTTTCCAATGGTGTTGTGAATATTACGGCCGGAAACAACAACTATTTCAAGTATTCAACTTATTCCAGTTACTTCAAGGGGAGTACATCCAATTCTTCCCGCGAACTGGCCCTCTTCCTGCGGGAAAGCGGCTCTGGCCAGATCCAGACTTTGAATTTCAGTGCTTCTACCTTCTCTTGTTTCCTGAATGAGAATCCGGTTTCGTCCATCCTGTCCGGAACCCCGACGCTGTCCGGAGCCCAGACGGATGTAAAATATAGTTCCAGCAACACGTCCGTTGCGACCGTGGATCTTACTTCCGGTGCCGTGACCGTGCAAGGCCTCGGCGAAACCATCATCGCGGCGACGGCGGATGCCACGGATACCTATCAGGGAGGAATGGCATCTTACAAACTGACGGTTTATCCGGAGCCGGTATACAGCATTGAAAACGACCCGGTGGCCGCCTTCCTGGACTATGAAGGGCAGAATCCGTATGATCCGTCTGATTATTCTTACACCTACGTGATGGATTACCGCGGAGGAACGAGCGATTCGAATCGGTTGGACGTGCCCAAGCCTGTTCCTGTGACATGGACGACATCGGCGTCGAATGCGACGGTGGTTATTTACAACGATCCGGCGCATACCGATGAAGAAATCATGGCGTTCACGGAAAAGGAAACCTCGACCTCGGTCCAGGTTTACAATTTGATTCCCGGGCGTACATACTATTATGTGGTGAAGGACGGCGCGCAGCAGTTGAAGGAAGGCAGCTTCAAGACAACGGGGCGCCGCCGGATGATCAAAGTGGGAAGAAACAGTGCCTATGGCGCAACACATGCTAACAACTGTCGTGATCTGGGTGGCCTGCCGGCGATGAATGGAAAGACCGTGAAGTTCGGGAAGCTTTACCGGGGAACGAATATGGACGCGACGAGTGATGACCAGAAAGACTACCTGATCAATAAAATGGGAATCCGGCTGGATGTGGATCTTCGCGCGAAAGGAAATGGATCCGGGGGATCAACGAAGGCTTCAACTCCGGCTCTGGATGGTAATACAGTCTATCGGACCTATGATGAGGAGTATGACCATTGGGCATCAAACAATCCTTCGAATGATAGTAAGGCGCTCAACAATCCGAATAACATGAAGAAGACGCTGGGTTACATATTCCAGTATATCCATGAAGGGAAGGCCGCCTATATTCATTGTAAGATCGGTTCGGACCGTACCGCCTATGTCTGCCTGCTGCTGGAAGCGATTTTGGGTGTCCCTCAGCATCTTTGCGACGTGGACTATGAACTGACCTCGTTCAGCTATAGTACGGACGATCATTTGCCTCGAAGACGGGATGAGGATGATATATCCTGGTACTATTATACGAGAAACGGTATTCCTTCCATTACCTCCGCTTCCGGCTCCACCTTCCAGGAGAAAGCCATCAACTATGTGAAGGCGATGGGCATCACCGATGCCCAGATAGCGACCTTCCAGAGCGATATGCTGGAATAGGGAACGATTGGTTTACAAGCCCAATCCCTTGTACCCGCGCCAAAGGTGGTCAATCAGGTCCCGGCTGGACCAGGCCTCCGCGGTGCGGGTTTCCGTGAGGTAATCGCCGGCGAAGCCGTGGAGCCAGACGCCGAAGGCGGTGGCCGTCAGGACAGGGTAGCCCCGGGCGATCAGGCCGGCGACGAGCCCTGTGAGCACGTCACCGCTGCCGCCCTTGGCCATCCCGGGGTTGCCGGTCGAATTGACATAGCAGTTCCCGTCCGGGGAAAAGACCCGGGTGTGGTATCCTTTCAGGACCACGATGCAGCCGCTCCTTGCGACCAGTTCGCGGGCCGCCATTTCTTCCTGCCCCTTTTCGAAAGGAATCAGCCGCCGGAGCTCGCCCAGATGGGGTGTCATCACGGATCCGGCCGGGATTTCCGACAACCATTCCGGATGCTCGGACAGCAGATTCAGTGCATCGGCGTCCAGGACCATGGGGATGCCGGCACCGATCAGTTCGTGCAGGGCGTCCGCGGTTTCCGCCTCGCGCCCGAGCCCGGGGCCGACGGCGATGGTCGAATAGCGCGCCAGCCCGTCCGGAATGCGGCTGAAATGCGCGCCGGGATCCTCGGACAGCATGGCGGAAGGGAAGTTGTTGACCACGGCCTGCAGGGCGCGGGCGGTGGAATGGAGCGTCACCAGGCCGCAGCCGGAGACGAGGGCCGCCCCGGTGGCCAGCACGGCCGCGCCCGGCATCGCCTGGCATCCGGCAACGATGAGCAGGTGCCCGTAGTCGCCCTTATGGCTGTCCTCCTTTCGGTGAAGATACCGGGGGCGAAGGTAACCCTCATGGATGGGAATGATGTCTTTCATAGCGGAAGGGACTCGTTCTGCCGGCGGACGGCCTCCAGATAGAAGGCCTGCCGCTGCGCCTGGGTGATGCGGTAGCGAATCAGGCGTGAGCTCTCCCGGAGCCCGTCATCGAGATTACACACGAACAGGTCGTCCACATCGGCGAGATAGAGCCGGTTATATCTGATATCCAAATACTTCTGTAACTGGAGGGTGTAGTTCATGGCCTTGATGGCATCGGCCTCCCCGAGGTTCTCGCGGCTGAATACGAAGAGTCCCATCTTGTCAAAGTGCCCGTAGAAGCCGTTCCCCACCTTGTTCACCTTGCTCTCCAGGATGCGCCGCATGGGAAGCGCCATGGACCAGTAGGACAGCTCTTTTACGCCGATGTATTTGCCTTTCTGAAGGCCGAAGGCGTAACCGTATTCGAGAATCTGGTCGATCTCCTGGTTCTTCGGGGCCGGGGTGACCCCGGCGATGTCTTTCAGGAGTTCTTCCTGGGCCCGCTTGCTCTCCTCCATGGCGCGGGTCACTTCGATGCCGACGGACCGCTGGTCCGGGGTCTGCAGGTCCGGCCGGTCGCGGTTCACGAGGGTCGCGAACTCGCCGCCCAGCAGGGTGGCGAGGGAGATCTGTGCATACTGCTCGAAGAAGCAGGTTCCGAAGGGACGGGTGGCCATCGTTTTTTCTGTGTCTGTCGCAAAAGTACGAATTTTCAGGGAAAAGACGTTGTCCCCCGAGGGATGATTTCAAACTATTCCCGGAATTCCGCAACTCACACCACACTTTCCGCCGTTGGTCAAAAGGCTTTTTGCGCCCCCGGCCGAATCCCCTATTTTTGCTGCGGAATTGATCCCAAACGCTAGAACTACACATCCATGAATGCAAACCTGTCAAAACTCCTGGGCGTCCTGCTTTTAGGCATGGTGTCCATTTCCGTATCCGCCCAGGGCGGGTACCGGGTGAAAGGAGCCGTGGTAGACGCGGAGGGGCCGGTCGTCGGCGCCACGATTGTCGAAGCAGGCACCCAAAACGGCGTTTCCACCGGGTCGGAGGGCGAATTCTCCCTGACCGTTTCCGGCGCCGGCGCCACGGTTGAAATCAGCTGCATCGGCTACACACCTGTCTCCTTCCGGGCCGGCGCGCTCCCGGACCTCATCGTGCTGGAGCCCGACACGCAGTATCTGGACGAAGTGGTGGTGATCGGTTACGGTGAGGTGCGCAAGAGCGACCTCACGGGTTCGGTCGTGGCCATCAAGCCCAGTGAAATCAACCGCGTGAAAGCCAACTCCCCCGAGGATCTGCTGCTCGGAAAGATTGCCGGCCTGCAGATCACGCAGGGCTCCGGATCGGCCGGTTCCACCGGTACCATCCGCATCCGTCAGGGGGCATCCCTGAACGCCTCCAATGAGCCCCTCATCGTGGTAGACGGCATGGTAGGCGAGAGTCTCCATTCCGTGAATGCCGATGATATCGAGTCCGTCAGCGTGCTCAAGGACGCGTCTTCGGCGGCCATCTACGGCGCCCGGGGTGCCAACGGCGTCATCATCGTCACCACCAAGAGCGGCCCCCAGGGGAACAAGGCCGTGGCTCCCAAGGTAAGCTACCGGGGCGATTATTCCCTGAATTACGCCTACCAGAAGCTGGACGTGTACGATGCGGCCGAATTCCGCGAGGAATACACCCGCCGCGGCTGGGATCCCGAGCTGCTGGGCACCGCCGACACCGACTGGCAGAAAGCCATCACGCAGACAGCGTTCAACCACCGGCACACCGTTTCCCTGAAAGGGGCCCTGCCTAACCTCCCGTACCGGGTGTCCCTGGGTTTCCAGGACAGCAAGGGTGCCGTCAAGGGCAACAAGCAGGATATGTTCACGGCGGCTTTGAAGCTGAATCCCAGTTACCTGGACAAGCACCTGCTGCTCAATGTGAGCCTTCGCGAGACCTATAAGCGATCTCCGGAATCGGGCGGATCCATTTCGGATGCCGCCAAGGTGGATCCGACGCGTCCCATCTATACCGATTATGGCCCGGCCACGGTGAATGGCGTCCATTATGACCAGAAGGCCTTCGGTTTCAATATGTTCGGGGCCGATGCCACCGGCGCCAACCCTATCTCCGAAGACAATGAGGTAGCCGAAGCCCTGTATCCGGGACTGGGTGCCAGCAAGAATAACCGCGTCTCGGCCAACGCGCAGGCCATCTATAAGGTACACGGTTTGGAGGACCTGTCGGCCACGGTGTCCTTCAATGGCCATTACTACAACTCCAGATCCGACCATATGGGTCAGGATAACACCCCTTCCACCTGGTCTTCCTCCATGGTGGCGCTGGGCAAGGGCGGCCAGGGAAAGAACTCCTACAGTACGTCCGACAGTTTCCATTACAACATGGACTATTACCTCAACTACAGGCACAACTTTGCGGGTAAACACGCTGTTGACGCCACCCTGGGCCACTCGTATGAACGGGATTATGGCAAGAGCTATGATTCGGCATCCTTCTACAATGACGGGGATCTCGTGGAGAACAGCCTGGAATCCAACAGCCAGTCCGAACTGCGTCTGAGCTCGTGGTTCGGCCGGGTAAACTATACCCTCCTGGACCGCTATATGTTCACCTTTACGGCCCGTGCCGACGCCTCTTCCCGCTTTGCGCCCGAAACCCGCTGGGGCTTCTTCCCTTCGGCTGCCATTGCCTGGAAGCTGGACCAGGAGCCTTTCATCAAGAAACTGGGTTTCGTGGATGAATTCAAGCTGCGCGCCAGCTACGGCAAGACCGGCCAGCAGGACATCGGAACCCGCTATGCCTACCAGGCCAGCTACTACGTCTCCGACGAGAACCACTATTATCTGGACAATGGCGTCTGGTATCCGGCTTACCGCCCCACGGCCTTTGACCGTACCATCCAGTGGGAGGTGACCACCACCAAGAATATCGGCCTGGACTTTGGCTTTTTTGGTAACCGCCTGAGCGGCAGCGTGGAATACTACGACCGCTGGACCGACAACCTCCTGATGAACTCCGTGATGATTCCTGCGGGTTCCAACTTCTCCAATTCGCTGGACCAGAACATCGGCCAGATGTCCTCCAAGGGTGTCGAGGTGTCGCTGAACGTGGTTCCCATCAATACCCGGAACACCTACTGGACCATCGGCGCCAACTTTGCCTGGAACACCGCCCGCATCGAGTCCCTCACTTCTTACGAGGACCCGGAGGCCTATATCACCATCGGCAATTCCAGCCGGTATATGCGTGTGCACAAGGTGGGACACAAGCCTTACACGTTCTATCTGGCCAAGCAGGTATATGACGAGAACGGAAAGCCGCTGGAGAAGTGGTACAATCCGGCTTACGATCCTGCCGATCCCGAATCGTCCGAATTCGTGGACGACACGCCGTCCGACTCGGCCCGCTGGATGAAGGATGAAGACCGCAGCGGCCTGGTGCCTTTCTACGGCGGACTCAGTTCCAGCTTCCGGTATAGAAACTGGGATCTGGGTTTCAACGCCCACTACGGTTTCGGCCAGTATGTGTTCTGGCAGACCATGTATGGCGGCTGCGACAACTCTTATTACAGCCAGTACCACAATTATCCGACCAATACGGTGAAGGGTATCATTCCGGACTGGAAGAACGAGCATTATGAGAGTGACTACTGGCTCTTCAAGGGCGACTATTTCAAGATGGACAGCATCGTGGCCGGTTATACCTTCAATAAGACCCGCTGCTTCAGCAGCCTGCGTGTGGCGCTGGGTCTGCAGAACGTCTTCACCATCACCCAGTATCCGGGCCTGGATCCGGAAGTGTACGGCGGCATGGATTCCTCCAGCGCCCCGCGTCCCCGCATGGTCATGCTTTCCGTCAATGTTGAATTCTAATTGGACAGCCTTATGAAAAAGATTTTTTATGCCACGGCAGCCGCTATTGCGCTTCTGGCGGGTGTTTCCTGCGAAAAGCTGGACCTGTTCCCCGAATCGGAGGCTGCCCTCTCGGAAAAAGAGGTGTTCTCCACCTACGAAGGTTATCACGGCTTTTTCCTGAAGTGTTACCTGGCGATGGTTTGTGAATCCCAGGGCAGTGGTCACGGAGGTGATGACCTCTCCGGCTGGGATGCCGGCCGATCCACGTTTGTTCGTGCCCTGTACTGGTCGCAGGAAGCCACGTCCGATGAAATGTACAACCGTTCCGGTTCCGGATACGGCCTGCGGAACGCCACGGCCCTCAACTGGGAGCCCGGAACCCAGTTTCCGGCCTGGCTGTACTACCGCTGCTATCTGATTATCACCTATGCGAATGACCTGCTGCGCCGCACCGAGGAAGACGTTCTCAAAGAAAACGGCGTCTATGAGGAGTGCAAGAACGATGTGGGTTATTGGCGGGCCGAGGCACGTTTCATCCGCGCCTATATGTACTACATCCTGATGGACAGCTTCGGGGACGTGGGCTTTGTGGATGATTCCGTTCCCAATGGCACCTATCCCGTGCAGAAACCCCGCAAAGAGATTTACAATTACATCGTTTCGGAGCTGGAAGACATTGAGGATCAGCTCATTCCCGCTGGTCAGCGCCTCTGGGGCCGCGCCAATCAGGCTTCGGCCTGGTTCCTGCTGGCCCGCACCTGCCTGGGCTGTCACGTGTATGCAGGCAGTACGTCCGACTACGGCAAGGCGCTCACCTACTGCAAGAAGATCATCGACAGCAAGGCCTTCTCCCTGGCGCCCAACTACATAGAAAACTTCCTGGCCGACAACAGCACCTCCCCCGAAATCATCTGGGGCCTGGCCGCCGACACCGACCATGTGAACGGTTCCGGCTGCACCAACTACCTGATCAAGGCCAACCTGCATTCGGCGATGATTGCCGAGGGAACCGGCCTGGACTTCGGGATCACCGAGCAGTGGGGCGGCAACCATTGCCTGCGCCAGAAGTTCGTGGAGAAGTTCGATGAGGAAGACCGCGATTTCCACTATGCCGACAGCTGGGGTGACCAGAAGAAGGACCACCGCGCCCTCCTGTTCATGGGCCCCGAAACCGCCGGCAAACTGGACGGTACCAACAAGGCCCTGGTGAAGGAACTCTATAAGGAGGATGATCCCACCGCCGCCAAGGTGAACGGCAAGGCTCCCTACGGTGCCCTCTACACCAAATGGAGAAACGTGACCAAGGACCGTGAGGTGAAGGCTCCGACCAAGTATTCCAACGTGGGCTTCCCTGTTATGCGTCTGGCCGATGTATACCTGATGGCCGCCGAAGCCATCCTGCGCGCCAACAATGGTGCCGCCAATGCAGAGGCCCTGGGCTACGTGAACGAGGTGCGCGACCGCGCCTACTGTCACGGCAAATATGCGCAGGCCGGCAAGAACAACGCTGACGGCACCATCACCCAGGCCCAGCTCACCTATGCCTGGCTGCTGGACGAACGGGCCCGTGAGCTGTGGACCGAAAACTGGCGCCGTTCCGACCTGGTGCGCTTCGGCTGCTACACCAAGGGCTATAACTGGGATTTCAAGGGCTATATGCCCAACTCGACCGGGGATGCAGGCGGAAAGGATGTGGACGACAGGTACAATGTTTTCCCCATTCCCCAGGATGATGTCCGATACAATCCGAACATCCGGCAGAATCCGGATTACGAATAAATAGTTGGTTGATAGGGGGAAAGGCCCGGATTCCAGAACGGGTTCGGGCCTTTTCTGTTTGAAAAACAAACATTATCTTTGTGGCATTGTGACCAGATCGATGAACAAATACCTGATCGTGCTCCTGTTCGCACTGCTGCATTGGGCGCTCGCCTTCTGCTCCACGGTGGTGGGCTTTCAGGTACTACTTGTCCTGACCCTCCTGACGATGGTGATGTCCCTGTTCCTATCGCTCCGCCAGGAAATGGGAACGGTTTTCATGATCATTGCGGTGATCGTCATCAATTTCACCGGTCTATATCTGGGACAGTGGATCGGCGTGATGGTGCGGCGGTATATCATCCTGGAGAGCACGCCGTACCGCCATTATCTGGCCGGACCGATTTCCACCTTCATCACGACGGTCATCCTGGGTGTCCTGCAGATCCTGTGCGCAGACCTGGTCAAGAAAACCCGCTGGTACAAGGGGCCGGATACGGACCAGAATCCGATGCCGGTCGTGCTCGTTTTCGTGGTGGTGCTGGTGGTCCGGCTCGTGATGCTGCTGCGCACGTCCACGACCTTTTTCGGAGAGCACATCAAACTGAACATCGTCATCGATTATGTCGGGACGACGGCCATCATCGTCTGGATGGCCTATCACGTGCTCCTGGCGAGAAAGGACATCCTGACGGAGCGCCGCAAGCGACATGTGGCCCAGTACAACTACGACCGCCTGAAAACACACATCGAGCCGCACTTTCTGTTCAACAGCCTGAATACGCTGAGCAGCATCGTGGATGCCGGTAAGAATGCGGACGCGAAGCGGTTTATCCGGAAACTGGCCGACGTATACCGCTATCTGATTGAAAACGAGGACGAACATGTGGTCTGCCTGGGAGAGGAAATCCATTTTGTGGAGCAGTATGCCGACCTGATGAAAATCCGTTTTCCGGAGGGGCTGGATATCCGGGTGTCCGTCGGGGAGGAGGCCATCGGGCGTTATGTGGTGCCCTGTTCCATCCAGCTTCTTGTCGAAAATGCGATCAAGCATAATGTGGTATCGGCCTCCCAGCCCCTGACCATCCGGATCGGCGTGGAGGGTGCATTCCTGTTTGTGACGAACGATTACCAGCCAAAGAAAACATCCCAACCTTCCACCGGGAACGGTCAGCGGTATATCCGCCGTCAATACCACGATGAAATGGAGAAGGAAGTGGTGATTGAGCAAAGCGAGACGGAATATACCGTCAAATTACCCCTGTTATGATGAGAGCCCTGATTGTTGAAGACGAGAAACCCGCCCAGGAGTCGTTGATCCGCGCTTTGGAGCGGAACTGCCCGGATGTCCGGGTGGTGGGTGTGACGGAATCGGTGAAGGATACCCTCCACTGGCTCCGGATGCCGGGTAACGCGGCCGATATCATTTTCCTGGACGTGGAGTTGCAGGACGGGAGCAGTTTCGAAGTGCTGAAACAAGAACCGGTGAAAGCCAAGGTCATTATGACGACGGCCTTTGACAAATATGCCGTGAAGGCCTTCCAGATCGGCAGCGTGGACTACCTGTTGAAGCCTTATGACGACAACGATCTGCTCCGCGCCGTGGAGCGGTGCCGGGTCCCTTCCCAGGAAGAGGGCCAGCAGGCCCTGCTGGCCGCCATGCGTATCCTCGAACACAGCAAGTCGGAGCAGTTCCGCCGGCGGCTGATTATCCGGCTGGGCCAGCAGATCATTCCGGTTCCGACGTCGGATATCGCCTACTTCTACATTGAAGGCAAGGACAAGTATATCGTGATGGACAGCGGGACCCGGTACTATATGGACCGGCAGACGGATGCCGTCCTGAAGGAGTTGGATCCGCAGCTGTTTTTCCGGATTTCCCGGAATTACATCATTGCTTTCCACGCGATCCGCAAGATTGAGAAGCTTTTCGACGGCCGGATGCGGGTGATTCTCTCGCCCCAGCCGAAAGAAGAGGTGCTGGTCGCCCGCCTGCGGGTGCAGGATTTTATGGACTGGTTGGAATAAACAATTGATATCGATATGAAGAAGGTTTTCAAATCCATGCTGGCGGGCGCCGTGTTGCTCGCGCTGGCGTCCTGCAGCAAGGAGCCGCAGGTCAAGTATGTGTTCTATCTGATCGGGGATGGGATGGGAATCAACCAGGTCATCGGCACCGAACTGTACAACCAGGCTACGGGGAACGGCCCGGCGGAGATCAATTTCGCCCATTTCCCCGTGCGGGGATTCGTCACCACGGTGTCGGCCAACTCGCTGGTCACGGATTCCGCCGCCGGCGGAACCGCATTGGCCTGTGGCGTCAAGTCCTATAACAGCGCCATCGGCGTCGATGTCGACACGGTCGCCGTCTCCTCCGTGGCCGACTGGGCCCATGCCGCCGGATACGGAGTGGGCATCGCGACTTCGGTGGGCATCAACCACGCCACGCCGGCCTGCTTCATGGCCCATACGGAGAAGCGCCGCAATTACGAGACCATTGCCACCCAGTACATCGAAACGCCCGTGGACTTCGCGGCCGGCGGCGGTTTCATCACGGAGAAGGGAACGGGACACGATGCCGCTTATTTCGAGAAGATGGCGGAGGACGCCGGGATCACCATCTTCCGCGGCCCGTCGTTTGACGGGGTGGCCGCGGTGGACGGCCGTGTCCTGTGCATCAGCGGCAAGGACGAGAACGAACTGCCCTATGCCATTGACAGAAAGGAGGATGACACCACTCTTCCCGGCTTTGTCCAGGCCGGGATCGACTACCTGGACGCCCGGTTCGGGAAGAAGGGTTTCTTCTTTATGATCGAAGGCGGCAAGATCGATTACGGCGGGCACGGGCAGGATGCCGCCGCCTGTTTCCAGGAACTGACGGACTTCGCGGACGCCATCGACCTGGTGCTGGCTTTCTATGAGAAGCATCCCGATGAGACCCTCATCGTCATCACGGCGGACCACGAAACCGGCGGTCTGATGCTGGGTGCCGGCCAGTACGAGATGCATCCGGACCGGCTGGCTGCGCAGAAGGTTTCCGCCCCGGAGCTGACCACCCTGTTCCGCGAGGAGTTCTTCCCGGAGGGCCAGCCCTACAAGGCTCCTTCCTGGGATCAGGTGAAGGCTTTCTTCGCCCGGCAACTGGGCCTGTGGGACACCGTGCCGGTGAGCAACCGGGCCGAGGCCGGCCTGCGGGATGCCTACGAAAAGACCTTCGGCAAGGGCGGCAACCGCAACCTGGAGGAGGCCAATCTCTATTCCGTGAACTCGAAGATGGTGTCCGAGGCAATCATCTACCTGGACAAGGCCGCGGGCTACCAGTGGAGCTTCGGTTCCCATTCCGGTTCCCCGGTGGGCCTTTATGTCAAGGGGAAGGGACAGGAAGCCTTCGTCGAGATCAAGGACAATACGGAAATCGCCCCGACGATCGCCCGTCTGGCCGGATATCCTGTTTCCCGCTAGCGCTTTTCTTTGCAGGAAAGCGTCGTGCGGATGGCACGGATGAAGCTAAGGGATTTCAAAGGGGGCTTCCTCGTCGGAGGAGGCCTCCTTGTTGTGGGTCTGCTGTTGCAGGTTTCCATCGGCCCCATTGACTGGCGCTTTTTTGCGGCGCCGGTCAATTTCGGGATGCTGGCGCTGCTGATCGTCCTGATCGGCGCGATGTATCTGCTTCGCCGGAAGGTCCACGCATTCGAGTGGATGATGCATTACGGGGCGGCCATCCCGTGCCTGTGCTATGAGGTCGGGCTCACCATCGTGATGGGCCTTACGGAACAGACGCGGCAAGGGGGTATCCCGTGGCTGTCGCAGATGCTCCGGTTCTGGCCCTTCGTCTTGATATGGACCTGGATGGCCGTCATTGCGGGGCTAACCACGCTGAATCATCTCCTGCGCTGGAAGTGGAAGGAGATTCCGTTCATTTTCAATCACTTGGGCCTATTCCTCGCCCTCGTGTGCGCTACGCTCGGCAGTGCCGATCGGCAAACGCTCCAGATGACGGTTTTCGAGGGGCGTCCCGAAGGGATGGCCGTGGAGGAAAACGGCCGGGGCCGCGAGATGGACTTCACCATTGACCTGCACCGGTTCACGATGGACAGGTACGGGGACGGGTCTCCCAAGCGGTTCGCATCCGACATCTCGGTCTCCACGAAAGACGGCCGGACCGTCAGCGGGACGGTGGAGGTGAACAGGCCGCTGAAGGTAAACGGCTGGAAGATCTATCAGTACGGTTATGACGTCCAGCGCGGGCCGGAGAGTACATACAGCGTTTTCATGCTGGTGCGCGACCCGTGGCTTCCGGCCGTGTACCTGGGAATCCTGCTGATGCTCGCCGGCGCCCTGTGCCTGATCGGACTGAAATATGTGCCCAAGCGGCTTTGGGTGCTGCTGGCGGCCTTGCTGCTGACCGGCTTCTTCACGTACCTGACGGTCTCCCGCATGGGCCCCACCGCCCGGGATCTGCCACCGGCCCTGCAAAGCCCCTGGTTCCTTCCGCACCTGATCGTCTATATGGCCGGCTATGCCCTCCTGGCCATGGCGACGTTGATGGCGGCTTACCGGCTGGTTTTCAAGAGATTCCCGGTCAAGCCGGGAATGACGGAAGGGGTGCCGGGAATGACGGAGGGGAAGATGGGAATGACGGAGGGGAAGATGGGAATGACGGGGGGACAGATGGGAATGACGGAGCCGGAAGCGAAGGGAATGGGCATCATCGATAATCTCGTGTATGTGGGGCTGGCGTTCCTGACCACCGGTATGCTGTTCGGTGCCTTATGGGCCAAAGAGGCCTGGGGGCATTACTGGGCGTGGGACCCGAAAGAAACCTGGGCCGCCATCACCTGGCTGTGCTATCTGGTCTATCTTCACTTCCGCAAGGCCCGCCCTTCCGATGGTCGCACCGCCTGCTGGATCCTCCTGTTCGCCTTCGCCTGCCTCCAGCTCTGCTGGTGGGGCGTCAACTACCTCCCCTCAGCCCGGGGGCACAGCGTCCATACGTACTAAGAGTTCGAACCATCGAACGGTGATCTGGCATCGCAAAGGTCTGAATAACCGTAATAATATGCCAGGCCCGAAAGGTTTTTCTCGATCATCGACATTATTTCCGCACCCGTAGATAGGGTAGCGAGTTGTCCGAATCAATCGGACAACTGAGAATATAGTCTGCGGTAGGAGCGTTGTCTTTCAATAACGAAAAGAAAAAGAAGGTGACTCCCTTTTGAGGAATCACCTTCTTTCGTGCCCAAAGCCGGGCTCGAACCGGCACGTCTTTAAGGGACACTGGATTTTGAGTCCAGCGCGTCTACCAATTCCGCCATTCGGGCATGGGACGGTCTCGATGGTGAGACGGAATGCAAATTTACCTCAAATTCCGGTATTTGCCAAATTTTTCCCGTATCTTTGTATGCTATGGGAAAGGAGATTGCCATTACCATCGACGGAAAGATGGCCGGCCGGGTGGTCGGAGGGGAACGTATCCGGGACATCGCGCCGCTGCTTGCGGACGAACCGGAAGTCTTCGTGGTCTATGATGAACACGCGTCCTGGGTTGCTGCAGCGGTGCTGGAGGCTATACCCGGGGTGCGCGGAAGCATCGCCCTGGAGGCGGCGGAGGAGGAAAAGTCCATGGATACGGTGCTCCTCATCGCCCGCTCGCTGCTTGAGGCCGGGGCATCCCGGAAGGCGCTGGTCCTGGCCATCGGCGGCGGGATTACCACCGACATGGCGGGCTTCGCGGCGTCCATCTACAAGCGCGGGGTGCGGTATGCGAATGTCCCCACCACCCTGCTCGCCCAGGTCGATGCGGCCATCGGCGGCAAGACCGGGGTCAATTTCGACGATTACAAGAATATGCTGGGGGTCATCGTCCAGCCCGTGTTCACCTTTGTCTGTGCCGAGGTGCTCCGGACGCTGCCGCGCCGGGATTTCCTGTCCGGGGCGGCGGAACTCGTGAAGACCTTCATCATTGACAATCAGGCCGATGCATATGCGCGGTCAATCCGTTGGCTCGCCGGGGGCGGCGCGGATGCAGAGCTTCAGGAGCTCGTGTTCGCCGCCGCGGCCGTGAAGGCGGGCGTCGTTTCCCGTGACCCGTTCGAAGCGGATGAGCGGCGGAAACTGAATCTCGGCCACACGTTTGCCCACGCCATCGAGCACGAAGCCCGGCAGCGCGGGGAAGACATCACCCACGGCGAGGCTGTGTCCATGGGCATGATCCTGGCGGCCCGGCTGAGCGATGCCCTGGGTGTCTCGAAGGGTTTGGAAGCGTCTCTGACGAAGGACTTTACGGTCGCCGGCCTGCCAGTGCAGTGCCCTTACCCGACGGAGATTCTCGCCGAGGCCATGGGCAAAGACAAGAAGGCGGAGGGCGGTCTCGTACACTTCGTCCTCCCGGAGCGCATCGGCTCGGTCATCATCCGCGACCTTTCGGTAAGCGAGGTCATTAACGCATTGAAAATATGATTTGTACATCCATACAAGGGAAAACGCTCGAAGAGATCCTGGCGATCCTCGAAAGCGGTGAGGTGGAAATGGCCGAGATCCGGCTGGACCTGTGCGACCTGGACGGGGAGGAGATCGAAACGCTGTTCTCCGAGTCGGACGTGCCGCTCATCGCGACCTGCCGCCTTGCCGAGGTGGCGCGCCGCGTGGAAGGCGAGGACCTGCTCGACGACGCCGGCAAGGTGCTGGCCGAGCAGGGACTGGCGCTGTCCCAGCCGCGCAAGGGCCGCCATCCGGCCGAGGAATTCGTTGAGAACCAGCTTATCACGGCCATCGAGGCCGGCGCGAAATATGTGGACCTGGAGGTGGAGATGCCGCCCATGATGGGGCGCAAGATCCGCCAGGCCTGCCAACAGTACGGGACGATGCTCATCCGCTCGTTCCACGATTTCGCCGGCACGCCGCCGGAAGCCACGCTCCTGTCCACGCTGGAAAAGGGCCGCCGTTTCGGGGGCGAAGTGGTCAAAATCGTGACCACCGCCACCTGTAAGGCCGATGCGGACCGTGTCATGGATCTGTACCGTGAAGCCGAGCCCGGCACGCTCGTTGCCTTCTGCATGGGCCCCGAAGGCCGGGAATCCCGTCTGGACGCCCTGCGCCACGGAGCACCCTTCACCTACGCCTGCCTGACGCCCGAAGAGGCCACGGCCCCGGGCCAATGGACCACGGCCGATATGCGCGAAGCCGTTTACGGCGGTTACCGCTTCATTGGGGCGAAGGCACTTCCCATGCCGGCCTCCAAAAGCTTTGCCCAGCGCGCCATCATCGCAGCGGCGCTCGCAAGCGGCACCTCGCATCTGGGCGGCTATTCGCCCTGCGGGGACAACGAATCGGCCCTCGCGGCGGCCAGGAGGCTGGGCGCGAAGGTCATCGTGAACGGCTCCGACCTGGAGATCACGGGCATCGGCGCATTCGAGAACTGCTTGACCATCAACGAAATCAATGTGGGCGAGTCCGGCTTCCTCACCCGGATGCTCATCCCGGTGCTGTCGGTGATTGCCGACGGTCCGGTGCGGGTGGAAGGTGAAAGGACCCTCCTGAACCGGCCGCTCGCCGGGGCCCATGACATCATGGCCTCGTTCGGGGTGCGGCTGGTGCCGGAGATTTCTCCACTCGCTCCGCTCGGTCGAAATGACAAAAACGCGCCCGGTCGAAATGACAAAAAAGGCGACTGCTACATCCCGCTGACGGTGAAGGGACCGCTGGTCCCCGGTAGGGCCGATGTGTCGGGGAAGGGCGGGTCGCAGCTGATATCCGGCCTCCTGGCGGCGCTGCCGCTGGCCGGGAACCGGTCGACGGTCTATGTCCATGATCCCCGCAGCATTCCGTATATGTTCATCACCGTGGACGTACTGCGCAAGTTCGGCATCGAGATCGGTTCCGAAATGGAGGGCGACGAGGATTTCCTCCAGACGCAGGACTGGGCCCTGTGCACGGGCGTGACCTTCAAGATGCGCGGGCACCAGCACTACCGTGCGGCGGATTTCCGCATCGAAGGTGACTGGTCCGGCGCCGCGAACTTCCTGGTGGCGGGCGCCATTTTCGGCGACGTGGAGGTGGAAGGGCTGGATACCCAGTCTCTCCAGGCCGATATTTCCATCATGGACATCCTGATGGAAGCCGGGGCGAGCATGTCCCAGCTGGAGGGAGACACCCCCACGACGGGCACCATCCATGTGACCCGGGCCCCGCTCTGCGCCTTCGAAACCGACCTGAACAACTGTCCGGACCTCTTCCCGATCGTGGCCGTGCTGGCCGCCTTCTGCCCGGGCCTGAGCCGGATCCGCGGTGTGGGCCGTCTCCGCCACAAGGAGACCGACCGCGCCGCCGCCATCGCGGACATGCTCACGCAGATGGGAGTTCCCGTGACGGTCGATGACGACGAAATGACCATCGATGGCATGGCCTTCCCGCAGCGTATCCTCACCGGCCACCTCCTGAAGGGCGGCCGCTACACCTCGCACGCCGATCACCGGATGGTGATGGCCTTGAAAGTGGCGTCCCTGGGCGCCGACAGCCCCGTGGAAATCGACGATACCGCCTGCGTGGCCAAGTCTTTCCCCGGATTCCCGGAATTATTTGAAATGCTATGAACACATTTGGTACTATATTCAGAGTCAGCATCTTCGGCGAGTCGCACGGAGAGGAGATCGGTGTCATTATCGACGGTGTACAGCCGGGAATTCCGCTTTGTGAAGATGATTTCAAGGCGGACATCGCCCGCCGGAGGAGCGGCGCGAAGGGGACGACCCCGCGCATTGAAGCGGACGAACCGCACATCCTGAGCGGCGTTTTCGAAGGCTATACCACGGGCGCCCCGCTCACCATCGTTTTCCAGAATACGAACACCCACAGCCAGGACTACGAACTGCTGAAGGCCGTTCCGCGTCCCGGTCACGCCGACTATACCGCGAACCTCAAGTACGGCGGTTTCCAGGACCCGCGCGGCGGCGGCCATTTCTCCGGCCGTCTGACGCTGCCGGTCGTAGCCGCCGGCGTCGTTGCCAAGCGGCTGCTTTCGGGCGTCCTGATGTCCGCTACACGCGGTCGTGCGCAGTTCCGGTGTGACGCCGCCTTGAAGGAAATCGGCGGTATCACCGATCCCTCTCAGTGGGAAGCTGCTCTGGATCAGGCTCGTAAGGATGGCGACTCTCTCGGCGGCATTGTCGAGTGCGTCGTGAACACCGTCCCTGCCGGGCTCGGTGAGCCCTTCTGGGACAGTGTGGAATCCCGCCTTGCGCACGCCCTGTTCGCCATTCCCGGCGTTCGTGGCGTCGAGTTCGGCGACGGCTTCGCTGCCTCGCGGATGCGCGGATCGGAGCACAACGACGTCTATGCGCCGGCCGGCTGCGGCGGTCACGGCCACGGAGGCTGCCACGGGGAGCACGAAGGAGGCTGCCACGGGGGCCACAGTGACCACGAGGGCTGCTGCCACGGCGGTGACCACGAAGAGCACCAGGGCTGTTGCCACGAACATAGCCACGAAGGCGGCTGCTGCCACCGTCAGCGGCTGGTCACGCCCGTGACCAACCACGCCGGCGGGGTGAACGGCGGCATCACCAACGGCAATCCGCTGGTGTTCCGCGTGGCCTTCAAACCCACCTCCAGCATCGCCAAGGCCCAGCAGACCTACAATTTCGCCACCGGCGAAATGACTGAATTACAGGTCCCCGGCCGCCACGATACCTGCTTCGCCCTCCGCACGCCCGTCATCGTGGAGGCGATGGCCGCCATCGTCCTGGCCGATCTAATCGGTCTTGCCTGATGGAAAACAAGCGCCTCCTTTCCATCGATACCATCCGGGGACTGGACATGGTTTTCATCATGGGCCTCGCCCCGCTCATCCTCCGGATTTGCGAACTGTTTCCCGGCGGGGAGAACTGCTGGGTGGCCTCGCAGATGCATCACGTTGCCTGGAACGGCCTGACCCTGATGGACATGGTGTTCCCCCTGTTCCTCTTTATTGCGGGCCTCTCCTTCCCGTTCTCGTACGCGAAACAGGTTTCCCAGGGACGGTCTTCCTGGGAGATTCACCGGAAAATCTTTTCCCGGGCCCTGATCCTGGTCGTGCTGGGCATCGTGTACAACGGCTTTTTCAAACTGTCCTTTCCGCAGCGTTATGCGAGCGTCCTGGGGCGGATCGGCCTGGCCTGGATGTTTGCCGCGCTGTTGTATGTTCACCTGAAAACCATTCCCCGGGCGATTTTCGCTCTGGTCCTGCTGGTCGGTTACGGCCTCCTGATCATGCTGGTGGCGGCGCCCGATGCCCCTGCCGGGGCCGATCCGCTCTCGCGGGAAGGCTGCCTGCACGGTTATATCGACCGCCTGCTGCTGCCCGGAAAACTGCATAACGGGGATTTCGACCCGGAAGGGCTTCTGGGAATCCTGCCGGCGACGGTGACCGCGATGCTCGGAATGTTCACCGGCGAATTCATCCGCCTGGATGAGGAGCGGGTGTCCGGCCGCCGGAAGACGCTCTGGATGCTTGGTGCGGCGGCGGTCCTGCTGGTAGCCGGCCTGTTGTGGTCCCGGGTCCTTCCCCTGAACAAGAAGCTCTGGACCAGTTCTTTCGTGCTGGTGGTCGGTGCTGTCTCCATTGCCCTGTACGCGCTCATCTATTATATCGTGGAGGTCCGGGGCTGGCAGGGATGGACCTTCCCCCTGCGCGTCATCGGCCTGAATTCCATCACCATTTACCTGCTGCAGCAGATTGTCCCGTTCAAGGACGTGACCGCTTTCTTCCTGGGCGGGTTGTCCGGCCTGCTCCCTGAGGCGTGGGGCGCGGTCGTGCTGGCGGCGGGCTACGTGCTCGTCTGCTGGCTGCTGCTGTATTTCCTGTGGAAGCACAAAGTTTTCCTCAAGGTGTAGGTATCCCCGCGGACATTCGTTTTTTTTTCTTACCTTTGCAAACTAACCACACTTAACCACACTTAGCCACACTAAGCCGCACATTAACCAAACTTAGCCACTTCCAACCATTAACCAATTTAATACCAACCTAACTGTATGAAAACCACTTTTGCGTGGAAGGCGACACTTGCTGCCTTAGCCGGCCTGTTGTCGCTTTCAACTGCATTTGCGCAGAACGTGCGGGTGAGCGGAACCGTTTATGACAACAACGGGGAAGCCCTCGCCGGTGCAGGTGTAGTCGAGAAGGGTACGACGAACGGGACCATGACGGACCTGGACGGCCGCTACCAATTGACAGCCCGGGAAGGAGCCACCCTCGTGGTGTCCTTCATCGGATTTGAAAACAAGGAGGTCACGGCCCGCGCCGGCACCCTGGACGTCATCCTTCAGGAAGACATGAACGTCCTGGACGACGTCGTGGTCATCGGCTACGGCAGCACGACCCGCAAGGACGTCACTTCCTCCATCACCACCGTCAAGAGCGACGACCTGAACCTCGGTGTCTATACCGATCCGGCGTCCCTCCTGCAGGGCAAGGTGGCGGGCCTGGTGGTCACCCAGACCGGTGACCCGAACGGTTCCCCGTCCATCACCCTCCGCGGCGCCTCCACCCTCCGTACCGGTGCTGCCATGCAGCCGTACTATGTCGTGGACGGCATCCCGGGTGTGGATCTCTCCCTGGTCGCCACCGACGACATCGAGTCCATCGACGTGCTCCGCGATGCTTCCGCCACCGCCATCTACGGCTCCAAGGCCGCCAACGGTGTCATCATCGTCACCACCAAGAAGGGCAAGGAAGGCCGTGTCAATGTCAATTACAACGGCTATGTCGCCTTTGACAAGATCTCCAAGAACCTGGAGATGATGAGCGCTTCCGACCTGAGAAGCTATGCCTCCGCGAACGGCTTCACCCTGGTCAACGACCAGAACGCCGACACGAACTGGGCCAATGAGGTCCAGCGGGTGGGTATCTCCCAGAACCACAACGTGTCCGTGAGCGGTGCGAACCAGAAGTCCCGCTACAGCGCTTCCCTCAGCTACATCGACCGCCAGGGCGTCATCACCGGTTCCGGCATGCAGCGCCTCAACGCCCGTTCCTTCGTCCAGGCCACCGTCCTGAAGGACCGCCTGACCCTGAGCCTGAGCGCGAATGCGACCCAGGGCCGCAACCACGGTGTCTGGGCCCAGAAGGATGGTGCCTCCGTCTATGACGCCATGTACTACTATGCCCCGACCTCTCCGGTGAAGAACGAGGACGGCAGCTGGTACCAGTATGGCATCTCCCAGAACTACAACCCGGTTTCCCTCATCAACGAGGATACCTCCGAGACCGTGTTCAAGCAGCTGCAGTTCATCGGCAAGGCCGCCCTCACCATTACGGAAGGCCTCGTGTGGAACACCAATGCTTCCTTCATGAGCAACCAGCGCGTGTACAGCGACTATCACAGCACCAACTCCTTCGTGTACACCGCCGACAACGGTCACGCCCACCGCAACACCTACTTCGGTGACACCAAGTCCATTGAGACCTATCTCAACTACGACAAGACCTTCGCCTCCGCCCACAAGCTGGGCCTGATGGCCGGTTATTCCTGGGAGGAGTCCAACTCCGGTGACGGTTTCGGCGTCACGGTCTATGACTTCTACAACGACGACCTCAAGTGGTACCAGCTGTCCTATGCGTCGAAGATCAACGGCATGGACGGCATCAGCAGCGGCACCATCAGCACCCTCCGGATGATCTCCTTCTATGGCCGCGCCAACTATTCCTACAAGGGCCGTTACAGCATCCAGGCTACGGTCCGCCGCGACGGTTCCTCCGCCTTCGGCGTGAACAACCGCTGGGCTACCTTCCCGTCCGTTTCCGCCGCCTGGAACATCGCCGAAGAGGATTTCATGAAGGATTCCACGTTCGAGATGCTCAAGCTCCGCGCCGGCTACGGCGTCAGCGGTAACTCCCTCGGGTTCGACGCTTTCACGGCCCTGGCCACCTACGGCGCCTCCGGCTGGTTCGACTATACCGATCCCGTCACCGGCATCACCACCAGCAAGCGCACCCTCGCCGCCACCGGCAACGCCAACCCCGACCTCAAGTGGGAGTCCACGTCGATGTTCAACCTCGGTCTCGACTTCTCCCTGCTGAAGGGCCGCCTGGGCGGTAGCATCGAGGTGTACACCAAGGATACCAACGACCTCATCTGGTACTATCCCGTGTCCACCAACATCTATCCCTACGGTACCATGACCGCCAATGTGGGCAGCATGAACAACAAGGGTATCGAGTTGAGCCTCAATCTGGTTCCCGTGCTGACCACGGACTGGAAGTGGGATACCACCCTCAACCTGTCCCACAACAGCAACAAGGTCAAGAGCATCTCCAAGGGCGAGTATTCCGTCGATTACATCGACCAGGCGAATCCCAACATCGCCGGTTTCGCCACGGGCCCCGGCTCCCAGACCCAGCGTATCATGGAAGGTTACCCGCTCGGCACCTTCTACACCTGGGAGTGGGCCGGTTACAACAGCGACGGCCGTTCCATCTTCTATGAGCACGACGCCACGACGGGCGCCCGCACCGGCGCCACCACCACCGATCCCCAGGACAAGGACCGCGCCGTCACCGGCTATGCGCAGCCTTGGCTGACCCTCGGCTGGAACAACAGCGTCAGCTGGAAGAACCTCTCCCTGACCGCTTTCTTCCAGGGCAACTTCGGCGGCAAGGTGTTCAACGCCCCCCGCGCCCAGTACAGCGCCCTGGCCAATGCGCCCGAGAAGAACGTGCTCAAGGAGGTCGTGACCACCCAGAAATGGAGTGACGCCACCTATGCGCCCGCCCCGTCTGACCGCTACCTCGAGAACGGCAGCTACCTCCGCCTCGCGAACCTGACTCTCGCCTACAATTTCGGCAAGATCCAGGATTACCTGCAGAATCTCACCATCTACGCCACGGCCAACAATGTGTTCGTGTTGACGGGCTACAAGGGACTCGATCCCGAAGTGGACCTGGGCGGCATCACCCCCGGCGTTGACTGGAGAGAATACCGTTATCCCCATACCCGCACCCTGATGCTCGGTGTCAAGCTTGGTTTTTAATACGCAACAGCCATGAAGAAGAATCATATCATCCTTGCAGCTGCCCTTGCCCTGCTTGCCATCAGTTGCACCAACCTGGATGTGGACGTCAAGTCCCTCTATACGGAGTATCCTTCCACCGACGTGGCCCTGGAGGCCAAGATGGCGGACGTGTACTATTGCTTCCGTCCGGCGCTTGGCCGCCGCTACGGCGAGTCTTCCTCCCTTTCTTCCGACGAACAGACCGCCATCTCCTTCGACGGCGACTATGTCGACGGTAATACCTATTCCCACGCCTCCTACCACAACTATTCCCCGGATGACGCTTCGTGCGACTGGTACGCCGAAATCGCAGCCGGTATTACCAAGGCCAACAAGGCCATCCTGGACCTGGGCGGCTACGAAAGCCCGGCTTCTTCCTATGCCCGTGCGATGCGTGCTTTCTATATGTTCCTGCTGATGGACAGCTACGGCGACATTCCCATCATCGACAAGGTGCTTGATGCAGGTACCGTGGTCGAGCGGAAGTCCCGTGCCCAGGTCGCCGAATGGATCGAGCAGGAGCTTCTGGAAGTGATCCCGAACCTGACCGAAGACGTGACCCCCGCTACCTATGGCAAGCCCACCAAGTGGATGGCCGAAGCCCTGCTTGCGAAGATCTACCTGAACTGGGCCGTCTATGCGGCTTCCGATGTGACGGCTTATGACGCCGCCACCGCCACCAACCCCAAACTCAACGACCTGGTGGCCGTCTGCGACGATATCATCAATTCCAAGAAGTTCTCCCTCGCCGGTGGTGAGCAGGCCGGGAACGGCGGCGTGCCGAAGAATCCCTACCGCGCCAAGTTCTATCCGAACAACGGCCCGCAGATCAAGGACTTCATCTATGCGATGCCTTTCGACGCCGTTTCCGCCCAGGGCTTCCAGTATGCCCGTCCCCGCATCTGGCGCCAGGGCCGTAACGACGGTGAAGGCGGTCCCGGTTACTTCGGAACCGATATCGGCAACAGCAGCGGCGGCAACTTCTCCGTGACGCCCGAGGCCGGCGCCCGTTTCGACGCGGCTGCCGCCGAGGGAGACCTCCGCGCCGAGCAGGTCATCCGTGGCCAGATCTACATGTATGATCCCACCACCTATGAGGTGACCACGACCCCTTACAAATACAAGGGTGAGCCCATCGTCCTCAGCCGGACCATCGTCATCAAGGAAGGCGGCGAGCAGGATATCAACACCGGTAAGGATGTCCACGGCTGGTCCCAGGGTTACAAGTCCGTCAAGTACTTCGTCATCCAGGACGACTACAAGAACGGCCGCAACCAGTCCAATGACCTGCCCATCTTCCGGTATGCCGACATTCTGCTGATGAAGGCGGAAGCCATCGTCTGCGGTGCGAATGCGACCGGCGGTGACACCGCCGTTTCCCTGGTGAACCAGGTCCGTGCCTATGCGAAGGCCCCTGCGAAGAGCAGCGTGGACCTGAAGGTCATCGAGAACGAGCGTGCGCTGGAGTTCTTCGACGAGAACTGGCGCCGCAACGACATGATCCGTTATGGCCATTTCGAGGATGAGTATGCCTTCCACGTGAAGAGCAACTCCTTCGCGAAGTTCGACAAGACCCGCCGGGTCCTTCCGATTCCGACCGGCGTTCTCAACGAGAACACCAACTGGAGGCAGAATGCGGGCTATTAATCGGGATTAATTTGTTACATTTGTGGGACAGCCGGCAGGTTGTCCCACATTGTTCTATGCACGGATTAATAACCGCCATATTACTCGCCGTTTTTCCGGTTTCCGGCATCGATACCCGGGTGGGTACGGCAGCGAGCGATTCCCCCACGGCCAGTGTGTTCGGCGCCGGCGGGGAAGTGCACGGCAACACCATCCCTTGCGTGACGGAACCCCATGGGCATACCTTCTGGACCCCCCAGACCCGGCAGACGGAGCGCAAGGGGATCAGCCCGTACTATTATGAGGATGACCGGTTCCTGGGATTCCGCGCCTCCCACTGGCTGTCCGGCGGAGCCACCCAGGATTACGGATCATTTGCCCTCCTTCCGGCCCTTTCCGCACCCCTGATGCGCCACGACCGGGAAGTCGCAACCCCGTCCTATTACGCCCTGGGAGACTGGGAGATGACCGGTCGCTCCCACAGCGCCATTTTCCGTCTGGCCGACTGCGAGTATCTTCGGATTACCGTGCTCAGCGATGAGGGAGAGGGTACGCTGGCGGTTTCATCCCGCGAGGTGACGGGGAGTAATCCCGTTCACCGGATCTATCAGGGGAAAGGGCTTCCTGCCGGCTTCAGCGGGCATTTTACCGTACAGACGGACGGGGACTTCGACGTGGTGGAGACCCGACCCGGCGATTATGTTCTCCTTCGTTTCCGGACTCCGGGAACGCATCTGGTGAAGGCGTCGTCCTCTTTCAGGAGCGTCGATGCCGCCCGGGAGAATCTCCTGGCCGAGATTCCGGACTGGGATTTCGATGCCGTGCGGGATACGCTTTCCGCCATCTGGGAAAGGCGGCTGGCCCGGGTGGAGGCCGAGGGCCCCGACCCGGAAAGGCTGACCCATTTCTACGGCTCCCTGTGGCGGGCCTCCCTTCTTCCCCGGACGGTCAGCGATGTGGGGGAAGCGCCCGATTATGACGACTTTTCCCTCTGGGATACCTACCGTGCCCTGCATCCGCTCCTGACGATCCTGGAACCGGATACGGTCGGGGAGATGATCCAGGCGCTTCTCCGGAAATACGACCGGGGCGGCTGGCTGCCGGTTTTTCCGTGCTGGGGCAGTTACACCAGCGCCATGATCGGGGATCACGCCCTCTCGGTCATCGCGGACGCCTACCTGAAGGGAATCCGGAACTTTGATGTCCGGAAAGCCTACCGGGCGATGCGCCACAATGCTTTCGATTCGCCGGGGGAAACGTCGGAGGAGTATATCGACGGCCGGGGACGGCGGGCGCTGGTCTCCTATTTACAATACGGCTATCTCCCGCTGGAAGAGGAGGTTCCGTATGCCTACCATTCCCGGGAGCAGGTGTCCCGCACCCTGGAATATGCCTACGACGACTGGTGCCTGTCCCGGCTGTCACTTCGGCTGGGTCACCTGCGGGACTGGCTGTCCCTCAGGCGCCGGGCCGGGAACTGGAAGCATGTCTTCGACCCGGTGACGCATTATCCCCAGGGCCGTTATGCCGACGGTTCTTTCCTCCAGGAAGACAACCGTTTCCAAAAGACGTCCTTCATCACGGAAGGTACCCCGGCCCATTATGCCTGGTATGTCCCGCACGACGTGCAGGGGCTGATCCGGGAAATGGGCGGGGAAGAGGCATTTATCGAGCGTCTGGATTCCCTGTTCTCCGGCAGGCAGTACTGGCACGGAAACGAGCCGTGCCATCAGGTCGCCTGGCTGTATGACTATACCGGGCAGCCCTGGAAAACCCAGCGGGCCGTCTCTGCCATCCTGGATACGGAATACAGGAATACGCCGGGCGGCCTGAGCGGCAACGACGATGCCGGCCAGATGAGTGCCTGGTACATCTTTGCCGCGCTGGGCTTCTATCCGGTATGCCCCGGCAGCGGGGAATATGCCCTGGGAAGCCCCTCCTTCGACCAGGTCGTCCTGCATCTGGAAAACGGCAGGACCTTCGCCATTGAACGGAAAGGATCCGGACGCTATGTCCAGCGAGTTACCCTGAACGGACGTCCCCTCCGGAAGCCGTTCCTCCGGCACCGCCGTCTGATGCGGGGAGGAGTCCTGACTTTCTGGATGGGAGAAGTCCCTCCCTATGAAGTCAAGGCCCGGGGCGGGCGTATCCGGGAGGGCGTGGAAGACTGTGCCCGTCACGGCGGCGGGCGGGTCATTGTCCCGGCTGGAAAATGGATCGTGGCCGATATCGAACTTTGCTCCGATCTGGATTTCCATCTGGAAAAGGGGGTCGTCCTCCTGGGCTCCCGCGACGAATCCGCCTATGCGGGCCGTGATTCCATCGGCGCAGGCGACATGGGCCGGATTCCGGTGATCCTGAGCGCGCACGGGGTGCAGAACCTGACCATTTCCGGTCCGGGAATGATTGACGGCCAGGCCGTCCGAGAATCCTATCAGCGCTCCGAAGTGACCGAGGTGAGGGATTCTGTCACCGGGAGGGAGGTCTATAACGCGATGCTGTACGGGGCCGATTACCGCACCAAATGGCGCAAGGTCGCTCCCTGGACCACCTGCATCAACCTGGTCGGCTGCAAGGGCGTCACCCTCCGGGATATCCACGTGCATGAGTCCAACGGATGGAATGTCCATCTGGAGAACTGCCGGGATGTCCTGGTGGAAGGGATCACGGTGACTTCGAGCCGGGAGAACGGGGTCAATTCCGACGGGCTGGACATTGACGGCTGCTCGGGGGTCCTGATCCGCGGATGCACCATTGACACCGGTGACGACGCCCTGTGTTTCAAGACGACCGGGACGTCCCCTTGTCAGGACGTACTGGTTGAAGGGTGTACCCTGCGTTCGTCGTCGGCCGCCGTCAAGATCGGCACCGAAAGCAAGGCGGATTTCCGGAATATCACCGTGCGCGACTGCCGCATCGAAGGGGCCAACCGGGGACTGAACATCATCCTCCGGGACGGCGGGAACGTCCGGGACATTCTCTTCGAAAACCTGGACATTACCTGCCGTCGGCACGCGACGTTCTGGTGGGGGAACGGCGACCCGCTGTATTTCACCATCCAGAAGCGGAAGGGCGCCCCTTCCGCAGGGACCATTGACGGGGTCACCGTCCGTCGTGTCACCGCCTTGGGACAAAGCGGCGTCCGGCTGGAGGGGTTCAGCGAACCGCTCCGGAACATCACCTTGGAGGACTTCCACCTGACCATCGAACCGGAGGACGCGGTGGACAAGCGCGCCCGCCACGGTTTCCTCTTCGACGGGGTGGACGGACTGGTCCTGGAGAAGGTCTCCCTGGCCTGGGAAGGCTATGAGAAAGAGTGGGAAGAGAATTTTGTGAACAGAAACTGCAAAAATATCCAGTTACGATGAGATCAATGATTGGGATCCTGGTCGCAGCGCAGATGTTGCTGGTGGCCTGTTGTCATACCGGTGTTTATGATGTGACCCGCTTCGGTGCGAAAGGCGACGGGGCGACGGACGATGCCGCCGCCATCCAGAAGGCCATCGACCAGGCAGCTGCCGCCGGAGGCGGAACCGTCCTTTTCCCGGCCGGGAAAACCTTCCTGTCGGGGCCGGTCCGCCTGCGCGGCGGGGTGGAATACCGCCTGGAACCGAACGCTGTCCTGAAAGCCCATCCGGACGAAAGCCTGTACCGGTTGAGCGCCTTCGGCAAGAACGAGGGGGAAGGGATGCTCTGGCTGTGGGCCGAGGGCGAGGAAAACATCGTCATCAGCGGACCGGGCACGATCCACGGAAACGGGATCGCCTTCATGGGGGAGGAACTGGAGGACAGTTACGACCTCAAACCGGTGACGGACTTCGACCCGCGTCCGCACGTGCTCACGCTTAAGGGAGTGGATCATGTGGTGATCCGGGATGTCACCATCCGGGAAGGGGCGTATTGGACCGTTCACCTGGTGGGGTGTACCGATGTGCTGGTGAGCGGGGTGAGCCTGCTGAACAACCTCAAGATCCGGAACGGCGACGGCATCGACGTGGACCACAGCCGGAAGGTGCGGATCAGCGACTGCTTCATCGAATCGGGCGACGACTGCATCTGCCTGAAAAACAGGCGTGAGTTCGCGGAATACGGCCCCTGCGAGGATGTCGTCGTGACGAACTGCGTGATGACCTCCCGTTCCTGTGCCGTCAAGATCGGCTCTGAAAACATGGACCGCATCGCCAACGTCCTTTTCCAGAACTGCATCATCCGGGCCGGAAACCGCGGGATCGGCATCCAGAACCGGGATGAGGGGACGGTGGAGAATGTTCGGTTCCAGGGTATGTATGTGGAGAGTCTCCTGTGGAGCGATGTCTGGTGGGGGAAGGCGGAGCCCATCTATGTGACCAGTTACCCCCGCGCCTCCGTCAATCACAAGGACGCGAACTGGCGGTTCCCGGAAGGGGCCACCGAGGGCGCCTGCGGGGAAGTGTCGGGCATCCGTTTCACGGATATCGTGTGTGATGCCGCCAACGGTGTATTCGTGGGCGGGGATGTCCCCGGGAAGGTCCACGACATCCGTTTCGACCGGGTGGAGATCCGTCTGGCGGAAGAGCGGGCCGATGTCTATGACCTTCGCCCGCGGAAGGGGGAAGGCTTCATCCCGGCGACGGAAGTCCCGTACTGTTTCGATATCGCCTCCGACATCTGGGTCGAGGGTAAAAAGGTCCGCTGATGAAAGCCCGTTTCCTTCTTGCCGCCGCGCTTCTCGTCCTTTCCTGTGCCCGGCCGGCTACGGATTTTGTGGATCCCAGCATCGGCTCCGAGGGCCTGGGACGCGTGTTCATCGGCCCGTCCTGCCCGTTCGGGATGGTCAAGCCGTCCCCGGACTGCACGACCTCGCCCAACAGCGGCTGGCTGCCGATGCCCGCCCGGGTGGACGGCTTCTCACAGGTTCACGTGAGCGGGACCGGCGGTGGCCCCAAGTACGGCAATATCCTGATTATGCCTTTCGCTTCCTTCCAGCCGGAAGAAACGTTCGATTACCGGCTGTATGAGGAAATCGACCTGGGATATTATGCCACAGGTTTCCAGCGGAGCGGCATCGGCGTGGAGGTGACGACGGCGGAGAAGGCCTCGGCCTACCGGATCCATTATCCCGGAAGCGGGGAGAAGTGCCTCCGGCTGGACCTGGATTTCTTCCTGGGCCGGAGTGACACCCCGGGCGCGCGGGAGGCGCAGGAATTCGTGGACGCGGGTGTCAATATCCTGGATGACCGGAATATCTCCGGCAGCCAGACCATCCGGGGCGGCTGGAACAACGGGGCGCCCTATACGGTGTTTTTCCACCTTCGGAGCGATGCCCCCTTTGTCCGGACGGCCGTGGACGGCCACGTGGCGAGCGTGGCGTTCGAGCCGGAAGACGTGGAGGTGCGCGTGGGGATTTCCTTCCTGTCCACGGAAAAGGCCCGGGAGAACCTGGAGGCGGTGGAGGACCTGACGTTCGATGTAATCCGGGCCCAATGTGTTTCCGCCTGGGAGGACTTGCTGAGCCGGGTGAAGGTCCGGGGAAGCGTCCGCGACAGGCGCATGTTCTACACGGCTCTCTACCACACGATGCTGATGCCCGTGGACCGGACGGGGGAATGGGCCCCTGCCGGCGACGAGGTCTATTATGATGATTATTACGCCCTTTGGGACACTTACCGCACATCGCTGCCGCTCATTACCCTGCTGGATCCGGACCGGGAGCGGGACATCGTGAACGCCTTGCTGACCATCTACCGGCACGACGGTTACCTGCCCGACGCCCGCAGCGGGAACAGTAACGGCCGCACCCAGGGCGGGTCCAATGCGGAGATCGTCCTGGCCGATGCTTTCGTCAAGGGGCTGGACGGCATCGACTATGAACTTGCGCTGGAAGCCATGCGGAAGGACGCCGAAATCCCGCCGGCGGATGACGAAGCCGAAGGCCGGGGCGGCCTGGCGGAATACCGCCGCCTGGGCTACATTCCCTGGGGGATTCCCCGGGCGGGGAACCGGACCGTGGAATATGCCGCTTGTGACGATGCTATCGCCACGGTCGCAGAAGGTCTTGGATATAAAGATGTTGCGGAACAGTACCGGCGTATGGCGGGGAGCTGGCGCAATCTCTGGCGTGCCGATGCGACGGAGGATGGAGTGGGCGGTTTTATCTGGCCCCGGGACGCGTCCGGCGCCTGGCTGGATAGCCTTCCCTTCGGCCATTCCTCCCGGGTGGACGCCCGCTATGTGTATACGCCCACGATGGCCGAAGGCCCCTGGTACACGAAATGGTGGAGCGCCTTCTTCTATGAAGGGTCCAGTTGGGAGTATTCCCTGAGCGTTCCGCACGACATGCCCGGACTGGTGGCGCAGTGTGGCGGGGCGGAAGCCTTTGACCGGCGTCTGGACCGCTTCTTCGAGGGCGGCTATTACAACGTGGCCAATGAACCTTCCTTCCTGACGCCCTGCCTGTACCACTGGATCGGGAAGCCGAACAAGACCTCGCGCCAGGTGCTGCAGATCATCACCGACCACTTCGACGACACTCCCGGCGGCCTCCCCGGGAACGATGATTCCGGGGCCATGTCGGCCTGGCTGGCGTTCCACCAGATGGGGCTGTATCCCGTGGCCGGCACGGACCGGTATGTGGTCCACGCTCCCGTCTTCGCCCGGAGTGAGCTGTCGCTTCCTAATGGGAAGCGGTTCATAATCAAGGCAAAAGGACTATCTCCGGACCGCCTGGCCATCCGGGAGGCCCGGCTCAACGGCCGCCTTCTGGACTCCCTTTTCCTGACGCACGCGGACATTGTCCAGGGTGGGACGCTCGTGCTGACGATGGCGTCAGATCCTCACGTCGGCCTCCGGCCTCCTCAGGATGACAGGACCGCGTCCTCCGAGCCTCCTCAGGATGACAATGCTTTGTCATTCCGAGCCCCGCAGGGGCGAAGGAATCTCTCAGGATCATTCCTCGAGAACCCCGCCTACCGGATGACGTGCTTCCTGCACGGGCAGAAGCGGCGGTTCGACATCGACCTGGTCCCTGCAGGGGATTCCCTGCGGCTGGAGTGGGGCATCGAACGGAACCTCAGGGGCTGGCGGGGCAGTTACACGATGACCCCGGAGGCGCTGGAGGGCGCGTCGATGTTGAGCCTGCGGATGCCGGAGGACGGAAACCGGCTGGTCCTTCCCGAGGACGAAGTCTTCGCCCTCCTGCCCCTCAAGCATTTCCGGTCGCTCCGGGACCGGGGGCGCATGGCGTTCAACGGCACGGAATACCGGCTGCTGGACAGCCTGGAAGTGGCCTGCTCCCGGACGCTGCTGCATGCGCTTGACGTGAACGAGGGCGCGGAAATCTGGGTACTGAACGACGCCCGGAAGCCGCTTGTCTGGCGGATGAAAGACAATCCGCTCGAGGTGGACTGGTCCTTTGAATGGCTGGATCCCGGCTATCTGGCCGTCAAGGCCGATCCGGACCGGGCTGGGGGAACCTATTACGCCTATCCGTATGTTGCCGAGGGTAAAACGCCCCGGCCTGAAGGATATGAGGCTTTCTACCTGAGCCATTACGGCCGCCACGGGTCACGGTATCTGACGCGCGACGACCGTTATTCCCGGCCGTTGGGATTCTATCGTTCCCAGCGGAAGGCGGGAAACCTGACTCCGCTCGGGGAGGATTTCCTCCGCCGGATGGAGACCCTCTGGGCCGAGGTGGAGGGAAAGGGCGGACAGTTATCCGCCATAGGCGCCCGGCAGCACCGGGAGATTGCCGGCAGGATGATGGAGCGTTATCCTTCGCTGTTTACGCCCGGCGCGGTCATCGAGGCGTCTTCCAGCACTTCGGGACGTTGCCAGGCCAGCATGAACGCTTTCTGCGACAGCCTGCTGTCGGCCTGTCCCGGCCTTTCGCTTTCCCGCCGGAGCGATGAGGAGACGATGGCCGTGCTGGTGCCGAAGAATCCGGAAATCAATGCCTTGGATGACGATTTCTCGCCCTGGCGTACCTCCGTCTATGCCGATTTCAAGGCCGCGCACATCCATCCGCAGCGCCTCCTCCGGTCGCTCCTGAAGGACGCTTCCTGCATCCAGGACCCGGTCGAGGCGGCCTCCGACCTGTATTATCTGGCGACGGGCATCCAGGATATTCCGTCGGCCGTTGATTTCTACGACCTTTTCACGCCGGAGGAGCTCTACGGCGCCCTGCAGTGCGTGGATACGCGGATGTATTATGTCAATGTGGCCGGCACCATCGGCCCGGAAAGCGTCCGTCCGCTTCTGAAGGATTTCCTGGACAAGGCCGATGCCGCCGTTTCCGGTGCGTCTCCGGCCACGGCGACCCTTCGCTTCGGGCACGATTCCATCCTGATCCGGCTTTTGTCCCTGCTGGGCGTGAAGGAGTGTGCGGCGCACGAAACCGATTTGGACAAATATGCCGACGCCTGGGTAGGCTGGCAGGTCTCGCCCATGGCGGCGAACCTCCAGGTGATCTTCTATCGCGGCCGTGACGGAGTGAAGCTGAAACTTCTGCTGAATGAGCGGGAGACCTCGATTCCGACCCTCGGAGAGGGGCCGTATTATGATTGGAATACATTCAGGGAATACGCTGAAAGCAAGTTATGAAACGGATTCTGATACTTCTGGCGCTGGCCCTGGCGGCTTGCAGCCGTCCGTCCGACCCGGTCGCCGCCCTGCTCGACCGCATCGACCCGGGTGCCTCCCGGCGCATCGTGACCGAACTCCAGCCGGGTTCGGAGGCTTTTTTCGAAATTGACAGCCGTGGCGGGAAACCCGTTATCCGGGGGGACAGCTATGTCCACATCGCCGTGGGCCTGAACTGGTACCTGAAATACTGGTGCGGCGTCCATCTGAGCTGGAACGGGATGACGGCAGCCTTGCCGGAGACCCTTCCGCTGCCGTCCGCGCCGGAGCGGCATACCGCCGACCTGGACTTCGTCTATGATTTCAACTACTGTACCTACTCCTATTCCATGGCCTTCTGGGACTGGGACCGCTGGGAGCAGGAATTGGACTGGATGGCCCTGCACGGGGTGGACCTGCCCCTGGCGGCCGTCGGGGATGAGTGCGTCTGGCGGAACTTCCTGCTCCGGCTGGGCTATGCGGCCGGGGAAGTGGCGGAATTGATCCCCGGCCCGGCCTATTTGGCGTGGTTTGAAATGAACAACATCGAAGGCTGGGGCGGACCGCTTCCGGAAGGCTGGTATCCCCATCAGGAAGCGCTCCAGAAGCGGATCCTTGCCCGGATGAAGGAGTGGGGGATGCGTCCCGTCCTGCCCGGTTACTCCGGAATGGTGCCGCACGACGCCGCGGAGCGGCTGGGGCTCGACGCCCCCGACCAGGGGCTTTGGAACCAGATCCAGTGCCCCTCCATCCTGAGCCCGACCGATCCGCGTTTTCCGGAAATCGCCGCGCTGTATTATGAGGAACAGGCCAAACTGTTCGGTGTCGCGGACTTCTATTCGATGGACCCGTTCCACGAGAGCAAGAATGCCGGCGGCGTGGATTTCGCCGCGGCGGGACTGGCGGTCTTGCAGGCGATGAAGGCGGCTTCGCCCGAGGCGACCTGGGTGTTGCAGGCCTGGAGCGAGAATCCCCGGGACGAGATGCTGGCCGCCTTACCCCAGGGAGATGTCCTGGTCCTGGACCTCTTCTCCGAATGCCGTCCGAAATGGGGGCAGAAAGAATCCCTCTGGTACAATGAAAAGGGCTTCCAGGGCCACGACTGGCTGTTCTGCCTGCTGCAGAGTTTCGGCGGGCGTGTGGGCCTGCATGGCCGGATGGGAGAACTGGTGGACAACTATGCGCTGGCCCGCTCCGCCGCGGACGGCCTGCGCGGCATAGGCTTCACGATGGAGGCCATCGGCGACAATCCGGTGATGTATGAACTGATGTCCGAACTGCCCTGGCGGGATCGCGTTTCTGTCGATGACTGGGTGAAGGAGTATGTGTTTGCGCGTTATGGCGTACGGGATGCGGCCCTCGAAGAGGCCTGGCAGCTGCTGGCGGGTTCGATCTATGATGCCCGCCGCCCCAACAACCAGCAGGGGCCTGTCGAGTCGGTCTTCTGCGCCCGGCCGGCCTGGGATGCCTTCCGGGTATATGCCCGCTCGCGGACGGAACCGTATTACGAAGTCCGGGACGTCCGCCGGGCCGCGGCCTTGATGCTTTCCGTGGCGGACCAGTACCGGGGAAACCGTAATTTCGAGTACGATCTGGTGGATGTGGTCCGTCAGGCGGTGGCCGACCGGGGTCGGGAATTGTTGTATGCTAATGAGAGCGAGGCGTTTACGGAGGCTCTATTGGCCCAGGACCGCTTGCTGGGATCCCGTCCGGAGTGGATGCTGGGCGCGTGGATCGGCGATGCATTGGCCTTGGCCGAGGCTGTCGCCCCCGGCGATGCAGCCGTCCGTGCCAACTTTGAACGCAACGCCCGCATGCAGCTCACTACCTGGGGTGACCGCGCCTGCTCCGACGGCGGCAAGCTCCACGACTACGCCTACAAGGAGTGGAATGGTCTCCTGCGCGATTTCTACCTGCCCCGCTGGCAGGCCTTCTTCGAGGCGGAAGCCCGGGAGCCCGGCTCCGGCGCCACCCTGGACTGGTACGCCCTCGAAGAGCCCTGGACCCTCCGGCAGGACCCGTATCCTGCTACCCCGCTTGCCGATCCCATCGACACTGCCAGCGAAGTCTTCGCCGCGGTCTGTGGGGAATAAGCCTCCTGCCGGCCGGAACCGGCGGTGATAACGCGGGTGGGAGGAACCCCGGAAATATCGAATTAAAGTATTATCTTTGCAATTCTGTAACAACGATATGGACCAGGATCAGAAGATCATACAGGAATTCACCTCCGGGGAGTACAAGGAAGGGTTCGTGACGGACGTGGAACAGGATTTTGTTCCCAAGGGCCTGAACGAAGACATCATCCGCACGATTTCCCGCCTGAAGGAGGAACCGGCGTGGCTGCTGGAATTCCGCCTGGACGCCTTCCGGAAATGGCAGGCGATGGAGATGCCCCGATGGGCCCATCTGGACCTTCCGGAAATTGATTTCCAGGATATTATCTACTATGCGGCGCCCAAGAAGGACAAGGACCGCCCCAAGGAGATTGACCCGAAACTGGCGGAGACCTTCGAGAAGCTGGGCATTCCGCTGAAGGAACGGGACGTGCTCGCGGGCGTGGTCGCCGTGGATGCCGTTTTCGACTCCGTATCCGTCACGACGACCTTCCGGAAGACGCTCGCCGAAAAGGGCATCATCTTCTGCTCGTTCTCCGAGGCGGTGAAGGAGCACCCGGACCTGGTGCGCAAGTACCTCGCCACCGTGGTCCCGGCCGGGGACAACTATTTCGCGGCCCTGAACAGCGCCGTGTTCTCCGACGGATCCTTCTGCTACATTCCCAAGGGGGTGCGCTGCCCGATGGACCTGTCGAGCTATTTCCGGATCAACGCCCGCGGCACCGGCCAGTTTGAGCGCACGCTCATCGTGGCCGACGAGGGCTCCTATGTGAGCTATATGGAAGGCTGCACCGCCCCGATGCGCGATGAGCAGCAGCTCCATGCCGCCGTCGTGGAAATCATCGTCGAGAAGGATGCCGATGTCAAGTACTCCACCGTCCAGAACTGGTATCCGGGCGACGCCGAGGGCCGGGGCGGCATCCTGAACCTCGTGACCAAGCGCGGCATCTGCAAGGGGAGCGGAGCCCATCTGAGCTGGACCCAGGTGGAAACGGGTTCCGCCGTCACCTGGAAGTACCCCTCGACCATCCTGAAGGGTGACAACACCGCCTCCGAGTTCTATTCGGTGGCCGTCACGAATAATTGCCAGCAGGCCGATACGGGGACGAAGATGGTCCATATCGGCCGGAACACCAAGAGCCGCATCGTGTCCAAGGGTATCTCCGCGGGCCGTAGCCAGAACAGTTACCGCGGCCTGGTCCGGATGAACGCCGGTGCGCAGAACGCCCGCAACTACTCCCAGTGCGACAGCCTCCTGATCGGCTCGAAATGCGGGGCCCATACCTTCCCGGTCATCCGCTCCGACAACCCTACGGCCGTCGTCGAACACGAGGCTACGACCTCGAAAATCAGTGAGGACCAGCTGTTTTACTGCAACCAGCGGGGCATCGGCCCCGAGGAGGCGGTGGGTCTCATCGTGAACGGGTATGCCCGGGAGGTCCTCTCCCGCCTGCCCATGGAATTTGCCGTGGAGGCACAGAAATTATTGCAAGTATCCCTGGAAGGATCGGTTGGATGATGGATTGGATCAATCTCGTTTTGTTTGAGCTCGGCGGAAAGCCGGTGCTGCTGGTGGACCTCATCAGCTCGGTTTTGGGCCTGACCTGCGTGTTCCTCGCGGGCCGGAACTCCAAGTATAACTTCTGGGTGGGCTACCTGTACACGGCCGCCCTGTTCTTCCTGTTCTGGAACAGGAACCTGTACGCGAACCTGCTGCTGCAGCCCATTTCCCTGGCCATCAACGTGCTGGGGCACTGGCGCTGGACACACCCGAAGGAGGCCGAACGTTCCTCCGAGGATGCGAACAAGCTGAAAGTGAGCATGCTCAGCTGGAAGGAGCGCGGCTTTGTCATCGGCGCAATCTTCATCATCGCCCTGGCCTGGGGCTGGGCGATGGATTCGCTGTTCCCCAAGGATCCGCACCCTTACCTGGACTGCTGCGTGACGGTGCTCATCCTCACGGCCCAGCTCCTGTCGGCCCTCAAGAAGTGGGACTGCTGGATTGCCTGGCTGGTGGTGAACGTGACGCAGATCATCCTGCACGTGAGCGTCGGGAACGTGTTCATGCCCATCGTCTGCGGCCTGTACCTGGTGAACGGCCTCTGGTCGCTGTATTCCTGGATGAAATTGTATAAGAAAAATGGATAATTTACTGGAAATAAAGAACCTGCACGCCCGGATCGGGAACAGGGAGATCCTGAAGGGGATCGACCTCACCATCGGCCGGGGCGAGATCCACGCCGTGATGGGCCCGAACGGGGCGGGAAAATCCACCCTGAACGCCGTCCTCACCGGCCGTGCGGATTATGAGGTGACGGAAGGAACCATCGTCTATGACGGGAAAGACCTGCTGTCGATGTCGCCCGAGGAGCGCAGCTGGGCGGGTATCTTCCTGAGCTTCCAGTATCCGGTGGAGATTCCCGGCGTGACCATCACCGCCTTCATGAAGGCCGCCGTCCAGGCGCGCCGGAAGGCGCAGGGCCTCCCGGAGATGAAGACCCCCGAGTTCCTGAAGCTCCTGAAAGAGAAGATGGCCTTCGTCCAGATGAAGCCCGAATTCGCCAAGCGCGAGGTCAATGTGGGCTTCTCCGGCGGCGAGAAAAAGCGCAACGAGATCTTCCAGATGGCCCTGCTGGACCCGACCCTGTCCATCCTGGACGAGACCGATTCCGGCCTGGACGTGGACGCCCTCAAGATTGTGGCCGACGGGGTCAATGCCCTCCGCTCCCCGGAGAAATCGGCCATCATCATCACGCATTACCAGAAACTGCTCGAATACGTGCAGCCCGACGTCGTGCACGTCCTCAAGGACGGCCGCATCGTCTGCACCGGTGGCCGCGAGGTCATTGACGCGATCGAGCAAAAGGGATTCGACCAGTTCTGATGGGACACGGGAATTACATAGATCCGTTTGAGATTTCTCCACGCGCTTCGCTTGGTCGAAATGACAAAGAAGGCGGTCTTGGTCGAAATGACAGTTCTCCTGTCATTTCGAGCGGAGCCGAAGGCGGAGTCGAGAAATCTTACTTCGTAGGGGCCGGGGAGAAACTGTCCCTGACCTTCGTCGTCCTTCCCGGGGAGTCCCGGGACATCGAGGTGGCCATCGACCTCGTCGGCGAGGGGGCGGAGGTGGACCTGAAAGGGCTGTACCTCTGCGGCGGTGACGAGCGGGTGACCTTCCGCATCCTGATGCACCACCGGGTGCCGGGCTGCGTGTCGCGCCAGTTGTTCAACGGCATCGCCGGGGGATCGGCCCGGGTCTCTTTCGAAGGCCGCATCATCGTGGCCCCGGACGCCCAGAAGACGGAGGCGTTCCAGGAGAACCACAACATCCTCCTGTCGGAGCAGGCCCACGTGGAGACCACGCCCCAGCTGGAGATCTATGCCGATGACGTGAAGTGCTCCCACGGAGCCACCATCGGCCGCCTGGATGAGGAGGCCCTGTTCTATATGCGCACCCGTGGTATCCCGGAGGACGAGGCCAAGGTCCTCCAGATGCTTTCGTTCCTGGCTCCGGTGACCCCCGAAGCCGATCGCGAACGCGTGGAAAAAGCGGTCATTCAATTGGTTTAAAGCGTGAAAACACGGATTTGGTTCCTGATCTGCCTGATGTTGCTCTTTGCTTGCAGCAAGGAGGCGCCTGTTCCGGAGCCCGAAGCGGTATCGCCGCCGGTGCATACCCTGGTGGCCGGCTTTGAAACGGCCGATCCGGGGACCCGGTCCCGCCTGTCGTTCGGCGACGGGGCCGCCAAGGTTCTTTGGACGGCGGGGGACTCCTTCAAGATGATCCGGATGACGGAAGGCGGCTATACGTCCGCGATATATTCGACGCAGGATGACGGGACTGAAACGGCGACGTTCACGAGCAGCAAGACACTCGCTGACAGCGACACATACACCAGCGGTTACCCGGCCGACATCTATCGGGTGGGGCGCAAAGGGGAGACGGGATGCTATCTCATCACGCCGGTTCCTTCGGAGCAGGAGGCCGTTCCGGGTGGCATTGCGGAAGGGCTCAATCGGGCCGCCGCCATTTCGGACCGTCAAGATGCTGACCTTCATTTCCATAACATGCTCTCCATCATTCGTTTCCGATTGGAAGGGGCGAGCGTGGGGAATCTGGCCTCGGTAACTTTACACGCCGGGACGACCGTGGCGGGAGAAGCGACCGTCTATTTCGAGGACGGAAATCCGGTCATCGACTTTTCCAAGAAATGGTCGAACGAGACCATCGCCCGTTCCTCTTCCATCTCCCTTTCCGGTACTTTCGAGCCGGGGAAAGACTACTGTATGGCCCTGGTTCCCGTTTCGATGCCCGCCGGTTTCGACCTGGTTTTCCGGGACAAGGGCGGAAACGAACTTTTCCGGCATTCTTCCAAGGCGCTGACCCTCACGCGTTCCCGGATTACCGACTTCGGGACCATCCGGCTCCCGGACAACTGGAACGAGGATGATCCGGCGCTCGTCGAATATATGAAGCAGACGAAGGGCAACCGGAAGAACGTCATCGCCGTCCTGGCGGAGGGCTATACCGAAAGTGAACTTGACCTGTTCGAGCAGCGCGCGAAGCGCGGTATGGATTTCCTGTTCAGCGTGGAACCCTATCGGTCTTATAAAGACTATTTCACCGTGTACCTCTTCCGGGTGGCTTCCAACGAATCCGGGGCCGGTGTCACGGACGGGGACGGAAACCTCATCGAAGAGCGGGATACCTATTTCAAGGCGTCCTGGGCGGCGGATTCTTACAGTGATATGAAGGCGGATGTGTCCAGGATACAGGCGTATCTGAAGGTGCACATCCCGGAAGTCAGGTCCGGCAACCTGACCTACCAGGATGTGCCGGTGATTCTCCTGATCAACGATACCCGATATGGCGGAATCTGCCATATCTACAGCCAGGGCTGGAGTTACGCGATGGTCCCATACCAGCATGACGGCAGGACGATGCGCTGGGCTTTCCCCACGTACCAGCCTGTGAATGATCGGGATGATTCGGAAGGATACCGGTTAACGACGGCGGAAGAGCTGGACGAATTGGGACGCAACACGGGGGATTGGAGATACTCCCTCCTTCATGAATTCGGGGGACACGGTTACGGCCGCCTGTCTGACGAGTATTGGGGCACGACGACCAAATATACGGAGCCTGGGGCCATTGTCGGTCACAGTTATGAGGTACCCCTGGGACTGAATGTTTCCGGATTCTACGACGAGGTCCCTTGGCAGGAGGACCTGCTGGACCACCTGGACGAGTGGATCGCCCGGAATCCGGATTATTCCCGCATCGGTATCTGGCATGGCGCCCTGACCTCCCTCTATTACCGCTGGCGCTCGGAAAAGGTGAGTTGCATGATGGACAACCGCGCCTATTTCTCCACCTGGCAGCGGATCCTGATTGTCCGGAAGATTCTGTCGAAGGCAGGGGAAACGTTTGATATGCAGTCCTTTATTGAGAAGGATGTCACCCTGGACCCGATCCGCCCCGCCGGAGAGTCCCTGGATGGACCGGCTGTCCGCCGTGCCCGGAGCCAGGCGATGATGGCTCCTGAAATGCCCATGCTTCCGCCTCCCGTCTTCCACGAGGAAGAGGAGTAAATAATCCAAATTATCACTATCTTTGCAGTATGCGTGTCCGGACCGTCATCCGCCTGTCCCTGGCTGCCGCCCTGCTGATGGCGGTGGCGTGCGGCCGGCGTGGCGACCTGGACCATTCGACCCGCCAGCTGCTGCATGAACTGGACGGGTATGTGGATGCCCGGGAAGTGTATGTGGGCCGCAAACTGGACCAGATGGATGCGCTCCGCAAGCTCTGCCGCTCGGCGGAGGATCCGGAACGCCGGTACGACCTGGAAATGACGATGGCCGACGAGTACTTCGCCTTCAGTTTCGACTCGACACAGGCCTACCTGAAGCATTGCCAGGACCTGGCCCTGGCGCTGAAGGACCCGGAGCGGTACAACCGCGCCTCCATCCAGCTGGGCCACCTGTATGCCAAGGCGGGCAGCTATCTGGAAGCCAGCAATCTGCTTTACGGACAAATCGACACCAGCAGCCTGTCGGACGCGCTCCTGACGGAATACCTGTACGACCTGTACGACTTCAGCATGGACCTGGCGGGGAATTCCGGCATGGTGGAGCGCCTGTCCATTCCGCCGGCCGCCTCTTTCCGGCAGCGGCTCCTGGAGCGGCTGCCGCGGGACAGCGAACGGTGGCGCACCCTGCTCCGGGACCAGTACACGGCGGACAACCGCCTGGCATCGGCCGACAGCGTGGCGCACCTGCTGCTCGCGGGTACGAATCCGCAGGAGCATGCTTACGCCATCTACGCCTTCCATCTGTCCGACATCGCCGAACGGGACGGCCGTCAGGCCGACCGGATGGCCTGGCTCATCCGCTCCGCGGAATGCGACCTGATCAATGCCGTCCGGGACTACGCCTCCCTGACCATGGTGGCCCAGTACATCGTGTCCTCCGACGTGGACCGGTCTTTCCGGTATCTCCGCGTCGCCCAGGAAGATGCCCTGGCCTATAACGCTAAGCTCCGGCCTTGGCAGATTTCCCGCTTCCTGATGGAGGTGGAGGATGCCTATACCGCCCGGCAGGCCAGTTCCCGCATGTTCTCGATGGTGGCCTCCATCCTGCTGGCTATCCTGGCCCTGGCCCTTTCCATCATCACCTGGGTCCTGGTTTCCCGGTCCCGGAAGCTTTCCCGGGTGCGGGAGCAGTTGGAGAGCAGCAACGCCCTCCTGGCCGGTGCCAATGAGGAACTCAACGAACTGAACCGCCAGATCTCCAAGGCCGACAAGGTGAAGGAAGGCTATATCATCGACTTCCTGCAGGGGCTTTCCGAGCAGGTGGCCCAGCAGCGGTCGGAGGACAACCGCTTCCGGAACCTGCTGAAGCAGGGCAAGTCGGACCAGCTGTTCAAGGAGCTGGCCATTTCCGAACGCTCGGAGCGGGCCCTGACGGAATTCTACCGGAAATTCGACGAGACCTTCCTGGCCCTGTATCCGGATTTCGTGGAGCAGTTCAACGCCCTCCTCAAGCCCGAGGCACGGATGGATCCGCCCAAGGGACGGCTGACGACGGAGCTCCGGATTTTCGCCCTGATCCGCCTCGGCGTGGACGATTCCAAGAAGATCGCGGCGATGCTGGATTACTCCGTCAGTACCATATATAACTATAAGGTCTCCATCAAGAATGCGGCCCTCGGGGACCGCGACAAGTTCGAGGAACAGGTCAAAAAGATCGGAAAGTAGTAGAAAACGGACTATCGTGCCACTACTTTTTTTGCCTTTTAAAAACTTTTAATAAGCTATCTTACAACGAGATAGCCACTACTTTCCAATACTATTATTTCATTATTCGCGCGAGATATGTGTCTCGCGTTTAATTTTGCACCAGACCTTGTGTCGGAACATCACTCATTTAACAATAACCAACGCAAACCAAACCAATCGCGTATGAAAAAAATTGCTTCCCTGATCCTTGCATTAGGATTGAGCCTGGCAGCATTTGCGCAGAACGTCACCGTTACGGGTGTCGTCCTGGACGATGCGCGCCAGCCGATTGTCGGCGCCTTTGTCGTTGAGCAGGGGACCAGCAACGGGACCGTGACCGGTGTGGACGGAGACTTCTCCCTCCGCGTGCCGGGCGGCGCCGTCCTGGAAATCTCCTGTATCGGCTATGTGACCCAGACCGTCCCGGCTGCGGCGGACCGTCCGCTGGAGATCATCCTCCAGGAGGACGCCGAAATGCTGGAAGAGACCGTGGTCATCGGCTATGGCGTCCAGAAAAAATCCGTGGTGACGGCCTCCATCTCCTCGGTGACCGCCGATGACCTGAAGGTCCAGTCCCAGACCCGTGTGGACAACATGCTCCAGGGTATGACCTCCGGTGTCCAGGTGACCCAGAACTCCGGCGCCCCGGGCGCCAGCTCCACGGTGATCGTCCGCGGTGTCGGCTCCATTAACCACGCGTCCCCGCTGTATATCGTGGACGGGATGCCGGCCGGCAGCATCGACTACATCAATCCGAACGACATCGAGCGTATCGACGTCCTGAAGGATGCCGCCTCGGCGGCCGTTTACGGCGCCCGTGCGGCGGACGGCGTGGTCCTCGTGACCACCAAGTCCGGTTCGGAGGGGAAGACGGTGGTCAATTACGACTTCTCTTACGGCCTCCAGAACCCTTGGCGCAAGCCCTCCGTGCTCAATGCCACGGAATATGCCATCATGATGAACGAGGGTATGCTCAATGCGGGCAGCGCCCCCATCTACGACGATCCGTACTCCCTGGGAGAGGGAACCGACTGGGTAGGCGCCATCTTTGACAAGAACGCCCCCATCGTCAAGCACGACATCAGCCTCTCCGGCGGCAACAGCCGGGTCAATTACAGCGTGTCCGGCGGTTATCTTTCCACGAAGGGTACCATCGGCGGCCGCTTCGACCAGTCCTACTACGACAGAATGACCCTGCGTGAGAACGTCGGCATCACCGTGTTCGACCGTTCGGCCTCCCGCAACTGGCTCAACAAGCTCACCTTCAGCAACCAGGTTTCCTTCGCCCACATCAAGTCCGCCGGCATCTCGGCCAACTCCGAGTACGGTTCCCCGCTGGGCTCCGCCCTGGGTATGTCCCCGCTGGATCCCATCTATGCCGACGCCGCCGAGGAAGCCCGCTACCAGGCGCTCTATCCGGCCGGTTACCCGTATATCATCCGCAACAGCGAGGGCGTGGCTTACTTCATCGCCGACGGCGGTACCTATAACGAGCAGGCCAACCCGATCGCCATGCTGGACCGTCCGCACGGCTATTCCAGCACCGACAAGATCGTCGGCGGCCTCACGACCGAACTCCAGCTCATCGACGGCCTGAAGTTCCGCAACGCCGTCACCCTGGACCTCTCCTATGTCTATGGGCACAGCTACACCACTCAGTATTTTCTGACCTCCAAGAACTACAGCCTGGATACGGTCACGGAGAGCACGGTGTACGACAAGAACGGGAACGCCTCGACCGTGTCGAAGACCAACTACGGTTCCTCCGCTTCCCAGACCATGAACCGCTACTACAGCTACCAGGTGGAAAACACCCTGACCTATGACAAGGTGTTCGGCAAGCACACCCTGAACGTGGTGCTCGGCCAGTCCGCCTACATGTCCTCTTCTTCCTATGTGGGTGCGTCCTCCCTGGGCCTCCAGTATCCCGACGACCCCTGGAAGATCAGCGTGGACAACACCCTCGGCCAGCAGAGCGACGGCGACCGCAACGGCTGGGGCCGCTGGAATTCCATCCCTTACAGCATCCTCTCCTATTTCGGCCGTGTCTCCTACAACTATGATGAGCGCTTCCTCGCGCAGGCTACGGTCCGCCGGGACGCCTCCTCCCACTTCGGCCCCAACAACAAGTGGGGTACCTTCCCGTCCGCATCCCTGGGCTGGAACATCAAGAACGAGGAGTTCCTCAAGTACAACACCGTCGTTTCCATGGCCAAGCTCCGCGCTTCCTGGGGTATCAACGGTAAGGACAACCTGGGCGACTTCCTGTATGCCGTGTACGCCCAGTCCGGCAACAACTACGTCTTCGGCAGCGGCGCCAACGGCACCGAGAGCATCAACATCGGCGTGAAGGCCTCCGGCCTCGCGAACCCGAACGCCAAGTGGGAGCAGTCCATCCAGACCGACTTCGGTGTGGACCTGGGCCTGTGGGGCAACCAGTTCACCGCGACCGTCGATTACTACATCAAGGATGCCTCCGGCATGCTGATGGAGATGCAGGTCCCCACCTATGCGGGCGACTCCGCCCCGACCGGTAACGTGGGTACGATGCGCAACACCGGCGTCGAGATCGACCTCGGCTACCGCGGCGCCATCGGCGACTTCAACTACGGCGTGAAGGCCAATGCTTCCTACAACGTGAACAAGCTCACCAAGCTGGCCGACGACGCTTCCTACATCACCACCTCCAGCCACAAGATCGGCACCCTGACCCGCGGTGAAGTGGGCGAAGTGTTCCCGTACTTCTGGGGTTGGAAGACCGACGGCGTGTTCCAGAACTGGGACGAGGTCCGTTCCTATGTGAACAGCGAGGGCAAGCTGATCCAGCCCAACGCACAGCCCGGCGATTTCCGCTGGAAGGACATCAACGGTGACGGCACCATCAACGACAGCGACCGCACCAAGCTGGGCAAGGGCATTCCGGACTGGACCTTCGGCCTCACGCTCACCATGGATTGGAAGGGCTTCGACTTCAGCATGCTCCTCCAGGGCCAGCTGGGCGCCCAGGCGCTCAATGTCACCCGCCGTACCGACCTCTATTACATCAACCTCCCGAAGTCCATCCTCAACCGCTGGACCGGCGAAGGTTCCACCAACAAGTACCCCCGGTTCGCGTTTGATTCGGCCAACGAGAACTACCGCGTCTCCGACTACTGGATGGAAGACGCCTCGTTCCTGCGCGCCCGCAATATCCAGCTGGGTTACACCCTGCCCCAGAATCTCACCCAGAAGGCTTTCATCTCCCGCCTGAGACTGTTCGCACAGGTTGAGAACGCCTTTACGCTCACCAAGTACACCGGTTGCGATCCGGAAGTGTCCAGCGGCTTCAAGGAAGTGGGCGTGGACCGCGGTGTCTATCCCCAGAACAGGACCGTCACCTTTGGTGTCAATGTAACCTTCTAATCAGACAACGGACATGAAAAAGATAGTTTTTGCACTCAGTGCCCTTGCCGTCCTCCTGACTGCCTGCTCCAAGGATTTCATCAATCCCCGGCACAACAGTTCGGAACCGCTGGACGAGTACTTCAATACGCCGGAACGCCTGTTCCAGTGCCTGGTGGCCGCTTACGACCCCCTGGAGTGGTACGACTATGCGTTCGGCCAGTATGACAACCTGCACCTCATCTTCGACGTGATGGGTGACGACGTGTATGCCGGCGGCTCCAACGAGGGCGACCAGCCCATCATCGTGAAGACGCACTACTACACGGCCACGCCCACCGACGTGCCCAACCAGATGTGGACGGTGAACTATTCCGGTATCAACCGTGCCGCCACCCTCATCAAGTACATCGATGGCGCCGACGGCGTGAGCGAGGAGACCAAGAAGCTCTATGTGGCCGAGGCCAAGGTCCTGATGGCCTATTACTACAACATGCTGTGGAAGCTCTGGGGCAACGTTCCCTACTGGGAGGAGCTCCTGGAGGCCCCGTACATCGCCCCGCAGCTGAACCACGACGAGGTTTATGCCAGCTTCATCAAGCTCATCGAGGACGCCATTGCCCTCAACGTCCTTCCCATGAAGGCGGCGGTGGGCAGTGAAGGCCGCGTGACCAAGGCCATGGCCTACATGCTGTACACCGAGGCCGTCCTGTACCAGAACGACCAGACCCGCTACCAGACCGCCCTGAACTACATGAAGGAGATCATCGGCAGCGGCCAGTATTCCCTGGTGGCCGATTTCGCCGGCATCTGGGAAGAGAGCGGCGAGTGGTGCTCCGAATCCATCTGGGAGATCAACTACATCTCCGAAGGCGGTATCCGCGACTGGGGCAACTCCATCGCCACCGGCGGCCAGGTGAACTCCATCCTCACCGGCATCCCCGCCCCGAAGAACGTGCCCGACTACCACGAAGGCTGGGGCTTCGGCACCATCGCCCGGTCGGCCTATGACATGTATGACAATGACGACATCCGCAAGGACGGCGGTATCCTGAACTTCGAGAAGTATGCTGCAGAGCATCCCGGTGCGGAATACACCCCGCGCTGGCAGGATACGGGCCTGTGGAACCGCAAGTACATCGCCCGCGAAGGCGGCAACCACGGTTACAAGGCTTCCGACAATGTCAACTACTGCAACAACGAGCGCATCTACCGCTATGCCGAGACCCTGCTGAACGCCGCCGAACTCTCCGTCCTCCTGGGACAGGACGGCAGCGCCTACCTCAAGCAGGTGCGCGACCGCGCGAACTGCCACGACACCGGCGTGTCCCGCGAGGATATCATCCAGGAGCGCCACAAGGAGTTCGTGGGTGAGGGTAAGCGCTATTGGGACCTCGTCCGCAGCGGCCAGGCCGCTTCCGTCCTGAAGGCGGCCAATCACGAGTACCGCCAGAACGACTGGACCGAGAACAAGAAGTACTGGCCCATCCCGCAGGGCGAGATCGACAAGGATCCGAACCTCCAGCAGAACAACTATTAATACCCGGCAACCATGAAAAGAATCTGGCAATATATCGCAATCGCGGCCCTGGCCGTATCGGCCGCCGCGTGTACTCCCGAGTATCCAATCCCGGATGCTGCCGGCCTGCCGCAGGCTTCCGGCCTGGACGTGAGCATCACGGTGGACCAGGCGACCAACTACGTCACCTTCGTGATGAACAACAAGGAGGTGGTCCCCGTGTGGATTTTCGGCGACCAGAAAATTGACGGAAAGGCCTCCAAGCGCTACGCCTATACCGAAAACGGCGTCTCCCTCCGCTTCCGCGACGCGGGCGAGTACACCGTGGAGGTGAAAGCCTACAATGTCAACGGCCTGACCCAGGGCTCCCTGGTGAAGACCTTCACCCTCGAGAACACCTACCGCGACCCGTTCGACCCGTCCCCGTATGTCAAGGCCATTACCGGCGAGTGGGTGTGGAACAGCACCGAGAACGGTCACTTCGGCTGCGGCCCTGTGGGAAATCCGCTGGGTTGGTGGTCCTGCGAGGCCAACGGCAAGAAAGGCTTCCTCTATGACGACGTGATGGTCTTTGATGCGGACCAGAAGTATACCTTCAAGCCCGGCGACGGCAAAGCCTATGCCAATAAGGGCTCCGAGTACAAGGCCGAGTTCAAGACCGCCGATGAAGACTACCTCTTCGAGACGGAAGAGAAGACCACCAAGTATACCTTCGAAAACAACTGGAACGACGCCGGGATCGAGGAAATCTTCCTGGTGATGGATGCCGGCAGCGAACTCTCCTATGTGCCGCACAAGAGCATCGTGTCTGAACCCCGCTATCAGGTGATGGAGACCAAGACCGCGAACATGAAGAAGAAACTCCAGCTCATGGCGACGGTCTTCACGCCGGACAACACCGACGGGATCTCCTGGTACTACGAGTTCGTTCCGAAGGGGTCCAACCCCGGCGCCGCCGATCCGCTCTTCGGCCTGGACAGCAAGGTCTGGGTCCTCGACAACGAGACGGCCGGCTACATGGGCTGCGGTCCTGACTTCGGCAACTCCGGCGGTTGGTGGAGCGCCGGCCCGCACGAGAAGGATTCCTACGGCGTGGTCGATGACGAGCTCACCTTCTTCGCCAACGGCAAGTATGTGTTCAACCCCGGCGAGGGTGGCATGGTCTATTGCAACTGGGAGTCCGGCTGGCGTCCCGAGGGTTACTATTCCGGCGACGGCAGCACCGACTACGACGCCCCGGCCGAGACGATCGAATCCACCTATGTCCTGGGTTCCGATGCCATCGGCGACTACATTGAGCTTCCGGCCGGCGTGCTGTACGGCTACATCCCGAAGCCGCAGGTTCTGACTGAGGTGAACCGCCTCTATATCAAGGAACTGACCGAGAGCAAGCTGTTCCTGGTGGCGAACTTCGACGGCATCTCCTGGCAGTTCATCTACCGTCCGCGGGACGGACAGGTGACCCCTACTCCGGAACCCGACCCGGTGAAGCCGCTGGATCCCACCCGCTATGACGTAAACGGTGCGGGCAACTTCTGGAAGGGTGCCACCCTGGACGTGGAATGCTGGTATGCCGACGGCGGCTGGAGCCAGATTGGCAACCCGGACTATGAAATCACCGCCGGCAACGGTATCAAGGTGACCATTCCGGAAGGCGTGGGCGGCAGCGAATGGATGGGCCAGACCAAGCTCAAGAGCCACGTGGCCTCCTCCAGCGACAAGGAATATGACTTCAGCGTGACCCTGCTGGCCGATGAGGACATGACCGTGACGATCAAGCTCACCAACGATCCGGAGGAGTCCGATGACATCCATTCCTTCTTCTATGACGGCCAGGTGAAGCTCACCGCCGGCGAGCCGCTGGTGTACCGCAGGAGCGGACTCAAGCAGGCCGTTTCCGGAGACAACGTGATGCTCATTTTCGACTTCGGGCGCAGCCCTATCGGCTCCACCATTGAAGCCAAGGAGATCCTTTTCCAGGAGCATCAGGACGGCAATCTGTGGAAGGGTGCCACCCTGGACGTGGAATGCTGGTATGCCGATGGCGGCTGGAGCCAGATTGGTAACCCCGACTATGAGATCACCGCCGGTAGTGGCATCAAGGTGACCATTCCGGACGGGGTCGGCGGCAGCGAGTGGATGGGCCAGACCAAGCTCAAGAGCCACGTCGCCACCTCCAGCGAGAAGACCTACGGTTTCAGCGTGAAGCTGACGGCCGATGAGGATATGACCGTGACCATCAAGCTCACCAACGATCCGGAGGAGTCCGATGACATCCATTCGTTCTTCTACGACGGCCAGGTGAAGCTGACGGCGGGCGAGACCCTGCTGTATGTGAAGGAAGGCCTGAAACAGGCGGTGTCCGGCGACAACGTGATGCTGATCTTCGACTTCGGCCGCAGCCCGGTCGGGTCCTCGATCGAAGCCTCCGATATCATCCTGATTGAACAGTGAGTATGAATGGTTGGTGTGCAACGAAAGGGTTGCTGCTGCTTTGGGCAGCAACCCTTTTAACCTGTTCCTGCGACGGGAAGCCCAAGGACGACCCCGTGCAGGAGACGCCCTCCCTGTCGGTCTCGCCGACTTCCCTCAGCGTTTCCTATGAGGCTGGTACGCAGGTGCTTACCGTGACGGCTGGCTGCGACTGGGGCGTTTCCGCGACCGATAAGGAGTGGTGCTCGGTCTCGCCTTCCGGCGGCATCAAGGGCACTTCCTCCGTGAAGGTGACCTTGACGGCCAACCGGACCGGCGAAGTGCGGGAGACCGCCCTGACCTTCCGGTACGGATCGGAGACCCTGACCGTCCCCGTCCGGCAGGACCTCAACGAGGAGGACCTGCCCAAGCCCGCCCCGCCGATGGTGATTCCGGAGGGATACGAGCTGGACTGGTACGAGGAGTTCGATACGGACGGGAAGCCTTCCACGGCGGACTGGTGGTATGAGACCGGAGGCGGCGGCTGGGGAAACAACGAGGACCAGGTCTATGTGGCCGGCTCCAAGGACGGGACCGACCTGGCCTTCATCTCCGACGGAACCCTGAAGATCCAGGCCCGGCGGATCGGCGGCACGGTGTATTCCATCCGGATGAACACCCGCCGTTCCTGGCAGTACGGATGGTTTGAGGCCCGCCTCAAGGTGTCCGACGCGAAGGGAAGCTGGCCCGCTTTCTGGATGATGCCGCAGAATTTCAAGACCTGGCCGGGGGATGGCGAAATCGATATCATGGAGTACGCCATCAGCACCCAGGGCAAGGACAAGAGTTCCTCCAGCATTCACTGCAACGCATACAACTGGCCGAAAGGAACGCAGAAGACCCACGTCCAGCCCGTCTCCAAGGCGGCGACCGAGTTCCACGTGTATGCGCTGGAATGGACGGCCGACCAGATGCGGTTCTATGTGGACGGTAACCTGCACCTGACCTTCAAGAACGAAGGGACGGGATATGATACATGGCCGTTTAACGCTCCTTTCTATCTGAAGTTCAACCTGGCCTGGGGCGGAAACATGGGGGGAGAGACCGACCTGAGCGCCCTGCCGGCCACCTATGAAGTGGACTACGTCCGCGTATTCAAGAAAAAGTAAACGATGACGAAAACCCGAATCCTTTGCCTGGCTGCCTGCCTGGCGCTAGCCCTTTCCTGCGGCCGGCAGCAGCCTGCCGGAACCATCGGCGCCAGCCCTGAGGTGGAGCGCCGCGTGGAGAGCCTCCTTTCCCGGATGACCCTTTCCGAGAAGATCGGCCAGATGAACCAGGTGTCCGTCGGCGGCGACGTGAACCATTATGCCGATGCGCTCCGCAAAGGGCAGGTCGGTTCCATCCTGAACGAGGTGGATCCGGTGAAAATCAATGAGTACCAGCGCATCTGCCTGGAGGAATCCCGCCTGGGGATTCCCCTGCTGGTGTCCCGGGACGTGATCCACGGCTTCCATACCGTGTTCCCGATTCCGCTGGGCCTGGCCGCGACCTTCGACCCCGCCCTGGTGGAAGAGGGAGCCCGCGTGGCCGCGCTGGAAGCCACGGCGCAAGGCGTCCGGTGGACTTTCTCGCCCATGCTGGACATCGCCCGTGATCCGCGCTGGGGCCGCATCGCCGAGGGCAGCGGCGAAGATACGTACCTGGATGCCCGGATGGCCGAAGCCATGGTGTACGGCTATCAGGGCCGGCAGTTGGATTCCACGTCCATGGCCGCCTGCATCAAGCACTTCGTGGGCTACGGTGCCGCGGAAGGCGGACGGGACTACAACAGCACGTTCCTGACGGAGCGGCAGCTGCGGAACGTCTATCTGCCGCCGTTCCAGGCGGCCGTGGAGGCCGGCGCGATGACGCTGATGACCTCCTTCAACGACAACGACGGTGTCCCGTCCACGGGCAATACCTTCGTGGTGAAGGACATCCTTCGCGGGGAATGGGGTTTTGACGGTCTGGTGGTCACCGACTGGAACTCCATGGGCGAGATGATCGCCCACGGGTTCGGGACGGACCGCAAGGACGTGGCCCGGAAGGCCCTGGACGCGGGTGTGGATATGGATATGATGACTTACGGTTTCCTGTCGCACCTGGAAGAATTGGTGCGCACCGGGGCCGTGAAGGAATCTGCCATTGACGCAGCCGTCCGCAATATCCTCCGGGTGAAATTCCAGCTGGGACTCTTCGAGCATCCGTATGTCGATGTGGCGAAAGGCGCAGCCGTGCAGTATGCCCCGGACCACCTCGCCGCCGCACAGCGGTCTGTCGAGGAATCGGTCATCCTCCTGAAGAATGACGGCGTGCTGCCCCTGAAGGCGGGTGCCCTCCGCAACATCCTCGTGACCGGGCCGATGGCTGACGCTCCCCACGACCAGTTGGGTACCTGGGCCTTCGACGGTGAGAAATCCCATACGATAACGCCTTTGAAGGCGCTCCAGGAGCGTTTCCCGGGCCAGGTGACCTATGTCCCCGGCCTGCGTTACAGCCGCGAGAAGCGGAATGGTTTCGAGGATGTGGTGGCCGCTGCCCGCCGCGCCGACGTGGTGCTCGTGTTCCTGGGCGAGGAAGCCATCCTGTCCGGGGAAGCCCATTCCCTGGCCGACCTGAACCTGCAGGGCTCCCAAAGCGAACTGCTCGCGGCCCTGAAAGCGACCGGAAAACCGGTCGTGGCCACCGTGATGGCCGGCCGCCCGCTCACCATCGAGCGCGACCTGCCCCACTGCAACGGTCTGCTCTATGCCTTCCATCCCGGAACCATGGGCGGCCCGGCGCTGGTGAACCTCCTGATGGGCGACGTGAACCCTTCCGGCAAGACGCCGATCACCTTCCTCCGGACCGTCGGCCAGGCACCGCTTTACTACAGCCACAACATGACCGGCCGTCCCTACAACGGAGAAACCCTCCTGGAGGATATCGAACTGGAAGCCGGCCAGACTTCCCTGGGCAATACGTCCTACTATCTGGATTATGGTGCCTACCCGCTGTTCCCCTTCGGTTATGGCCTGAGCTACACGCAGTTTGCCTATTCCAACATCGTTCTGGACAAGGCCCGTTACGGGAAGGGCGACCGGATCAACATCTCCCTGACGCTTTCCAACACCGGCGAGTATGCTGGTACGGAAGTTGTGCAGGTGTATGTCCGTGACCTGGTGGGCTCCCTGACCCGTCCTGTGAAGGAACTGAAAGCCTTCGAGCGCGTGTCCCTGCAGGCCGGTGAAAGCCGGAGCCTGACGTTGTCAATCCCCGTGTCCGACCTGGCCTTCTTCGGCCTGGACGGTGTGAAACAAGTGGAGCCCGGCGACTTCCAGCTTTGGGTGGCCGGTGACAGCGCCTCCGGGGAACCGGCGTCCTTTACTGTGGAATAATTTTTTTCAGGCCCATGAAGACATTTTCCTTCGTCCTTTCAGCGGCGGCCGCCCTGGTGGTGGCTGCCGCCTGCCATCAGGAGGAACCCGTACCCGAGCCGGTGCGGGAACCCCGGCTGTTTTCCGTGTCCGTGTCCGAAGCGGACCTGGTGATGCCCGTCGGCGGAAGCCTGGAGCTCCATTTCCGGGTGGATGAGCCGGACTACGCGTTCAACGGGGATGTGGATGCGACGGACTGCCAGATCCGGCTGGCGGGAAAGGACGGAGCGGCGCCGGCCGAGTTCCGGATGACCCGGGTCGTTCCGGGGGAGGAGGCCGGCTCCTATACCGCTGTCCTGACGGATGCGGGACTGGACGTCGATTATCGGCAGGAGGTCCGGCTGCTGGTAGAGGCCAAGTCCTCCGGCACGGGCTCTTCCTTTATCCCCTCGGCTTACTTTACGGTCCGGAGTGCGGATTCCCCCTACGGCCTCCGGGTGAAGACCGGTCTGCCGACGGTGTATGTCGATACGGAAAACGGCCGTGCCATCGTCTCCAAGGAGGAATACGTGCCTGCGTCACTCCGGATCAAGGGAACGGACCAGTTCGACGGCCTGGAAGAGGTTGCCTGCGACATCCGCGGCCGCGGAAACACCACCTGGACCTGGCCCAAGAAGCCTTACCTGCTGAAACTGAACGAGAAACAATCCGTCTTCGGCCTGCCCAAGCACAAGCGTTGGATCCTTCTCGCGAACTTTATGGACCGCACCCTGATGCGGAATCTCGTGTCCATGAAGGTGGCCTCCCTGACCGGCCTGGACTGGACGCCCCACTGCGTGCCCGTGGAACTGGTCCTGAACGGGAAGCACGTGGGCAACTACCTGCTCATCGAGCAGGTACGGGTGGACAAGAAACGGGTGAACATCACCGAGATGAAGCCGACGGACCAGGAAGGCGAAGCCCTCACCGGCGGTTATCTGCTGGAACTGGACTTCCATTATGACAACGAGATCCAGTGGGTGGATCCGCACGGGCGGAACAACCAGTGGGGGAGCGGGATTCCGTTCGGCATCAAGTCCCCGGACCCGGACGAAGTGACCCAGGAACAGATTTCCTACATCCAGCAGTATGTCTTTGACACGGCTGAGGCGCTGTACGGCAAAAACTTCCGCGATCCCGACCGGGGCTATGCCGCGTGGCTGGACGTGGATTCCTTCATTGACTACTGGATCGTTTTCGAGGTGATGGGCAACCACGAGCTGGGCAATCCCGGCAGCGTGTACATGCACAAGGACCGGGGCGGGAAACTCGTCGCCGGCCCCTGCTGGGACTTCGACTGGGGCGTCCTTTCCTACAACACCTCCCAGCAGGCCCGCACAGGCCTCGTGAACGGCAACGCCATCTGGTATGCCCGCCTGTTCCAGGACCCGGACTTCAAGGCGAAGGTGAAGGCACGCTTCCAGCAGCTCCTGCCCGAACTGGAGAAGATTCCGGCCTATATAGACGACTGCGAGGCGCTCCTCACGGAGTCCGCCCGGCTCAATTTCGCGATGTGGAATCCCGCCGAGGATGCCTCCCAGAACGGTGGCCGCATCATCAACGGGGACGAGAATATGACCTTCCACGACGCCGTCGCCCGCCTCAAGACCATTTACCAGGAGCGGCTGACGGTTATTTCGAAGAATCTTTAGATTCCTTCGCTACGCTCGGAATGACATTTCACCCTCGTCACCTGCTTCTCTCGGAATGAGGGGGTGACGGTGTGTTTGTCATTCTGAGGAGGCCGGAGGCCGACGAAAGAATCCCGGCCCCTAGTCTTCCCAGGAAAGGGTACGAGAGCCATCGGGATTGACCCCGATGTGGACCTTGAGGGTCTCCCCGGGGAGGAGGTCCTCAATGTTTTCCGGCCACTCCATCAGGCAGAGGCAGCCGCTGTCCAGGTAGTCGTAGAGGCCGATGTCGTAAGCCTCCTCCAGACGCTCGATCCGGTAGAAATCAAAGTGATAGAGCGGCTCCCCCGTGCCGGTGCGGTATTCATTGACAATGGCGAAAGTCGGGGAGCTCACGGCATCTTCCCGGACGCCGAGGCGCTTGCAGACGGCCGTGGTGAAAGTCGTCTTCCCGGCCCCCATCGGCGCGTAGAACGCCACCAGCCGGTTGTTCCCGATGGCCTCGAGAAACGCCCCTGCGGCCCGGTCCAGGTCCTGCAGGTCTTGGATGTGGATTTGATGCATCATGGTGCAAAGGTAGTCATAAATCCAGAATATTCCGCCGGTCCAGGAAACGGTAGCCGGCGGCTTCCAGCAGGTGGCCGGGCTGGATGTCCGGGAGGCCGGCGAGGTCGGCGATGGTGCGGGCGATCTTGATGATGCGGGTATAGGCCCGGGCGGAGAGCCCCAGGCGGTCGATGATGCGCTCCAGGGTGGCCTTACAGTCGTCCGAGAGGGGACAGAAGCGCTCCAGCAGCTTGGAAGACATCTCGGCGTTGGTGAAGATGCCGGTGCCCTCGAAGCGTTTCCGCTGGATTTCCCGCGCTTTCAGCACGCGGGCGGCAATGGCGGCGGAAGGTTCCCCCTTCCGTCCCGAAATGAGCGCAGCGGTCGGGACCGGTTTAATCCATAACTGAATATCGATCCTATCCATCAAAGGACCGCTCAGTTTCGCCAGATAGGCGGCCCGTTGGCCCACGGAACAGGTGCAGCGCTCGCCCTCGCCGTAATAGCCGCAGGGGCAGGGGTTGGAGGCGGCGATGAGCATGAAGGAGGCGGGATAGACAATCTTCGCCTTGAGGCGGGAAATGGTGACCTTGCGGTCCTCCAGCGGCCCCCGGAGGGCTTCCAGCGTGGATTTCGGGGCCTCGCAGAACTCATCGGCAAACAAAACGCCTCCCGAGGCCAGGCTCACCTCCCCCGGCAGGATGTTCTCCCCGCTGCCGCCGCCCAGGATGGCTGCCTTGGAGGCCGATATGTGCGGGGCCCGGAAGGGTCTCCGCCGCATCAGCCCCAGGTGCCCGGACGTCTTCCCGGCTACCGACCAGATCTTGGAGGTGATGGACGATTCCTCCCGGGTCATCGGCGGCAGGATGCCCGCCACGGCCTTCGCCATCGAACTCTTCCCGGACCCAGGGGAACCGATGAAAACCAGGTTGTGTCCGCCCGCCGAGGCCACTTCCACGCCCCGCTTAGCGCTTTCCTGCCCGAGGATATCGGCAAAGTCCATATAATCGGCTGAGACAGGCTGCTCCCGTTCTTTCCGCAAGGCCTCCCCGTAACACGCCGTATTCCAGATCAGGAGGTCCGACGGGTCCTCCTTCTCTTCCAGGATGCGGAGAACGTCGTCCAGCGTCTTGACACCGAAAATCAGGGTCTCGCTGAAGTCCACCGCTTCCAGGGCCGACCGTTCCGGAAGGATGACGCCCTTGAAGCCGCTCCGGACGGCGAGTTCCACCATCGGCAGGGTTCCTGCCACCTCGCGGATGCTTCCGTCCAGCCCCAGTTCGCCCATGATCAGGTACTTCTCCAGCCCGGGCAACGATCGCTGCTCCGAGGCGGCGATGATCCCCAGGGCGATCGGTACGTCGTACCCGCTTCCCTGCTTGTGCAGGTCGGCCGGGGCCAGGTTGATCACGATTTTCTTTCCGGGGATCCGGAACCCTTTCGACCCCAGGGCCGTCACCGTCCGCAGGAGGCTTTCCTTCACGGCCGCATCGGCCAGGCCCACCAGGTGGATGCCGATCCCGAGGGTCATGTCCACCTCCACCGTCACCGGAACCGCTTCGATTCCGACGCATTTTGCGCCATGTACACAGAATAGCATAATACCGTTTTTCCCCGAACCTACGCAGAAAACGCCGGACCGGGGACCAAAAACGGAAAAATGTGGCGAAATGTTTTGGGTTGTTTCACGAAAACATACACGAAAAAGGCCCCCCGGTGGTTCGGGAGGCCGATCTGAAATTGAAGTCGAAAACGACTAGTTGTGCACTTTGTCGTTGTAGTCGAGTTCCTTCTGCGGGATGTAGAAGGTCCACTTGTAGTTGGCGTCCGGGGCGATGGTGCCGGCGAAGGTCTTGTGCCAGCTGCCGCCCTGGGAGATCTCCTTGCGGACGATCGGCTCGTTCCAGCGCTTGAAGTCGAACCAGTTCTGGCCCTCACCCCAGAGGTCGAGGCGGCGGTAGAACTTGACTTCCTTCAGCAGGTCGGCACCGGTCTTGGTGCAGCTGTACTCCGGATCCAGGTTCTTGTTCAGCGTGTTCAGGAGGGCCTGGACCTCTCTGTCGTGACCGCCCTGCATGCAGAGGGCCTCGGCCTCGGTGAGGTACATTTCAGCGGCGCGCATGAAGTTGAAGCTGCCCACGCCCGGCTGGTCCTGGTTCTGGAACTTGAACTGCATGTACATCGCCACCTTGCTGGTCGAGAAGAGCTTGCTTCCGTGCTCCTCGAAGGCGCGCTTGTACAGGGTCTTGGTGTTGAGGCCGGCGGAGGTGCATTCCTTGCGTTCGGCCTCGGTGGGCTCCAGCCACAGGGCGCGGCGGACATCGCTCTGAGGAATCTGCTCATACAGTTCCTGGTTGATGGCGCTCGGATAGTTGCGGCAGGCACCGGAGCTTCCGTTGGAAGCCAGGTAGGCGAAGTAGGAATAGTAGTAGATCGTCTGGTCGGAAGCGTCGTACACACCCCAGATCCACTCGTTGTTGGGCACGCTGAAACCGCTCTCCATATAGTCGTTCTTGCTCATCAGCTCGTGGCCCTGGCGGGCCTGGCGGGCCATCTCGATGGCCTTGCCCCAATCCTGGCGGGTGAGGGCGGCACGGGCATAGACACCGTAAGCCACATCCACGTCGGGGAGATAGAACTCGGAAGCGGCACGCTTGAGACCGGAGGCCTTGAAGAGGTTGATCGCCTCATCCAGGTCGGCGTACACGTAACCGTAGATGTCCTCCAGCTTGGTCTTCTCCAGCGGGCCGGTGGGATCCTCGGAGTCGTGGGTACGGTAAGGGAGGCCATAGCCGACGCCCTCGTTCACGGCCGAGTTGCGGTCATCCCAGCGGTAGCAGTAGATCTGGGAAAGCATGAAGTAGGAATAGGCGCGGAACACCAGGGCCTGGGCCTTGATGAACTGACGCTCGGCCTCGGGGCCTTGCGCACCATCGATCTTGGCGATGACCTGGTTCGCATTGCTGATGAGCTTGTAGTAGTAGAACCAGGCGTAGATGGTGATGTAGTAGGACACCTGGTCGTGGGAATCGGAATTGATGATGTAGTCAAAACTGGTGTTGTTGACCTTCTGGAGGTCGTTGCCGGGCCAGTTGCCGTAGTGGGACAGGATGGTACCCTCACCGTTGTAGCCCTGGTTGGACATATACTGCACGGTCATCAGGCGGGAGATGCCGTTGATGGCCATCTTGGCATTGTCGGTGGTCTCGAAAATGGTGTTCGGAGAAGTCGCGTCCTCAGGAGTGGTGTTCAGATAGTCCTTGGAGCAGGAAACGGTCAGGAGTCCAGCGACGAGGACCAGCGCACCTTTCAGTATAATCTGTTTCATAGTCACTTTCATGGATTAGAAGTTGAGTTTGAGGGCAACCGTGTACACGCGCGGGGTCACGAGGTAGTTGGACTGGCCGCCGGAATAGGACTGCTGCGGGTTCATACCCTGACGGGCCGTGAGCGTGAAGAGGTTCTCGCAGTTCATGGAGATGCCGATTCCCTGGAGGGTGAGCGCCTGGGCGATCTTCCGGGGGAACTGGTAGCTGAGGGAGAGGTTCTTGAGGATGAGGTAGTCGGAAGAAACCAGCCAGCGGGAAGAAGTCGCATCGTTGTAGTTGCTGTTCGTGGAGTTGATCTCCGGAATGCCGTTCGGGTCGATGCGGTCGGCGCTGGTCTCGGTCATGCCGGCAGGGACTTCCTTCCAGGCATTCATGATGTCCTTGTGGTAGTTGTGCGGCGTGGTGGAACCGACGGTCATCAGGTTGGAATAGACACCGTCCATGGTCTTGGCGCCCAGGGAATAGGTGAACACCGTGCTCAGGGAAATGCCCTTGTAGCCCAGGTTGAAATTGAAGCCGCCGTATGCCTTCGGGATGGCGGAACCGTGCCACTCGCGGAGACCTTCCGCCGTGTTGAGGGCGTACGGGGTATCGTTGATGATGACGTAGTTGTCCGCGGAACCCATGGCGTTGGCCTTGCCTTCTTCATTGGTCAGCGTACCGTAGAGCGGGACGATGTTGCCGCTGGCGTCCTTCACCGGGTTGCCTTCGGCATCCAGCTTCGGGATGTAGTGGTCCTCGAGGTCATACTTGTACAGGGAACGGCCGGTCATCTGGTCCACGCCCACGAAAGTGTAGGTGTAGTAGGCATAACGGTCGTGGCCTTCCATGATCTTCTTGTTGCCGTCGATGAAGCCGCCCTTGTTGGTCTTGACTTCGTCCGGGAGGGAGAGCACCTTGTTGCGCAGGAAGGTGACGTTCGCGCCCAGGTTGAAGCGGAAGTCGCGGGTGCGGATGATGTCGACGTCAGTCTCGATTTCCACGCCGTGGTTGGAGATGGAACCGATGTTCTTCATCACCGAGGCGGACGGGGAGCCGCTGCGGGTGGTACCGCCGACGGACAGCGGAAGCGGAACGCTGAACAGCAGGTCGCGGTTCACGCGGTCGAAGTACTCGATGTTGAAGTTCCAGCGGTTGAACAGGCGGGATTCCAGACCCACGCCCCAGGATTCGCCGGTCTCCCATCTCAGGTCGGCGTTCTCCAGGTTGGAGATGAAGTAGGCACCCTTGTTGGCGTGCTGCTCGGCCTCGTAGAGGGCCATGTAGTCGTAGTAGCCGGAGCCCTGGTCGTTACCCACCTGGCCGTAGTCGGCGCGGAGCTTGAGGCTGTTCACCCAGGTCAGGCTGGCCATGAAGGGCTCCTTGGAGATCATCCAGTTGGCACCCACGGACCAGAAGTTACCCCAGCGGACCTTCTGGTCGAAGCGGGAAGAACCGTCCCGGCGGAAGGAAGCCTCCACGTTGTACTTGTCCATGTAGTTGTACCGGACACGGGCGAGGTAGCTCTCCGTACGGTCGTTGATCTGATAGCCGTCCATGGACGTCATGCTGGTGAAGTTGCTCATGTTGGAGCTGCCCGGGAAGACCTCGGTGGTCTTGTAGTTGTAGAGGTAGTCCCGGTTGTAGTAGTAGTTCTCGTGACCGGCCAGGGCGCTCACGTTGTGCTCGCCGAACTGGTGGTTCCAGCGCAGCTGCTGCTGGAAGTTCCAGCGCTTGTAGCGGTTGTCCACGCGCTTGCCGCGGCCCGAATTACCCTTACCGTCGCCGATGACGGCGCTGTTGTAGGTGAAGTTCTCGTTGTTGCGGACGTTCAGGTCGCCGGTGATGGTGAAGGTGAAGTCCTTGAGGAAGTAGAAGTCCGCGTAGACCGTGCCCTGCAGGGTGTTGCGGACGGTCTTGTCGCTGTTGAGCTCGTTCTCCCAGATGACGTGGCGGTCGGCGTACTGCTCACGGGTGGTCTGGACGACGCCGTTGGCATCGATATACTGGCCGCCGTCATACTGCTTGTTGCCGTTGCCGTCCAGGATGTAGTCACCATTGTTGATATCGTGCAGGTGGACCGGATAGATCGGCGCGATCTGACGGCAATACATGAACGCATTGGTGTAGCTGCCGGAGGAGTCACCGTTGGTGTTCAGGTAGTTCTGGTGGGTGCCGAAGAGGCTGAGGCCGGTCTTGAACCAGCTCACGGGGCGGACGTTCATGGAGGCGCGGCCCGTCAGGCGCTGGAAGCCGGAGTTCGTGACGTAACCGTTCTCATTGAGGTAACCCACGGAGAAGTAGTAGTCGCTCTTGTCCGTGGCGCCGCTGGCGTTCAGGTTGTACTCCTGGCGGTAGCCCTTGCGGATGGCGAGGTTGTACCAGTCGAGGTCCTCGGCATAGGCCGGAATGATCTGGGCGTCCGGATTGAACTTGCCCTTGTTGCCGACGAAGAGCTTGTCGTCTGCGACGTTGAAGATGTTGATGCCCAGACGGTCTTCCACGAGCTTGGAATTGGCATAGGCGGCCGCTTCTTCCGGAGTGGAAGGATTTTCGCCGGAGAGGAGGGAGCGGTACAGGTTCTGCCAGGAAACTTCCATGAACTCCTGCGGGGTGGTCAGCTCATACTCCTTGATACCGCGGACATAGGCGCCCTGCTTGACGTCCAGGCTGACGGACAGGCGGCCCTGGGCACCCTTCTTGGTGGTGATGAGGATGACGCCGTTGGAAGCGCGGTTGCCGTACAGGGCGGCGGAGGCGGCGTCCTTCAGGACGGTCATGGACTCGATGTCGGCCGGGTTCAGGTCGGAAATGTTGCCGGAATACGGCACGCCGTCCAGCACGTAGAGCGGGGAGGCGGAACCGTTGATGGTACCGATACCGCGGATGCGGATGCTCGGGTCATTACCCGGGGAACCGTAGGTGCTGTTCACCTGGACACCGGTGACGGTGCCTTCCAGGGCGGAAGTGACGGACGAGGAGGGACGCGTTTCGAGTTTGTCGCTGCCCACGGATGCGATGGCGCCCGTCAGGGTAGAACGCTTTGCAGCGCCGTAAGCGATGGTGACGACGGCCTCTTCGAGGGCTTCGCTGTCAGGGTAAAGGACAATGTTGACCGTGGGCTGCACGGGAACTTCCTGCGACTCCATACCGATGAAGGAGATGACGAGGGTGGAAGCTCCGGCGGGAACGCCGCGGAGAAGGAAGGTACCATCAATATCGGAGACAGTGCCGACCTGGGTTCCCTTCACGAGGACGGAAACGCCGGCGAGGGGTTCTCCGTTCTCATCTTTGACGGAGCCCCGTACGGTGGACTGTGCGAAAGCGGTACTTGCAAGGACCAGGATGCTGGTCAGGAAAAGAAGAAATCTTTTCATCTTCACACAATTTAGGTTAAACATAGACAAAATATCACATTTATGGCCTGCACGGACACAAGGTCCTTTCAGGCGAGTTTTTCATAGGGTGTGAGTGTGCAAAGATGGTAAAAATTTTGTGAATTGACAAACCGGTAAAATAAATTTATTTACCCTCCCTGATTTGTTAAATTATTTAATAAACAAAAGACGGCTCCAGAAAGGGCCGTCCATAAGCCAGTTGCTTGACTGGTAATTACTTCCCGTAGATGGCGAAGAGGGCCGAGCCGCTGCCGGACATGGCGGCATAGCAGGCGCCCCCTTCATACAGCGACGCCTTGATCTCGGCCAGACGGGGGAATTTTTCGAAAACCGTGGTTTCGAAATCATTGACAAGCGCCCCCCTCCATTGGGCCACCGGCCGAGTGAGGACTTCGCGGAGCGGCTGCGCCGGCGCCTTGGGGACGATGCCGCGATACGCATCGGCGGTGGAGACGGCGATGCCTTCCGGGACCGTCACTTCCACCCGATAGTCGGAGAGGTCGATGTCGAAGGGCTCGAGGATTTCCCCGCGCCCGGTTCCCATCATCGGCCGGTTGTAAATGAAAAAGGCGCAGTCGCTGCCCAGCCGGGCGGCGAATCCGGCGAGTTCCGCATCGGTCAGCTCCAGTCCGGCGAGTTCCGCCATCATCCGCAGGGCGAAGGCCGCATCGGCACTGCCCCCGCCGAGGCCCGCCCCCACGGGCGAGGTCTTCTCCAGGTAGATCTTCATGGGCGGCAGCTTGTACTGCTCCGCCAGCAGGCCGTAGGCCCGGGCCGTCAGGTCCTTCAGCGGATCCCAGTCCACCCCCTCCTTCCGGGCGAGGGTGACCATCAGTTTCCCGTCGGGGGTGATGCCCTGTGCCATCTGTTCCGGGGCATAAGTTTCCTGCAGGCGGGCCGATGTGCGGCTATAGTCGTCGCCGGTGATGATTTCCAGCGTGTCGTGCAGGCCGGTATAGGGGATGAAGAGCGTTTCCAGGTCGTGGAAGCCGTCTTCGCGGCGGCGGAGGACGTGGAGGCCCAGGTTCAGCTTGACGTTCGGGTAGGTGATCATACCCGCAAATATACGGATTATTCGATAACAACGGACGTGAAATAGCCGTTGAAGGGGATCTCCACGCTTTCAGCGTCCTTCTGGTAGCGGTTCGGCGCCCCGCCGCGGCCGGTGAGGGCGAGGTGCAGGTGGCCGTCCCGGAGCAGGGCGCAGCGGCCGGACGTGAGGTAGGTCTCCGCGCTGACGGACAGGCTCCCGCCGTCGCTCCAGCGCAGCCGCTGGAGGTTTCCGTCCGCCCCGGTCACCGTCCAGCCCATCCGCGATCCGTCGGCCAGTACCTCGGAGACGGTCTCGCCGGCCGCCGGTTGGAAGGTCTGCCCGTCCGAGGCTTGGAGAAAGTACCGCTTCCCCTCCGGGCCGGTGACGCAGAGAAGGGCCAGGACCTTTTCCCCCCAGGGGATCATCCGGCACCACAGCAGGGCTTCCCCGCCCTTGACAGCCAGGGCGGATTCCTGCTCATCCACCCGGAACAGGAGCCGTCGCCGGGCGGATTCCACCCGGCAGATTTTCCCGCCCAGGAAGCCGAACGCGCGGATTCCGTCGCTGACCGCCTCGCTCCGGAACACTTCTGCATTCTGCATGACCCGGTATTCCATTCCGCGTTCCGAGGGCAGGCGGCAGGCGTAATAGACATCCTCCCCGCTTTCGGTCAGGACTCCTCCGCCGGCGTCCGGATCACCTATGATGGCGCCGTTCTCGCTCCGGAACACCTCCCGGCCGTCCACCCGGTGGGTGAAGCCGTTCCCGTCCCGGTCCTGGCCAAGGGTATGGATCCCGTCTTCCCGCACCAGGAATCCCCGGATGGCCTCCCGGCCCGGGAACCGGAACAGTTCGGCCCCGTCGCAGAGGACGACCGTTTCCGTGGCGGTGGAGTAGTCGGCGTACAGGTGCCCGCCCGTGAACCGGTGCATGTCCGGATGGACGCTCGCCCCGGCCGGCCAACTCCGGATCCGCTGCCCGTCCAGGTACAGGTCGATCCAGACCGTCCCTTCCACGGCACAGGTGTCCAGTTCCCAGTCGAAGCCGTCCGGATAGCGGACGGCCGTCAGGTACACGTGCTCGCCGGGCGGGATGTCCAGCGTGGTGGAGTCGGCCTCCCGGTGCCGGCCGGAAACAGGTTCGTGGGTGACCCGCGGCGTGCCCGGAAACAGGGGCGCCGGGTCGCAGGCGGCGGCAAGGGCCGCCAGTCCGAAAAGGAGTACAGAGGTGCGCATGGCCGTTTTTGGGGGCCAAGATAGCGCCCGGAAATGAAAAACAACACAGGTTGTTGATAACTTGTGTTGTTTCAGGGGGTATTTTATGTGTTTCTTATCGTCCGAGGGAGAACCGCAGGCCCGCTTCGAAGTCCATCCGCAGCGGCTGGATGGTCCGCAGGGAGCGGGGCTGGCCGCAGTCGAAGTAGTAGCGGAGGGTCGGGTCGAAGTAGATGCCCAGGTACGGGGAGAACTTGAACTCGAAACCCACGCCCACGCCCGTGGAGAACTGCAGCCCGGCGGCCTTCTCCTGGATGTGGATGTCCCCGGCGGTGTCGTGCACGAGGAAGTGGTTGTCGACCAGCTTTTCGCCCATCCCGTCCAGGCGGACGTGGAAATTCCAGTTCCCGGTGTTCACGATGTTGAAGAACACGTTCACGGGAATGCCCAGGTAGTGCTGCTGGTTGGTGATGTCGGTGTCGAAGAGCTGCTTGACGACGGCTCCGTCCTCGACGACGTTGTAATCCCCGAGGAAGGAGCGGCTCAGGTTCGTGTACACGATTCCGGTGCCGATGCCCCAGCGCGGGCTGAAGTCATACCGGAAGCCGATACCGGCGGAGACGGGGAGCCCGAAGCTGAATTCGGTGCCCTCGCGGGAGATGCCGGTCTTGGTGGGGGCGGGCATCAGGAGCATGCCCGGGGAACGGCGCATCGTGCTGGTGGCGCTTTGCAGCCGGGTATTGGACTGGATATTGCCGAGGACGCTCATCGAGAACTCCCCGCTGCGGCGGGTCTTGTGCTCCTCGAAGGCGAGCTGGCGGAAGGCATCCTCGTCCGACTGGAAGGATTCCTGCGTCCGGGTGGCGGGGGCGATCACGGCGTCGGGCTTGCGCTCCGGCTCCGTGACCACGGTTTCCGGGGTCAGGAGTTCGTCCTCTTCCTCTTCCGTCACGACGGGCGTCAGGACCTCCGGCGCGTGGGCTACGTGCTTCTGCAGCCGGACCACCTGCTGTTCGATGGGAGTGACGTCTACCTCTTCCGGCTGGGTTGCAGCCGGAAGAGTGGCGTCTGTCGCTTGTGCGACTGGTTGATGTATGGTTGGTTGGTTAGAAAGGTTCTTTTCAGGACGCAGCAGGACGAAGGCCGCTGCGACGGCGGCGGCGATCCCGGAGGCCGCCAGTCCGCGCCAGAGCCACACCGGAACCGTGCGCTTCGGAGCCGCCAGGCGGTCGAGGCCCGCCTCCACGCCCTTCCACACTTCGGGCGAGACGGATTCCTCCGCCCCGGCCATCAAGTTCCTGATGGATATGTCAAACTCGTTCTCTCTCATAGTTTCTCCTGTTCCTTGATCAATTCCTGCAGCCTGATCCGCGCCCGCTGGAGCTTGGAGCGCGACGTAGCTTCGTTCAGCCCGAGCGTTTCCGCGATTTCCTTGTGGGAGTAGCCTTCGATGACGTACATGTTGAAGACCGTACGGGCATCGGCGGGGAGGCGGGCGATCAGGGCCATCAGTTCACGGTAGCCCATTTTCTGGACGGGGGTCGCCTCTTCGGTGAAGAGGCCGCGGGCCTCGCCGATGTCGTCACTCAGTTTCAGGGCGTCCGTCTTCCGCAGATGCATCAGGGCAGTATTGACAAAGATCCTGCGGGCCCAGCCTTCGAAGGATCCCGCCCCCGAATAGCTGTCCAGCCTGGAAAACAACGTGATGAATCCGTCCTGCAGCACGTCTTCGGCCGTGGGCCGGTCTCCGGTGTAACGGAGGCAGAGTGCCATCATCTTGGGGGCGAGGGCGTCGAACAGGCGCTTCTGCGCCTTCCGGTCACCGCTCCGGCAGGCCGGAACCAGTTGTTCCAGGGAACTGCCGCCCGCAGGGGATTCTTCCGTTGCTGTCCAGGTTATAAGATGCAATTTGCCGATCAAATGTTTCATCCGCCCTGGAAAAAGTTTCGTAAACACAAATTTCGCAATTTTTTCTATGAATTGTATTAATTTTGCAGGAAGTCTCGAAACAAATGGAAAGCCAGTGAAGATGAGAAGGATGATTCTGACCGGGCTACTGCTTCTCGCGGGTGTCTTTGCCTTCGCGCAAAGCGTTGAGAATCAGTTAGTAGATGCCGTAGCCCTCTATAATAACCGCGCGTATGCGCAGTCCCGTACCCTCCTGCAGACCCTATCCAAGGCGGCTCCCGGCAACGACGCCGTCTGGTACTATCTGGGCCTGGATGAGGCCATGCTGGGGAATGCCGACGCCGCGATCGCGCACCTGCGGAAGGCCGTGGAACTGGACCCGCACAACTATTGGTACAAGCGCCGCCTCGCGGACCTGTACCAGGCGGCCGGTGAGGAGGAGATGGTCGTGCAGATGAACGAAAGCATCCTGCAGGAGTTTCCGGACAAAACCGACGTCCTGTATGACCTGGTGAGCCTGTACCTCAAGCAGGAGAAGCTGGACAAGGCCCTGGAGACCCTCTCGGACATCGAGCGGGTGGCGGGCCCGAGTGAGCAGGTGACCCGCACCCGGTACGACATCCTCCGCCAGCAGGGGAAGAATGAGGAGGCTTTCAAGGCTCTGGAGGAGTTCAACGACCAGTTCGCCTCCCCTTCCATCCTGTCGATGATGGGCGATTACTACCTGGGGGAGTACCAGGATTCCCTGGCCCTGGCCTGCTACGAGGAATCGCTCCGCAACCAGGGTGACTATGTCCCCGCCCTGCTCGGGAAGTCGGAGGTGTACCGCACCACCCGGCGCTATCCCGAGTATTTCGCGACGATGGACGAATTCATTGACAATGAAAATGTTCCCGTGGAAGCCAAGGGAATGTATGTGGGCAACCTCACCCGCAGCCTGGACCCCAAGCTCATCAACCTGCACCGGGACGGCTTCGACCGGATGGTGGACCGGCTCCGGGAGCGCCATCCCGCCGACAGTTCCATCCTGGCGACCGCCGGGGGCTATTACTATGCGACGGGCCGGATGGACAAGGGCATCGAGTGCTTCGAGCGGGCGGCCGACCTGTATCCCGGTAGCCTGAACCAGACCGTCAGCTGCATCCAGATCCTGATGATGGCCGAGCGCTGGGAGGAGGTGCGGGACCGCAGCATCGACGCATTCAACCGCTTCCAGGAACTGGGTTTCATGGAATACCTGAACATGGCGGACTATTACCTGAAGGATTACGATGCCATCATCGGCAACTGCCGATACATGATCGCCCGGGAACCGGAGAACAATGAGCTTGTCAAGAGCGCATGGGCCCAGATCGGGGACATGTACCACGCGAAGGGGGACTCGAAGCAGGCCTACAAGGCCTATGAGAAGGTGCTCAAGCTGGACCCTTCCTACGCGCCGGTGCTGAACAACTATGCCTATTACCTCTCCCTGGAGGGGAAGAAACTCAAGAAGGCCTACACGATGTCCAAGAAGACGGTGGAGGCCGAACCCGACAACGCCACCTACCTGGACACCTTCGCGTGGATCCTCCACCTGATGGGGAAGGACCTGGAGGCGAAGCCGTTCTTCAAGCACGCGATGCTGTACGGGGGCAAGGACAGCGCCGTGATGCTGGACCATTACGCCGAGGTGCTCTACGCCCTCGGGGAGTATGACCTGGCGCAGGTCTATTGGGGCCAGGCCAAGGCGAAGAATACGGACGGGGATATCCCCGACCTGGAAGAGCGGGTGGCCGCCCGTCTCAAGGCCATCGGCAAATGAGGCGTTTCCTGTCTTTGGTCCTGCTGCTGCTCCTGGCCGGGGCGGCGGTTTCCGCACAGGATACCCGCCGCCAGGAAAGCCGCAAGGCGCAGTTGGAGAAGGAAATCGCTGCCATCAACCGGCAGCTCCGGGACAACGCCCGGTCCAGCAGCCGGGCGCTGACGGACCTGAACCTGGTGCGGCGGAAGATTGCCGCGCGGCAGGCGCTCATCAGCGAAAGCGACCGGGAAATCCATGCCCTGGACGACTCGATGCGGGTCCGCCAGCAGGAGATCGACCGTCTCCAGGCCCGCCAGGACACCCTCACGCTCTATTATAACCGCCTGGTCAAGAACGCCTACAAGAACCGGGACAGCCGGATCTGGTACATGTACATCCTCGCGAGCGAGAACATCGGCCAGGCCGTCCGCCGTTTCGGCTACCTGCGCGGTTTCTCCCGGGAGATGTCGGCCCAGGGCCGGCGTATCCAGGAAACCACGGCCCGGCTGGAAGTGGAGAAGGAGCGGTTGTCCGGCCTCAAGGAGGAGGCGAAGGTGCTGCGGCAGCAGCGGCAGTCCGACGTGGATGCCCTCCGGACCGAGGAAGGGGAGTCCGCCGGCATCGTGGCGCAGCTCCAGCGCGACCGCAAGAAGTACCAGTCCGAACTGCAGAAGAAGAACCGCGAGGTGGAGGCCCTGAACCGCGAGATCGCCGCCATCATCCGCAAAGCCACGTCCAAGGGCTCCGGCTCGTCCAAGAAGGCCGGGAAGACCACGTCGATGGAAGTGGACGAAAAACTGTCCAACAGTTTCGCCGCCAACAAGGGCCGCCTGCCCTGGCCGGTCGAGGGGACGGTCATCGAGACCTACGGGCAGCACTACCACCCGGTATATAAGAACGTCAAGCTGCCGTTCAACAACGGCGTCACCCTCGCCGTCACCCGGGGCGCCCAGGCCCATGCCGTCTTTGACGGGACCGTCGCGCAGGTGGTCGTCATCCCGGGCTACAACCAGTGCGTCCTCGTCCAGCACGGGTCCTATTTCACCTTTTACTGCAAGCTGAAATCCGTCTCCGTCAAGGCGGGGGAGAAGGTGAAGACGGGGCAGGCCATCGGCACCGTGGACACCCTCGGCGGGGAAGACCAGTTCCATTTCCAACTCTGGAAGGAACGTGATCCCCAGGACCCGGAAAAGTGGCTGCGCTAGCGTCCCGTGCCCTTTGTTGAAAACCGGGGCCGAAAAGAAACAAGATTGTTTCAATTTTTAGAAATTCTAAATTAGAATTTTCTGCAACCGCTTGAATATAAGCGAATTAACAGAGCCGATGCGTCTTTGTTGAAAACTTTTTCCGGGCGAAACGGATTTTTTTTCGGTGGAAAGGGCTATCTTTGTCCCTGCGGCCGTTACGCCCTGCGTTCCGGTCCCGGCTAAAACGAAAACAAACTAACATAAACCTCTGGCATCCGGCCCGTAAAGGCACCGGCGCTGCCGACAACCGACAATACTGTAATTATGGTAAAACGTGTACTCAAGCGCGACGGCCGCCACGTCGACTTCAACAACCAGAAGATCGTGGCCGCTATCCTGAAAGCCATGGACGTCACCGAGGCGGGCGAAGACATCGTCCTCGCCGCCCAGATTGCCCACGCGATCTCCACCCTCGAGAAGGAGGAAATGACGGTGGAGGAGATCCAGGACGTGGTGGAGAACCAGCTGATGAACAGCCCCCGCCAGGAAGTCGCGAAGGAATATATCCGTTACCGCAACAAGCGGAACATGGCCCGCAAGGCCAAGACCAACGAGATTTTCCAGACGATCATCGACGCGCAGGTGAACGACATCACCCGCGAGAACGCCAATATGAACGCCGACACACCGGCTGGCATGATGATGAAGTTCGCCTCCGAGGCGACGAAGAGCTATGTGGACGAGTGCCTGCTCTCCGACCCGGTGCGTGAGGCCGTCGCGAAGAACTACATCCACATCCACGACAAGGATTATTATCCCACGAAGTCCCTGACCTGCATCCAGCACCCGCTGGACCTGATCCTGGAGCACGGCCTGAAGGCCGGCCACGGCGAGTCCCGCCCGGCCAAGCGCATCGAGACCGCCTCGGTCCTTGCCTGCATCTCCATGGAGACGGTGCAGAACGAGATGCACGGCGGCCAGGCCATCCCGGCCTTTGACTTCTATCTCGCCCCGTACGTCCGCAAGACCTTCGAAGAGGAAGTGGACAAGGTGAGCGACCTGTTCAACGCCGACTACAGCGACCTCAAGAAGGCCGACATCGACGACTACATCAAACGCGACCTCATCGGCCTGCAGGGCCGCGACCGCGCCTTCCAGCACGCCATCAACCAGACGGTGGGCCGCGTCCACCAGGCCATGGAGGCGTTCGTGCACAACATGAACACCATCCACAGCCGCGGCGGCAACCAGGTCGTCTTCTCTTCCATCAACTACGGCACCGATACCTCCGCCGAGGGACGTTGCATCATCCGCGAGATCCTGAACACCACCTACGAAGGCGTGGGCAACGGCTCCACCGCCATCTTCCCGATCCAGATCTGGAAGAAGAAGCGGGGTGTGAGCTATCTCCCCGGCGACCGCAACTACGACCTGTACCGTTTCGCCTGCAAGGTGTCCGCCCGCCGGTTCTTCCCGAACTTCCTGAACCTGGACGCCACCTACAACCAGGACGAGGCCTGGAAGGCGGACGACCCGCGCCGCTTCGAGCACGAGGTGGCCACGATGGGCTGCCGCACCCGCGTGTACGGCAACCGCTTCGGGCCGAAGACCTCCATCGGCCGCGGCAACCTGTCCTTCACGACCATCAACATCGTGAAACTCGGCATCGAGGCGATGCGTGAAGAAGAGGACAAGGCCCTGCGGATCAAGAAGTTCTTCCAGAAACTGGACTGGGCCCTGGAGATCGCCGCCCGCCAGCTCAACGAGCGCTTCGACTTCCAGAAGACCGCCCTCAAGAAGCAGTTCCCGCTCCTGATGAACGGCCTGTGGCTGGGCAGCGAAAAGCTGGATGAGAACGATTCCATCGAGGCTGTCATCAACCAGGGTACCCTCTCCATCGGCTTCATCGGCCTGGCCGAGTGCCTGATCGCCCTGTGCGGCAAGCACCACGGTGAGAGCGAGGAGGCGCAGGAACTGGGTCTGCGGATCATCTCCCACATGGCGGAGAAGATCAACGGCTTCGCCGAGACCTACCAGCACAACTTCACCTTCCTCGCCACCCCGGCGGAAGGCCTCTCCGGCAAGTTCACCAAGCGCGACAAGAAGACCTTCGGCATCATCCCGGGCATCACCGACAAGGACTACTACACGAACTCCAGCCACATTCCCGTGTACTACAAGTGCACCCCGGAGCACAAGGCGAAGATCGAGGGCCCGTACCACAAGTATGAGAACGCCGGCCACATCTTCTATGTCGAGATCGACGGGGACGCCACGCACAACCCGCAGGCCATCATGAACATCGTGGACCTGATGGACAAGTACGACATCGGTTACGGTTCCGTGAACCACAACCGCAACCGCTGCCTGGACTGCGGCTTCGAGAATGCCGAGGAGAACCTCCACGAGTGCCCACACTGCCACGGCCACCACATCGACACCCTGCAGCGCATCACCGGCTACCTCGTGGGCACCACCAACCGCTGGAACTCCGGCAAGCTCGCCGAACTCAAGGACCGCGTGATCCACGAGTAGTTTCCGGTCCGGGTCATAGATCTCTCCACGCGGCCTTCGGCCTTGGTCGAGATGACATCTTCAAAGCTGGTCATTTCGAACGGGTACGGAGGCCGACGTCGGGATGACAGCATCTCATTTCGAGTGGAGCCCGAAGGGTCATTGTCAACTGTCATTTCGAGTGGAGCCACAGGGCCATTGTTAATTGTCATTTCGAGTGGAGCCCGAAGGGCGGAATCGAGAAATCTGTCTTTGTCATTCCGAGCGAAGCGAAGGAATCTCGAAGCGAAGGAATCCATATGAGAATCAGGGTACTGAAAATACTGGAACAGACGATGGCGGACGGGCCGGGCTTCCGGACGTCCATCTATTGCGCGGGCTGCAAGCACGCGTGCAAGGGATGCCATAACCCGCAGTCGTGGGACTTCAACGCCGGGGAGTGGATGGAGGTCGAGGACATCCTGAACCTCATCAAGGCGGATTCGATGTCGAATGTGAGTTTCTCCGGCGGCGACCCGTTCTACCAGGTCGAGGCCTTCACGGAACTCGCCCGGCGCATCAAGGAGGAAACGGACAAGACCATCTGGTGCTGGACGGGATTCACCCTGGAGGAGATCCAGGCCGATGCACATCTCTCGCAGCTCCTTCCCTGGCTGGACGTGCTGGTGGACGGCCCCTTCATCCTGGAACAGCGCGACACGGAACTCCTGTTCCGCGGCAGTCCTAACCAGCGCATCCTCTACCTGCACGGCGAGCCGGAAGAAGACGTGATTCCCGGCACGGTGCCGCTGGAACCGCTTCGGTGAACCCTTTCGAGGATTGAGCGTGCCAGGTGGTCCATTCACTGGACGACCTTACGCAAAAACCCCTATAAAATGAAGAAGGTGGTCCAACCGTTGGACCACCTTCTGCGTTTGTCTGTCAGCCTGCGATTACAGGTTCGGATTCTCGCTGCCCCAGTTCTCGATGGACGGGACGATGCCGAGGGAGATGATCTCGTCGCGCATCTTGCAGAGGTGCTCGTAGGAAGCCTGCAGGGCCGCCATTTCCTCGGGCGTGCCTTCCGGGTTCGTGTAGTGGCAGCCGGTGGCGTCGATGGTCGTGGGCATGGCCATCATCACGTGCTGGTACTTCTCGTTGTTCACGTAGGTACCGGCCGGCCAGGTGAAGGGCTCGCCGCCCATCGCGGCCTCGATCATCTTCACGGCCTGGTAGGCAGGGCTCTGGAAGGAGCTGCGGCCACGGAGCTTGATGATGTTGCTGCCACCCTGGATGGTGTTGTGCTTGATTTCGGCGAAGCGCTCTTCGGAGAGGCCCATCTCGGCGAGGGGCTTCCCGTCGACCTTGACCTGGGAGGCGAAGACCGCCATGGCCTCGCCGTGACCACCGTAGGTGTGGGCGCCGGTCACCTTGCACTGCTGGACGCCGAACTCCTTCGCGAGGGCCTCCTGCAGACGGGTGCTGTCGAGGGCGGCCAGGGAAGTGAGCTTCTCGGGCTTCAGGCCGGAACGGATGAGGGCGGTGAGGGCGGTGACGTCGGCCGGGTTGAAGATCACCACGACGAACTTCACGTCCGGGCAGTACTTCTCGATGTTCTCACCGAACTGGGCGGCAATCTGGCAGTTGCCCTTCAGCAGATCCTCGCGGGTCATACCGTCCTTGCGGGGAGCGCCGCCGGAGGAGATGATGTACTTCGCATCCTTGAAAGCGACGGCCGGGTCCACGGTGGCGGTGAAGTTCATCCCCGGGAACGCGCAGTGGTTCATCTCGGCGAGCACGCCGTTGTTGCCGGGCTCGAAGATGTCATACAGGCAGATGTTCGGGGTCAGACCCAGCATCGCGGCGGTCTGGACCATGTTGGAACCGATCATGCCGGCGGCGCCGACAATCAGGAGCTTTTCATCAGTAAGGAATTTCATGACGTTTTATCTTTTAAATCAACAATTCACGATTTGCATCCGCAAAGATAGCAATTTCCCGTCAAAGATTGGTTTGCCGTTTTGAAAAATTGCATTATCTTTGCGGAGTTAATTGGTAACAAGTAAAATGGAGCCTCCCAGTCCTGTCTCAACTTTGTTAGGGGTCGTCAGTTCGGACGAACCTCCGTTGCGACGTGATATACCCTGGAGCACCCGGACCTTTTAAGGTACCGGGCGCGGCTGCGTTTCTTGTTCAAATCAACTCAGAATGGGACTTTATCTTAAGAAGACACTTGACAATGAAGCCGTGATCGGCGTCTGGCAGATCACAGAAACCGAAGAGGAGCTCAAGGCCCTCAGCTCCACCCCCAGCGACGAGATGGAGGAGATCTCGTTCATCCGCAGCGAATCCCTGAGGAAGCAGCGCCTCGCCGTGCGCGCCCTCCTCTGCAACCTGTTCGAAGAGAAGGTATATCTGAGCCACCACGATAACGGCAAGCCCTATCTGGAGAACAACCCCACCAACATCTCCATCACCCACACCGAGAAGTATGTGGCCGTGATCCTGCACGAGGAGGAGAACGTGGGTATCGATATCGAGTCCCTGGACCGCGACTTCTCCGCCGTGGAGAAGAAAGCCCTTTCCGAGGATGAGATCGACGACCTGGAAGACGAGAAGCGCAACGAGCAGCTCGCCATCTACTGGTGCGCCAAGGAAGCGGTTTTCAAGCTCCTGAGCCGCTACAACGTGGATTTTGCGGAGCAGATCGAGATCGAGCGCTTCCGTCCCCGCGGAGAAGGCGAGCTCGAAGCGACCTTCACCAGCAAGAACGACGAAGAGGAATTCGACCTGGAATACATCACCTTCGACCGGCACGTGCTCGTGTGGGTCGTGGGCGAGTAAGCCCTTCAGGAACCAATGAACCTTCGCCCTGGCGCTCCGCGCCGGGGCTTTTCAATATCCTCATTTCTTGGTATTGAATCATTCGCCTGAACGGCGTAACTTTGCGGTCACAAGCGCAAAGTCAGTTTTATGAAACTTTCCGAACTCCAGACCGGGGAAAAGGCGGTCATCGTGCGGGTGCACGGTCACGGATCCTTCCGGAAGCGGCTCATCGAAATGGGCTTCATCCAGGGGAAGGAGGTGACGGTGGTGCTGAACGCGCCGCTCAAGGACCCCATTGAATACGAGATCATCGGTTATAGGATATCCCTCCGCCGCGAAGAGGCGGAGCAGATCGAGGTTGTGAACGAAGAGGAGGCCCGCGAGGCGCTCGTGAGCGACGAGCACCTGCAGGGCCTGCCCGACGACCTGGACGAGCGGATCCGGCTGGACCGGGCCCTCGCGCACCTGGCCGAGGAGCGGAACCACGTCATCCGCGTCGCCCTGGTGGGCAACCCCAACTGCGGCAAGACCTCCCTGTTCAACATCGCCTCCGGCTCACACGAGCACGTGGGCAACTACTCCGGCGTGACCGTGGATGCGAAGGAGGGGCATTTCAAGCACCGGGGATACGACATCACCCTGGTGGATCTTCCCGGAACCTATTCATTATCTGCGTATTCCCCCGAGGAACTGTACGTGCGGAAAAACCTCATCGAGGCGATGCCGGACGTGGTCGTGAACGTGGTGGACGCCTCCAACATCGAGCGGAACCTGTACCTGACGACCCAGCTCATCGACATGAACTTGAGGACCGTAATGGCCCTGAACATGTACGATGAAATGAAGCACAAGGGCGATACGCTGGACACGGCGCAGCTCGGCCGCCTGCTGGGCATGCCCGTGTGTCCGACGGTGAGCCGCAGCGGGGAGGGCATCTCCCAGTTGTTCGACACCGTCATCAAGGTCTATGAGCACACCGACCCGACGCTGGCCCGCCATATCCACATCAACCACGGCAAGGAAATCGAGAAGAGCATCGTCCGCCTCCGTGACCTGATCTTCGAGAACCGGGAACTCCGGTCGAAATATTCCACCCGCTACCTGGCCGTCAAGTACCTGGAATGCGACAAGGACATCGAGCGGCTGCTGGACGGGGTGCCGAACCGGGAGGCATTGCAACAGGCCCGGGCGGAGGAGACGGAGCGCATCGACGCGCTCCTGCATACCACCCCCGAAGCGGCTATTGTCGATGCTAAGTACGCCTTCATCCAGGGCGCCCTGGCGGAGACTTACGAGAGATACCACGAGACGAAGCCCCGGCGCACGCTGACGGACCGGATCGACGCCATTGTCACGAACAAGTGGCTGGCATTCCCGATTTTCCTCCTGCTCCTGTGGGTCACTTTCTGGGCTACTTTTACCATCGGCCAGTACCCGATGGACTGGATCGACTGGCTTGTGGGCAAGTTTGGGGATTTCGTGGGCGCGTTCCTGCGGGATGGCTGGCTGAAAGACCTCCTGGTGGACGGTATTATCGCGGGTGTGGGCAGTGTCCTGGTGTTCCTCCCGAACATCATGATCCTGTACCTGCTGATCTCGTTGATGGAGGACAGCGGCTATATGGCCCGGGCGGCGTTCATCGTGGACAAGCTCATGCACCGGATCGGCCTGCACGGGAAGTCGTTCATCCCCATGGTGATGGGTTTCGGCTGCAACGTCCCGGCCATCATGGCCACGAGGAGCATCGAGAGCCGGAAATCGCGCCTGATCACCATCGCCATCATCCCGTTTATGTCCTGCGCGGGGCGGCTTCCCATCTTCGTCCTTTTCGCCGGGGCCTTCTTCCCGGGGAATGCGGCGACGGCCTTGCTGTGCATTTATGTGCTGGGCGTGGTCCTCGCAATCCTGAGCGCCCGGGTGCTGCGGCATTTTGTCAAGGATGACGACCTGCCGTTCGTGATGGAGCTCCCGCCCTACCGGGTCCCCACCGGCAAGGCCATCTGGCGCCACACGTGGGAGAAGGGAAAGCAGTACCTGGAGAAGATGGCGACGACCATCCTCCTGTTCTCCATCGCCCTGTGGTTCCTGAGTTACTTCCCGCGGCACGCGGAACAGGGGGTGGCCTACCAGCAGGAGCATTCCTACATCGGCATGCTGGGCCGGGCTGTGGAACCGGCGCTGGAGCCCCTGGGCTTCAACTGGAAAATGGATGTGGGCCTACTCGCCGGCGTGGGCGCCAAGGAACTGGTGGTCAGTACCCTGGGCGTGATGTATGCCGGGGATGAGGGCGCGGAGGCCGATGAAAACAGCACGGCCCTCCAGAACGCGCTGAAGGGCCATGTACCCATGGCGGCCGCGGTGGCCTATATGGTATTCGTGCTGCTGTACTTCCCTTGCATAGCCACCTTCGTGGCCATCAAGAACGAGACCGGCAAATGGCGCTGGGCACTGCTCTGCTGCCTGTATACGATGCTGGTCGCCTGGCTGATGGCGTTCGCCGCCTACCGGCTGTTCCTGCTGCTTTAGTTCTCCCGGACGTGGATCAGGGAGTACACGGGCGCGAGGTCTTCGATGACCGAGCGTCCGGGGAGGTCGTCGATCTCCACGAGGAAGACGAAATCGGTCACCTTCACGCGGTATTCCTTTCCATTGACGGTCACTTTCTGCGCGTTGATGCTCTCCACGATGCCGCGGGCGGTGCCTCCGGTGGCGAGGATGTCATCGAAGAACGTGAAGGGGATGATGTCCCCTTCGGGCTTTCCGGCTGCCAGGTCGGACCGGCGGTAGAAGACCTGGTCCTTCCCGTATTCCTTGACGATGTCCACGGTGACGAGGTCTCCTTCGTGGAAGGGGAGTTTCCCCTTCTTGCGGACGGTGACCAGGTTCTCCGCCCGGCCGCTGTACAGCAGCGGGGCCGTGAACAGGAAACCGCGGGCCTCGGGGGCGACGATGTTCGGGGACGCACAGGCTGCGCCGATGTCGTCGGTCAGCTGCCGGAAGATTTCCCGGTCCTGCAGGAAAGGGATGATGTCCACGAAATTGACCCCCTTGATGGGGAAGTCGGGATAGAATTTGAGAACTTGCGCGTAGTCCATTATTCGAAGGTATTGATGTCGATGAGATTGTTCAGGAGGGCATAGACCGTCAGGCCCGCCACCGTCTTGATGCCCGTCTTGCGGGTGATGTTCTTCCGGTGGGTGATGACCGTGTGGATGGAGATGTTCTCCGCGTCGGCGATCTCCTTGTTGAGCATGCCTTTCGCGACGCACACGAGGATTTCCTTCTCGCGGGCGGAGAGCTCTTCCCCTTTCTCCTCCGGGATATCGAACCGGGTTTCCAGGGCCGTGTGCATCTTGCGGTTGACCATGGGAACGAGGATGCCGTCCTCCACGAGGATGTGGCCGGCCAGGTCCTCCTGCAGGCCGGTGATGCAAAAAAGGACCCGGTAAATGTCCTCCTGCCGGCATTCCGGCGGCAAGTACTTCATTACCAGGTTCTTGAGGTCTTCCAGCTTTTCCTCCACGTGGGAATGGTTCTCCCCGAAGTCACCGGAATAGGGGGCGTCATGTCCGAGGGCGGCTTCCGCCTGCGGAAAAACCATGTTTTCCTCGTACTCCAGGTGCTTGAGGAGCTCCTCCTTGTATTCCGTGAAGAATTTCCGGATGATGCTTTTGTGCCGCTCGTCGCAGGGCTCGGTCAGGGCTACCAGCGCGGCGGTGATTTCCTGCATCGCCACCTCCGTATAGTAGGCGTGGGACCGGCGCAGGTATTTCAGGACATCCTTGAGGTCGGCCTTCCGGATCCGTTCCCGGGCCGGAAGGCCTCCGTCAAGGGTATGGACGCTGCAGATGAGCAGGAAGGTTTCCGGGTCGATGCCCTGCCGCCGGCAGACCTCCTCCACGGTGTCCTCTCCGAATCCGAAGGGGATACCCATCCGCATCAGCACCCCGGAGAGGGAGAAACTGGCGTTCAGGAGTTCCGCCATCTTCATGGCGGGGGACAGGAGGCGGGCTTCCCGGGAACGGCCCATGGAAGCGCTAGAAGGTCAGGGTAACGCCGAGACCGTTCGCGGTGGCACCCAGGCCAAGGGCCATGCCATACTGTCCGTTGGCCTGGTCACTGACCCAGTTCAGACGCTTTTTGCCGATGACTTTCAGCACGATACCGGCGGAGAAGGCGGTGCCGCCGACACCCATAAGCGCTCCACTTCCCAGGTACATAGCTGCCGTGGTGGGGTCCGCTTTGAGGGCTTCCGTTATCTGGTCAGAGTCATAACCGGCATCAGCAATCCGATATGCGGCATACACGCTGCCGGCAAAACCGACAAGAATGCCGGCGACACCGCTCCAGATGAGCGTATTACCGGTCTTGTACTGCTTGCGGGCGCCGACGAAGGTCTCTTCGAAAACATCGTTACCCACCAGGCTGATGACCTGCTGGTCGGTCAGGACAGAACCGTTACGGTCCACCAGGTTGGCGCCCTTGCGGGCATACTGCGCGTTGGCGCTCTGTGCCAGGCACAGGAAAGCGGCGATGAGGCCGAAGAGGATAGCAATTCTTTTCATGATAGAAAAGTTGGTTAAAAGTTAATTAAAAGGTTAGTGTCATACCCAGGCCGCTGGGAGCGGCACCGAAATGGAGCGAAGTGCCCCGGCTGCGGTCGTTGAAGTCGTTTTCCACCCAGTTGAGGCGGCTCTTGCCGATGATCTTGAGCGGGATGCCGGCCTCTAGGACCAGACCGCCCACGGTCAGGGCAATCGCACCGCTCACATACAGGAGGGCCCCCGAGGCCATCCCGCTCTCACTCCCGCCGTCGTAGTAATACCGGTCGGGATAATTTCCATGATAATAGTCGGAGTAGTAGCCCGATCCGCCGGAGGCGTACATCAGGGCCGTGCCGCCGAGCATTGCGAGGAACCCGGCGCCCATGCTGATGGCTCCGCCGCGGATGAGCTTGCGGCCGACATTGTACTGCTTGCGGGCGCCGACGACGGTATCGAAATAGATGTCATCCCCGATCAGTCCGATCAGTTCCTGGTCCGAAAGGGTGACTCCGCGGTTGTCCACGAAATTCGTCCCGTCCCGGTGGATCCGGGCATACTGGGCGCTGGCGTTCTGTGCCAGGCACAGGAAGGCAGAAATCAAGCCTCCGATTATCAGTAATTTCTTCATTCCGGAAAGGTTCATTATACAAAAGTAGGAGATTCTGCCAAAATTTGCAAGCGTCCTGCCAAATTTCCTCACGGCTCGTTTTTTGTAAGAAAAGACCATTCAGTTTAACTTAAAAACGGAAAAAACGATGAAAAAACTCATTTTTACCCTTTTTGCAGCATCCCTGATGCTCCTCGCAACCGAAGCTTCCGCCCAGGTTTCCATCAATGCCGGTTACCTCAACTCCACGTTCAAGGCGCAGAATGCCGATCCTGAGAACTCCAACGGTATGTATCTCGGGGCCTCCTTCAACCTGCCGATCGTCGGTGACCTGGCCATCGCCCCCGGTATCTACTATTCGGCGATTGCCGCCAAGGGCACTCTGCATTTCCTGAACCTGGCTTCCGCGACCGGCAAGTTCTACGAGCACGCCGTCAACGTTCCCCTGTACCTGAACTATACCTTCGAATTGGGCCGGGATACGAATTTCTTCCTCTATGGCGGCCCGACGGCCCAGTACGGCGTCTCCTCCAAGGCGAAGCTGGATATGAACACCGTTATCGGCGACTTCAGTGAGGTATATGACTACTATAAGGACGGGGACTACAACCGTTTCGACGTGTATCTCGGCGGCGGTGTCGGCTTCCAGGTGCGCGGCATCATGGTGATGGTCGGTTATGACTATGGCATGCTGAACCAGTACAAGGACAAGAACCACGAAGCGCACCGCTCCAACCTGAAGATCGGCGTCGGTTACGCGTTCTAGATTCCTTCCTTCCTGAGGGAAAATTCGCATCCGCAGTAGAGCTGGTTGTAAAACTGCTCGCTGCGGATGATTTCGTTCCGGCGCTCCTGGAGGCCGCCCTTGCGCCAGTTCTGGGGCCACCAGGTGACGCCTTCCACCTGGCTGCAGGCCCATTCCCCGGCCGCATTGACCTGTTCCAGGCTCTTCCACCGGGAGGAGGCGAGGGTGGTGGTGAGGACGGGGAAGCCGTGCTCTGCGGCATAGCGGGCGGCACGTAAAAGCCTGAACTTGAAGCATTGCAGGCAGCGGCTGCCGCGCTCGGGCTCGTTTTCGAGCCCCGCGGCGCAGCCGCCCCACGCTCCGTGGTCGTACGTGTCCTCCACGATGGGGATTCCCCACTCGTGCGCATAGCGGATGCACTCGTTCAGCCGGTGGTCGTATTCTTCGCGCGGGAAGATGTTTGAATTCGAATAGAAGATCGTGGGTGCCAGGCCGTTGTCCATCAGGCATTCCACGACGGCACTGCTGCACGGGGCGCAGCAAGCGTGCAGCAGCACGCGTTTCGCCCCGAGGGGCACCTCCAGCTGAACGTGTGGTTTCATGCTGCAAAGGTACGCAATTTTGGGGATTATTAGGGTTGGCACGCTTCTGTGCTGACCCCTCCTTTTTTTCGAGGGGGTTATCACGCGTTAAAATGTAAAGTGGCCAATATTAAATAGTTGCGAATAATAGCGTGCTGAACCCCCGAAAACTGCGATTCTTTTCGTAAATTTGCCCCATGGCCATCAACACCGAAACACCCCGTCACCGGATTCCGTCCGGCCGAAAGATGAACGGCTGGCTCGCCCTGAGCCCGCTGCTTGTGTTCCTGCTGGTGTATCTGGTCTCCTCCCTGGTCGCCAGGGATTTCTACAAGGTTCCGGTCGCGGCGGCGTTCATCATCGCCTCCGCCTACGCGATGCTCATTACCCGCAGCGTAAGCAAGACGGATGACAAGATTTCCATCTTTTCCGAAGGGGCGGGCCACAGGAACGTGCTCCTGATGATCTGGATCTTCGTGCTGGCCGGAGCCTTCGCCGCCACGGCGAAGGATATCGGCGCCATCGACGCGACAGTAAACGCGACCCTGAAGATCCTGCCCGGGAAACTCATCTACGCGGGCCTTTTCCTGGCGGCCTGCTTCATTTCGATGGCCATCGGCACCAGCGTGGGCACGATCGTGGCCCTGGTACCCATCGCAGCGGGAATTGCGCAGGAGGCCGGCATCAGCGTGCCTTTCCTGACGGCCGTCATCATCGGCGGTGCCTTCTTCGGCGACAATCTGTCCTTCATTTCCGACACCACGGTGGCCGCGACCAAAAGCCAAGGGTGCTCGATGCGGGACAAGTTCCGGGTAAACCTGTGGATCGCCGCGCCCGCCGCGCTGCTTGTGACGGCGCTCTATGTGGTGCTGGGCCTGAAGGTGGAAGCTGGGCCGACGGTCGATTCCGTCCAATGGATCGGCCTCGTGCCGTACCTGCTCGTCATCGGCCTCGCGCTCGCGGGGGTCAATGTGGTGACGGTGCTGGCCATCGGCATCGGCATAAACGGCATCATAGGCTGGAGCACAGGCGCTTACGACTGGATCGGCTGGATGACGTCCATCGGGAACGGCATCGGGTCCATGGGCGAGCTCATCATCGTCTCCCTCCTGGCCGGCGGCATGCTCGCGCTCATCCGGTACAACGGCGGACTGGACTTCATCATCAACGGCCTCACCCGGCGCATCCGGGGGCCGCGCGGAGCCTATTTCTCCATTGCCGGGCTGGTGTCCCTCGTGAACTTCTGCACGGCGAACAACACGATCGCCATCATCACCGTGGGCCCGCTGGCGAAGGACATTTCGGATAAATACCACCTGGACCCGCGCAAGACGGCCTCCATCCTGGACACTTTCTCCTGCCTGGTGCAGGGCTTCATCCCCTACGGCGCGCAGATGCTGATGGCCTCCGGCCTCGCCGGCGTCTCCGCCGCCTCCATCACGGGATACCTCTATTATCCCTTCACCCTGGGCCTGCTGGCCGCCCTGTCCATCGTGCTGCGATTTCCGCGGAAATACAGTTGACAGACGGGCGGAGTTTGGTAATTTTTTGTTACCTTTGCATGCAAATTTTTGCACCTATGTCCTTTATCGATGAAAGAATAGCCTTGGAGGGCCTTACTTTTGACGATGTACTGCTGATTCCGGCGTACTCAGAGGTCCTTCCGCGGGAAGTCAGCCTGCACACCCGCTTCTCCCGCAACATCACCTTGAATATTCCGATCGTGTCCGCCGCTATGGACACTGTGACCGAAGCGCCGATGGCCATCGCCCTTGCACGGGAAGGAGGTATCGGCGTTATTCATAAGAATATGAGCATCGCCGCCCAGGCGGCCGAGGTCCGGAAGGTCAAGCGCTCGGAGAACGGGATGATCAGCGACCCCGTGACCATCAACCAGGACCAGACCGTAGGCGAAGCCCTGACCCTGATGCGGGAAAACCACATCGGCGGCATCCCCGTGACGGACGGCGAGATGCACCTCGTGGGCATCGTCACGAACCGTGACGTCCGCTTCCAGGAGGATCTGGAGATGCCCGTGCGCGACGTGATGACGGCTCAGAACCTCGTCACCATCCCGGATACCCGGACGGACCGCGAATATGTGAAGACGGTCCTGCAGCAGAATAAGGTGGAGAAACTCCCGGTCGTGGACGCGTTGGGCCACATCGTGGGCCTGATCACCTACAAGGACCTGATCAAGGAGCGCCTGCATCCGGAAGCCTGCAAGGACGCGAAGGGACGGCTGCGCGTGGCGGCCGGCATCGGCATCACGCCGGATGCCCTGGACCGCGTCGCGGCCCTGTACGCCGAGGGCGTGGACGCCGTCGTGCTGGATTCCGCCCATGGGCACAGCAAGGGCGTCATCGACCTCCTCAAGCGCGTCAAGGCGGCGTATCCGTCGCTGGACGTGGTCGTGGGGAACGTGGCTACCGAGGACGGCGCGCGCGACCTCGTCAAGGGCGGCGCCGACGGTGTGAAAGTGGGCATCGGCCCGGGCTCCATCTGCACCACCCGCATCGTGGCGGGCGTGGGCGTGCCCCAGCTGAGCGCCATATACAACGCCTACCAGGCCATCAAGGGGACGGGTGCGACCCTGATCGCCGACGGCGGCCTCCGCTATTCCGGCGACATCGTGAAGGCCCTCGCGGCCGGCGGCGACTGCGTGATGTGCGGTTCCATGTTCGCCGGCACCGAGGAATCCCCGGGCGAGACCATCATCTACAGCGGCCGTAAGTTCAAGGCTTACCGGGGCATGGGCTCCATCGACGCGATGGCAGCAGGCTCCAAGGACCGCTATTTCCAGGACGACAAGGCGGAACTCAAGAAACTGGTTCCGGAAGGCATCGTGGGCCGCGTCCCGTACAAGGGCACCCTCTCCGAGACGGTGTACCAGCTGGTGGGCGGCCTCCGCTCCGGCATGGGCTACTGCGGCGCCCGCGACCTGGATGCCCTGAAGCAGGCGAAGTTCACCCGCGTCACGGCCAGCGGCATGGCGGAGAGCCATCCGCACGACATCACCATCACCAAGGAGACTCCTAACTATTCGCGCGGTGAATAAGATCATCATCCTCGACTTCGGGTCCCAGGTGACCCAGCTCATCGGCCGCCGGCTGCGTGAGCTGAACGTTTTCTGCGAGATTTACCCTTACAATAAGATGCCCGTCCCGGATGCGTCCGTCAAGGGCGTCATCCTGTCCGGCAGCCCATGCTCCGTGCGCGACGCCAACGCCCCCCAGTTCGACCTGGCGGCCATCAAGGGCCGTCTGCCCCTCCTGGGCATCTGCTACGGCGCCCAGTACATCGCCCACCATTGCGGCGGCAAGGTCGAGGGTTCCCTCGCCCGGGAATACGGCCGCGCCCAGCTGGAGGTCACGCGCCCCGATTCGCCCCTGATGGACGGGGTCAAGGTCCGTTCCCAGGTGTGGATGTCCCACGGGGACACCATCTCCCGCCTGCCGGAAGGGGGCGTCGCCATCGCCCAGACCGCCGATATCCCGTATGCGGCGTACCAGATCGTGGGTGAGCCCACCTTCGCGGTCCAGTTCCACCCCGAGGTGTTCCATACCGATGAGGGCTCCAAGATCCTTTCGAATTTCGCCTTCGGCATCTGCGGCTGCACCGGTGACTGGACCCCGGCGTCCTTCATCGAGACCACCGTGGCGGACCTCCGCGCCCAGATCGGCGACGACAAGGTCATCCTGGGCCTCAGCGGCGGCGTGGATTCCACCGTCGCAGGCGTGCTGCTGAACAAGGCCATCGGCCACAACCTCACCTGCATCTTTGTCAATAACGGGCTCCTGCGGAAGAACGAGTTCGAGGATGTCCTCGAGTCCTACCGCGACATGGGCCTGAACGTCATCGGGGCCGATGCTTCCCGGGCCTTCCTTGACGCCCTCGCCGGGGTGACCGAGCCCGAGGCCAAGCGCAAGATCATCGGCCGCCTGTTCGTCGAGACCTTCGACAGCTATGCCCGGCAGATCGACGGCGCCCGCTGGCTCGCCCAGGGGACCATTTATCCCGACGTCATCGAGTCCGCCGGCATCCCCGGCATCGCCTCCAAGATCAAGTCCCACCACAATGTGGGCGGTCTCCCCGAGGAAATGAACCTGAAGGTCGTGGAACCGCTCCGGATGCTCTTCAAGGACGAGGTCCGGCGCGTGGGCCGCGCCCTGGGCATCAAGGAGGAACTCGTGGGCCGGCATCCCTTCCCGGGTCCGTCCCTGGCCATCCGCATCCTCGGCGACGTGACCGAAGAGAAGCTCCGCGTCCTCCGCGAGGCCGATGATATCTTCATCCGCGGTCTCCGCAGCTACGACTGCACCGGCATGGGCTTCCGCAGCGCTTCCGATCCCCGCGTGGAGGCGACGAACCTCTACGACGCCATCTGGCAGGCGGGCGTGATCCTGCTGCCGGTCAAGAGCGTGGGCGTGATGGGTGACGAACGTACCTACGAGAACCCGGTCGCCCTGCGCGCCGTGGTCTCCACCGATGCCATGACCGCCGACTGGTTCCCGTTCCCCTACGACTTCCTGTCGGCCATCTCCAACGAAATCATCAACAAGGTCCGCGGGGTGAACCGCGTCGTCTACGACGTCTCGTCCAAACCGCCGGCAACCATCGAGTGGGAGTAGAAATGTACCCGTACGAAGCACCTTTGTGCCGGGTCCGGGACCTGGCGCTGGAGGCGGGTCTTCTGACCGGCTCTACCGAACCTTATCCGATCGACCCGTTCGATCCCGAATTGGTCTGATATTGCCATGAGAAAGCTGTTCCCTTTCCTGGCGGTACTCCTGCTCCTTCCCGGCTGTGGCAAGGAGGAGGCGGTGGATGCTGCCTCTGCGCTTCCTGCCGAGGGTGACGGCCTTGTCGCCCTGGAAGCGCTGCCTGCTCCGGCCGGGGAGCCGGTCACGGTGTGGGCGGGATTCGCGGGGGATCCGGAAACCCGGTCCCGGATTGAACTGAATGCTTCCAGGACCCAGGCGGACGTGCTCTGGACGCGGGGTGATTCTTTCACCGTGATGTATCCCAAGAGCGCGGATGTCGGAGGCGGCATGTCCATAGCTACATTTACGACACAGGATGACGGTGTCCGGCAGGCTTCCTTTACCTCCTATTTCACGCCGGGCAAGTATGGGAACTATTGCTTTTATCCGGACTTTGGCAAGTATGCGATTTACAACGGGGAGCCGGTCTTCGGTTTCAACCTTCCGACTTACCAGAAGGCCGTCGCCGGCGGTATCGAGGAGGGACTGAACCGGGCGTTTGCCTATGCCGGGGAACTGTCCGCAGACCTGTCGGAGCCGCTCAAGTTCCAGAATGCCATTTCCCTGGTGAAGTTCCGGTTGGAAGGAGCAGTCGTCTCCCGGGTGAAGGAAGTGTCCTTTTCCTGCTCCGGGAAGACATCCGGCGACGTGGTGATCCGGAACGGGAACGGCCTTCCGGAATTCATGGACCTCACCTTTACCACCGATTCGCCTTCCACCAGGGCGATCCTGCAGGGGGATTTTGAAGCCGGAAAAGACTATTTTATCGCCCTTTGGCCCCAGACATCGAACGGATTCCGGATGGAATTCTCCGACGGGAACGGCAATCAGACCACCCGGCAGGCGTTCAAGTCCGTCACCTTCGAGCGCTCCCGCATCAAGGATTTCGGCACCATCAGCCTGGGAAATGATTTCGAGATCATCAATGACGGCAGCCTGGACCCGGTGAAGTATATGACGGCGACCGAGGGGACGAAGCCCGTCACCATCGCCGTCGTCCCGGAGGGCTTTACCCGCGAGGAACTCCCTGAGTATGAGCGGCTGGCCAAGTCCTGCATCAACGCCCTCTTCGAGACGGAGCCGTACAAGACCTACCGGAACCGCTTCAACGTGTATTTCCTGAAAGTGGCTTCGGCGGGATCGGGGGCCAATGTGACCGATGGGAACGGGAATATCGTCACGTCCACCGGCTGCTATTTCGGCTCCGGATGGGGAGCGGAGACCTTCAGCGACATGAAAGCGAACAGCGATCAGGTTTTCGAGTTCGTCAAGGAGAAGTGCCCCGACATCGTGAACGGAATCCATCCCGTCTCGGAAGTCCCGATCCTCATGCTGATCAATGACAGCCGCTACGCCGGCCGTTGCTGGCTTTATCCGGACGGCAAGTCCTTCGCCATGGTGCCTTATTCGAATCTCGGCGGCGGCCTGATCTGGTCTTTCCCCGATATCCTCCCGACCACGAACGACCCGTTGCCGGAGCCGGTGACCACTGAAACGCTACAGGCGTATTACCGGAGAACGGGCCAGGAAGACTTCAACAGTATAGGTGGATACTGTTATGGCGATTGGCGCAATTCGGTGGTCCATGAGTTCGGCGGGCACGCGCTCGGCCGGCTGTATGACGAGTATTGGAGCAGCACCAGGCTGAATTATCTGAGCGGTCCCATTGCGGACCATAGCTGGACGGTTCCTGCTGGCCTCAACGTCTCAAGTGATTTTACCGACATTCTTTGGAAAACGGAGTTGCTCGACCGCCAGGAGGAACTGGTATCACGGGATGCGAATTATGGCCGCATCGGTGTGTTCCAGGGAGGAGGTACCTATCTGTATGGCCGCTGGCGGAGTGAAATGATCAGTTGCATGATTGACAACCGCTTTTATTTCTCGGCCTGGCAGCGTTACCTGATCACGAAACGGATTTTCACCCTTTCCGGCGACCTCGCGAGTTTCAGTTTCGAGAGTTGGCTGGCCAAGGACGTGACCATCGACCCGGTCCGTGACGTGACTAGCAGCAACGCCCCCGGCGGCCCCGCCGACCACCGGACTTACACCCCGGTCCCTCCGCTTCCGCCACCTGTGCTGGTGGACTGACCTCTCCTGCGAGGTATCAGTTTCCTTCCTGGTGACTTTTGTGCCGGTTTTTTCCTTTGTCATTCCGAGCGAAGCGAAGGAATCTTTCCTTTTTCGAAAGAATTTCAAGAAATTGACTTGCAGATTCAGAAAAAAGTCGTACATTTGCAGTCCCGTTTGGGAAATTGAGATATGGTGTAATGGTAGCACTACAGATTCTGGCTCTGTCAGTGAGGGTTCGAGTCCTTCTATCTCAACTGAAAATCAGCCTTCGTCAAGCTGATTTTTATTTTGAAAACACGACGGCGGGGTAGCTCAGCTGGTTAGAGCGTCGGATTCATAATCCGGAGGTCGTGGGATCGTGACCCACTCCCGCTACTGCGACAGCTTGTCATTTCGAGCGAAGTCGAGAAATCTAAAATACGCAATGTGGCAAGTACGAAGCCCCTTGCGACCTAAAACAACCTCACTATATTCCTCCGGCGCCTTGTAAGCGGCGGTTTTTTTGTGCCCTGGGGTGACGAACCTGTAGTTCCGGGAGAAAGATATAGTAAGTCTACAACGCGTCCGGTGCGGTGTGAATATTGCAGTGCTCCGGTCGTCGATGCCAAAAAACATGCTCAAAAGAATCCTGGCACTCCTGATGCTGCTGATCCCCGTTGCCGTTTGGGCCAATGGGGACCCGGTTATCCGGTTTTCCTCTGTCACCAAGGCGGGGAATCCGATTCCCCTGCAGGTCTCCGAGGTGCAGATTGTACATGAGCAGTTGACGTTCCGGCCGGGGGTTCCTTATTCGTCCATCGAGGTCAAATATACCCTGCAGAACCGGAGCGACAAGGCCATCCGGGACTTGGACTATGGTTTCCCCATCGATTTCGAAGGACCCTTCGACCGCCCTGCATTCAAGGGAAACGACAATGTCTTATCACTGGACGAAAGGGGTTGGAAGGATGATTATATCCGCGAGGTCGCTTTCCTGCTGGACGGGAAACCGCTGGATTGGCATAAAGCCGATGAGATCCTGAAGAAAGAGTACCAGGCTCAGGAGGACGGGGAGGAGTGGCTTGTCACCGTACCCCAGCAATCCCGGCTATGGACCTATACCCGCTTCGACATCGCGCCCCATGCGACGGTGGTCCTGGAAGTGCGGTACACCTTCTATCATTCGCAGGCGGTTTCGCTGGATCAGTTCGGTATGTCGCCGCTCAGCCGGTATTTTGTGGACAGAGGCACCATCTTCTACGATATGACTCCGGCAAAGCACTGGGGCGACGGAAAAGCGGGCTCCATCGACATTGTCCTGGACGCCAGCAACCTTCCCGCAGGTTCCGAATACCGGATCAAAGGGCTGGACTTTACCGTCAAAGATTGGAAGTGGACCTTCCATGCCGATGCGTTCGACTATGCCCAAGCCCCCGAAATCGTCCTGCGCTTCTGGCCTCCGCGTCCGAAAAAGGAGGGAGAGCCCTATCCTTCCTGGGCCGATATCGACATGTTCCTCCTGCCGCCATCCGCCTATCGGATGACGCAGACGCAAAACACCATTGACCTGGACTTCCCGACACCCCATGCGGTGACCGACATCTCTTTCTTCAATGGCAATCCCATGGATGCCGACGCCTGGCAGCGGGAGGCCCGTGCCGTGGAGGTGAAAGTGGAAATCCTCCGGGCAGACGGTTCACGGGAGTCCCGTCCTGCCTGGAAAAAGACGGCGCAGCTGTCCGACGATTTCTATGAACTGGAGTATCACAAATACACCCCTTACACAAAAGATGCGTCCGGACGGCGGAAATTCATGTGCCTGACCGATGTCCGGGAAATCGCCCCTGGACTCGACAAGCGCATCAAGCATATCCGGATCACCGTTTCGAAACTGACCGTCGGGGCCTCTACCGGCCGGAATCCCCTCTCGGATATTCGGGTGTACGCCGCCCAGTGATGATTTGCGGGGATTCGTCACAGCCTCAATATCGCGGCCAAAACTTGTACATCCCGGTCATTTGTGCTAAATTTGGGTCATAGAATGGGAAGCTATGGCTTGTAATGAAGACTTTGTCCAGTTCATCGTGGACCAGTGCTCCGGCGCGGGGGAGATTGCCGTGAAGAAGATGATGGGGGACTATTGCATTTACTGCGATGGGATCCTGTTCGGCCTCATCTGCGACAACAACCTGTATATCAAGGTGACCGATGCCGGGGAGGCCGTCCTGAACGAAGTGGTGCTGCGTCCGCCTTATCCCAGCGCCCGGGACCATTTCCAGATTACCGACGTGGAGGACCGGGATTACCTGGAGGACATCATCCGGGCAACCCTCCCGGAGTTGTTGACTTCCAAGTCGAAGGCCCGGCGGAGCGCGGCGAACAGGCAGGTTCCCGTGTCCCTGGATGAAGCCATTGAACCCAATATAGTATGCTCCCAGGACCTCCGTGCCTTCTTTGAACGGTACCTGGGCAAGGGTTTCCGTTTCAAGGTGGAGTTCCAGGACTGGCTGCGCCGGAACGCCGGCCTGACCTTCCGGGATGCCGTGGAGGCCTATCCCTCGCTAACTCGTAGAAACAGAGAATGAATACCATTTGGATTGTACTGCCTATCCTGACGCTCCTGATGTTCGACCTGGGGCTGTCGCTCCGGTTTGAAGATTTCGGGAAAGTGTTCCGCTGTCCGTGGCCCCTGGTGGTGGCGATGGTGGGCCAATTGATTCTGCTTCCGCTCATCGCGCTGGGCCTGGCGCGCCTGTTCCGGCTGCCGCCGGTGTTCTTCATCGGCCTGGTGCTGATTGCCTGCTGCCCGGGAGGAAGTTCCTCCAACGTGTTCTCCAAGCTGGCCGGTGGCGAGGTGGCCCTGTCGGTGACGCTGACGGCGCTGAGCAGCATCATCACCCTGTTCACGATTCCCGTGATCATGAGCTGGGCGACGCGGCTGGTGGGGGAGAGCGTGGGCATTGTCCTTCCCGTGGGCAATCTCATCAAACAGAACCTCGTGCTGATGCTCCTGCCGGTGCTGCTGGGCATCGGCCTCCATTATGCCTGGCCGAAGGCGGCGGAGAAGACGGACAAGGTGCTCTCGAAGCTGGCATTTCCGCTGCTGCTCCTGCTGATTACCATCTTCTACATCCAGCACCATCGGACTATCCTGGACAATATCGGCATCCTGGGGCTCTGCGTGACGGCGCTGATCCTCGTGGCCATCGGCCTTTCCTCCCTCCTGTCCCGGCTGGTGAAAAACAGCCCGCAGCAGCGCAGGACGGTGGTGATCGAGGTGGGGATGCAGAACGCGGCGCAGGCGATCGCCATCGCCTCCAGCCCGCTCATCTTCGCCAGCGATGAAATGGCCATTCCCGCCATCCTGTACTCGCTGATGATGAACATTGTCCTGCTGACCTACGTGGGCGTGATCCGGGGTCGCGGGCGGAAAGAATCCGTATCCCATGCGTAATATTTTCGGATATCTGCTGGGGCTCATCCTGTTCGTGCTGGGCATCCCGGCGCTGATGTGGGTGGTTTCCGGAAGGGGCTTCCCCTATGTGCCGGACTCGCCGATGCAGGTGATTGTGGCCGTGATCCTGGTTCTCGCGGGCCTTGCACTGAGCATCTGGAGCATAGTCTATATGCGTCGCGTAGGCAAGGGCAATCCTTTCGATGCCTACGGGTACGAGGTGGCGCCCCGGACCAAACACCTGATGACGGACGGACCTTACGGCGTCTGCCGGAATCCGATGCTGCTGGGCGTGTATATCCTCGACGCCGGTGTCATGGTGTATCTCTGGTCCTTCTGGGCAGTGATGGTGTTTGCCGTGGAGGCCTTCTTCCTGACCCGGCAGGTCCGGAGCGAGGAAAAGCGCCTGGTGAACGATTTCGGCGAGGAGTATCAGGCCTATATGGCCGTTACGAAGCGGTATGTGCCGTCCTTCCCGGCGCTGTTCCGGTCCAGCCCCTGGCTGGGCCCGCGGTTCCGCCTGTTTTCCATCTACGTGATCCTGGGATACAACCCCTGGCGCAAGCCGCGCAAAGTCCGGGAGGTGAAGGACCGGAAAGGCGTCTATATGGGCACCCGGGAGGCCATCCCCTTCCTGAATGACGATGCCAAACGGACTTTCACCCAGCTGATTTTCCGGCCCGGCTACCTGATGCGCGATTATATCCAGCACGGGCAGCACGAGCGCTACCTGGCGCCCTTCACGGCGCTTCTCGTGTTCTACTCGGTCATCACCCTGCTTCTGGCCGTCGTGCAGCCGAAGTCCTCCCTGGATTCTACCTGGGACAAGGTCCTGACGGCCCTCCAGAAAAGCAAGAATGCAGCGGAGTATGCGGAGTCCGATACGACCACCGTCCAGTTTATGGAAGTCCTGGTCCAGACGGCGGCCGATGCCATCCTCCTGTCGCGCCTGGACCTCTATCCGGAGCGGGTGGACACGCCCTGGAAGGAGTCCCTGGCAGCCCTGGAGGCCGATATCCGCAGCAAGGGCATTCCCATGTTCCTGGGCACTTTCCTGCTGATGTGGCTGGCGATGGCCTTCTTGCTCCGGAAGACCGAAATCAGCGTTTCCGGCGCCGCTGCTGCATCGGCCTATGTCCTCTGCCAGTTCTGTGTCTTCATGTTCCTGTCCCTGCTGGTGACCTGGGGGAAGAGTGCCGATGTGGGCCTCCTCCTGACCGGCCTGCTGCTGTTCCTGGACTATCGGCAGTGGCTGGGAGTGAGCAACAAGAGCGCCTTCTGGCTCACGGTCAAGACCGGCCTCCTGATGTTCGTCCTCCGCATCCTCTTCTTCCTCCTCCTGGGCGGCGGGCTGGTGCTGTTTACCCTTTCGAAAGTATAAAAATACCCGCAGGTCCAATCATGGACCTGCGGGCAAGGTTGAGGGTTCTTCGAACCTTTACGGCCGGGCGCCAAAGGCGGGCCGGGGGGCCTGGATGGGCTGGCCCACGGCGGAGGCTTCGTGGTCCGCGTCATCCAGCTTGAAGACCATGAATTCCTGCGAATCGGCGGTGAAGGGCTTCCAGTCGCCGCCGTCAGGACCGTTCGGGTCGGCGTACTTGGCGAAGTTGGACCAGGCGGTGAGCATCTTCTCGGAGAGGTCCCAGTCACCCTGGGTCCAGGGGCGCCAGCAATGCTCCAGCGACTTGAACACATACCAGAGGTCGGAGGAATGGAAGGCTCCCTGCAGCACGTTGGGACGGCCGTCGGTGGGCAGCGGGCGGGCGAACTGGTAGGCCCAGGCCTTGCCGCCGGCCTGCTCGCGGTTCAGGCAGAAGTCCCCGATACCGGGCGCCATGTTGCCCGCGTCGTTCAGCGTAAAGCCGATCATATAGGGAACCTGCGCCAGGGTGCCGTCCACGCAGGCCTCGTCGAAGCCTTCGTTCAGGACGTAACCGTCGATGTACGGGGTGATGGGCATCGAAGACAGGACGCTGCGCTTGCCCGTCACGCTGGTGTAAATGCCGGGGAGGGCGAAGATGGTCTCCGTGGAGGCGGCGCGCATCTTCTTGAGGTCGGTCAGGTTCGCCCAATCCATCACTTCCTGGACGGACTGTTCCGCCTCGGCGAGCGTGGGCTGCTTCTGGGCAGGGAGGGCGGGACCGCCCGGGAACATGGGCTGCTGCGGCTTGTTCGGGTCCGTGAAGCCGCTGCCGCTCATGATGACGGCCTTGTTGAACAGGCCCTTGGTGAGCGGGGAGGCGCACAGGAACTTGGTGCTCCGGGCACCGGCGCTCTGGCCGAACAGCATCACGTTGTCGGGATCACCGCCGAACTGGGCGATATTGGCCTTCACCCACTGCAGCGCCCGGATCTGGTCCAGCGTGCCCCAGTTGCCGGTGGCGTGCTCCGGGTCCTCCGCGGAGAGTTCCGGATGCGCGAAGAAGCCGAACGGGCCCACACGGTAGTTGAACGAGACCAGGACGACGTCCTTTCCGGCCCAGTTCTTTCCGTCGAACTCCGGCTCGCTGCCCCAGCCTTCGCGGAGGCCGCCGCCGAATACCCACACGGCCACGGGCAGTTTCTTGTCCACCTGTCCGGGGGCCTTGGTCCATACGTTCAGATAGAGGCAGTCCTCGCTGTAGGGCGCTTCGTCGCCGTAGCCCCACTCGGTGGTGTAGCCGCCGGGATAGTGGGCCGCCTGGAAGGCCGGATGCCCGAACTTGTCGCACTGGCGGACGCCTTCCCAGGGGATGACGGGCTGCGGTGCCCGCCACCGGTTCTCACCAATGGGCGGAGCCGCGTAAGGAATGCCGCGATAAACGGTTACACCGGGGGCATCCGCAAGCTGGACACCCTGGATCTGGCCGCCCTCGACGGTGAGGATGGGGTTCTCGGAAACGGCTGTGCACGCGGCCAGGGCCAGCGTGCACAGGATAGGGATCAACTTTTTCATAATTACCGGTTCTCCGCAGCTTCGACGGCCTTGAAATAACGATAGCTGTTCACCTTGACCTCGCCGATGGACGCCTCGTCACAGACGATGGTGCCGGCGGGGTGGTTCTGCAGGCCGGAGAGGGTGCAGTAGTGGGACATCGGGCCCTCGATGGCGTCCTTCAGGGCGCGGGCTTTCTTGGAGCCGAAGGCGAGGATGACCACTTCCTGGGAGGAGAGCACGGTGGCGACACCCACGGTGAGCGCCTGGGCGGGCACGGCCTCCGGGTCACCGCCGAAGAAGCGGGCATTGACTTCCCGGGTATCCTGGGTGAGGGTGACCACGCGCGTGCGGGAGCTCAGCGAGGAGAACGGTTCGTTGAAGGCGATGTGGCCGTCTTCGCCCACGCCGCCGAGGAACAGGTCGAAGCCGCCGGCCGCGACGATGGCCTCCTCATAGGCGGCGCACTCGGCCACGGTGTCCGGGGCGTTGCCGTCCAGGATGTGGATGTTCTCCGCCGGTTCGTCGATGTGGTCGAACAGGTAGCGGTGCATGAAGGAGTGGTAGCTCTCCGGATGGTCCACCGGCAGGCCCACATATTCATCCATATTGAAGGAAATCACATTCTTGAAGGACACTTCCCCGGCCTTGACCATGCGGATAAGTTCGGCATAGGTGTCGATGGGGGTGGATCCGGTGCACAGACCCAGCACGAAGGGCTTGTCGGTCCGGGCCGCCTTCTCGTTGATCTTGGCGGCAATGTAGTGCGCAGCCCACAGGGACCCTTCTTTCGCATTGTTGCGGATGATGATTTTCATAATGCTAACACAATTTTAAGAATACTTCAATTGCCTGATATTCAGCCATACCCAGCTCGTCATAGAGCTTGGCTGTGTTCTGCGTGCGCTCTTCGGCGCGCTGCCAGAATTCGCGCGGATCCTCGCCCGGGAACGGGACGATGTCCTTCTGCGAGAGGTGCCGGAAGATGGCGTGGCGCTTCATCACCACCTCGTCCGGGCTCAGCGGGACGGCCATGTCCACGCGGCCCAGCTCCCACTCCATCCAGGCGCCGCGATAGAGCCAGATGTGGGAGTCGTTGATCCACTCGTTGCCTTCCGCCTTGAGCTGCTCCACGGCTTCCAGGGCCGCCTCGGTGCACACGCGGTGCGTCCCGTGCGGGTCGGCCAGGTCGCCCGCCATGAAGATCATGTGCGGCTTGAGCCGGCTGATCAGTTCCTTGATGATGTCCACGTCGGCCTGGGTGCGCGGGTTCTTCTTGATGCCGCCGGACTCGTAAAACGGGAGGTTCAGGAAGTGCGCGTTCGTATTGTCGTTCAGGCCGAAGGAGCGGACGGCGCTGCGGGCCTCGCTGCGCCGGATGGCGCCCTTCATCTCCAGGAGGGCCCGGGGTTCGGGCTCGCCGGGACGCTTGCTGTCCACGAGCGCCTTCGCCTCGGCAAACTTGTCGGCGAAGCCCAGCTGGAAGGCTGCGTCCATGTGCTGGAGCACCACGTCGTCGTGGACCGCCACATTGCCGGAGGTCTCATAAGCGACGTGCACGTCATGCCCCTGGGTAGCCAGGCGGATGAATGTGCCGCCCATGGAGATCACGTCGTCGTCCGGGTGCGGGGAGAAGATCAGGACGGTCTTCGGGAACGGTTTGGCCGATACGGGGCGCGTGGCGTCCTCGGCCTCGGCGCCCGGCTTGCCGCCCGGCCAGCCGGTGATGGTATGCTGGAGGTCGTTGAAGACCCCGATATTGATCTTGTCGAACGGGCCGTATTTCTCGAGCAGTTCGCCGAGGGAGTTCTCCAGATAGTCCTTTTCCGTGAGCTTCAGGATGGGCTTCCTGACGGTCTGGCACAGCCAGACAACGGCCTTGCGCATGAACTTGGGCGTCCAGTCGCAGGGGCCGACGAGCCAGGGGGCGACCACGCGGGTGAGGAGGCTGGCGGCCGTCTCGTCCACGAAGAAGTGGATGTGGTCGTGGCGCTGCAGCAGGGAGGCCGGGCAGGCCGGGTCCATGGGCCCTTCCGCGATGGCCTTCACGGCCTTGGCCTTGTCTTCGCCCCAGGCCATCAGGACGATGCGTCCGGCGGTGAGCATCGTGCCGATGCCCATGGTGATGGCGCTCTGCGGGGTGGCGGAGATGTCGTGGTTGAAGTTCTTCGCCTGGCGCTTGCGGGACTTGTAGGAGAGGCGGACGGTGCGGGTACGGGTCTTTTCGTTGCTGCCGGCCTCGTTGAAGCCCACCTGCCCTTCTTCACCCACGCCGACGACCAGCAGGTCCAGGTTCCGCGCCTTCTTGTCGAATTCGGCGCAGTAGGCCGACACGTACTGCTGCGGGATGTCGGTGCCCGGGATGAGGATGTTCTCCTTGCGGATGTCCACCTTGTCCAGGAGGGCCTCATGGAGCCGGTGGTTGCGGCTCTGGAGGACGTCTCCGGAGGAGGGGTAGTATTCGTCAATGGAAACGACTTCCACGTTCCGGAACGAGACCAGGCCGGCCTGGTAGCGGCGGGTGAGTTCGTTGTACAGGGACGTGGGCGTGGTGCCCGTGCTCAGGCCCAGCCGGAACAGCCGCCCTTCGGGGCAGGCCTTGATGGCATCGACGATCATGTCGGCGACGGCATACGAGGCAGGCCGGGATTCCGGATAGATCTCGGTCCAGATTTTTTCATAGTTGTGGAGGATGCCCTTCGGAAGGTCCTTCTCGATCAGCCCTCCTTCGTAAGGTAAGGTGAAGTGTTTACTCATAACTGATTATCACTGAGTTCAAACGTATTTCCCTGACGGATGTCGCCCGTCTGCATGCCCTTCTTGAGCCAGCGCATGCGCTGGGCGGCGGTGCCGTGGGTGAAGGATTCCTCCACGGCATATCCCTGCGATTTCTTCTGGAGGTAGTCGTCGCCGATGACGGAGGCGCAGTTGATGGCCTCCATCAGGTCGCCGTCCTCGATGGAATCGAACATGGTATTCTCGTAATGGGCCCAGACGCCGGCGTAGAAGTCGGCCTGGAGCTCGATGCGGACGCTCACGCGGTTGGCATTGGCCTGGGACATCTTGGCCATCTGCTGGTGCGCCTGCCCGAGGGTGCCGAGCAGGTTCTGGACGTGGTGGCCCACCTCGTGGGCGATGACATAGGCATAGGCGAAGTCGCCGTCGGCCCCGAGCTGCTGCCGCATGGTGGAGAAGAAGCTCAGGTCGATGTACAGTTTCTCGTCACCGGAGCAGTAGAACGGGCCCATGGCGGCCTGTCCGGTGCCGCAGCTGGTGGAGGTGGTGCCGGTGTACAGCACCAGGGTCGGGTTCCGGTAAGTGCCGATGCCGTTCCGCTTGAAGTAAGCGCTCCAGACATCCTCCGTGGAGGCGAGGATCTGGCGGGAGAACTTGGCGAGGGCCTCGTTCTCGGCCGTGGGTTCATAGGAGGTCTGCTCGGTCATGGCGCCGATGCCTCCGGCATTCTGGACATTCTGGACCACGTCGCCCAGGTTTCCGCCCATCAGGAACGTGATGATGGCCACGATGGCGATACCGCCCAGGCCCAGTCCGGCCGCCTTGCCGCCGCTCATTCCCCGGCGGTCCTCAACATTGGAGCTTTCCCGTCTTCCGTCTAGTTTCATAGTGTTATTCTTTTAGTGTTGCTATTTTAGGATTTGTTCGATCCGGTCGAGGCTGCCGTCCACCGGCGCGGGCTGGATGCCCAGCAGGCGGCACAGGAGCGGGTACAGGTCGATGTTCTTGAAGCCGGCAAGACGTCCTTCCTCATAGGGCGCGGCCGCATAGCCCTTCTTGAAGTCGGGGCCGATGGCGCGGAAGGCCACGAGCATATCGGTCTCCTGCGGCGCAAAGCCGTGGGCGCCCAGGCTCCGGGAAGGGGCGAAATTGAACTGCCAGCCCAGGTCCGGGCACACGATCACGTCGCCCAGGCGGTCGGAGGTCCCGTAGTTCAGGGAATCCGGCAGCTCCCCGTGGCGGTACACGTTCAGGTGGGGAATCCGGGAGATGGCGTTGAAGACCGTATCGACATACCCTTCCTTGCAGAAGATGCTGGTGGGCGTGGAACCGGCGACGTCTTCCACCCAGCTTTCATCGACCGCCTCGGCCCAGGAGACGAACCGGTCCGGGCTGATATCGGTCATGCCGTGGTCGCCGGCGAGGATGAAGTTGATCTTCTTCGCATAGGGGAGTTTCATCAGCCGGAGGTAGAAGTCGTGCATGAGGCTGTCCATGTAGTGCGTCATCTCCGCCGTTTCGCCGGAAACGGGACCGGAGACGTGGCCGGTGTGGTCGGGCTCGTCGAAATAGACCATCACCAGGCGCGGGCGTTCCTCCTTCGGGAGGCTCACCAGGCGGACGGCTTCGTCCACGCGCTCCTCGAAGGTCCAGTGCGGCTGCTCGTTCCAGTTCCGCCAGTAGGTCGGGAACTGGCCCTGGATGGCCACGTCGCCGCCCAGCCAGTAGATGTTGGCGGTACGGAGACCCTGCTTCTGGGCCGTGATCCAGATGGGTTCCTTCAGGTAATACTTGGGGTTGAAGCGCTTGGAGGAATCCCGCATTGCGTAGTGCGAGCCGTCATCCGGGTCGCGGAAACTGTTGTTGACGATGCCGTTGTGGTCCGGGACGCAGCCCGTCGCCATCGTGTAATGGTTCGGGAAGGTCGATGCCGGGAAAGAGGGTTCCATAGCCGCCGACACGCCCACGGTCGCGAGGCTGTCGAAGAACGGCATTTCATACAGCGTCGGGTAGTCCCAGCGGTTTCCGTCCAGGGAGACGATGACCGTGACGGTGTCCTGCCGTTTGCACGCCGTGAGGGCGAGGAGGACCAGGATGGCAAAGCGGGCGATGCTCTTCATACCGGATAGCTTTCGTTTGAAGAATTCAATCTACAAAGATAAAAAAATCCACGGGAAAACCATCGTTTTTCCGTGGATAAGCTTCAGCGCAGGAGGTCTTCCAACTGGACGCTGCCTGATGTCTTTTCGTCGCGGTATTTGACGATGACGGGACAGTACAGATGGACACCGCTTTCCAGGGCTTTGCCGCCCCGGATGATGGGTTTGGAGCCGGAGACGACGACGGCCCCGCGGGGGACGACTACGCGTCCGTCGGCGTTGCGGGGGACGAATTCGCCCTTCGTGGCATCGAAGAGGGCGGTGGAGGAGGTGATGATCACGCCCGAGGCGACGACCGCGCCTTCCTGCACGATGGTCCCTTCATAGATGCCGCAGTTGCCGCCGATGAAGGCTCCGTCCTCGATGATCGTGGGCATGGCGCCGGCAGGCTCCAGCACGCCGCCGATCTGTGTCGCGGCGGAGATATGGATGTGCTTGCCCACCTGGGCGCACGAGCCGATGGTCACGTGGGAATCGACCATCGTCCCCTCATCGACAAAGGCACCCACATTGATATAAGAAGGGGGCATGACGATGGTGCCGGGGGCGAGGTAGGCGCCGCGGCGGATGCTGGACCCGCCCGGGACGATGCGCACGCCGTCCGTGGCCGCGAACTTCCGGACCGGGAAGGTGGTCTTGTCAAAGAACGGGAACTGGCCTTCCGACATGTCGGTGATGGCCCCGAGCCGGAACCCGGCGAGGATGACTTCCTTCACCCAGGTATTGACGACCCACTGGCCGTCCTTCTTTTCCGCAACCCGGATCTGGCCCTTCTCCAGGCCTTCGATCACTTCGTTGAAACGTTCGAGCGTTATTTCCATAATTCCTCCAGTGTTTTTGCGATCAGCGCTTCGGTTTTCTCCGACGCCGGGACGAGCGGGAGGCGGAGTTCATTGGCCATCAGGCCCAGGCGGGCCATGGCGGCCTTGCCGGGGATGGGGTTGGGCTCCACGAAGCAGGCCTTGAACAGGGGCATCAGCCGGTAATGCAGGGCACGGGCGGCCGGGAGGTCTTCCCGCTGCATGGCCTCCACGAGCTGGACCATCTCGCGCGGGGCGACGTTCGAGGCGACGGAGATGACACCATCGGCTCCGGTAGCCATCAGCGACAGCGTTTCGTCGTCGTTGCCGGACAGGACGCTGAACCCTTCGGGCTTGCAGCGGAGGATCTCGCTGATCTGCTTGTAGTTGCTGGAGGCTTCCTTCACCGCGATGATGTTGGGCACTTCCTCCGCGAGGCGGAGGGTGGTTTCCGCCGTGATGTTCGCTCCCGTGCGGCTGGGGACGTTGTAGATGACGATGGGCTTGTCCGTGCTTTCCGCCACGGCCTTGTAGTACTCGTACAGGCCGGTCTGGTTGGGCTTGTTATAGTACGGGACCACAATGAGATACGCATCGGCATCCGGCAGCTGGGAGAGATTCTCCAGCGTGGCCGTGAGCGAGTTCGTCCCACCGCCCACGAGGAGCTTGAGGCCGGGCGCATTCTCCCGCGTGAGGGCGAGCACCTTCTGGCGCTCCGCCACGCTGAGGCACGGTGTCTCGCCCGTCGTTCCGAGCGGCACCAGGAAATGGATACCGGCATCGACCTGCCGCCGGACGGTGGCCGCAAAGGCCTCCTCGTCCAGTTTTCCGTCCTTGAACGGCGTAAACAGCGCCGTTCCGCATCCCTTGAGAGTAAACATGATAACCTTCTTTCTATAACCGGTCGCTAAGTTACGAAAAATTCTTAAAAATCCTACGCGCCCGGCCTGTTTTCGCCTGCGCCGGGGGGTGCGGCATCGCAGGTTTGGAACCGGCACTTATGCAATGCGTTGCCATTCAGGAGGTTATAAATCGGTTGATGCCCACCCTGCTCTTTTTGTAGGAGGGTTGGCACTTCGCGTTTTGCAAGTTATTGATAGTCATTAGATTGTAAATCAGAAGGTTCCTAACCTCGGTAAACCTGCTTCAGGGCGGTAAACCTGTTTCAGGACGATACAAGCAACCCCGGAAAGAGGGCTGATAAGGAGGAGAGTATTTGTAAAAAGGGGTGCGATTTGCGCAAAGATTTCGTACCTTTGGCAAGTTGATCAAAATGCGATGGGTTTTAGAGTCTTGAAATTCGGCGGGTCGTCGGTGGCGGATGCCACGGCGATGTCGCGGGTGCTGGATATTGTGGGCGGGGAGACGGCCAAGGGGCGCGTCGTCCTCGTGAGTTCCGCCATCAGCGGGTGCACGGACGGGCTGCTGGCCTGTGCCGCGGGGAATGATTCCGGTCTGGCGGCGCTGAAGGAGAGACATTTAGCCATCGTGAGAAGGCTCTTTACCGGCGCGGAGCGGGCCGATGCTGCTGCGGAGATCGGTCAACTCTTCGAGGAGATGGCGGCTGCGCCTGCCGATGAGAAAGTCACCTTCGGCGAGTTGCTGTCCACGCGGATCCTTGCGCGGAAACTCGCTTGCGACGGGTACGAGGTCCATTGGGCCGATTCACGGAAACTCGTCGTCAAAGACGATCTTCCTGCTACTTATCAACGGATTCACGCCGCCGCGTCTGCCACCGGCGCAGGAATTATCGTCGCGCCTGGCTTCATCTGCTGCGATTCTTCCGGTAAGATCTGCACGCTTGGCCGTGGCGGGTCCGACTACAGCGCCGCGCTGTACGCGGCTGCCCTGCAGGCGGAATCCCTGCAGATCTGGACCGATGTGCCGGGCATCATGACGGCGAACCCGAAGCAGGTTCCCGCTGCCCGCACCGTCCCTGAGATGTCGTATCGTGCTGCGCTGGATATGGCGGAGCACGGCGCCAAGGTGCTTTATGCGCCGACGGTTGCGCCGGCAATGGAGGCCGGCATTGACATCGAAATCCGGAATACCTTTGCCCCGGCGGGCCGGTTTACCCGCATCTCGTCCGCTTCCGATGCGTCGCCGTGGATCGGCGTCACATCTTCCGGAGGCGAAATCTGCCTGGTAGGCACGCAGGAGAGCGATTTCGCGTCGGTGGACGGACAGGTCCATGAGACGCTGCGGAGCGCGGGTATCGCCCCGCTCGCGGTGTCCGTCGAGGGTTTCGACGTGCTCGTCCGCGTCCGGGAAAGCGTGGCGCTTCCTGCCCTGCAGGCCCTGCACCGGGCCTTCTTTGAGACGCGGCCCGTCAAGGAGATCAACCTGTTCATCGCCGGGTTCGGGGCGGTGGGAAAGGCGCTGGCCGATATGGTCGGCCGAAGCGCCGCCACCGTAGCGGAACGCACGGGAAAAGCGCTCCGCGTCGCGGGCCTGGCCGACAGCAAACGCTATCGCATTGACCTGGGCGGGGTCTCCGACCTGGACGGGGCCGTGGCGGGCGACTTTGTGGATGCCGTCATTGACCTGGCTCCCAAGGGGTCCGTCTTCGTGGACGCGACCGACAGCGAAACCCTGTACCGGCGCTATCCGGACCTGTTCCGGGCCGGAATCCATATCGTTTCCTCCAACCGGCGGTCCTTCGCGGTCCCTTATGTCGAATACGCCGCGATGCATGCCGCCGCCCGCGAGAACGGCTGCTTTTTCCGCTATGAAACCACGGTGGGTGCGGCCCTGCCGATGCTCGAGTCCCTCGCCATCGGCGCGAACAGCTGCGACGAGATCCTGTCCATCGAGGCGGTCGTGTCCTGCACCCTGAACCAGATCCTGAGCGCCTACGGGGAAGGTCCGACGTTCGCTTCGCTCGTGCGGGCAGCGCAGGAGGCAGGGCTCACCGAGCCCGACCCGCGCCTGGACCTCGGCGGCCGCGATGCGCTCCGGAAACTCCTCATCCTCGCCCGCGAGGCCGGCGTCCGCCTGGAGGAGGCCGATGTGGAGATCCGCCCCCTGATCCCGGGAGCCCTGTTCGGCGTGTCCCTGGAGGACTTCTACCGCGGCCTTGCCGAGATGGAACCCGTCTTCGCCGAGGCCCACCGCCAGGCCCTCCGCTCCGGCTGCCGCCGCCGCTTCGTCGCTTATTTAGTGAAAGAAGGAGCCTCCTACCGGGCCGGCATCCGCGTCCAGCAGGTCCCGCAGACCCACCCGGCGTACCACCTGCGCGGGACGGAGAATGCGATCCTCATCCGCAGCGCTTTCCACCCCACGCCCATCGTCATTCAGGGCCCCGGAGAAGGGGCGCGGCAGGCGGCTGCCAGTTTACTGAATGATATTTTAAAATAATTCATTAAATTTGTAGCGGTTAATTGTAAAACGAATTATGAAAGTAGCAGTCGTGGGAGCAACCGGTCTGGTCGGCTCCAAAATGTTGAAAGTGTTGGAAGAGCGTAATTTCCCCGTTACGGAGCTTTTCCCTGTCGCCTCTTCCCGTTCCTGGGGGAAGAAAGTCCTGTTTCAAGGCCGTGAGTGGACGGTGATGAGTGCCGATGAGGCCATCGCCCATCGTCCGGCCGTCGCCATCTTCAGCGCCGGCGGCGCCGCTTCCGGCGAGCTGGCCCCGAAATTCGCAGCCGTGGGCTGCCGCGTCGTGGACAATTCGTCCTACTGGCGCATGGACCCGACCAAGAAGCTGGTCATCCCCGAGATCAACGGCGACGTCCTGGGCCCCGATGACTACATCATCGCCAACCCGAACTGCTCCACCATCCAGATGCTGATGCCCCTGGCTCCCCTCCAGAAGGCCTACGGCATCAAGCGTATCGTGGTGTCCACGTACCAGAGCGTGAGCGGCAGCGGCCAGAAGGGCGTGAACCAGCTCAAGACCGAACGGGCCGGCGGCACCGCCGACTTCTACCCGCATCCCATTGATTTGAATATCCTTCCGCATATCGACAGTTTCCTGGAGACGGGGTACACGAAGGAGGAGATGAAGATGGTCAACGAGACCCGCAAGATCCTCCGCGACGACACCATCGCCGTCAGCGCCACCACCGTCCGCGTCCCGGTCTGGGGCGGTCATTCTGAGAGTGTCAATGTGGAATTCCGCCAGCCGTACGACCTGGACGAGGCCCGCGCCCTGATGGCCGCGATGCCCGGCGTCGTGATCCAGGACGATCCGGAGAACAAGGTCTATCCGATGCCCCGCTTCGCCGAGGGCAAGGACGAGGTCTTCGTGGGCCGCATCCGCCGCGACTTCTCCGTGGAGAACGGTCTCAACCTCTGGTGCGTGAGCGACAACCTCCGCAAGGGTGCCGCCACCAACGCCGTCCAGATCGCCCAGCTCCTCCTGGAGAAAGGCCTCCTGGCGGAGTAGGCTATGGACTGGGGCTTCTTCCGGGATTTTCTGAACATCGATTCCACTTCGGGAAAGGAGCGGAAGGTGGCCGAATGGCTCGTGGAGACCCTCCCGGGCCTGTTTCCGGCTTCCAACCGCCCTGCCCTGCGGGTCGATGAAGTCGGTGACGGCACCCTGAATCTCCTCCTGACCTGGGGCACTCCCCGCATCGTCTTCTGCTCGCACCTCGATACGGTTCCGCCGTATATTCAGCCAACGCTCACTGACACGGCCGTTTACGGCCGGGGGGCGTGCGATGCGAAGGGGCAGGTGTTCGCGATGGTGAGCGCGTGCCAGCGGCTCGCGGAGGAGGGGTGCACGGACTTCGGACTGTTGCTCCTTGCGGGCGAGGAGACGGGGTCGTGGGGCGCGAAGGCGTTCGCGAAGACGGACTTCCGGGCTCCGTACCTGGTCGTGGGAGAGCCCACGGACAATTGCATGGTATCGGCCTCCAAGGGGACCAAGTCGTTCGACCTGAAGTTCACCGGGGAGGCGTTCCATTCGGGGTATCCGCAGTATGGCGTGAGTGCTGTGAACCTGTTCGTGGAGTTCGTGAACCAATTGAAAGCGAAGGACTTCGGCCTGGACCCGATCCTGGGCGAGACCACTTGGAACATCGGCCTTCTGAAGAGCGACAACCCGCAGAACATCCTCTCCCCGGAGCTCACCTGCCGCATCTATTTCCGCACGACCTTCGTCTCCGACGAGGCAGTTTCAGCTTGGATGAACGAGGCCGCGGACGGGAGGTGGTTCCCTGGAGCATTTGCCCGTATAGGGTCGCGGAGCGACGCGGAGGCAAACCACCTCCCGTCCGCGCCAATTCCCGCATCCCTCACCGTCTCGCCCCGCGGGGGTGACACGCCGGCGAGGTATTGGACCGTCGAGGGAATCCCATCCAAGAGCGTGGCGTTCGGCAGCGACGCGCCGCATCTGAAGAATTTCACCCACAAGGCTATCTGTGGCCCGGGGAGCATCACCGTGGCGCACCGCGACGACGAGCATGTCCTTGTCGCCGACCTGGAGACCGCCGTGGAGCAATATATCAAACTTTACAAAGCCATCTTATGAAAGTAGTCATCAGCGGATACGGCCGGATGGGCCACATGGTGGAAAAGGAACTGCAGCGCCGGGGTATTGAAATCGCCGCAGCGAGCGAGGATATCTGCAGCATCGACCCGGCACTCGCCCGGGAGTGCGTCGTCATCGACTTTACCTGGCCGGACGCGTTCAAGGCCAATTATCCCTTCATCGCCAAGCACTTCAAGGCCGCGGTGGTGGGGACCACCGGCTGGAACGACATCGAGGCCGATGTGTTCAAGGCCTTCGAGGAGGCCGGCACGCCGCTTATCTACGCTTCCAATTTCTCCCTCGGGGTCAATGCCCTTTTTGCCGCCGTGGAGAAGGTGAGCAAGATGCTCAAGGGCAACGGTTACACCCCTGCCGTGGAGGAGACGCACCATATCCACAAGCTGGATGCCCCCTCCGGCACGGCCAAGAGCCTGGGCAACCTGGTCGAGGCGGGCCTCGGCGTGGAGCCTGAAATCACGGCCCACCGCATCGGTGAAGTACCTGGTATCCACACGGTTACCTTTACTTCCGAGGTGGATCGCCTTACCTTCACCCACGAAGCCTTCGGTCGCGAAGGCCTCGCTGCCGGCGCCGTTGCCGCCGCCCTCCTCACGGAAGGGCTGACCGGCGTACACGAGTTCAAGGAACTCCTGTAAGGCTCCTTCCGCCTTTCCTGGGGCGCCGGACCTTTCCCGGCAAGAATAATTCGCAAATCACGCGGAGATTTCGTAACTTTGCCCCGATATGGTGAAGGTGCTGGGCATATTCGACTTTTTGCAGTTCGGCTGGGCGGACATCCTGGATATCGGGATGGTCGCGCTGCTGATCTTTTTCCTCCTCCGGAGCATCCGGGGAGACTCGACCGTGCTGAATATCGTGCTGGTACTCACCATGCTGCTGGTGGCGCAGGCGGTGGCTTCGGCCCTGAACATGCGGATGATGACGGTGCTGCTGAACGCCCTGCTGGACGTGGGCGTGCTGGCGATCATCATCATCTTCCAGCCGGAAATCCGCCATCTGCTGAACCGGGTCGGCATGCAGACGGGCATCTCCCGCCGCACCGGTGACCTGTTCAACCGCCTCCTCGGTATCAAGGAGGAGCGCCTGGGCAGCCGGAGCGTGGAGGAACTCGCCGAGGCCGTTCGGGCCATGTCGGCCGAGAAGACCGGCGCCCTCATCGTGATCCGGCACCAGTCCTCGATGGACGAGATCATCGAGACGGGCGACCGCTTCGATGCGGAGATCAACCGCCGGCTCATCATGAACATCTTTTTCAAGAACTCCCCGCTGCACGACGGGGCGATGATCATCTCCGGTAACCGGATTGTCGCCGCCCGCTGCCAGCTCCCGATGACCAACCGGACGGACCTGCCCGCCCAGTTCGGCATGCGGCACCGCGCCGCCATCGGCCTGTCCGAGGATACCGACGCCGACATCATCGTCGTGTCGGAGGAAAGCGGCGACGTGCGGTTCGTCCACAGCGGCGAAGCGCTGGCGGTGGAGTCGATGCAGGATTTACGGCGGCTGCTGGGCAGCGCCATGGAGACGGGCAAGGAGGAATAGGGGAATGGAGCATCCGGAAAGACTGGAACAGAAACTGGGATTTGACCGCGTCAGGACGATGATCGCCGACCGCTGCTCGACGGATTATGCCGCCGCGCGGGTGGAGGAGGAAACCTTCTCCACGGACCCTTCCGAGATCCGGAAACGCCTGCAGCTCACCGATGAAATGCGTCTTATCCTGATGTTCGAGGAGAACTTCCCGACGAGCGGATATATCGACTGTCTCCCTTTCCTGGAACCCATCGGCAAGAACGCCACCATCGACCAGCTCTCCCTGGGACGGCTGCGCACCATGCTGGAAACGCTCCGGAAGGTCACGAACTTCTTCCGGGGTATCAAGGACGGCATCTACCCCTCCCTCAAGCAGATGGCTTCGGGTTTCCCGGGCTTTCCGGAGGTGCAGCGCCGCATTGACGCCATCCTGGACAAATACGGCGAAATCAAGGATACGGCCTCGGACAAGCTTTATGAGATCCGGACCTCGATCCGCGAGCGGGAGATCAACGTCTCCAAGCGGATGAACGCCATCCTGCGGAAGGCGCAGCAGGACGGGCTCGTGGAGGCCGATGCCAGCGTTTCCATCCGGGACGGCAAGATGCTCATCCCGGTGTCTTCGGCCAAGAAGCGCCAGTTCCCGGGCTTCGTGTACGACGAGTCCGCCACCGGCAAGACCACCTTCGTGGAACCGGCCGAGATCGTCGCCCTCACCAACGAGATCGCCGAACTGCGGTTCGCGGAAACCCGCGAGATTGCGCGCATCCTGCACGAGTTCTCCGAGTTCCTGCGTCCGTTCATCCCCGACCTGTGCGCCGCCGCCATCTTCCTCGGGGAGATCGACTTCCTGATGGCGAAGGCGGGGGTCGCCCTGGATTTCATCGCGGGGATGCCCGTCCTCTCCGAGAGCGGGGAACTCTCGCTCCGGAAGGCGCGCCACCCGATCCTCGAGCGGGCCCTCCGGAAGGAAGGCCGCGCCATCGTCCCGCTCACCGTCTCCCTGACCCCGGGGAAGCACATCCTCCTGATCTCCGGCCCGAACGCGGGCGGTAAGTCGGTGTGCCTCAAGACGGTAGGCCTGTTGCAGTACATGTTCCAGTGGGGGATGCTCATCCCCACGTCCGAGACCTCGGAACTGCCGGTGTTCGACCGGATCCGGGTGTCCATCGGCGATGACCAGTCCATTGACAACGACCTCTCCACCTACAGTTCCTTCCTGGCCGACATGAAGGCGATGCTCTCGGAGGCCGACGGGAAGACGCTGGTGCTGATCGACGAGTTCGGTTCGGGCACGGAACCGGCTGCAGGCGGAGCTATCGCGGAAGCCATCCTGGCCGACCTGGACCGCCGGGGCACTTACGGGGTCATCACCACCCACTATACCAACCTGAAACTCTACGCGGCCTCCGGCGAGACGGGGGTCGTGAACGGCGCGATGCAGTTCGACGCCAAGAATATCGCCCCGCTCTTCCAGCTGGAGATGGGCCTTCCCGGTAACTCCTTCGCCTTCGAACTGGCCCGGAAGATGGGCCTTCCCGAGGAGATCGTCAGGGATGCCGAGGAACGGGCCGGCGAAGAGTACGTGGGCATCGAGCGGAACCTCCGCAAGATTGCCCGGAACCGCCGCGCCCTGGACGAGAAACTGACCAAGATCCGGGCGACCGACAAGACCCTGGAGGCCGTCACGGACCGTTACCAGAAGGAGCTGGAGGACATCAAGCAGCTCCGCAAGAACATCCTGGACGAGGCCCGCAAGGAGGCTGAGGAGATTGTCCGGAGCGCCAACAAGCAGGTGGAGAACACCATCCGCACCATCAAGGAGACCCAGGCCGAGAAAGAGGCCACGAAGGGTGCCCGTGAGCAGCTTTCTGGCTTTCTGGGCGCCCTTGCGGAGAAGAAACTGGACGACAAGCGCAAGCGCGAGGAGTATCTGGACAAGAAACTCAAGTCGCTCCAGGAGCGCAGGGAACGCGAGAAAGCCCGCAAGGCCCGCCGGGGAGCCAAAGAGGACCCGGCCGGGGTGGATGCCGCCGATGACGAGGCCGCCAAGTTGGCCGCCTTCCGCACCGCCCCCCTCAAGGTGGGCGAGAAGGTCCGCATCAAGGACAGCGGGATGGCCGGAGAGGTGGCGAAGGTCTCGACCAAGGCCGTGACCGTCATTGTGGGGAACCTTTCCACGAAACTGCCGCTGGACCGCGTCGAGCGGGTCACCTCCAACGAGTACCGCGCCGCCGTGCGCGAGACCCCGAAACCGCGCCAGGTCTATGACACGGGCATCGCCGAGCGCAAGGCGAACTTCCGCCTGGAACTGGATGTCCGCGGCCAGCGGGTGGGGGAGGCCATCGAGAACGTGATGCGCTACATCGACGACGCCATCATGCTGGACGTCAGCTCCGTCCGCATCCTCCACGGCAAGGGCACCGGCGCCCTCCGGGAGGAGATCCAGAAATATGCCCGGACGGTCCCGGGCGTCGTGTCCGCGGCCGACGAACACATCCAGTTCGGCGGCTCGGGCGTCACCGTCATCAAATTCGGATAAGTCCATGGAAACCAAGGGAAAGCGTGCGCTCGGAAAGCTCGGGGAGGAGATGGCCTGTCATTTCCTGGAAGCCCGCGGGCACCGGATCCTCCAGCGAAACTGGCAGGGGAGCCACCTGGAAGTGGACATCATTTCCGAGGCCGGAGATGGCGTACATTTTGTAGAGGTGAAGGCGCGCATGGACGCCGGTGCTGCCCCCGAGGAGCGGGTGGATGCCCGCAAGCAGCGCCGCATCAGCGCCGCCGCCCTGAAATACCTGAATGAAACCGGTTCCGACCGGGAAGTGTTCTTCGACGTGGTCGCCGTCACCTTCGACGGTGCGCAGACCTCGGTGAAGTATTTTCCCCAGGCCTGGATCCCCATGTACACGTAACTGCATAATAATTATAATGGACAAACACTGTTATTGCGTCATCATGGCCGGCGGACCTTCCTCCCCCGGCGTGTATCTTCGCATGACCTACGACCGTTTTGCCTCTTTCATGCCCAAGGAGAACATCCTGGTGGTCACCCTCGAACGCTATGCCGGCACCGCCCGCATCCTGCTGCCCGAGATTCCGGAGGAGAACCTGCTTCTGGAACCGCTCGGCCGCAAGACCGCGCCCTGCATGGCCTACGCTGCCTGCACAATCATCAAGCGGGATCCCGAAGCCCTGATTGTCGCCACCCCGTGCGACCTCGTGATCCGGGACGACGAACTTTTCGCCCGGACCGTTGGGGAGATGTTCGATTTCGTGGGAGAGCATGACGTCCTGATGACCCTGGGCATCGTCCCCCGGTCCCCGGACGTGAACTTCGGCTATATCCAGGTCCGGGAAGGCAAGAACGCCTGGGACCTGGAGCGCCCCCTGCAGGTGAAGACCTTCACGGAGAAACCCCCACTGGAACTGGCCGAGGTTTTCTTCCGCACCGGCGAGTTCTTCTGGAACTCCGGTATCTTCCTGTGGAAGGCCTCCGTCATCCTCGAGGAAATGGAGCGCTACGTCCCCGACGTCATGGCGCAGTTCCAGGGCTGGGAGACCGGCATCGGCGACCGCGCCTTCGTGGAACGGGCCTATTCCGAATGCCCCAAGCTCTCCCTGGACTACGGCGTGATGGAGCGCACCGACCGCGCCTGGCTGTACCCGGCGAAGTTCGGCTGGGCCGATCTGGAAAGGTTGTAGGACTGTTGAAAAACTTGTGGAAAACCGTTGGTTTCATTTGGAAATCAGCGGTTTTCTTCGTATCTTTGCAGCCCGCAAAAATGTGCGGAAGTACATAAAGTATTAAGTAACAATTAATTAACAAACACCAATGCCTGGTTTAATTGGAAAGAAAGTCGGAATGATTTCCGTCTTCGGTGCTGATGGAAAGAATGTTCCATGCACCGTCGTTGAAGCTGGTCCTTGTGTTGTCACGCAGGTTCGCACGGTCGAGACCGATGGGTACGCCGCCGTTCAGCTTGCCTATGACGAAAAGAAAGAAAAGCAGACCAGCAAGGCTCTGAAGGGCCATTTCGCTAAGGCAGGGACCACTCCCAAGAAGAAGGTCGTCGAGTTCGAGGCCGACTTCGCCGGTGATCCCAAACTCGGTGACGTCCTCACGGTCGCCGATGTCTTCACGGAAGACGTCAAGTTCGTGGACGTTGTCGGTACCTCCAAGGGTAAGGGTTTCCAGGGCGTCGTCAAGCGTCACGGATTCGCCGGTGTCGGTGG